>Ga0070707_100002709_pt1 | contig 16853 bp, 17 predicted proteins | sample KBSK5502metaG_FD_65468 | JGI IMG/M metagenome (GOLD analysis project Ga0070707, IMG submission 65468) | Corn, switchgrass and miscanthus rhizosphere microbial communities from Kellogg Biological Station, Michigan, USA - KBS K5-50-2 metaG | ecosystem: Host-associated > Plants > Roots >... | reverse complement strand
TGCCGGCCGACCATGAACCAGGTGTGGCGGACAGCGACGCTCATCGCCTCTCGTCCTCGCCCGAGCGGCCCTGCTCGTCCTCGGCTGCGAACTCGCGGCCCGTGTAATGGAGGTAGACGTCGTCGAGGGACGGCCGGTGGGTCGTGACGGCCTCGACGCCGATGCCCTCGGCCTCCAGTGCCGAGAGGATGAATGGGATCGCTCGTGCCCCGCTCGCGACGCGGCTGCGGAGCCGCCGGCCGTCGATCGACGCCTCGAGTACGCCTTCCAGCGCCGCGACCACCGCCTCGGCGTCCGCCGCCCGCCCGTCGCCGAGCTCGACCTCGACGGCCTCGCCGCGGAGACTCTGCTTCAGCTCCTCGGGCGTTCCCTCGACGACAACTCGGCCGCGGCTGACGATCGCGAGCCGGTCGGCGAGCTCGTCGGCCTCCTCCATGTAGTGGGTCGTGAGCAGGATCGTCAGCGACTCGCCCTCGGCGAGCCGTTCGAGCTCGTGCCACATCGATGCGCGAGCCTCAGGATCGAGACCCGTGGTCGGCTCGTCGAGGAACAGGACCTGCGGCCGGTGAACGAGCCCGAGGCCCACGTCGAGCCGCCGCTTCATCCCGCCGGAGTAGCCACGCACGACCCGGTCGGCGGCCTCTGCCAGCCCGAGCAGCTCGAGCAGGTCGGCAACCCGCGATTCGAGCGCGCGGCCGCTCATCCCCTGGACGCGGCCCTGCAGCATCAGGTTCTCGCGGCCGGTCGCGTCGCGGTCGACGCCGGAGCTCTGCGGCACGTAGCCGATCGCGCGCCGAACGGCGTTCGGCTCCCGGCCGACGTCGTGGCCGGCCACGTGGACCAGGCCCGAGTCCGGCTTCGTCAGCGTCGCGAGCACCTTGACCGTGGTCGACTTCCCGGCTCCGTTCGGGCCGAGCAAGCCGAAGACCTCGCCGGCGCTGACGCCGAAAGAGACGCCTTGGAGTGCCTGCACGTCGCCGTAACGCTTCCGGAGCTCGCCGACGACGATCGCGTCCACGCCCGTCGAGTCTACTCAGGGACGACGAACCGCCCGCGCGCCGCGAAATCGGCGCGCGGGCGGTGGTTTCTGCCAGAGACCATCTCGACGTCGAGGTCAGCAGGCCGAACTGGCTCCGGTAGACGGAGAGTCGTCCAACGATCTGCGCTCCAGCCACCTGGCGGCGGCTAGAGTCCGCCGCCGGTGGATCTCTACGAGTACCAGGGTAAGGAGCTCTTCCGGCGCTTCGGAATCCCGACGTCGGCAGGGCGGCTCGCCTCGACGCCGGCCGAGGCCCGCGCTGCCGCGGAGCAGCTCGGCGGCCAGGTCGTCGTCAAGGCTCAGGTGCTGACCGGGGGGCGCGGGAAAGCGGGCGGCGTCAAGCTCGCCGACGGGCCTGACGACGCCGAGCAGAAGGCGGCGGAGATCCTCGGGCTCGACGTCAACGGCCACGTCGTGCGCACGCTCTGGATCGAGTCGGCGTCCGAGATCGCCGAGGAGTACTACCTCTCGGTCACGTTCGACCGGGGCGAGAAGAAGGCGCTCTTCATGCTCACGACGGAAGGCGGGATCGAGATCGAGCAGGTCGCCGAGGAGACACCCGAGAAGCTCGCGCGGCTCCACGTCGATCCGCTGGAGGGCTATCAGCCCTACCAGGCGCGGCGGCTGATCTACGGGGCCGGCATCGGCGATCCGACGGAGCAGAAGCAGCTGCTCGATATCGTCGGGAAGCTCTACGCCTGCTTCGTCGGCACCGACGCCATGCTCTGCGAGATCAACCCGCTGATCGTGACTCCAGAGGGCGAGGTCCGCGCGCTCGACTCCAAGTTTACGGTCGACGACAACGCGCTCTACAAGCACCCCGACATCGCCGAGATGCGCGATCCGGAATCGGTCCCGCCGGAGGAGCGTGCCGCGCGCGAGAAGGGCGTCACCTACGTGAAGCTCGACGGTGAGGTCGGGATCCTCGGCAACGGCGCCGGCCTCGTGATGTCGACGCTCGACGTGATCACGCTGGCCGGGGGCCGCCCCGCGAACTTCTGCGACCTCGGCGGCGGTGGCGACGCGCAGGGAGTCGTCGACGCGCTCGAGGTGATTACCGCCGACCCTCAGGTGCGCTCGATCTTCTTCAACATCTTCGGCGGGATCACGCGCGGCGACGAGGTCGCGCGCGGGATCCTGGCTGCGCTCGAGCAGATCGGGATCCAGCACCCGATCGTCGTCCGCCTGGACGGGACGAACGCCGAGGAGGGGCGAGAGATCCTCGCCGAGGCGGGGCCGGAGAACCTGCACGTGGAGCCAACGATGCTCGAGGGCGCACGCCGCGCTGTGGAGCTGGCCGCGTGACCGATTTGTGGGATGAAAGGGCGCAGGCGTACCGCGATTCGAAGACGCACGCCGAAGGCGCCGACCTCGACCTCGTCGTCGAATGGTGCGTGCCCGGCCCGGGGCGCAAGGTACTGGACGTCGCCACCGGCGGCGGCCACGTCGCGCGGCGGCTGCGAGAGGCGGGCTGCGACGTGGTCACCACCGACCCGTCACCCGGCATGAAACCCGACGTCGTCTCGCGCGCCGAGGACATCCCGTTTGCCGACGGCTCTTTCGACTGCGTCGTCTCGAGGATCGCGCCGCATCACTTCGCCGACGTCCGCCACGCGGTCGAGGAGATGGCGCGGGTCTCCAACGACATCGTCGTGATCGAGGACACGCTGTTCTCGAGCGAGCGCCACGAGCAGGCGGAGAAGCTTCGCGACCCAACCCACGTCCGCAACTACACCGAGGACGAGTGGGTCGAATTCCTGACCGGCGCCGGGCTCGAGGTCGAGCAGCGACAGCCGTTCGAGAAGGTGCATCCGCTCGAGGACTGGCTCGCCCGCACCGGCTGCGAGGGTGAGGAAGCGGAGCGGGTTAAGCAGCTGCTCTCCGATCGAATGGCGGCCGACGGCACCGCCTGGAGCGACGTCAAAATAGTGCTCAAAGCCCGAAAGAGCCAACGCTGATGGCGATCATCGTCGACAACGACACGAAGCTCGTCGTCCAGGGCGCGACCGGGCGCGAGGGCTCCTTTCATACGCTCCGCAATCGCGATTACGGCACCAATGTCGTCGCCGGCGTCACGCCCGGCAAGGGTGGCCAGGATCTCGAGGGGATCCCAATCTTCAACACGGTCGCCGAGGCAGTCGAGCAGACCGGCGCGAACACCTCGATGGTCTTCGTTCCCGCGCCCTTCGCCGCCGACGCGATCTACGAGGACGTCGACGCGGGCATCGAGACCGTGATTTGCATTGCAGAGGGGCTGCCGGCCCAAGAGATGCTGCGGATCTTCAACTACATCAAGCCGCGCGGGCTCACGATGCTCGGGCCCAACTGTCCCGGCGCGCTCTCGCCGGGAAAGGCGAATGTCGGGATCATCCCGGCGGAGATCTTCCGCGAAGGGCGGATCGGGCTCGTTTCGCGCTCGGGCACGCTGACCTACCAGATCGGCCACGAGCTGACGCAGTTCGGGCTCGGCAACTCGACGATCGTCGGCATCGGCGGCGACCCTGTCGTCGGCTCGTCCTTCATCGACGTGCTGGCGAAGTTCGAGGCCGACGACGAGACCGAGGTCGTCGTGCTGGTCGGCGAGATCGGAGGCGCCGAAGAGGAGAAGGCCGCCGAGTTCATCGGCGCCGAGATGACGAAGCCGGTCGTCGGTTACATCGCCGGCTTCTCAGCTCCGCCGGGGAAGACGATGGGCCACGCCGGCGCGATCATCTCCGGAACAGCCGGTACGGCCGAGGGCAAGAAAGAGGCGCTCGAGGCCCACGGCGTCCGGGTCGGCACGACGCCCACCGAGGCGGCCCAACTCGCCGCCGAGGTCGCGGGCGCCGTTCCCTCCTAGCGGATCTTCAGCGAAGCACAGCTCGTGCTCGCGTTGCCGGCGCCGTCAGCGGCCCGGACGCAAAAGTGGCCGAGCAGCCGCCGGCGGGGTGCGCGCCAGGCGAGCCAGTAGACGATGCTGTCCTCGGTCGGCCTCAGCGTCCGGCCGATCTTCTTGACCAGTGATCGGCCGCGATAGACCGAGACCTGCTCGGTCGTCTGGCCGCTGTCGTCCCGAACGCGATAGGTGAGCTTGACCATCCGGCCGCGGCGCCCGGTCGCCGGGTACGCGTGCACCACCGGAGGAACGGTGTCGGGCGTCTTCGACACCGGCAGCCCCGGCGGGGGCGGCGGGGGTGGGGGCGGCGGAGGCGTCGGCGGCGAAGGCGGAGGCGGGGGCGGTGGGGGCGACGGCGTCGGCGCCGGGGGCGTTGCCTGCGCGAGCGCTGCAGCGACGTCCACGCGGCCGTAGCCGTAGTTCTGGTTCCAGCTGCACCCGTCGCAGGCCGTATAGGGATCGCTCCCGTAGGCGACGCCGCCGACCTTGTCGGAGCTCGCCGCCAAGACGCGGCGAACGTCGGCGGGCGTCGATTCGGGATGCTCGCCGAAGCGCAGGGCGGCGACTCCGGCGACGAACGGGGAAGCCATCGAGGTTCCGTCCTCCCACGCATAGGTACCGGGCCAGGTGGAGTAGATGTCCACCCCAGGCGCCGAGACGAAAACGTCCGGTGAGCCGTAGTTCGAGAACCACGCCGGTGAGTCGAGCTCGTCCGTCGCAGCGACGCCGACTGCGCCCGGGCAAGCCGCCGGAGCGCTCGGGGTCGAGGACGAGCTGTTTCCGGCGGCCGCGACGACAAGCGCGCCGATGCTTTCGGCGGTGGAGACGGCATCGCAATCGGTTTGTGAATAGGTTCCGCCGAGGCTTAGATTGATCACACGCGCGCCGTGTTGCGCCGCCCAGATGATCCCGTCGGCAACGTCGGAGTCGTAGCCCGAGCCGCTCGAGTCGAGAACCTTCACCGGGATGATCGGCGATGAGAACGCGACGCCGGCGACGCCGACGCCATTGTTCGTCGCCGCGCCGGCGATCCCGGCGACGTGCGTTCCGTGGCCCTGATCGTCGGTTGCAGGGCCGGCAAAGCACGGGGTCAGGTTGAGGCAACTTGCGCCGAGATCGGTCCGCACGCGTCCGGTCAGGTCCGGGTGCGCCGCCGAGACGCCGGTGTCGACGACCGCGAGCGGAGCCCCGCCTGTCGCGCCGTACGCACCTGGATAGAGCGCCCAGCCGCCGAGGACGCTGGTGACGTCGAACGCCCACTGCGAGGAGAAGGAAGGATCGTTCGGCGCACTGAGCGCGAGCGCGTGCACTTGCGCGTTGGGCTCCGCGTAGACGACGTCGGGGCGCTTGTCGTAGGCCGCGATCCGCGCGGCCGCCGACTCGCCGGGCGCCAGCCGGACGATCGAGACACGGTTTGCGGTCTGGCCGACCGCGTCGTCGCCGAGAGCCTCGATGCGGGTCGCCGCGCCCGCCGGCTGCTTGAACTTGACCAGGATCGTCGGCGTCGCCGCGGCCGCGGACGGCGCGAAGACGAGCGCGAGGATCGCTGCTGCGAGGTGGCGGCGGACTGAGTCGAGCATGGTTTGCGGCGACGCTTATCCGGGTCATCGGCAGGACCGAAGGCCTGCGCTTCCCCTGAACGAAGGAGGCGTGGGCGTGTGGCAGTCTGCGGGTGTGCGCCCCTTGGCAGCGCTCTATCGCGTCATCTTCGGCTCGGACACCGACCCGGCCCTCCGACCGATCCTTGCGATCAACTTCGCCGGGTCGCTTGCAGGCTCGACCGTCTGGAGCTTCGTCGGGATCTGGGCGATCAGGAAGCTCGGGGCGGATCAGTCCGTACTCGGCCTCGCCTACCTCGTGAGCGCGCTAATCGGGGTCGGCTCGGGTTATCTGGGCGGCCACCTTTCCGACCACTTCGGCCGGCGACCCCTGATCTTCACCGGCTGGATCGGGCAGACCGCGGTCGTGCTCGGCTTCGTCGCGGCAGGCAGCAGCGCCACCGCCGGTCTGCTCGTGCTCTGCTTCGGCGGCCTCTTCTTCCAGATCGGCAATGCCGCGGGGCAGGCCCTCGTCGCCGACCTCGTCCCTCACGATCGGCACGAGCCCGCCTATGCGGCCGTCCGGGTCGCCTCGAATCTCGGCGTCACCTTCGGCCCGCCACTCGGCGGCCTGTTGCTCCTGCTCGGCAGCTGGAACGCGCTCTTCCTCGGCGCCGCGGCGTTCTCGACAGTCGGCTTCGCGCTCGCGGTCCTCTTCCTGCCGGCTCGAGGCGCCTACGCGCCCGACGAGCCGCCGAGCCGAGGTTCGTTCGTTGTCATCGCCCGGGACCGGCCGTTCTTGCTTTTCCTCGTTTCGGCGGCGTTCGCCTGGCTCGTCTACGTCGCGTTCGAGACGGTACTGCCGATCTCGCTCGTCTCGTCGCACGGCTACTCGAGCTCGACGTGGGGCTTTCTCGTGGTCGTCAATCCACTACTCGTCACCTTCTTCCAGCTGCGGCTGACCGAGCGCGTGGCGGCTGTGCCGGCGGCGGTCAAGCTCGCGGTTGGGCTGCCGCTGATGGGACTGCCGTTCCTGCTCCTCTCTGTGAACGACGCGCTGCCCGTGGTGATGTTGATCCTGTTTTTGTTCGTGATCGGCGAGATGCTCTGGGTGCCGACCTCGCAGACGGCGGTCGCCGGGCTCGCGCCGCCGGACCTTCGCGGTGCCTATATGGGCGCGTTCGGGTCGATGGGAGCGATCGGCTTCGCGCTGGCGCCGTTCATTGGCTTGCAAGTTCGAAAGAGCTTCGGGGACTCTGCGGTCTGGATGTTGCAGGCCGCGCTGTCGCTGGTCGCGGCAGGGACCGGCGCGGCGGCGATCCGGATCGCGCTCGGCCGCGGCCCCGACGAGCCCGAGCCTGCCTCGGCAACCGTCTAGTGCCCCTTCCAGTAATGCCGCCGGCATGTATTGCTGGATGGGCACCTCCCGGCCTCGTACACTCGGAGGAGATGGAAACGATCTCGTTCGCCCGCGGCGTGCCTGCCCCGGAGCTCCTGCCGGTCGCGGAGCTCGCCGACTGCGCCAAGACCGCGATCGAACGCGACGGTGCGGCCGCGCTGCTCTACGGCCACACGCTCGGCTACCAGCCGCTGCGGGAGTGGCTTGGCGAGCGCCACGGCGTCGATCCGGCTCGCGTTGTGGTCACGAACGGATCGCTGCAGGCCTTTCATTTCGTGCTCTCAGCTTTCGAAGGGGCAGGCCGCGTGATTGTCGAGCGTCCGACCTACGACCGCCCGCGGAAGATCCTGAAGGGCTTCGACGAGGTCTCGCTCGACGACGACGGCCTCGACGTCGCCGAGCTCGAGCGCCTGCTCGAGAGCACGGAACGGCCGGCCTTCCTCTACACGATCCCGACCTTTCAGAACCCGGCCGGTGTGACTCTGTCGGAGGAGCGCCGCCGGCGTTTGGCCGAGCTGGCGGGCGCTCGGTCGCTGCGGATTCTCGAGGACGATCCCTACGGGCTCGTTCGCTTCGAGGGTGAGCCGCTCCCGACGCTGTTCGAGCTCGAAGGCGGGCGGAACGTGATGTACAGCTCCTCGTTCTCGAAGACGATCGCCCCGGGCCTACGCGTCGGCTACGTGATCGTCCGCGAGGAGATCGCCGCCGGGCTGGAAGATCTCGTCGCCTCGACCTACATCACGCCCGCGCTCGTCACCCAAGCCACGGTGCTCGAGTTCCTGCGCCGAGGCTTGCTGGAGCCGAACCTCGAGCGGGTCCGCCCGCTACTGCGCGAACGGCGTGACGCGATGCTCGAGGCCCTCGAGCGCGAGCTCGGCGAGCGCGCTCGCTGGTCGCGGCCTGAGGGCGGCTACTTCCTCTGGCTCGAGCTGCCCGAGGGCACCGACGCAACCGAATTGCTCGGCCGGGCGACCGCCGCCGGTGTCACGTTCGTTCCCGGCTCGGACTTCGGCGGCGAGCCCGGCTCGGCCCGTCTTGCCTTCAGCTTCGCCTCGCCTGCCGAGATCGACGAGGGCGTGTCGCGGCTCGGCGAGCTAGTCCCTGCTGCGGCGGCGGTGAACCTGCCGTAACAGCGCCCCGGCGAGGGCTCCGATCACGAGGCTGAGCAGGATCAGCCAGATCTGGGAGACCTTCGCCGTGAAGATCACGAAATGCAGGTGCACGTTCTTGTGGTTCTCGATGATGAACGCGATCACGTAGGCGGCGATCAAGACCAGGCCGATCAGCTTCGCCCAGAAGCGCGGCTGCCACTCCCGGATCTGCTCCTCGCTCGGCTTGCGAAAGCGCGGCATCCGCCGCGAAGTCTAAGCGTCGTCTGCGAAGCGGACTGGAGCGGTGCCTATGCCGCAGCGCGGCCGGCCATTGCGGCGAGCGGCCGCGGCACCAGCTGCGGCTGGCGCGGTCTCATCAACGCTCCACGGCTTTCGGCCCGGAAGGTCGGGCAGGGAGTTTCGGGTGAGAGGGCGCAGAGCCCCGCGCGGCGGAAGTAGCACTCATCGCAGGTTGCTTTGCTCACCTTGCTCATACATCTCCTTGCTAAGTGTGGCCGCGCTCCCGAACGGAGGGGATCATAGAGCGATTGCCCGGCAGATCAAGGAGCCGATCTTGGAACTTCGCGCACTTTGCGCGGCTTTCGCAAAAGGGTCGTTCAGGCGCTTCCCGGGTGTTTCGGGGGAAGCGTTGCCAGGGCGTGCAACGCCTGTGGAAAGCTCTGCACAGGGATGATCCGGAGCCCGTGCGCGTACCTGCGCGCGACTTGCGCGTTCGACCCGGCCGGCACGAGAAAAACGTCCACACCCGCTTCGCGCGCGCCGATCGCTTTCTGCTTGGCGGCGCCGATCGGGAGCACCGAGCCGTCGAGCGCGAGTTCGCCCGTCGCGGCGACCTTGTAGCCGTTGTCGACGTTGTGTCCCAGCTCCTCCATCAGGTCGAGCGCGAAGGCGAGCCCGGCCGAAGGACCGCCGACCCCCTCGGTGTCGATGTGAACCTTGATCGGGAGCTTCCCAACCGACCCCCCGACCTCGTCGACGAGGATCCCGATCGCCGCATCGCGCTTGTCGTCGGGGCTGGCGATCGTCCGGATCGTCGCGGTTACGATCCTTCGCGAGCGACTGTAGGTGATTGGGATCGGGTCGCCGGGCCGATGGCTCGCGATCAGGGCGTGCAGCCGACCGAGGCTGTGCACCTGCTTTCCGCCGACCGCCAGGATTCTGTCTCCCGGCCGGAGGACCCGGGCTGCAGGGGCCTTGCGCAGGACGCCGCGGACGGCGACGCTCGGCAGCTTGATTGATACGTGATAGCCGAGGCGTTTGAGGGCGACGGCGGCGGCGATCTTCTGCGAGTCCTCCATTTGCGTGATGTCGATCTGCTGCGCCTGCTTGGGCGACGCGTCGCCCAGCACGTCGCGCGCGGGCAGGAGCGTGGCGCCGCGCGCGAGTGGCCGGCCGAGCAGGTCTTCGAGCAGGTGGGCCTTGCGGAAGCGGACGTCCACGAAATAGACGCCGCCCTTGTCCGTCGCGGGATGCTCGCCGGCAATTCTCACGAGCGGCTCCAGCGGGTGCGCGCGGTCTGGCAGGAAGACGTAGTACTTGTTCGAGGGGATCAGGTAGAGAACGCTCAGCGCGATCACAGCTAGGAGGAGGCCCGCGCCGGCCGCCCGCGCGAGCGTTAGCGATCGCATCGCTCAAATGGTACTTGCGCGCCCGCTGGTGACCGGTTCAGAGCAGGAAGCGCGTCAGCCCGCCGTCGACCGGGATCACTGCACCCGTGACGTAACTGCCGCGGTCGGACGCAAGGAAGCAGATCACGTCGGCGATCTCCTCGGGCCGGCCGAAGCGGCGGAGCGGAATCTGCTCCATGTCGGATGCGCGCGAGCGCTCGGCGTAGACCTCCATCAGCCGTGACGTCTCGATCCGGCCGGGGGCGATCGAGTTGACTGTGATCTTCTGCGGACCGAGCTCCCGCGCCATCGTCTTCGCCCAGCCGATCACGCCGGGCCGGATCGCGTTCGAAAGGGCGAGGTTGTCGACGGGCTCGCGGACGGTGCTCGATGCGATGTTGACGATGCGCCCGTGGCCGCTCCGCTCGAGTTGGGGGAGGCAGAGCCCGGTCAGGCGGATCACTGAGAGCAGCAGCAGCTCGACCGCGCGCTCGACGTCGTCGTCGGTGAGTCCGACCGCCGGGCTTCGAGGCGGCCCGCCGCTGTTGTTGACGAGGATGTCGATGCCGCCGAAGGCCGCAACGGTTCGGTCGACGAGCCGTTTCAGGTCAGCCGGGTTCGTGACGTCGCCTCGCACCGCAAGGGCACCGAGCCGTTCGGCCTCGCGGTCGAGGATCTCCCGCCGGCGCGCGAACATGGAGACGTTCGCGCCTTCGCGCGCGAGCGCCTCGGCCGTCGCGAGCCCCATTCCCGAGGAAGCGCCGCAGACGATCGCCGTACGCCCTTTCAGGCCTAGCTCCAAACCGACCGCTCCCCTGCCATTACCCCACCTTGGGTGGGGATGAGAATCCACCCGCCACCCGCGGCGAGCCTGCCCGGGATTTGCGCACGTATCTGTGACGGAAGTGCGCCGAGACTGTGACGATTCGTCCCCAATACGGGCAGCGGACCGCGGCCCGACACTACGTCGTCAACACGCCGACGACCTCGCGGACGGCGTCGGCGGACTCGTTCAGCATCGTCTGCTCGTCCTCGCAGAGCTCGAGCTCGATCACCTCTTCGATGCCGCCGCGTCCAAGCTTCACGGGCACGCCCATGTAGAGCCCGTCGATTCCGTATTCGCCCTCGAGATACGCGGTGCAGGGGAGCACGCGCTTCTCGTCGAGCATGATCGCGTCGACCATCTGCGCCGCCGCCGCCCCGGGCGCGTACCAGGCCGAGGTACCAAGCAGCTTCACGAGCGCGCCACCGCCCTTGGCCGTTCGCTCCACCATCGCCTGGACCGCGTCCACGCTCGCCAGCTTTCGCAGCGGGACGCCTCCGACGCTGGTCGCCGAGACGACGGGAACCATCTGGTCGCCGTGCCCGCCGAGCACCATCGCGGTCACGTCCTTCACGGAGGCGCCGGTCTCCCACGCGATGAAGGTCGAGAAGCGCGCGGTGTCGAGGATCCCCGCCATCCCGAAGACGCGCTCCTTCGGCCAGCCGCTGACGCTCTTGGCGACGTGGCACATCGCGTCGAGGGGGTTCGAGACGACGATCAGGATCGCTTCGGGACTCTGCACCACCGCCGCTTCTACGACCTGGACGACAATCTTCTCGTTCGTCGAGACGAGATCATCGCGGCTCATGTCGCCGGTGCGCGGCACGCCCGCCGTGATCACGACCACGTCCGACTCGGCGCTCTCCTCATAGCCGTTCGAGCCGACGACGTTCGGCTCGTAGCCGAGCACCGCCCCCATCTGGTTGATGTCGAGCGCCTTGCCCTGAGGCAGCCCTTCCTTGATGTCGACGAGGACGATGTCGGCGTAGTCGCGCGCCGCGAGGACCTGTGCGCAGGTCGCGCCCACCGCGCCGGCGCCGACGACGGTGACCTTTCGCCTCTCGCTCAAACCCGGGCCCCCATCTTGTCGATGATTGCGTCCGCGACCTCGCTCGTGCCGACCGCGGTCGAGTCGTCGCGCGAGGGCTTCATGTCGTAGGTAACGCTTTCACCCTCGCTGATCACGTCCGCGATTGCGCTTTCGAGCCGGTTGGCCGCCTCGGTTTCGTCGAGATGTCGGAGCATCAGCATTCCGGAGAGCATCATCGCCATCGGGTTGACCTTGTTCTGGCCGGCGTACTTGGGCGCGGAGCCGTGCGTCGGCTCGAAGATCGCTGCGTCTTCGCCGAAGTTCGCGCCGGGAGCCATGCCGAGGCCGCCGATCATCCCTGCGGCGAGGTCGGAGATGATGTCGCCGTAGAGGTTCGGCAGCACGAGCACGTCGTACTCGTCGGGGCGCTGGACGAGTTGCATGCACATGTTGTCCACGATCCGGTCGTCGAACTCGATGTCGGAATTCTCCTCGGCGACCTCGCGCGCGACCTGCAGGTAGAGGCCGTCGGTGAACTTCATGATGTTCGCCTTGTGCACGGCCGTGACCTTGCGGCGGCCGTTCCGGCGGGCGTAGTCGAAGGCGAACTGGACGATCCGGCGCGTTCCCGAGACCGATAGTGGCTTGATCGAGATGCCGGCGTCCCCATGTCGCAGCGTCCCGCCCTGGGCCTCGATCCACTCGATCAGCTCGAGCGTCTCGGGCTTGCCCTGCTCGTATTCGATCCCGGCGTAGAGGTCTTCCGTGTTCTCGCGGACGATGACCAGGTCAACGTCCTCGAAGCGCGTGCGGACGCCCTCGTACGTCTTGCACGGACGCACCTGCGCGTAGAGGTCGAGGGCCTTCCGCAGGCCGACGTTGACCGAGCGGAAGCCTCCGCCGACCGGCGTCGTGATCGGCCCCTTGATCGCGACCCCGGTCCGCCGGATCGATTCGAGCGTCTGCTCCGGCAGCGGATTCCCGCCAAACTGCTCCATGACGTCGGCGCCGGCCTGCTGCACGTCCCAGTCGAACTCGACGCCGGTGGCCTCGAGGACGCGGCGCGTTGCCTCGGTTAGCTCCGGACCCGTGCCGTCGCCGGGGATCAGCGTCACTTCGTGCGCCACGGTCGGGGAGCCTACCCAAGCGCTGATGGCGGCCTGCTGGGTGAACCTCCCGGTTCCTCCAGACCCCCTCCACTGGTCCGCTTCCGCGGACAGAAGCTCCGGCGACGGACGCGGCGGCCTCCGCTTCGGTCCCGATAGGTTTCCGCGCGATGGCGGACGATTTCAAGCCAGGTCTCGAGGGCGTCGTCGCGGTCGAGACCGAGATCGCCGAGCCTGATCGCGAGGGAGGCTCGCTCCGTTATCGCGGCATCGACATCGAGGAGCTCGTCGGCCGTTATCCGTACGAGAACGTCTGGGGATTGCTCGTCGACGACGACCTCGACTCGAAGATGCCGGACCCCGCACCCTACGAGCCGGCCGCGCTCACCGGCAACGCTCCGTCCGACCTCCAGGCCGAGACGGCACGGCTCTCGGGCGTCTGGAGGCTGGGCAAGCTGAACGAGATCTCCGACGAGCAGGCCCGCGAGGACCTCGGCCGGCTTTCGGCGCAGATGATGTCGATCGTCGCCCGCTCGGCGCGTGTCGCCGACGGCAAGACGGATGTCGTCCCGGACGACGTCGTCGCCCAAGGCCAGACCGCTGCCGAGAAGTTCCTGCTTCGCTGGCGCGGCGAGGCCGATCCTCGCCACGCGAAAGCGATCGACACCTACTGGATCTGCACGGCCGAGCACGGCCTGAATGCGTCGACGTTCGCCGCCAGGATCGTCGCCTCGACGGGCGCCGACTGCGGCGCGTCGCTCTCGGCCGCTGTCGGGGCGCTCTCGGGGCCGCTGCACGGCGGTGCTCCGGCTTACGTGAAGCCGATGCTCGAGGAGGTGGAGCAGTCGGGTGACGCCGAGCGCTGGGTCAAGGACACGCTCGCCGCCGGCAAGCGGATCATGGGCTTCGGGCACCGCATCTACCGGGCGGAAGACCCACGCTCACGCCTGCTAAAACGCACCGCGAAGGAGCTGGGATCGACGCAGGTTGAACTCGCCGAGAAGCTGGAGCAGGTCGCGCTTGCCGCGCTGCAGGAGCGGCATCCTGAGCGCGTCCTCGCGACCAACGTCGAGTACTACTCGGCGATCGTCCTAGACGTCGCCGAGATCCCGCCTCGGCTCGCACCGGCGATGTTCGCGTGTTCGCGCGTCGCCGGCTGGTCGGCACACATCCTCGAGCAGAAGCAAACCGGCCGGCTCTTTCGCCCCTCGGCGCGCTACGTCGGCCCCGCGACTCGCTCGCTCCAGTCGGTCTCTTGACGCTCGCCGAGGCCGCCGTTCAGGCCGACGACCTCGCGCAGCAGGGCTCGCAGCGCGAGCTTGCGCAGCTCCGCTCGGCGTGGGACGAGGAGCTCGAGTCGGCTGCCCGCAGCCAGGATTACCGCGAGCGCGCCGTTGCCTACCGGGCGATCGGGCAGTTTCGGTTCCGTCAGAAGCTCGAGCTGCTCCGCCGGGGCCTCGACGACGAGAGCCCGGCCTGCCGCGGCTCGGCGCTCCTCGCGCTCGAGCTTCTCTCCCGCGACCATCCCGGCGACGTCAATGCAGACCGGCCACTGCTGCACAAGCTGGTTTCGGACGGTGAGGAGAACCCGGCGGTCCGTAGGCTCGCCGTCATGTGCCTGAAGAACGGCTCGCCTCAGCGCGACACGATCGTGATCCTCGAAGGTCTCGCCGGCGACGACGAGGCCGACCGCGAGCTACGGGCGGCCGCAAAGCGGGTCGCGGAGCTGCTGAAGAAAAAAGGGCGCTAGCGGCAGGTGCAGCCACTGCGGAGCTGTCTTCCGCACGACGGACATTGACGCCGGCCGTTCTTCCAGTCGAGGACGCTCTTCTGGATACCCGAGAGCGCCATCAGCAGCGCGACGCAGAAGGTCGAGGCGAAGAGGCCGAGGAAGTGCGGGCCAAGCGACATCGTCCCTTGTTTTCGACAGTTTTCAGCCCTTTGAAACCCCGCGCCGTCGTGCGTGGGGGTGAGCGCTGAAGTAGAGCTCGCGCCGACGGCGGTCGCTGACGTGCGTGTAGAGCTCGGTCGTCGCGAGGTCGGCGTGGCCGAGCATCTCTTGGACGCTGCGAAGATCGGCGCCGCCTGCCAGCAGGTGAGTGGCGAACGAGTGTCTGAGCAGATGGGGGTGGACACGCTCCGGCTCGAGCCCGGCTTTCTCGGCCAGCCGGCGCAAAACGAGGAACACCCCGGCGCGAGTGAGGCCTCCGCCCTGGGCGTTGAGAAAGAGCTCCGGCCGGTGTCGCCGGTCGAGGTGGGGGCGACCGCGCGAGAGGTAGCGGCGGAGCGCATCAGCGGCCGGACGGCCCAGAGGCACGATCCGCTCCTTCGAGCCCTTGCCGGTCGCTCTGACGAGCCGCTGCTCGAGATCGACGTCGGTCTTGCCGAGCCCCACCGCTTCGCCGACGCGCAGCCCGGCGCCATAGAGCAGCTCGACCAGGGCGCGGTCGCGGAGCGCCCGCGGCGTCGTCCCGGCGGCGGCGTCGATCAGCCGTTCTGCCTCGGACGGCGAGAGCGTGCGCGGGAGCCGGCGCGCTTTGCGTGGCAGCGCAACGGCACCAGCGGGGTTGTCGGTCCGCGCTCCGAGCAGCACGAGGTGGCGGTAGAAGGATCGAGCCGCCGCTGTTCGCCGCGCGATCGTCGCCGGAGCGCGGCCTTCGGCGCGCAGCTCTGCCAGATAGCGCTCGATCTCCTCGGTCGTCACGGCCTTGAGCGGTCGCTGGACGCGCGCCGCGAGATCGAGGAGGTCGCGGCGGTACGCGTCCACCGTCCGCGGAGCCCGCGTGGCGGCCAGGAGCGCGAGGAAGCCTTCGAGGTCAGGGTCTCTGGCCGGTGCTGCCATCCCCACCCTGATTTCGCGGCGCCGCCCCGATCGCCTGCGTTGGCGCCGCAGCTTTTGTTCACTTCGGGCGTCCGATTGGCGCGAAATCGGCGCGTTCCCGACCCACACACGTGCGGCGCACGAAGTTATCGTCGACGTCGAGGGAGGAGGGAAGAGCCCCACCCAAATAAGGGTGGGGGCTGGGCCCGTCGGGTGCGCCGCCGCGTGCGCGCGCCAACAAGTGGTCTGCCGCGCCGGTCAGGGGCTTCGACGCGTGGTCTGCCCGCCGGTCGGACTGCGACGCCGTTCCGGTGCTGTCCTCGTCAGGCGGCCAAGGTATTCGCTCGGGCCCGCGTGACGCCTGTCCGCGCGGCGGCGCTACGACCGGGGATGGGCGCGGTCGTAGACGCGGCGCAGGCGCCGGCCGTCGACGTGGGAGTAGATCTGCGTCGTCGACAGCGAGCTATGTCCGAGCAGCTCTTGAATCGTGCGCAGATCGGCCCCTCCCTCCAGCAGATGAGTGGCGAACGCATGGCGTAGCCGGTGCGGGTGGGGCAGCAACCGCCGCAGAGTGCTCGTGTCGAGGCGCCGGCCCCGCGCAGACAGGAAGAGCGCATTCTCGGCGCCCCGCGCCAGGTCGGGGCGGGCCTGATGCAGGTAACGCGCCAACCAGTGCGCGGCCTCCTCGCCGAGGGGGACCATGCGCTCCTTGCCTCCCTTGCCCCGCACGTGAACGAGCTCCTGTTCGAAGTCGACGTCTCCGAGATTCAAGTCGACGGCTTCGCGACTCCGGAGGCCGGCCGAGTAGACGAGCTCGCCCAGGGCGCGGTTTCGCAAGCCGAGCGGGCCTTCCCGCTCGAGCCCCGCGAGCTCCGAGTCGACGTCCTCCGACTTCGGAGCGTCGGGTAGCCGCCGCGGGCGCCTCGGCGCGAACGAAGCATCCGGAACGCGCTCGGGCCCGAGCGCGAAACGCAGGAGCGCCCGCACGGCGGCGAGCTTCCGGGCGATCGTGTTCGGAGCCAGCTTCGGACGGCGCCGGCCGAGATCGCCGGCGTAATCCGCGAAGGAGCGAATGTCGACGTCGTCCAGTTGTAGCCCACGGGCTGAGAGCCACCTGCTGAACTGGCGCACGTCGACGCCGTACGCACGGCGGGTCGAATCCGACAGCGCGGGGCTTTGGAGGAACCGTCCGACTCGCTCATCCACGAGAACGCGATTCGCGCTCGCACGGCCGAAGCCTCTACTTGACGTCAGCCGGAAGCAGCGAGAAGACGGCGTAGTCGACACGCCGGTTGGCGCGGCTGTTGAACCCGCTGGCGCGAAGCGTGCCCTCGCGCGTGAACCCCGCCTTCGAGACCACGTACTCGCGAGCATCGCTTTCGTGGTACGGGCTGGGCAATTGGTGGATCCAGCGGGCAATCTCGAGGTCGTCGCAGGCGGCGGTAATCGCCGGCACGTCGTCGAGCGTCCAGGGTCGCAGCGAGATGATCCCGTCGGAAAGAG
>Ga0070707_100002708_pt1 | contig 16853 bp, 12 predicted proteins | sample KBSK5502metaG_FD_65468 | JGI IMG/M metagenome (GOLD analysis project Ga0070707, IMG submission 65468) | Corn, switchgrass and miscanthus rhizosphere microbial communities from Kellogg Biological Station, Michigan, USA - KBS K5-50-2 metaG | ecosystem: Host-associated > Plants > Roots >... | reverse complement strand
GGAAGCAGGGGATAGATCATTTCGCTGGCCGAGTCGTTCAGCAGCGACATGAGGCCGAGGAGGATGACCTGGGGGCGGAGTCTTTGGCGCTCCACGCCGCGAGCATAGAATGCGCCCGCCATGAAAGACATCAAGAAAGTAGGTGTCCTCGGCTGTGGGCTGATGGGCTCCGGCATCGCGCAAGTCTCGGCGCAGGCGGGCTACGACACGGTGGTCGTCGAAGTCGAGCAAAAGTTTCTCGACAAGGGCATGACGGGCATCGACAAGAGCCTGAGCAAGTTCGTCGAGAAGGGAAAACTCTCCGCTGCCGATAAAGACTCGTGCCTCAAACGATTGAGAGGATCGGTCTCGCTCAAGGATCTCGCCGAGTGCGACATCGTGGTCGAAGCGATCACCGAGAATCCACAGATCAAGAAAGAAACTTATGCGGCCATCGATTCGATCGTGAAGAAAGAGGCCATCTTCGCGTCGAACACCTCATCGCTGACGATCACTGAGCTCTCCATGGCCACCTCCCGCCCGAAGCAATTCGTGGGACTTCATTTTTTCAACCCCGTTCCGCTCATGAAGCTGGTCGAAGTGGTCCGCACGATTCTCACGACCGATGCGACGTTCAACACGGCGTTCGAGTTCGCGAAGTCGCTCGGCAAAGATCCGGTGTCGTGCCGTGACAACTCCGGATTCATCGTCAATCGCCTGCTCGTGCCTTATCTGCTCGACGCGATCCGGGCCTACGAAGAAGGAGTCGGATCGATCGAAGATATCGACAAGGCCATGCAGCTCGGATGCGGCTATCCGATGGGTCCGTTCACGCTGCTCGACTTCGTCGGCCTCGACACGACCTACTTCATCACCGACGTCATGTTCAACGAATACCGCGAGAAGCGTTTCGCATCGCCGGCGCTGCTGCGCAAGATGGTTCTGGCGGGACGGTTCGGCCGCAAGTCGGGCGCCGGTTTTTACGATTATTCCGGCGAGAAGCCGGTGCCGTTCGATCGGATGAAGTGATGGCCTTCGAAAACGTCAAGACGGAAGTTCGCGACGGGATCCTGTTTCTGACCATCGACCGTCCGAAAGTTTTGAACGCTCTCAATTTGGCCACCGTCGAAGAAATCTACAAGGTGTTCGCCGATGCACGCGATGACAACAACGTCAAGGCCATCATTGTCACCGGCGGAGGCGAAAAGGCGTTCGTCGCCGGCGCCGACATCAACGAGCTGGCGCAGAAGACGCCGATGACCGGCAAGGAGACATCGGAGCGCGGGCAGTTCATCTTCTCGTTCATCGAGCGATTTCCGAAGCCAGTGATCGCCGCTATCAACGGATTCGCGCTCGGCGGCGGATGCGAGCTGGCCCTGGCCTGTCACATTCGCATCGCGTCCGAGAAAGCGCAGATCGGCCTCCCGGAGGTCACGCTTGGCATCATCCCCGGCTACGGCGGCACTCAGCGAATGGCCCGACTCCTCGGCAAAGCCAAAGCGTTGGAACTGATCTGCACGGGCGATCGCGTCGGGGCGGCCGAGGCGGAGCGGATCGGGCTGGTGAACAAGGTGGTGCCGGCCGATCAGCTCATGAGCGCTGCGGAGGAGATGGCGCGCAAGATCATGTCGCGCGGGCCTCTGGCCATCCGAGCCGCCATCGAGGCTGTGATGAGCGGCAGCGAAATGCCGATGCAGGAAGGGCAGTTTCTAGAAGCGACGCTCTTTGGCTTGCTGTGCGCAAGCGAGGATACTAAAGAAGGCATGAACGCGTTTCTCGAGAAGCGCCCGCCGCAATTTAAGGGGAAGTGACGCGAAGCGTCATCCTGAGCCGCGGAGACGGCGAAGGATCTCCGGTTGCCAATCTTGAGATTCTTCGCTTCGCTCAGAATGACGGGAGACCTAACGCTATGGACGAAAACCTTCAAGACCTCATCTACGACTGGAACGTCGCCGCGGAGCGGCCGGTCCGCGCGGGCGGCCGCAAGATCGAATTCGATGACGAGACCCTTCGCGACGGATTGCAATCGCCATCGGTCACCGATCCGACGATCGAGGAGAAGGTTCGCATTCTCCATTTCATGAACGACATCGGGGTCGACTCCGCCGACATCGGTCTGCCCGGCGCCGGACCGCATGTGCAGCGCTCTGTTGAGCGGCTGGCGCGAGAAATTGTTGATCACAAATTGAACGTGTCTGCCAACTGCGCCGCGCGCACGCACGAGAACGACATCCGCCCGATCGCCGAGATCTCGCAGCGCGTCGGCATTCCGATCGAAGCCTGCACGTTCATCGGCTCTTCCCCCATCCGGCAATTCGCAGAGGAGTGGGACCTCAACTGGATCATCGAGCAGTCGACGAAAGCCGTCCGCTTCGCAACCTCAGAAGGATTGCCGGTGATGTACGTGACGGAAGACACCACGCGGGCGAAACCGGATGATGTCGAAAAGCTGTACAGCGCGGCGATCGCGGCCGGCGCGAAGCGCGTGTGCGTTTGCGACACGGTCGGCCACGTCACGCCGTGGGGCGTGCGCAACCTGATCCGCTTCGTTCGCGAGATCGTCAACAGGGCCAACCCCGAAGTGAAGATCGACTGGCACGGTCATTCCGATCGCGGTCTGGGCGTGATCAACTCGATCGCGGCGCTGGAAGCAGGCGCCGATCGCGTTCACGGATGCGCGATGGGAATCGGCGAGCGCGTCGGCAACACGCCCATCGATCTGCTGATGGTGAATCTGAAGCTGATGGGATGGATCGACAACGACCTCACGCGGCTGCCGGAGTACGTCCACTTCGTTTCGACGGCCACGAAGGTTCCCTTGCCCGATCAGTACCCCGTGATCGGCCGCGATGCCTTCCGAACCGGCACAGGCGTGCATGCCGCGGCCATCATCAAGGCCAAAAAGAAAGGAAGCGAATGGCTGGCCGATCGCGTCTACTCCGGCGTTCCGGCGGGGATGTTCGGGCTCACGCAGATCATCGAGGTCGGCCCGATGTCCGGCTTATCGAACGTGATCTACTGGCTGGCGACCCACGGATATCCGCAGGATGAGCCGCTTGTGAAAGAAATTTTTCAACGGGCGAAGTCCACCAACCGTATTCTTACGGACGAGGAATTGCATTCCATTGCACACCGTTGGCAAGATACTCACTCTTCCGTCCTCAGTCCGCAGTCCTGAGAAAAGCCCGAGTGGCGAAATGGCAGACGCAGCAGACTCAAAATCTGCCGGGGCGCAGGCCCCGTGTCGGTTCGAATCCGACCTCGGGCACCATTTAGTGCGGCATCATGGGATTTTCGCGCAGCCTGTCCGTCGCAGACTGGGTCGGTTCGAATCCGACCTCGGGCACCATTTAGTGCGGCATCATGGGATTTTCGCGCAGCCTGTCCGTCGCAGACTGGGTCGGTTCGAATCCGACCTCGGGCACCAATCCATGGTCAATCCCGAGCGGAGCGAGGGATCAACCGAGGGGCAGCGAGATCGTGGGATTTTCGCGCAGCCTGTCTGTCGCAGACTGGGTCGGTTCGAGTCCGACCTCGGGCACCAAAGCGGCGGCAAGCCGCCGCACTCCATATTGCTCATGATCCCGCTCATCCTTTTTCTCGCGGCCACAACTCTGCGGGCCGAGCACTTCATCCTCCGTCCCGACCACGTGCTTCGCCAGGAAGAGATCGCCGAGCTTGCTGCGCGCGGCGTCGAAGTGCAACGCGTGCTGCCCGATCACCGATATGTGATTCGGGCGACTGATGCCCACATTCCGGGGAATGCCGAGGCTTTCACGATCGCGAAGAAGATTTCGCGCGCGGCTTATCGCGAGGCCGCCAGGGCGCATGCCTTCGCAACAGTTCGACTCCTGTTTCACGACGATGTGGCCTTTGAAGATGCCCAACGCGCAGTTGCAGTCGTCGGCGGAACGACGGCCCGTCCGCTAGCCACCGACTTCGAGCTTCCACACGGTCTGGTTGCCCGCGTGCCATCCACGGCCATCGAGCAACTGGCGGCTGACGACCGAGTATTCGCGATTTATGGTCCGCCGCTGCGTCCGAAAAATGACAACGCGGTCGCGGCGCAACTCTCGCACGTCACGCCGCTGTTCAGCGCTCCCTACAATCTGAGCGGCAATGGCGTTGTGTTATCGCTGTTCGAGCTCGCGCCCGTGGACACCCGTCATCCGGAATTCGGCGGACGCGTGACCTCACACCTCACGGGCTCCGTCACCAGCAGCTCCGGTCACCCGACGCACGTGTCGGGCACCATGGCCGCGTCGGGCGTCGATGCCAGAGCCAAGGGGATGGCGCCGCAGGCGACCGTCCACGAGTTCAGCGCTCTCGACGACTACGCGGTCATGCTCAACAACAAACAGACTACGTTGGCATCGCTTTCGGTGGTTGCCGACAACAACTCGTGGGGCTACTCCCTCGGATGGCAAGGCAATCAAAGCGGCAGCGGGCCTTCGGAAGTTTGGAACGGGGGCGAAGATCTGTTCGGCGGCTACGAGAGCATCGACTCGTCGCCGTACGATGCCATGACCCGGAAGACTTCAGTGATCTTCGTCCACTCCGCGGGCAACGATGGATCTGAAGGAATGAATCCGGTGTCCCCTCCCTGGTTTCAGCACGCGCACGTCGACAACAACGGCGACGTCATCAAGAACGAAACATTCTGCTACTCGCAGAACGGCAGCGGCACCGATTGCCCAACGCCGACATGCACCGTCGGCGCGAGTCACTGCGAGACTGTGCGTCATCCAACCTACGGGCCGTTCGGAACGATGGGCCTGCTCTCCAGCGTCAAGAACGTAATTGCAGTCGGAGCGGTCGATTCATTTCTGCAGATCGCGTCGTTCAGCTCGCGCGGTCCGGCGTTGGACGGACGCGTGAAGCCCGAGATCGTGGCAAAAGGGGTCTCGCAGTACTCGACCGTCCCGGATGCCGGCTACGCCAGAATGCAGGGAACGTCAATGTCATCGCCGGTCATCACCGGAATGATGGCGCTCTTCGTCGAGCAGTGGCGCATGACGTTCAACGGTCAGAGTCCCGATCCGGAAACTTTGAAAGTGCTCTTGATCGCCGGCGCCGACGATCTCGGCAACCCCGGTCCGGATTACACATTCGGGTTCGGCCTCGCGAACGCCCAGGCCTCCGTCGATCTGATCCGCGCGGACAACAACACCGGCGCGCGGATTCGCAGCGGCGATCTCGCGCAAGGGCAGCAGTTCGAGACGACGATGGCGTTGCCGGCATCGCAGAACGTTCGCGTCGTCCTGGGATGGCTCGATCCGGAAATCTTCCCGGCAGGTGACGAAACCGCAGGCAAAACGCTGGTCAATGATCTCGACGTGAAGTTGATCGACCCCAGCGGCAATGCAGTCTTTCCGTACGTGCTCGATCCAACCAATCCGAACGCGAACGCCACGCGCGGGGTCAACTCGGTCGACAACCTCGAGGAGATCGAGATTGCAAACGCCGTCCCGGGAACTTATCGCGTGGTCGTGACCGGCAAGACGATCGCGGCCGGTCCCACGCAGCATTACGTTCTGGTGGCAAACGCGCCGCTCGGCTCGACTGCCGTCGTGTGCACGGATCCGAACGAGCCGAACGACACGCCGGAAACCGCGACGCAGCTCGCGAGCGGCATTCCGCTGATGGGCCGCTTCTGCTCGCAAAGCGACGTTGATGACTTCAAGTTCACCGCTACGGGACCCGGAACGGTCAGCGTCACCGCGACCGATACGCCGATCAAAATCACGGTGATCGCGACCGGCGCGCAATCCACGATCGCTGCTGGAACGACTGGAACGCTTCAGGTTCCAAGCGGCGTCGACGTGATCAAGTTGGAACCGGCGGGAACGATTGGGGCAAACGCCAGCTACACCATCACGGCCACGTATCCCTTTTCGACTCCGCCCCGCAAACGGCCCTCGCGGCATTGATCGCCGGCTGAGAGCCGGCGCTACGTAGAGCCGGCTCTCAGCCGGCTCGAATACAATCGGCGAATGCCGTACAAAACCCTCCTGGCCGAGGAGAGCGATGGCGTCGTCCTCGTTACCCTGAACCGGCCGGAAGTGCACAACGCTTTCAACGATGTGCTGATCACGGAAGCGATCGAGCTCTTTCGAGGGATCGGCCAACGCGATGCCAGGGCGGTGGTGCTGCGAGGGAGCGGGTCGAATTTCTGCGCCGGAGCGGATCTCAACTGGATGGCGAGCATGGTCAACTACACGCGCGACGAGAACGTCAAAGACTCCGTTAACCTCGCGCGCATGTACGCCTGCATCAACGAGTGTCGGCTGCCGGTGATCGGCCGCATCCAGGGAGCCGCGATCGGCGGAGGAGTGGGACTGGTGGCCGTCTGCGACATCGCGATCGCGACGCGCGATACGAAGTTCGGATTGGCGGAGGTGAAGCTCGGAATCCTGCCGGCAGTGATTTCGCCGTACGTGATCGCGAAGATCGGTGAGACTCACGCGCGGGCGTTGTTCATGACCGGCGAGCGCTTCGAAGCCGAGCGAGCGCTGCGCATCGGCCTCGTGCATCGCGTGGTGGAAGATACCGCAGCACTCGACACCGCGATCAACGAGACCATCGCACAGATCAAGACTTCCGGACCGCAGGCCGTCCGCGAATGCAAGAAGCTGATCGCCCATGTCGCGAGCCACGAGCTGATCGATTCCATTCCATACACCATCGAAGCGATCGCATCCCGCCGCACTTCGGAAGAAGGACAGGCTGGGATGAAAGCGTTCCTGAAAAAAGAAAAGCCGCCGTGGACATCCGAAAACTGATCGTCCCCAACCGCGGCGAAATTGCGGTTCGCATTGCGCGCGCATGCCGCGAAATGGGCATCCAATCGGTGCTCGCGTGTGTCGAGTCGGACGACACCGCGTTCACGCGACGCTTTTTCGATGACGCGGTGCAGGTTGCGTCCTATCTCGACGTCGGCGCGGTCATCGACGCAGCGCGGAAGTCGGGCGCGGACGCCATCCATCCCGGCTACGGTTTTCTCTCCGAGCGCGCCGAGCTGGCGGCAGCCTGCGAAGAAAAAAAGATCATCTTCGTCGGTCCGAAATCGTTTTCCATCGCTGCGATGGGCTCGAAATCTCACGCCCGCCAACTCATGCAGCGCCTCGGCGTTCCTGTGGTGCCGGGATACGACGGCGACGATCAATCGGACACCACCCTCACACGCGAAGCGGCACGCATCGAATTTCCATTATTGGTAAAACCATCGTCGGGCGGCGGCGGCAAGGGAATGAAGATCGTGCGTGCGTCCGCCGAGCTTCAGCCGTCGATCGACTCCGCGCGCCGCGAGGCGACGAAAGCGTTCGGAAACGATCGCCTTCTTCTCGAGCGCTATATCGAAGAGCCGCGTCACATCGAATTCCAGATCTTTGGCGATGGAACCGGAAACGTCATCCAGCTTTTCGAACGCGACTGCTCGATCCAGCGCCGCTATCAGAAGATCATCGAGGAGACTCCGGCGCCGCGATACACGGAAAAATTGCGGCTTAAGATGGCCAAGGCCGCGATCGCGGCTGCCCAGGGAGTCGAATATCGAAACGCCGGCACGGTCGAATTCCTCGTCACGCCCGATGGCGACTTTTACTTCCTCGAGATGAACACGCGCCTGCAGGTGGAGCATCCGATCACTGAGGCGGTGGTAGGCGTCGATCTCGTGCGCGCCCAGATCGAAGTTGCGGGTGGCGCTCCGCTTCCGTGGAAACAGAAAGATCTGCAACAGCGCGGTCACGCGATCGAAGTGCGCGTGTACGCCGAAGATCCCGACGATCGTTTTCTGCCGCAGAGCGGCACGATCGCGTACTACCAGCAGCCGAGCGGGCCGGGTGTGCGGGTGGATGCAGGCGTGGAGCAGGGGAGCGAGATCAGCGTGAAGTTCGATCCGATGCTCGCGAAGCTGATCTGCCACGCCGAAACGCGCGAGGCGTGCATCGATCGCCTCGAGCGCGCCCTGTGCGACTACGTCATCCTCGGCACCAAGACCAACCTCGGATTCCTACGGCGTGTGGTCTCGCATCCGGCGTATCGTGAGGCGAAGCTCTCGACGCGTTTTCTCGCCGATCACGACGTGCGCGTCGAAACTCCCGAAGTGGTACCGCTCATCGCGGCTGCGCTCGCTGCGAACAAGATGCAACCGACAACTGACAACCGACAACCGACAACCATCTGGGAGTCAATCGGAAGTTGGGGGCGCTAAGTACCCCTCATCCGGCCTTCGGCCACCTTCTCCCGAGGGAGAAGGCTCGCAACGAGATCCCTCTCCCGCCGGGAGAGGGTGCCGCGAAGCGGCGGGTGAGGGGTTGTGTCATCCCGGCGTGTCGCCGACGAGGCGGATGAAATTCGCCACCAGCAGCGGATCGTAAAACGTTTCGGATCGCTTCCGCAGAATCTCGAACGCTGCGGCGCGCGTGAGAGGCTGCTGATATGGCCGCACGGTCGACATTGCATCGTAAGTGTCGGCGATCGATGTCATGCGGCTGGCGAGATTTGGAACGCGCGTGGATTTGAGCACCGGGTAGTTCGGCTGTCCGTCATAGCGCAAATGGTGCTCAAATGCCACGACCACCGACAGCGGCGACGCTCCTTCGATTTCGCCGAGGTACCAGGCACCCTGCTGGGCGTGTCCTTTCATCGTTTCCCACTCCGTGCCTTCCAGTTTGCCGGGTCGATTGAGGATGTCGGTTGGAACCGTCAGCTTTCCGATGTCGTGCAGCAGCCCGGCCATGCCGAAGGCATGCAGCATCGGACCTTGAATGCCAAACGACCGCGCTTGCGCGAGGACCAGCAGTGAGACATTGACCGAATGCACGAACGTGTACTCATCGTGCTCTTTCAATTTCGCCAGCGGCAGGATCGACCGCGTGGTGCGGGAGATCGAGTCGATGAAACTCCAGACCAGATCCTCCATCTGATCCATCGGAAGCTTGCGTTCGACGCGAAAACGGGCCCACGCCTCGCGAATGGCCTCGAGCTGTTCGGGTGACAATTCCCGCCGCGCCTTCTCGTGCTCTTCCTCTTCGGTCGCGATGTGCACGCGGCCGAGGATCACATGAAGCGATGAGGCCAGCGGCGCGCCGACTGCCAATGCGTCGATTAACCGATGCGTTTCGTCCTGCTGCAGGCCGGCCCCGAGCGTCATGCGTTCGATGCCGTGGCGCCGCAGCACTTCGATGAATTGCCGCACAGAGAGGCTCGTCTTGCGAATGACCTCCTCGCCCACGACGATGTCATCGCCGACGATCAGATACGTGATGGATTCCGCTTTAGTCTGCGTGACGTGGCGATGCACGGCCGCGACAATCTGCTCGATCGTCTGCACCACGCGCGGATGATTCGCGGGATAGAGCGCCCGCATGTTGATGGCAGCCGAGATCTGTGTGGCCAGATGTTCCATCGTCAACTCTGCGAGAGCCGGATGCAGATCCCGCGGACAGTGCCGTCGCTCGATCGTAATCCCCGCTCGATGAGAGCGGCTCGCGATTCCTTCGGATAACCCGACAGCGATTCCCACGCCGCATGACGCTCCGCTTTCGAGGGCCAGAGGAAAAACGGATCGCCGAAGAATCGCTCGAGCGCCGGCAGGGCAGTGGGCTCGCCCAACTCGCCGAGCGCGCGAATGCTCTTCACGCGCAGCGATTGTCGTCGCCGGAAGAAGTCGGTGCCATCGAGGACCCTGAGCAGCGGCTGCACCCCTTCCTTCATGCCGTTGCTGCCGATGAGTGCGACGGCCGCTTCGGCGACCTTCGGATCGCGATCGCGGATGACGTTTTCCAGCAAGTCCATCGGCACGTCGCTATCGAGAGCGAACAGGCTCTTGATGGCCTCCATGCGCACCCGCAGATCGTTGTGTTGGGCAAGCTGTCGCATCTCCGGCAGGGTGGTTCGGTCATTCACGCTTCGAAGCAGGATGATCATGTTCCGCAGGACATACCATCGCGAGTCATTCAGGAGTTCCTGGACTTCCGGCACGATCACCGGTCCAAGCGACGTGATGAAATCGAACAGCCGACGCCGCCGCGACCGGTTCCCTTCCTCGGTGAGCGCAATCAGCAGGTTCTTCCGCGCGCTGGCGCCGAGGGTCTCGGTGAGGCGCTGAATCGTCCGCGTTTTTTCCGGCGGAGCGTTGAGCAGACTCTCGATCAACGCGCGGATCACTTCACCGGTCGCCAGCCTCCCGATCGCTTCGTCGATCGCCTGGCGTAGCTCGGCGCTGGCGGTCGATGCTGCAATTTCCTGCAGCCGCTGCCGAATCTCGAAAGCCTCGTCGAACTCACCGGCTGTCAGGTGCGATCGGAACAATCCCTCAAGACGGGTCAGAATCGTCTGCGCGGCGCGTGTCGATCCGATGGCCGCCACCAGCTCGATGATGGTTCTTCCGAGCTGCCGCGTGAGCGCGTCGTTGGCGACCGTCTCCACACGCTTCCCGAGCTGCTCCGTGGTCTGAAGCGCATTGGGCGGCACAGTGGGAATGTGAACGGAAACCTGTTGCAGCAGCGCGGAGTGGTCGGGCGGATTGAATCGATCGATGTCGTCCTCGCCGAAGAGCTGCACGAGATCTTTGACGACATCTTCCGATGGCGCCTGTGCGTGCGCGGAAGCCTCGAGCACGCTCAACGACTGCAGCAGATTGAGAGCGTGATCCGACAGCTTCTCCATCGATGAGAGATATCGCAGCGCCTGGAGAACTTCGTCGGCCGGAATCGCCGAGGCCACGTCGCGGAGCAGCGCGCCGGCGGCGTCGTCGGTGGCAAGCGTCTCGACCACTCGGCGCAAAATCGCTCCGCGCAGAGGCTCGGGAAGCGTGCGCAAGAGCTCCATCGCCTGATCCAGCGATTTTTCCTTGGCGCTTGCTTTGGCGTTTGTGATATGGCGCGCCACCGCTTCCGCCACTCGCGTATGAATGGACTCGGCGCTCTCGCGCTGGATCGGCATCCGAACGCCGAAGGTCGCATTCGGATCGAACGTCGGCTTGCCGCTGACCGCGTTCTCGACGAACTTCAGGATCATTTTCGCGAGCTCGTCCGCCGATTGGTCGCCTCGCGCCAGAAAATCCTCGGCCTCGCTGGAGAGCTCGCGCCCTTCCATCATCGCGCGCAGGATGTCCTCCCACAGAGAGGCCGTCTTTTCTTCCGGCCCCACCGCTGTCAGGTCATCAGTGACCTGAACCTTGGAGTAATCGACCGGCTGAAGGTTGATGTTGACGATGCCGGCGGCGGTCAGATCGGTCCAGATCGGGCGTTTCTGATCGTCGGGACCGCCAGCCGCGAGCAAGCGCAGGAACGTTTCGATGTCGTGTGCGTCGGTGCCCGTCGCGAAGCGAAGGACAGCGACGCCACGCGCATAGAGCGCCTGCGCAAATTTTTGAGCGGAGGCGGAATCAATTTTGTCGGAACCGTAGAGCAGGCCGTCGCTGTCGATGCCGAGGATGACCTCGCCGGCGGGCCCGCGCAGATCGTTCAGGCGCCGATGGGCAAGCTCGAGCGAACTGACCAGCGCCGGATGCCCCGGCGGATAGGCTGCAAGATTTTTCCAGCCGAGCGCCAGCGCCCGGACCAGTTCTGCCACCTGCGTTGCCGCGGCGGTCGACGCCACGGTGTAATTCTATTCTTGCTAGAACTTTCCGCGTGGAACCTGAAAAGCGCCGCTCCGAATCTGCTTTTCGACACCCTCCACCTCGGCGATCGTGGCCGGAGAGACGGTCGATTCGAGCCGATCGTTCCAGACCAGCTACACAATTCCTTCTTTCCTGCCGAGCCAGTGTTGCAAGCCGCGGTGTAGATCTCCTTGACTTCGAATTTCGGATTGACGGAGAGCGCGCCCGGAGTCGAAGACCCGAAAGGTGGAGCGACAATGAACCGACGCATCGCTGCGAATTCTATGCATTTGTGATAAACCCGCGAGTTGAGGAGACGGACGATGGATGACGACGTCGAGCGAAACGGCAACGGCTCCGAGGATGATGAGCAGTTCGAACAGATGATTATCGAGAACAGCATCCTGTTGCACAGCCTGGCCGCGCTGCTCGTGCGCAAAGGTGTTCTCAAACAGGAAGAGCTCGATGACGAGATGGACAAGCTCTACGAAGAGATGGAGAAGTTTGACGAAGAATAGGTTGCGGGTCGATGTCATCCCGAGCATAGCGAGGGATCGGTGTGGATGGGCGGTGCGATGTTGGAGCTTGTTCGTACCGCCCGCCCACACCGATTCCTCGCCACGCTCGGAATGACAGTTTGTCGTTGTCCAGTTATCAGATTGTCGTTGGAGACATATATGAAAATTCGAAACATCTTCATGGCCTTGCTGATGACGGCGATGGCCCTGCCTTCTGTTGCGCAGCTCTCGATGTCCAAGGCCGACTGGGCGCGCGGCCCGGTTCAGTTCCTGATGACCAGGGACGAGCAGGCGGCCTGGAACCAGGTCAAGAGCGACGCCGAGGCCGATCAATTCATCGCTCTCTTCTGGGCGAAGCGAGCTCCCGGCGTGCACGAGGAATTCGATCGCCGAGTGCAGTACGCCGATCAGCAGTTCACGACGCCACGGCAGCGAGGCTCGCTGAGCGATCGCGGAAAGGTTCTGGTCCTCTTCGGTGCTCCGGTCCGTGCAACGCGAAGTGCTCCCGCCAATGCGCCGACCACCACTGACACCGCGGTCGGAAGTGAGGCGTCGGAGGCCAATATCGAGCGGCAGACGTGGATTTACGAAGGCGATCGGGCTGAGAAACTGTTCGGCTCTCCGCACGTAGAGTTCCGCTTCGTCGATCGGTTCAGCAATCACGACCTCCGGCTGGAGACCCCCCGCATCGACTTCACCGCTGCGCAACAGCGCGCCATCGCCGCCGCCATCGCGCAGCCGAATCTCACAAAAGTTCCAGCGCCGCAGCCGGTTCCGCAACCGGCAGCCGCTCCCGCTGCACCGGCTGTTCCCTCCACGAATCTCAAGACCGCGTCGCTCGAAACGGCTGTCGCTGATGCGAAGGCCGGCAAAGTAGCGAGCAAGGGCGCGCTGATCTCCTACGCCGAATTCGTCGCCCCGACAGGGGAGTACTACAGTCCGATCGCGCTCTACATCCCGGCTTCCGCCGGTTTGACAGCCGATGCGGCCGACACGTTTTTTGGCGTTGTCGAAGATGCCACCGGAAAGCGCGTTCTGGCGTTCGAAGAACCGGCGAAGGTGATCGCGTCGAAGTCAGACTATTTCGTCGACAAATCCGTCGACCTTCCAAGCGGCAAATACGCAGTCACCCTGGGCCTCGCCAAAGCGGGAGCGCCGGTGGTCATCGCCTCAGGTCCGATCGAACTGAACACCTTGACGAAGGAGTCGACGGGCACGTCGCGCTTGATTCTCTCGGACAACGTCTACGAGATGCCCGAGGCGGCGCCGGTGAAGTCGCCCTACGCGTTCGGCAAATTGAAGATTGTGCCGAAGGCCACACTTCAGTTCACGAACAAGGATGAGCTGAATTATTTCGTCGAAATCCATAATCCTGGAATTGCTCAACAGACGACGACCGCGGTGGAAACGACGACGAAGGCCACGGCGCCGGACACTACCGTTAGCGTTTCAAAGCCGGTCGCACTGTCGCAAGCAGGAAAGCCCAGCTTACAAATGAAGCTTGATCTAGTCGACAGCAAGGGCAAGACGGTTGCTGGGTCGCCGTTATCAGATGCGCAAGCGCTCCCTCTCTCTGGTCAAGACGGACCCGGTCAATACGCAATCATCAACGGCATCCCTTTGTCTCAGATGGCGAAACCGCTTCCGCCGGGCGATTACACGCTGAAGATGAAGATCATCGATACGATTTCCAAACAGTCGTACAACCTGGAGCAGAAATTCAGGATCATCGGCTGAGGCTACAATAGGATCCGATGCCCTTCGCAACTGTCGAAGAAGCCGCTGAGATCTACCGCCGCGGAGAGTTCGTCATCATCGTCGACGACGAAGACCGCGAGAATGAGGGAGATCTCTGCATCGCAGCCGAGAAGATCTCGCCGGATGCGATCAACTTCATGGCCAAGCACGCGCGCGGTCTGATCTGCCTCGCGTTGACCGAGGAGCGCTGCAAAGATCTCGACCTTCCACTGATGGTCGAGAACAACACATCGCCGTATGGCACGGCGTTCACGGTGTCGATCGAGGCCCGCGGCCGCATCACCACCGGCATTTCAGCGTTCGATCGATCGGAAACTGTCAAAGTGGCGATCGATCCGAAAACCCGGCCGGCGGATCTGTTGCGTCCCGGCCACATCTTTCCTTTGCGCGCGCGCAAAGGAGGGGTGCTCAAACGTGCGGGACAGACGGAGGCTTCCGTCGATCTCGCTTCGATCGCCGGCATGACTCCGGCGGCGGTCATCTGCGAAATCATGAACGAGGATGGCACGATGGCCCGGCTTCCGGATCTCCGCGACGTGGCCGCCCGCCACGCGCTGAAGATCATCTCGGTGGCCGACATCATCAACTACCGCATGCATCACGAGAAGCACGTGCGCTGCCTGGCCTCGCCGCGTCTGCCCACTCCCTATGGCGAGTTTCGCGTGCACGCGTACAAGAGCGACATCACAGGGGAGGAGCACGTCGCGCTCGTGATGGGCGAGATTGGCGAAGATGACCCGGTGCTCGTGCGCGTGCATTCCTCGTGTCTCACGGGGGATGTGTTTCATTCGAATCGCTGTGATTGTGGTGCGCAGCTCGAGCGCGCGTTCGAGCTCATCGCGGCCGAAAAGAAGGGCGTGGTGCTCTACCTGCTACAAGAGGGGAGAGGAATCGGGCTGCTCAACAAACTGAAAGCCTACGAGCTTCAGGAGCAGGGCGATGACACGATCGAGGCCAATGCCAAGCTCGGCTTCGCCCCCGATATCCGCGACTACGGCACCGGCTCTCAGATTCTTCGCGACCTCGGCATCCGCAAGATCCGGCTGATGACGAACAATCCCGCGAAATACGTCGCCATCGAAGGCTTCGGCCTGGAGATCGTCGAGCGCGTCCCGCTCGAAATCGCGCCGACCGGCGGAACGCAAAAGTATCTCGAGGCCAAGAAAAAGAAACTCGGGCATATTTTGGAGTTGGTATGAAGTGCCGAGTGCTCAGTGCCGAGTGCCGAGTCCTGCCACCCACTCGGCACCCGGCACTCGGCACTCGTCCCTGAGTCATGCCCATCCTCGAAGGCCAGGGCGACACCGACTACGAACGCTACGTTCGCGTTCCGGAGCTTCTGGCGCTTCAAAAGAAAAAAGAGGAGCTCGCACACCCGGAAGAGCTGCTTTTTCAGACGACCCATCAGGCCGCCGAGCTTTGGCTGCATCAGGTCGACTACGAGATCGATCGGGCTGCGGAGATGATCCGCGGCGATCAGCCGCACGCCGCAGCCGATCTCCTCAACCGCTGCCGGGTGATCATCGATCTCCTGCGCGAGCAGATCATCATTCTCGAGACGATGGCGCCGGCGGACTATCACGTCATCCGCCTGGCTTCGCTCGGCCGGGGAAGCGGGCAGGAATCGCCGGGATTCAACAAGTTGTTGGATGTCGGAAAGCGGCTCTGGCCTCCCGTCCAGGACCTCCTGGGCCGTTACTCGATACCGCTCATTGACTTGGAGCGGAAACCTCGCGAACATTACGAGCTGTTTCGCCTCGTGCAGGCGCTGATGGACTACGACGAAGCGTTCATGAAATGGCGCTTCACGCACATGCGCCTGGCGTTCCGCATCATCGGATCTCGAGTTCTTTCTTTGAAAGGCGTTCCCGCTTCGCAGTTAGAGATGGGAACCCGTGAACCGCTCTTCCCGGAGCTCTGGGAAACGATCAGCCGGCTGACCGACGAACACAAGCCGACGTATTGAATCGCCGGTTGCTTCCGAGCCCGCTGAGGTGTCGAACTGTCGAAAAGTCTGTGGAAAAGTCGAACGATTTTGACGGCAAAAACTTTTGGGATCAGGCGTTACCGTTGCTTGACGGTGCAAAACTCGATCGGTATATTCGCTGGCCGTTGTCGAAAGGGCCCCGCCCCTGAAGCGCTCAGCGCACGTCTACAGCCATCAATACCTTGGGGGAGTTAGATAAATTCATGAAACGGACCGTGTGCCTCTTCGGGGCACTGATTCTTTCCCTTTTGCTCTTCGGGTGCGAAAAGATCAAAGCCCGAAGTGAGATCAAAATGGGTAACGAAGCTTACGAACACGAGGACTACGCCAACGCGCTGGCGCACTACACTCGAGCGCGCCAGATCGACAAGAGCTTCCCCGACCTCGATCGCATGGTCGGGTACTCGCAGATCGGCCTGTATGTTCCTGACGATAAGTCGCCGAAAAACGAGGCCCATGCCGACGCCGCGATAAGGGAGCTCAGCATTTATCTGAAAAAGAGGCCTGATGATCGCATCGCTCGTGATGCGCTGATCAACATGTACCTCAATGCCAACCGGACTTCCCAGGCGGTCGACTATTTCCGGAATTATCTGAATGAGCATCCGGCCGACCTGGAAGCGGTCAAATCCATTGCCACTCTCTATGCCAAGCAAGGCGATTTCAATGAGTCGCTCAACTGGTATCAGAAGATCACTCTGCTCGATTCGAAGAACCCCGAATCGTTCTACATCTACGGTGTCGTCTGTTACGAAAAGGTGGCAAAGAACCCGCCTGCTGACGATAACGAGAAGATGGCGATCGTCGAGAAGGGTAAAAATGCACTGCAACACGCCATCGATATGAAGCCTGAGTACGCCGAAGCGATGGCTTACCTCAACCTGTTGTGGCGGCAGCAGGCGCTGCTCGACGCCAAGACGGATCCTGTGAAGGCACAGGGCGATATGGCGCAGGCAGACACGATCCGCAACAAGGCCATTGAAATTCTCAAGGCGCGAAAAGC
>Ga0070707_100002705_pt1 | contig 16857 bp, 14 predicted proteins | sample KBSK5502metaG_FD_65468 | JGI IMG/M metagenome (GOLD analysis project Ga0070707, IMG submission 65468) | Corn, switchgrass and miscanthus rhizosphere microbial communities from Kellogg Biological Station, Michigan, USA - KBS K5-50-2 metaG | ecosystem: Host-associated > Plants > Roots >... | reverse complement strand
TCCTTCTCGCGATCGCGCTCTATTCGCGGCTGCCGGATCCCGTTCCGACGCATTGGAACACCTCGCTGAAGGCCAACGGCTGGACGCCGAAACCATGGGGAGCGCTGTTGCCGGCGATCATCCTGGCGGGTTCGTGGGTCCTATTTCTTGTCCTGCCGCGGATCTCTCCGCGCGGTTTTCGCTTCGAGGGGTTCGGGCGCACGTGGCAAATCATCGAGGCGGCCATCCTGGGAGCGTTGTTTCTCGTGACGAGCGTCTCGTTGCTCGCCGCGGCTGGCGCTCGCATCCCGGTCGATCGTTTGATTGCCACGGCCATAGGGCTACTGCTCATGATCCTTGGAAACTTCATGGGGAAGCTCACGAGGAACTTCTTCGTCGGGATCCGAACACCCTGGACGATCGCGAGCGAAGAGGTTTGGCTGAGGACGCACCAGTTGGGCGGAAAGCTCTTCGTCCTCGCCGGAGCCCTGCTTCTGATCGCCGGACTCGCGGGGTTCGGTCTGGTCGCAGCGTTCCTGGCCATCGGCGCCGCGGCCATCGTCTCGGTCGTCTACTCCTATGTGCTCTATCGAAAGATTGAAGGCTTCCGCGAGCACGCGGGCTCGTAGGACGTGCGTTACCGGCGCCGGCCTTTCAGGATTTGGACAAACGAGCGGCTGCGGAGCTCCTCGAGCGTCAATCCGCTCTTGGCCACCGCCTCCTGCTCCGTGATCGCGCCGCAGTTCCAGGCGCGCAGGAAGTAGTTCAGCAGGCCCTGGCCGGTCGCGGCGTCGTCGAAGACCTCGCCGACGAGCGTGGCCTGTCCCGCCTTTGCGACGAAGGCCTTCAGCCGGGCGGAGGCGGCGTCCAGCCCTTCCAGGAAAAAGGCGTAGAGAGCCGCATAGCGCGTTGGAAGCTGTGCGGGATGCAGGTCCCAGCCCTGGTAGTAGCCGTTGACCAGGGAGTGCCGGACATGCTCCGCGTGGAGCCTCCAGGCACCGTGGACGGCGCGGTGGTTCTCCTCGAGCTCGCGCCCCGTGAGCGTCTGCTCTCCCGCCCGGTGCGGCGGGATCGGCATGATGTTGGTCGCGCCATCGCAGATCCAAACGCCTGTTCCCGCCAGTGCGACCTGCATCGCGTGACGTGCGAAGTCGCAAGCGGGATGTGCCATGTGCTGGTGGGCCGCGGTGATGTTCAACGAAGCGGTGTAGTCGTACGTGCCGAAGTGCGCGGCGACGCACCGGCCGGCACCCGCCTCGACGAGCGGAAGGATCGCGAGCTCTCCGCGCTCGTTCACGATCGACTGCGGCGTCTCGACCATGATCTCCAAGCGCAGCTTGCCCGCCGGGAGCGCCAGCGAGTTCTCGAGCGCCTCGAGCAGCTCGGCAAGAGTCGCAACCTGCTCGGGCGCCGTCACCTTCGCCAGCGTGACGACGAAGTTCTCCGGGAGGCGTCCGCCGTCGGTGACGAGCTGCGTGACGAAGAGATCGAGCGTCCGGATCGAGCGCGCCTGCAGCTCGTCGGTGAAGGGCTTGATGCGGATGCCGATCGAAGGAGGGAGCGTTCCGGCGGCGTGTCCGATCGTGACTTCCGTCGCCGCGGAGAGGGCGTGGCCGTCCTCCTCGGAATCCGGGCGTATGCCGTAGCCGTCCTCGAAGTCGATGCGGTAGTCCTCGACCGGCTCCCGCTCGAGCTTCTCCAGGACGCGGGCATAGATGACTGGTGCGAGCCGCTCCGGCAGCCCGATCGCCCGGCCGAAGTCGGCAGGCGTCGGCGCGAAATCCTCAAGCGAGCGGCTTGCCAGGACTCCCATCTTCGGCGCGGTGTCGGACCGGAAGACCTGCGCTCCGCCGTAGACCGTGTGGACGGGCTGGCGGCGCAGGGTCTCGCCCGGGTAACGCCGCGCGAACTCGGAGTTTGTCTTGTGAAGCCGCGCGCGAAGGAGATCGAGAAAATCGGGCGCCAGCGTCGGCGAAGCGGTCATTGCGTTTCTCTCCAGAATTGTTCGAGCAGGTTCGCGGCGACCCGGCGGCGGTAGTCGGCCGTCGAGCGCATGTCGTCGATCGGCCGGATCTCCTCGAGGAGTGTTCGCCTGGCCTCGGCGATCGTCCCGCCGCCGGCGAGGAGACTCTCGGTTCGCGGAACCCGGACGATGGTCGGGGCGACGGAGCCGAGCGCGATGCGAGGCGGAACGGAACGAACCGCGGCCATCACGATCTTCGAGATCGCCTGCGCCGCGCGGGTTCCGACCTTGCGGAACCACTGGCGCCCGGAAAGCGGCGGGATCTCGATCGACACCAGAAGCTCATCGGGGGCGAGAACAGTCCGCCGATAGCCCGTGTAGAAATCGTTGAAGGCGATGCGGCGTTTTCCCGCTGCGTTCTGCAGAACCAGCATCGCCTCCGCGACGGCCAGCACCGGAAGCGTGTCGCCCGCGGGAGAGGCGTTGACGATGTTGCCGCCGATCGTTCCCCGGTTCTGGATCTGAACCCCGCCGATCTCCCGCGCGGCGGCCGCGAGGATCGGGAGGCGCCGCCGAACCAGGGGAGAGCGGATCAGCTGCGAATAGGTCGCAAGAGCGCCGATGGAGAGGGTCTTGCCGCGAAGCTGGATCTTCCGCAGCTCGTCGAGGTTCCACAGGTTGAGAAACCGATTCTGCGGGGCCGTTCCGAAGTTGAGGTTCACGTAGATGTCGGTACAGCCGGCGAGGGGAGTCAGGGGGCCTTCGTTGTGGAGCAAAACGAGGGCTTCCTTCAAAGACTTCGGTTCGAGAAGCATCAGGGAAGATATAGCGGTGCGCATCGAAGACGTTCGATGTTCTACGTTCGACGTTCTACGTTAGCCGTGCGAGTGCGGGGCTCCTTTAAATAGCGCAAGAATCCACCGAGGAGCTCTTTGACGCGATTGCAACTCGAATAGAACCTGTCGAACTGAGCTGGCGTGAGGTAGGAACGGTCCACGCACACGTAGAGGTGAGACTGAAGCTCACTCGCAGAACGCCGGGATATCTTCAGAAACCGAGCAAATTCGAGACTCGATGAACAGTCAAACCCCTCTGCGATATTCGCCATTATCGATACGGCGGCCGAACGCATTTGCCGCTGAGGTGACAGATCCTCAAGAAAACGGCCACTCGACGTAGCTGCGTAAACGTCCATCGTCAGTTGACGTGCTGCTTTCCATGCTTCGATCTGCTCAAATCTGGTGATTTTCAAGACCGCCGCTCGCTCTTCTGTCTTCTGAACGTAGAACGTCGAACGTCGAACGTCGCACGTCTCCCTGGACGTGCCGCTTTTGCTATCGCCCGATAAATCCCCTCATACCCCGTGCACCGGCAAAGATTCCCGGCAAGCCCAACCCGAATTTCTTCCATGGATGGCTTCGGCCCCAGCGCTGCGGCCGCGAGAATCATTCCCGGGGTGCAGATGCCGCACTGGGCCCCGCCCTCGGAAACAAAAGTTTTCTGGAGCCGATGCTTCCCGGCGAGCCCTTCGATCGTCGTGACCCGCGCGCCTCGCGCCTGCGCAAAGGGAACAAGACAGGAGTTCACGGCCTCTCCGTCGATCAAGACCGTGCAGGCGCCGCATTCCCCTTCGCCGCACCCTTCCTTGGTGCCGGTCAAGCCGCACTCTTCGCGCAGGACGTCCAGAAGCCGCTTCATCGGGTGGGCCTTCACATCGATAAGCGTCCCGTTCAACCGGAGCTTCATCTGGATCTCAATTCGAAATTCGAATTTCGAATTTCGAAATTGGAGGAGAGAATCCGCTCCGGCGTTGCCGGAATTTCCCGCACATCAATCCCGAGATGGCGGATCGCGTTGACGATCGCGGGGGCCGGCCCGTCGATCGGCATTTCGCCGACTCCCTTGGCGCCGTGCGGCCCGTGCCGGTAGGGGCTCTCCAGGATCACGACGTCGAGCGGCGGCGTGTCCAGAGTCGTCGGGGCGACGTAGTTGGTCATCTGGGCGTTGGCCATCCGCCCGTCACGCATCACGACCTCTTCGAGAAGCGCGTACCCGATTGCTTGCGCCGTTCCCCCCTCGATCTGGCCCGCCGCGAGCACGGGATGGATCGCCTTGCCGATCTCGCAGACCGCCGTCAGCTTGAGTGGGCGGACTGCGCCCGTCACGCGGTCGATCTCGACTTCGGCGACGTTGCATCCCCATCCGTAGGCTCCATAGGCGTCGCCGCGGTAGGTTTCCTCGTCCCACGACAGCTCGGAGGGTCTCTCGTACTCGCGCGTCACGACGAGACACCCGTGGCGGCGCAGATACTCCCGCGGCGAGAGTCCCCCAAGCCGCCGTTTCATCTCCCGCGCGCAGTTCTCGAGGATCTTGCCGACGATCATGCAGGTCCGGGAGGCGACCGTCGGACCGGTATCGGGCACGCGCGCGGTGTCGGCCTCGGCGACTTCGATCGCGTCGTACGACACTCCGAGGGCGTCGGCCACGATCTGCGCGTGCATCGTCCGCGTGCCCTGGCCGATCTCCGTCGACGCGACGAGGATGCGCGCGCCCCGGTCGGTCAGCTCCAGCGAAGCCTTCGACGCGAGCTTCACCTCGCCGCCTCCCGTGAAGCCCGAGCCGTGGAAGAACAGGGAGAGCCCGATGCCGCGGTCGGTTCCTGGGTACGACCGGCGCTTGCGGCGGAAGTCGGTGCGGCGCACCGCTTCGCGCAAAACCGTTCGAGCGGAGGCGTCGCGCCCCAGCCTCTGACCTGTCGCCGTCGTGTCCCCAGGCCTGAGCGCGTTGATCTCCCGCAGGCGCACCGGATCCACCCCCATCGCCTCGGCGATGCGTTCCATGTGGGCCTCCGCGGCGAACTGCGTCTGCGGTGCGCCGAAGCCGCGAAACGCCCCGTTGGGGGGAGTGTTGGTCATCGTCACGCGTCCCTCGATGCGGACGTTGTCGCATCGATACGGCCCCGTAGCGTGGAGGACTCCGCGGGACAGCACGACGGGCGAAAGTGTGCAGTAGGCACCGCCGTCCAGAAGCACGTCGATGTCGATCGCCGTCAGCCGTCCATCCCTCGTGAGTCCGGTCCTGTGTCGAATGACTCCCGGATGCCGCTTGGTCGTCGCCAGCATGTCCTCGACGCGGTCATAGATGATCTTGACCGGGCGCCTGGCTTTCCAGGCCAGGACCGCGGCGTGTCCAGCGATCATCGACGGATATTCCTCCTTGCCGCCGAACCCCCCTCCGGTCTCCGTCTGCACGACGCGAACCTTCTCCGGCGGAAGGCCGAGGATCACCGCAAGCGCCCGATGGACGTAATAGGGGCATTGGAGCGAACCGTAGATGGTCATGCCGCCGTTCTCCGGTACGGCGATGACCCCGTTGCACTCGATGTAGAGCTGCTCCTGATGGCCGCAGCGGTACTCCCCCTCGATAATCCGATCCGCCCGTTCGAATCCCCGCGCGACGTCTCCCTTCTCGATCGTGATTCGCTTGAAGGTCTTGCGAGAGCTCGCCGGATCGAAGATGGGCTCGCGCGCGCGATACTCGATCGAGTAGCGGGCCGCGAGAAGGCGCTCTTTGTCTTCGTGGGCCGCGAGCAGAATTGGCTCCGCGACATGGCGGATCTCTTTTTCCGCCAGCAGTGGCTGGTCCTCCTCGATCAGCGCGACGATGTTTCGGCCTGGCACGTCCCGGTAGTCCGCGATGACGAACCCCTTCGGGTCGAACTCGGGACGGATCGAGACGATCTCGCCGCACGGGATCGTCGAACGGATCGTGGTCCCGTTCAACATTTCCGGAAAGGTCACGTCGTCGATGTACTTGGAGGCGCCGGTGACCTTGGCGAGGCCCTCTTTTCGAAGAACATTTCGACCGACGGAGCCTTTTGCCCTGCGGATGTTTCGTTCCTCCCTTCTGCTCGAGGCTGGTCTGGGTTCAAGTGGCGGAAATGCTACCGCAGCGGAACTCCGAGGCGTTCCCGGCTGTTAATCTCGGCAGGGGAAACTGTTCGAATGGAGAGCCGGCACGCGCCGCGGGGACTTTCCGCGTATGAGAACCTCGAGGAGCGCGAGGTATTGCTCCGCCGGACCTGGGAAAGACTCGACCCGGCCTTCCGAACGCCAAGCCAGGTGCTCGGCCGCCGCTCCACGATCGGCTGCGTGGCATTGGAGATCACGCAGCGGTGCAACCTCGACTGCACGCTCTGTTATCTCTCGGAGAATTCCGAGTCGGTCAAAGACCTTCCCCTCGAGGTCCTGTTCCGTCGGATCGATCGGATCCGGGAGACTTATGGTCCGGGAGTCGGAGTTCAAGTGACAGGCGGAGATCCGACGCTCCGCAAACGCGATGAGCTCGTCGAGATCGTGCGACGGATCGGCGAGAGGAATCTGCGTCCTTCGCTTCTGACCAACGGGATCCGGGCGACACGCGACCTGCTCCAAGAGCTCACCGCGGCGGGACTCTTCGATGTCGCCTTCCACGTGGATACGACCCAGCGGCGCAACAGGTATCCGAACGAGGAAAGCTTGAACGCCATCCGAGAGGAGTACATCGAACGGGCGCGAGGACTTCCGATCGCCGTGATCTTCAACACGACCGTCCACGCCGGGAATCTCGAAGAAGTTCCGATGTTGGCCCGCTTCTTCCTGCGTCACGCTGATGTCGTGGGCATGGCCTCCTTCCAGACTCAGGCCGTGACCGGGCGCGGCGAGTGGCGCGAGAGGCCCCCGCAAGTCACGCCCGACGCGGTAGCCGAGAGGATTCGAGAGGGGATCGGACTAGAACGCCTCTGCTGGGACACGGCGCTCGTCGGACACCCGAAATGCAACCGCGGCGTCATGTTGGCGATCGCGGGAAATCAGCCGATCGATCTGCTGACGGACCGTGCACTCTACGAACGCTTCCTCGAGAGGTTCCGCCACGTCCCCTTCGATCGGCGGGACGTCCGGAGCACTGCCCGCCGGGTGCTTGCCGCGGCCCTCACGAATCCCTATTGGATCTTGCGGGGCGGAGCCTTCCTCGCGGGCAAGCTCTGGAAGGCGAGGAAAGCCCTCTGGAGGCGGCAGCCGATCGGCAAGTTGACCTTCTTCATCCACAATTTCATGGATGCCTCCGCGCTCGACCCGGAGCGAATCCGCAACTGTTCCTTCATGGTCATGACCGAGCAGGGCCCCGTCTCGATGTGCGAGATGAACTCGCGCCGCGACGATTTCATCCTGGATCCCGTTCGTCTGCCGGCCCACGCAGCCGGGCCGCGATTCTTCGATCCGCATACGGGACGGATCGGGGCGTCTTGATCGTGCCGGAGGGGCTTGCCGCTTTCATGGCCTTCGCGTAGGCCAGTGCGAGCGTCTCATCGGGGGTAAGGTCGGAGACGAGGACGCAGGTGACCTCTCCCTCCTGCCAGAAGACCTGCGTGGAGTCCTCCCGGCGGTAAAGAGAGAACAGGATGCCGCCGTGCTCGTGCCGGCTGGCCCCTGCTGGCAGTGCGCTCGTCTGGCCGAGGAACATCTCGCAGAGGACCGTGCGGTTCCCCTCTCCGCGGTAGACGAAGAGCGCGGTGCGCCGTCCGGCGAGCGTGTGCACGCGGCCGCCGATGAGGCGGTATCCCATCGTGGAAAGATCGAAGACACGCGTCCGGAAGCCGACGCCCCGCTGCGAAAAGAACGCCTCGAGCTCGTGCGGATCGCTGGTCGAAAGCTCGAGCGACAGAGTCCCCCCGCGGTATCGGCCGAAATCGCCTGCTGCCGCGCTGGGAAGATCCTTCCGCGATGCCAACATCAGCACGATGATGAGAACCGCGGCGGCTGCGAGGAGCGCCGCCACTGGGAACCGACGCGACGGCCGGCGACGCAGCAACTCCTCTTCCAGTCGTCGCCGGATTTCGCGTCCCAGCTCTTCCGGCGCAGGCGCCGGCGGGAGACCCTGAAGTGCTCCGCGGACGCTTGCGAGCGCATCACGTCGGGCTCGGCATGCGGCGCACTCCGCCAGGTGCGCCTCGACGCGCTCGCGCTCGGCCCGATCGAGACGGCCGTCGAACAGATCCTGGATCTCCATGTCGAGGTGCACGTGCTCGTCGCTCATGGCATCCCCGTGGGCTCTCGGTAGCCGGCGCGGCGTGCATAGTCTTGCAGCGCCACAAAGAGCGCCTTGCGGGCGCGAAACAGGCGAGAGCGCACGGTCCCGACGGGACAGGCCAACGCGGTAGCCGCCTCTTCGTAGCTCAATTCCTCGATGTCCACGAGCAGAACAGCCGCGCGAAAGTCCTCCGGCAGCGCCGCGAGCGCCTCTTCGACTTCTCGGTCGCTCCAAAGCCTGCCGGACAGGCGGTCACTTGGTCCGGCCGACTCCAGCCGTGAAGGGAACTGTTTCTCCAGCTCCTCGATCGAGATCGCCAGCGGCTGTCGCCGCTTCTTCCGATACCGGTTGACGAAGATGGAATACAGAATCGTCAACAGCCACGCCTTGCAGTTGGTTCCCGCGCGGAATGCGTCGAAGGTCCGATAGGCCCGCAGGTATGTTTCCTGAACGAGGTCGCGCGACTCTTCGGCATCGTGCGTGAGACGCCAGGCCACTGTATGAATCGCGCGGAGAAAGGGGAGCGCGACTTCCTCGAATCGACGTCTCTTCTCCTCCGCCTGCGCGTCGGGCGCGGTCATGTTTGCCGCGGAGTGTAGCTGCAACGATTGCGCCGCGGAACCTTTGAAACCTGCCAGATGTTTCTTTCTTTCAGACGGACGTCTCAAGCGCGGAGTGCGATCCTCGTGATCCGCGCGAAACGACGTTGTGAAGGGAGAACGTATGCGAGACGTGTGGGTGAAGTGTGGACCGCGGATCGTCGCGATCGTGGCTCTGATTCTGGCAAGCCGCCCGGCGGGCGCACAGGACTATCAGTTCCGCGTGGTGGCGTCGGGGCTGAGCCGGCCGGTCGGAATCGCAGTCGAGGATAGCGACACTCTCTATTTCACGCGCGTGCCGACGCCGGGCGTAGCCGGAGGAGCCAACTCAGTCTCGAAGCTCGATCTGGAGACGGGCGCGCTGACCGTGTTGCATCAGGGGGAGCCCGAGCCGACCAACATCGCTCTGGACCGCGACGGAAACATCTACTGGACCTGCAAGTCGGCGGGCGTGATCCTGGAGGGGGACGAGGAGACCGGCGTGACGCGCACGTTGCTGGCCGGACTCGCCAGACCCACGGGCATTGCTGTGGACCGCCGCGGGAAGGTGTACTTCACCGAGGTGCCCACTCCGGGCGTGGCCGGCGGAAGCAACCGAGTGGTTGTCTCCGATGGCGGCGCGCTGCGTGTGCTGCACGCCGGGGAGCCGGAGCCGACCGACATCGTCGTGAGCAAGAAGGAGGAGATCTACTGGACCTGCAAGAGCGCGGGAGTCATTCTGGAGCAGGAGAATGGCATCACTCGAGTGCTCTTGAGCGGGCTGGATCATCCCTCTGGGATCGCGCTCGACAAGAACGAAAAGACCCTCTTTTTCACGGAAGTGCCGACGCCCGGTGTGCCGGGCAGCGCGGGCGGGCGCAACAAGGTCTGGGAGGTAGACCTAAAGACGCTGCGCGCCCGCATCGTCCATGAGGGCGACCCGGAGCCGACGGACGTGGCCGTGGCGAAAAACGGGAACGTGTACTGGACCTGCACGAGCGCGGGCGTCATCGTCGAAGCGTCGCCGGTCCGGGGTCAGTAGCGTCGTGGCTCTACGCAGCTCCGGCGGCGGCGAAGGACTCGCGCAGGATCTCGAGGGCTTCGCGGATGTCGGGCTCGGTGACGGTCAAGGCCGGCGCGATGCGGAAGCAGTTGCCGTCGAGGCCGCCCTTGCCGATGAGCAAGCCGCGCTTCTTGGCTTCTTCGAACACCCGGTTCGTGAGCGCCTTCTCCGGTGTCCGGTTGCCGGCGGTCTCGTCCTCGACGAGCTCAACGCCCTGCATGAGGCCCATCCCGCGCACGTCGCCGACGTTCCTCGGGAAGCGGCGCTTTAAGTCTTCCAGGCCCTCGCGCAGCAGCCGGCCCATGCGCTCGGCGTTGTCGGGAAGCTTTTCTTCTTCGATGATTTGGATCGTGGCGCTGGCCGCGGCGCAGGAGATGGGGTTGCCGCCGAAGGTCGAGATCGTCAAGGCCTTCAACGCGGCGGCGATCTCCGGTGTCGCGATCGTGACGCCGAGCGGCATCCCGTTGGCCACTCCCTTGGCCATCGTCATGATGTCGGGCTGGACTCCCCAGTGCTCGATTCCCCACATCGTGCCGCCGGTTCTCCCGAAACCGGTCTGGACCTCGTCGCAGATGAAGACGCCGCCGTACTTCTTGACGATTCCGACGGCGATCTCGAAGTACTCCGGAGGCGGCGTGATGAAGCCGCCGACTCCCTGGATCGGCTCGGCCAGGAAACCGGCAATTCGGCCGGTGGTCGTCGTCCGGATGACCTCCTCGATGTCTTTCGCACAGGCGACGCCGCAGGAGGGGTACTCCAGGTGTAGGGGGCAGCGGTAGCAGTAAGGGGCGACCGCGTGCTTGATCCCCGCGACTTGAGTCGGAAGAGCCCGCCAGGTCGAGTGCCCGGTCAGAGACTGCGCGAGCATGGAGCGGCCGGAGTAGCCGTGCCGCAGCACGACGATCTCGGTCGAGCCGGTCGAGAGCTGAGCCATCATGACCGCGGTCTCGTCGGCCTCGGTGCCGGAAGCGGTGAAACACGACTGTTGGAGACGTCCCGGTGTGATCCGAGCCAGCCGCTCGGCCAGCTCCACGACCGGCAGAGTGGGATAGAGGGTCGAGACGTGCGAGAAGCGCTCCAACTGCGCCACGATCGCGGCGTTGACCCGGTCATTGGAGTGGCCGAGCGAGACCGTCAGGATCCCGCCGAAGAAGTCGAGGTACTCGTTGCCGTCGGCGTCTCTCAGGCGCAGCCCCTTGCCCTCCGTCGGCACGATCGGCTCGGCGTAGTACTGGATCGTCGCGGGGAAGAGGTACTGCTTGTGTTTCTGTCTCGTCTCTCGGGTGAGTTCCGTCGTAGGCAACTGTGTTTTTGTGGTGCTCATGTCACGATTGATTCATCGGTTCATTGATTCATCGGTTGATTGCGGCGCAACGAGAGTCGTCCGGGCAAATGAACCGATGAACCGATGGACCGATGAACCGATTCTCCTTTCTAGCTTCTCGGCTTCCTCTTCAAGAACTGTCCCGATCCCGCCTTGCCGGTGAACTGGTCCTTCTCCACGATGATTTTTCCCCGAGAAAGCACTGTCTCCACCTTGCCCGTGATTTCTCTTCCCTCGTACGGGTTGTAATCGACTCTCATGTGGTGGGTCCTGGCGGAGAGGGTGTGCTTCTTCTCCGGGTCGAAGATCACCAGGTCCGCGTCGGAGCCCGGAGCGATTGTGCCCTTCTTCGGGAAGAGGCCGAAAATCTTGGCCGGGGAGGTAGAGGTCAGCTCGACGAAGCGATTGAGTGAGATTCTTCCCTTGCGGACCCCGCCGTCGAAGACCAAGTGCAGGCGCGTCTCGATGCCCGGCGCGCCGTTGGGAATCTTGGAGAAGTCGTTCACACCCAGCTCCTTCTGCTCCTTCATGCAAAAGGGGCAATGGTCCGTGGAAATTGCCTGGAGATCGTTGCCGGCCAGGCCCCGCCAGAGCTTCTCCTCGTTGCCGGCGGCGCGCAGCGGTGGCGACATGACGTACTTGGCGCCGTCGAAGCCTGGCTCTTCGTAGTTCGCGCAGGAAAGGAAGAGGTACTGGGGGCACGTCTCGGCGTGAGCCGGGAGCCCCCGGTCGCGCGCTTCGGTGATCTTCTCCAGGGCCTCGGCGGCTGAGAGATGGACGACGTAGAGCGGAACGCCGGCCATTTCGGCCAGGCAGATCGCGCGATAGGTGGCTTCGGCCTCGGCGCGCGGGGGACGGGTCAGCGCGTGGTACTTCGGCGCGGTTCGGCCTTCCGCCAGCGCCCGGCGCACCAGCACGTCGATGACGTCCCCGTTCTCCGCGTGCATGCAGATCATGCCACCGTTCTCCCCGGTCCGGCAGAGCGCGCGGAATATCGAGCCGTCGTCGAGCATCAGCACGCCGCGATACGCCATGAAGAGCTTGAAGGAGGTGATCCCCTCCGAGACCAGCGCGTCCATCTCCCGCTCGACGCTGTCGGGGAGGTCCGTGATGATCATGTGGAAGCCGTAGTCGATCGCGGCCTTGCCTTCCGCCTTCTTCATCCAGGCTTCCCAGGCCTGCCGCAGGGTCTGGCCCTTGTACTGGATCGCGAAGTCGACGAGGGAGGTCGTCCCGCCATGCGCCGCGGCGATCGTGCCCGACTCGAAGTCGTCGGCCGAGGTCGTGCCCCCGAAGGGCATGTCCAGGTGGGTATGGACGTCGATACCGCCCGGCAAAACATATTTGTCCTTCGCGTCGATCGTCTTGTCAGCAGGCATCGCGAGCGACGTCCCGATCGCGGCAATCTTCTCGTCTTCGATCAGAACGTCGCCCAGGTAGGTATCGGTCGCGGTGACGACGGTGCCGCCGCGCACGAGCGTTTTCATACGTGAGCCATCGGCTCGTAGGTCTCCGGCCGCCGGTCTCGGTAGAACTGCCAGACCCGGCGGACCTCTTCGATCATGTCCAGATCCATCTCCGCCGTGACGAGCTCGTCTTTGTCCTCCGAACCCACGGCGAGGAAGTTGCCGCGCGGATCGACAAAGTAAGAAGACCCGTAGAACTTGCCGAGGTTCCACGGGGCTTCCACGCCGACCCGGTTGCTGCACGCCATAAAGTAGCCGTTGGCAACGGCGTGCGCGGGCTGTTCGAGCTTCCAGAGGTACTGCGAGAGGCCGGCGACGGTCGCGGAGGGATTGAAGACGATCTCGGCGCCGTTCAAGCCCAGCAGCCGGGCTCCCTCGGGGAAGTGCCGGTCGTAGCAGATGTAGACGCCGACTTTCGCGAACCGCGTCTGGAAGACCGGGTAACCCAGGTTCCCCGGCTTGAAGAAGTACTTCTCCCAGAAGCCGGACGTGTGCGGGATGTGGTTCTTGCGGTACTTGCCCAGGTAGGTCCCGTCGGCGTCGTAGACCGCCGCCGTGTTGTAGTAGACGCCCGCTTGCTCCCGCTCATAGACGGGGACCACAATGGCCATATTGTATTTCTTGGCGTATCCGGCCATCCGTTCCGTGGTCGGCCCCGGAACCGGTTCGGCCAGGTCATACCAGTGCGGGTCCTGCGAGGGGCAGAAGTAGGGACCGTTGAAGACTTCCTGGAGTCCCAGGATCTGCACGCCGCGCTTGCCGGCCTCTTCGAGAAAGGGGACATGCGCCTCGATCGCCGCTTCGCGCACCTTTTCGATGGGCGCGGAGGGGTCGGTCAACGGCGCATGACACTGAATGAGGCCGCCTAGAACCTTGCGTGGCATTCTTGCTCCTTGAGTTTCAATCGGGCGATCGGATGATCTGGAGATCGGGTGATTTCGGCTCCAGAGAGCTCAACGAAGGGAACATCACCAGATCACCCGATCGCAAGTGACCAGATTCTTCTAGAACCACCTCGATATCACCACTTTCTTATCGGTATAGAACTCAAACGCATCTCTTCCGTGCACCTTCAGGTCTCCGAAGAAGCTGTCCTTGGCTCCGCCGAACGGAAAATACGCCATGGGAGCGGCCACGCCGATGTTGACGCCGACCATGGACGCGGTGGCCAGGCGGGCGAACTCGCGCGCCGCCTTGCCGCTCTGCGTGAAGATGGAGGTCGCGTTCGCGTTCGGGTGGGCGTGCATGACCTGGATCGCCTCCTCGAGCGACTTCACCGGCGTAATCGAGGCAACCGGGCCGAAGATCTCCTCGCGCCCGATCGCCATCGAGGGGCGGACGTCGTCGAAGAGCGTTGGTCCCAGAAAGAAACCGCGCTCGGGGATCTTCGCCTTGCGGCCGTCGAGCAGGAGCTTCGCGCCTTCGGCAACTCCCTTATCGATGTAGCCGACGACGCGCTCCTTGTGGCGGCCACTGATGACGGGTCCCATCGACACACCCGGCTCTTTGCCGTCTCCAACTTTGAGCGCGCGGGCCGACTCCACCATTCGGTCGCGCGTATTCGCGTGCGCCTCTCCGACGGGAACCAGCACGCTCCCCGCCAGGCACCTCTCCCCGGCGCATCCGTAGAAGGACTCGGTGATCACCGGCATCGCCCGCTCCAGGTCCGCGTCCGGCATGACGACGATGAAGTTCTTAGCCCCGCCGAGCGCCTGCACGCGCTTGCCCGCGTGCGTCGCGCGCTGGTAGACGGCCCGCGCGACGGGAGTGGATCCCACGAACGAGACCGCGCGGATCTCGGGATGATCACAGATCGCTTCGACGACCTCGCGACCTCCATTGACCAGGTTCAGAACGCCGGGAGGCAGATCGCATTGCTCCAGGAGCTGGACCATCCTCCGCTGCGACAGCGGCACCTGTTCCGACGGTTTCAGGATGAAGGTGTTGCCCGTCCCGATCGCGAAAGGAAGAAACCAGAGGGGGACCATCGCGGGGAAATTGAAGGGGGCGATGGCGGCGCAGACACCCACGGCCTGTCGGATCATCTGGCAGTCGATGTTCGAGGCGATGTTCTCCAGGCCGTAACCCATCATCAAAGAAGGGGTGCCGCACGCCACCTCGACACACTCGATTCCGCGGCGAACGCTGCCGCGCGACTCCTCGAGCGTCTTACCGTGCTCCGTCGTGACGATCGAGGCCAGCTCTTCGAAATGCTCCTCGAGCAGCTGTCGGAACCGAAAGAGCGCGCGGGCGCGCACGACGGCGGGCGTATCCCGCCAGGCAGGGAACGCCTTCTTGGCGGCGGACACGGCCGCGTCGAGATCTTCCGCGGTCGAGAGCGGCGTCTTCGCGATGACCTCGCCGGTGGCCGGGTTGTAGACATCGAAGAACTCGCGGGCGCGCGATTCGATCCAGCGCCCGCCGACATAGTTGCGAAGAACCTCGCTGGAAGCAGAGGAACGGACCTCCGCCTGCCGATCGTTGGCCACCGTGGAACCGGTCATGGGCACCTCCTTCGACCTTTCGCCGAGGAAAGCGTTAATACTAGTCCGCACCGGAATCCGCCACAACTCCTGTCTCTTCTTCTGGTTACGTCCGGGCCTCGGACGCCGCGGAGACGCATTTTCCACCTGGGCGTAGAATTTCGTGCTTTCCACGCTCGAGGAGGGCACCCATGAGCGCCGATCTTTCGGTCGAGTTCACCGGGATTCGCTTCGAGAATCCGTTTCTGCTTTCCTCGGCGCCGCCGACGGAGTCGGAGTCCAACATTCTGAGGGCCTTCGAGGCGGGCTGGGGAGGCGTGGTGACAAAGACGATCGGCCTGCATCCGGTCGTCAATGTCCGCGGCCCCAAGACGAAGTTCCTCCGTTCCGACGTGGACACTCCGACGATCTCGATGAAGAAGCGGCCCGGCAGCGCTCTCCATTCTTCCTGGAACTGGGAACTGATCTCCGACAAGGCGCTCGACTGGTGGATCCCCCATCTGGCTCGGATCAAGAAGGAATGGCCCGACCGCGTCCTGGTCGCTTCGATCATGGCGGGTTCCGGCTCAGACTCGGAGCTCTCGCACTGGCAGACCCTAGCGAAGGCATGTCAGGAGCAGGGAGCCGACGCCCTCGAGCTCAACCTGTCCTGTCCCCACATGGATCGTCAGGACATGGGCTCGAACATCGGAAAAGATCAGGGGCTCATCTCCGTCGTGACTCAAGTCGTCAAAGAAGTCGCGAAGGTTCCCGTCTGGGCCAAGCTCACTCCTTCGACGACAGACATCGTGATGGAAGCGCGCGCCGCGTTTGCCGGAGGCGCCGATGCGATCTCATCTTCGAACACGTTCACCTCTCTGCCCTTGATCGATCCGGAGACGCTGGAGTTCGAGGTTCATGTGGACGGCTACGTCTCGACGGGAGGCCTGGGAGGACCCTCGATCCTGCCCCTCTCGCTCGCCAAGATGGCGCAAATGACGAAGTCCCTTCCCGAGAAAAGCTTCTCGGGCATCGGCGGAATCGCCGATTTCTCGCACGCGCTCTGCTATTTCCTTCTGGGCTGCGGAACGGTTCAAGTTTGCACCGCCGCGATGCTCGATCGGGCGATCGGCCCCAACGTGATCCGCATCTTGAAGCGCGGGATGGAGGAGTTTCTCGAGAAGAACGCGCACCGCGGCTGGAAGAGCTTGGACGACTTTCGCGGGATCCGCAGGGACCGGGTCGTCGCCCAGTCGCAGATCGCGCGGCCCGACCCCTCCGACTATCATGGCGGCCACGAGGCGGAGGGATACGCGGAATCGTTCGAGACGCCGGTGACGAGCGGGGTGGGAAAGTAGGGTAAAACGTGCGACGTGCGAGGTTCTACGTTCTACGTTGAAGCGCGCGTGACCAACGTCGAACGCCGAACGTAGAACGTCGAACGTTCCGTGGATTACGCATCTCTCCTTAACGTCGCGCTGGAGGAAGCCCGCCTCGGCCTCTCCGAAGGTGGCATCCCGATCGGCGCGGCCCTGTTCGATGCGCAGGGAACGCTGCTGGGGAGGGGCCACAACCGGCGGATTCAGGACCAGGACCCTTCTCTCCATGCCGAGACCGATGCATTTCGAAACGCGGGACGCCGCCGCAGCTACCGCGACACGGTCTTGGTCTCGACGCTGGCGCCGTGCTGGTACTGCAGCGGCCTCGCGCGCCAGTTCCACATCGGAACGGTCGTCGTTGGGGAGTCCCAGAACTTCGCCGGGGGGCTCGACTGGCTCAGGCAGAATGGCACCCGCGTGATCGACCTCGCATCTCCGGAGTGCGTCACGTTGCTCGCCAACTACATTACTGTCCACCCGGATGTCTGGAACGAGGACATCGGCGAGGGCATCGGAACGTGAAGGAACCACCCGGGACCGTTTCGTGTTTCGGCGGCGCCGCATGAGCCGGAAC
>Ga0070707_100002704_pt1 | contig 16863 bp, 14 predicted proteins | sample KBSK5502metaG_FD_65468 | JGI IMG/M metagenome (GOLD analysis project Ga0070707, IMG submission 65468) | Corn, switchgrass and miscanthus rhizosphere microbial communities from Kellogg Biological Station, Michigan, USA - KBS K5-50-2 metaG | ecosystem: Host-associated > Plants > Roots >... | reverse complement strand
TGCGCCGTGATAGCGTTCTGCGCCGGAATTCCGCCCACCATGGCGGCCTTCATGTCCGGGATCGAGGGCGTCAGGGTAAGCAGGAACATGAAGCCAGCGACGACCGCGAACAGGTAGGCGCCAATCACGCCCCGGGGAGCGTTGCGGCCGGCGTCGACGGTCTCCTCACCGAGCGTTCCGCCGTTCTCGAAGGTGTACAAGACCCACAGCGCGTTAAACACCCCGGCGCCGACGAAGAGCGGGAATATATTGCCCAGCCCGCTGAGCGCCTGGACGGTCGCGGCGCCCGAACTCGTGGTCCCCACGGCTGCGGTCTGCGTCAGGTTGCCGAAGTGCTTGACGCCGAGGATGAACGTCAGCAGGCACACGATGGTAACGACGGTCAGCTCGAGCCCCATCGCCCACTCGGTAATGCGGCCGAGAATGCCGATCCGCACGATGTTCCACCCGACCGCGATCGCCGCGGCGATCACGATGATGACCTCGTCGGTATGGAGGCTGGGCGCCAGGTTGAACAGCGGGTGGATCAGCACCGGCAGGCTCGCGTAATAGGCGGTCAGCAGCGGGAACATCGCGCCCGCGTAGACCCAGCCCATCCACCAGCCGACCCGCTTGCCGGCCAGGATCGTGGGCCACTGGTACATGCTTCCGGCGAACGGGTACTTCGACGCGAGCTCGGCGATGACCAATACCATCGCGCCGACACTGACCGCGACGAGCGGCCAGCCCCAGAACTCGACGCCGCCGACGCTGGACATGGCGAACCCGTACAGGGAGAAGAGTCCGGCGAATACGCCGACGCCGGCGAAGGTCAGCGCACCATTGGTGAGCGCCGTCAGCACCCGCGTGAGCTTCCCGGCGGTGGTGGTGAACGGCTGTGAGGTCTCGACAGCTCCCATCCGCTGAACCGTCCCTTCTCTCGATTGGGTGGTCCATTTGCCGGATCAGAAGGACTTTTGGCGCACTGTAACGTAGCCGCCCGAGGTCTGACAAGACCCCGCAGGCTGGAAGATATCCTGGGGCTCCACGGCTAGCGCGACATGTCATGCCGCGGTTACGCTGACCTTCGATATGGTGCGCCCAAATGTCGGAAGATCAGCCCGGAAGCCGGGAGGCCCACGGACTCGGGTCGTAGGCCGATGACGGGTGCAATGACGGCGGAGGGCCAAGCAATGTCCACCCATGACCTCCCGCAGGGAGCCCAGGTCGTCATCGTCGGAGGCGGGGCGGCTGGCTGCAGCGTCGCCTTTCACCTGGCCAAGCTCGGCTGGACCGACGTGGTGCTGCTCGAGCAGGGACAGCTCTCGTGCGGGACGACCTGGCACGCCGCCGGCGTCGTGGGCCAGCTGCGCACGCACCCGTCACTGACGCGGCTCATGCTCTACAGCAGCCAGCTGTACGCGGCCCTCGAGGCCGAGGTCGGCCTCGGCACCGGATGGAACCAGTGCGGCGCGCTCTGGGTCGCGGCCTCCGCCGACCGCATGGTGCAGTTGCAGCGCACCGTGGACCTCGCTCGCGCCCAGGGCCTGGAGGCGCACGACATCTCCGCGGCCGAGGCAGGCGCCATGTGGCCGCTGATGCACACCGAGGACCTAGTCGGCGCGATCTGGCTGCCGAACGACGCCAAGGCCAACCCGGCCGACCTCACCCAGGCACTGGCCAGAGGCGCCAGGAACCTGGGCGTGCGGATCTTCGAGCGGACGAAGGCGACGGGCTTTAGCGTCGACCGCGGCCGGGTCATGTCGGTGGCCACAGCCGGTGGCGACATCGAGTGCGAGTACGTGGTGAACTGCGGCGGGCAGTGGGCCAAGGCAATCGCCGAGCAGGTCGGGGTGACCGTCCCGCTGCAGCCGGCCGAGCACTACTACATCGTCACCGACGCCATCAACGGGCTGGACCGGACCGCACCGACGCTACGGGACCCTGACGGATACACCTACTTCAAGGAGGAGGTTCGCGGGCTGCTCATGGGCGGTTTCGAGCCGGACGCCAAGCCGTGGGTCGCCTCCGACGAGATCCCCGAGCCGTTCGAGTTCCAGCTGCTGCCCGAGGACTGGAACCAGTTCGACATCCTGATGCGCAACGCCGTCCACCGGGTGCCCGTCATGGAGAACGCCGGGGTGAAGAAGTTCTACAACGGTCCGGAGAGCTTCACGCCCGACCACAACTTCATCATCGGCCTGGCGCCTGAGCTCGACAACTACTTCGTACTGGCCGGGTTCAACTCCTCGGGCATCGCATTCTCCGGCGGGGCGGGCAACGCGCTGGCGCAGTGGATCGTCGCCGGTGAGCCCGACCTTGATCTCAGCCCTGTCGACATCCGCCGATTCGCGCCGATGCAGGGGAACAAGCGCTGGCTGCGCGGCCGGGTGCAGGAAATCGTCGGGCTGCACTTCGCGATGGCCTGGCCGAACCGAGAACCAGAAAGCGGCCGCGGGATTCGCCGGTCGCCAATTCATCATCTACTGGACGCTCGTGGCGCGTGTTTCGGCACCAAGATGGGCTGGGAGCGGGCGAACTGGTTCGCGCCGCCCGGTACCAAGCCGGTTGTCGAATACGGCTGGGGCCGACAGAACTGGTTCGCCCACAGCGCGGCCGAGCACCTCGCCGCGCGGACCGAGGTCGCGATTTTCGACCAGACCTCGTTCGCCAAGATCACCGTCCGGGGGAGCGACGCGGAGGCCGCCCTGCAGTGGCTGTGCTCCAATGACGTTGCGGTCCCGCCTGGCCGGACGGTCTACACAGCGCTGCTCAACGACCGAGGTGGCTACGAAGCCGACGTGACCGTGACCCGGATCCGATGGAACGAGTACTTGCTTGTGACGAGCAGCGCCCAGGGCGTGCACGACCTGGACCTGCTGCGGCGCGGCGTTCCCGCCGGGCTGAGCGTGGAGTTCTTCGACGTCACCTCGGCCTACGCAGTGCTGTCGGTCATGGGGCCGCAGTCCCGCGCTCTGCTGAGTGGCCTGTCCGGCGACGACTTCTCCGGCACGGCGTTCGGTTTCGGCGCTAGCCGCGAGGTCGACCTGGATGGCCTGGCAGTCCGCGCCACCAGACTGACCTACATCGGCGAGCTGGGCTGGGAGCTGTACGTGCCGAGCGAGGTAGGGGCCGCCGCGTTCGAGCGGTTGACCGACCCAGGCAATGCCATCACACCGCAGCTGGCGGGCTATTACGCGATCGAGTCGCTGCGGCTGGAGAAGGGGTACCGGGCCTACGGCCGGGAACTCGGACCTGACACCTCGCCGGTCGAGGCGGGCCTGTCGTTCACGTGCAAGCTCGGGACACCCATCCCGTTCCGCGGCCGCGAGGCGGTGGAGCGGCAGAAGTCTTCCGGCGTGTCCCGCCGGCTGGTCAGCCTGGTCGTCTCCGATCCCGAGGCCTATGCGTGGGGCGGCGAGCTGCTGCTGCGCGACGGCGAGCCGGCCGGCTTCGCCAGCTCGGCCGCGTTCGGCCACACGGTCGGCCGGGCGGTGCTGCTTGGGTACCTCGAGCGGCGCGATGGCGGCAAGGCTGATCGTGACTGGCTTTCCCTGGGCAGGTACCAGGTCGCCATCGGCGGCGAGCGCTACGACGCGACGGTCTCACTGCAGCCGCCCTACGATCCATCCGGCGCCCGGATCCGGGCCTTATGACGGGCCGCTGTTTCAACAGCGATGGCCCACTGCCGTTGATACAGGAACGTCGGTGGGCCATCGCTGTTGTTGGCCGGAGGCTGCTAGGAAGGCATCCCCGAACGCTCCTTGACCTTGCCGTGTGCCCAGGCGATGACCGTGGTCCGGTCCCCGACGAAGAGGTCGGTGGAATACTCGACAGGCTTATCGTCGAGGTCGTAGGCGACGCGCTCGATCGCCATCAGCGGATCGCCGACCTTGATGCCGAGCAGTTCGGACTGCTCGTGGTCGGCCAGCACGGCGACCATCCGCTCGATCGCCTTGGCGCAGGTCACGCCGTAGCGCTCGATCAGCAGGTCATAGATGCTGTCGTCGAGCGGCTGGGACAGCAGGTCGGGCGCGAGCGACACCGGGATCCGCGCGTTCTCCAGGGAGATCCTGACCTCGTCGGCCAGCCGGATCCTGACCACGTCGTACACGAGCGTGCCCGCCGGGATGCGCAGCGCGCTGGCCGTGGTCTCGTCAGCCGGGATCATCCGCGCAGACACGACGTGCGCGCCCGGCCGGAATCCCTGGGCGCGCAGGTAGGCGGGGATGCCGGCCAGGTAGCTGAAGTCGATGTCAACACGGGGGCGGTTGACGAAAGTGCCGCCGCTGCGTCCCCTGCGGCGGTGCACTGCGCCCTCGTGTTCAAGCCGGTCGAGAACTTGCCGCACGGTCGTCCGGCTCACCCCGAACCGTACAGCCAGCTCACGTTCAGTCGGCAGCCGTCCGTCTTCACCGAGGTGGCCGCCGGAGATCAGCTCCTGGATCCGCTGCGCCACCGTATCGCGGATGTTCCTGGAATTCTCGATCCTGGTGACGGAACCAGCCTGCGTGGTCGCCGAACCAGCCTGTCTGGTCACCGAACCGGCCTCGGCATGGCGGACGCTCATAGCGCAACGATATCGAGCCTGGCCTGAACCCGCATGCTGCGGTAAACCAACATCGGTTGCCACCATTCTTGCCCACCGGAGAGGGCCGTGCGTGTCCTGCTGACCAACGACGACGGCGTCGACGCCGAGGGCATCATCGCCATTCGCGCCGCGCTTGCGACGTGGTGCGAGAGTGTCGTGAGCATCGCTCCCGAGACTGACTGCAGCGGCTTCGCGCGCAAATGCACGTTCTCGCGGCCCGTGGGCGTGACTCGGCTGGCGGGCGGCCGGCACCCGGTTTACCGCTGCGATGGCACGCCGACCGACTGCGTGCGGGTCGGGCTGCTCGGCGGCCTGGCCGCCGCGGCTGACCTGGTGGTCAGCGGCATCAACCACGGCGCCAACCTCGCCGATGACGTCACCTATTCCGGCACGGTAGGCGCCGGCCTGGAGGCCGCCATTCTCGGGACGCCCGCGATCTGCCTGTCGCAACAGACGCCGACGGGATCGTTCTCGGTCAACTATCAGGAGGATCTAGAGAGCGCCGGGCTGGCCTATGACTTCAGCTTCGCGGCCGCGCACGGTGCTGCACTTGCCCGGTCGGTGGTTCATGCCCGTGCGGCCGAGCCCGTTGTACTGAGCGTCAACTACCCGGCGCGGAATGCTGGTGCTGGTGCTGATGCTGGTGCTGGTGCTGGCGCTGGCGCTGGCGCCAAGAGCGTGCTTACCAGGGCGGGGCGGCGCGACTACCCGCGGGCAGCCGAGACGCAGTGGGCCGACGGCGACGTTCACTGGCTGTATTTGTTCGGGGAGCCGGACGAAATCATCCCCGAGGCCGACGGGTCGCTCGGCACCGACATCGGGGCGTTGCGGGCTGGGTACGTCTCGGTCACGCCGCTGTCGTTCGCCGTCGAACTCGGCGACCTATCTCCCGGCTTCCAGTCCTTTATCGCCCGCCTGAGCGAGACCTTCCCGCTCGGTCACGCGATGGGCAAGACTCAGGCCGGGCCGTGATGACATTCTCGAGTGCTTCCGTTCCAAAGCCCATCGGGCCCCGATGCCAGCGCCTTGTGTTCAGGTGATTAGCGCCCGGTGTTCGCTTGGATTCGGTCCATTGTTTCTTAGCGGGTTTCATAGTGTCGGTGGCGTTTTATGTTTTCTGAGCCCGCTCGCGGAAGGTTGTGCAGATGTCATCATCGGCGCGAACCCTGCTCGCTGCTGTCGTCGTTGCCGTAGGGGCGGTGATGGGCGCGGCGCCGGCCGTTGCCTCTTCGCACCCCGCGAAGGTCGGCCATTACAACCACATCTTCGTCATCATCGAGGAGAACCACAGCTTCGCGGACGTGATCGGCAACCCGGCCGCGCCCAACCTCAACGCCCTGGCGTCCACGTACGGCGTCGCCACGAACTACTTCGGGGTGACGCATCCCAGTGAGCCGAACTATGTCGCGCTGCTCGGCGGCAGCCCGTTCAAGATACAAGATGACAACCCGTATTACGTGAACCGGATCGCGGCGCCGAGCCTGATCAGTCAGCTGGACCACGCCGGCATCAGCTGGAAGGCCTATCTTCAGTCGCTGCCGCACCCGGGCTACCAGGGCATCTGCTATCCGGCCAACTGCAACGGCGAGCCCGACAAGGACCCGCTTTACGTGTCGAAACACAACGCCATCCCCAACTTCACTACCTCGCTGAATCCAGCCGACTGGTCGCGTCAGGTTCCGATCGTGCAGCTCGCGGCCGATCTGCGCACGGGCAAGGTTCCCGCGTTCAACTGGGTCATCCCCGACGAGTGCCGTGACCAGCACGGCGATCCGCCGTACTGCATCGACGGGGGCAACCCCGGTGACCCGCAGGACCAGCGCCTGATGGCCCTCGGGGACCAGTACCTGGGCCAACTGGTTGCGCAGATCACCAGCGCCAGGTTCTGGGCCAAGGGCAACAACGCCATCGACATCGTCTACGACGAGGGAGACGACAATGCCCACGGCGGCGGGCGGGTCGCCAATGTCGTGGTCACCAGCCACGGTCCGCGGCATCTCAAGGACCCCGCGTTCTACAGCCATTACTCGCTGCTCCAGACCATCCAGCGCAACTTCGGCGTGCACTGCCTGCAGCACACCTGCAATACAGCGAACGTCAAGCCGATGACACCGCTGCTCGCGGTCACCGGCTCAGCCGCCGCGGCGTTCAAGCCGCTGCCCGAGCGCCGCATCGCCACGCCCACGCCGACGCCACCCGAGCCGGTCACGTTTACCACCGACACCTCCTCGGGCGCCGGATGGAAGGTCCAGCGCGCGCCGACCCTGGGCACCAACGACAACAGCTTGGGCGCGGTAGCCGCGGTGTCGCGGTCCGACGTCTGGGCGGTCGGCAACTTCCTGCCTGACACGAAGGCCAGCAACCCGGACGCCACGCTGGCTACCGCGGCGCACTTCAACGGATCGCACTGGGTGCACGCGCCGGTGCCGAACTCGGGCCCGAACTTCAACACGCTGTTCGGCGTCGCCGCCACGCATGGCAAAGCGTGGGCAGTGGGCGTGACCCTCAACGCTTCCTACCACGCGCGGAGCCTGGTCGAAGGGTGGAATGGCAAGGCCTGGCACATAACTGCGGCGCCGAAGCTCGGGACCCAGGGTGACATGCTTTTCTCGGCCGCGGCGGTGTCACCCAGCGACGTTTGGGCGGTAGGGCAGCAGCAAGACAAGGCGGGCACGTTCAGCACGCTGATCGAGCACTGGGACGGCAGGAACTGGTCAGTCGTGCGGAGCGCGGATCCCGGTTCCTCGGGAAACAGCCTGTTCGGAGTGGCCGCCGCAGGACCTAGTGACGTCTGGGCCGTCGGGCAGAGCAACGGACGGAGCTCGGATACGCCGTTGGTCGAGCACTGGAACGGCCGCCACTGGAAGGTCGTAACCGTGCCTTCCGCCGGGCTGACCGGCGGCCTGCTGCAGGCTGTCGCCGTCAGTGGCGGCCAGGTCTGGGCGGTCGGGCAGAGCGACGACGCTATGCACCAAGCCCGCCCTCTGGTCGAGCATCTGCGCCACGGCTCCTGGACCGCACGACAGCCAGCCGGGCTCGGCACCGCGTTCTCCGACATCAGCGGCGTGGCCGTGGTCAAGGGAACCGTCTGGCTGGTCGGCTCGGCCCTCGACAAGGTCACCGGCAACGATCTCACCGTGGTCGCCCGTAACAACGGAGCAGGCTGGAAGCAGGTGGCCGCGCCGAACCCCGGGAGCGGAGACAGGATCCTCGGCGGGATATCGGCGACGGGCGAGACCGCCTGGGCCGTCGGCGCCTTCGACACCGACACCGGACGCAACCCGCTGATTGAGGTGAACGGTCTCAGATAGTCAAGCCAGGCGCTAACCGCGGCCCGGGCAGCCGACGCCATTGCTGCGTCGTGTGGATATCCGGCCGCGGCCAGCGCCCGCGCCAACGCTAGATACCTTGAGCTGCGCGGGAACGGTGGCCGCGCTGACATCCGTGGCTATGAGGAGTAGCCGAGTAGTTCCAGGTAGCTGACCGCCACCTGTGGCGCCCCGCCTGGTACGCAGTTCGGGCAGGACGTGCCCTGCTCCGGCAGGTTCAGCCAGTAGCCGTCGACCGACCCTTCGGTGTTGAGCGTGTCGGTGTAGAGGGTCATTCCCGTGCTGACGTGACCGCTGGGGTTCGTGGACAGGCCAGCGCGAACCGCCAGGTCGGTGACGACCTTTCGCGCTTGCGCGCTTGCCTGGCTGACAAACCACGCGAAGCATCCGCAGTCGGTGGAGGCGCTGGTATTAGCTTCGTAGCGCTGCGACTGGATCTCGTACATAGCGGGGTGAGCGTCGGCCACGATGTTAGGGACCGAGCAATCGGTGAGGTAGTTCTTCCACGCGGGATCAGCGGTCTTGTTGCAGGCCATGCCCTTGGTGAGGTCGATGGATGGGGCGAGGATGGCCTTATACCCGTGCTTGCTGGCCGTCGTGACGAACTCCCGCATGTACACCTTCGGGGTCACCTGCTCGGAGTGCGGCGTCAGCGCCCAGCTTTCCATGTCAAGCATTACGTAGACCGTGCCCTTGGGCACCTTGTTGTGCTTGAGTGCGTAGAGGAAGCTCGAGGACTTCGAGACAGGCCCGTAGAAGGTGTACGTCGCCGTGCGCTTGGATATCCAGCCACTCGCCGGGCTTCCGATCTGTGCCGTTGACGAGGCGTTGAAGGCGTTGGTTGTCAGCGCGGTGCTGCCGGTATAGCTGTTGATCAGGCTAATTGCGTGCGAGCTGATGATCCACTGTGGAACGGTGGCTGCCGCTGCCGGGTCGGCCATGGCCGCCCAGGCAAGACCGGAGCAGGCAGCAGAAAAGACCGCAGCCGCGGTCAGCACGTTTCTGTACCGCTTGTTCATCGCCATGATCAAGGCCTCCCGGGCAGGCTGCCTGAAGGGACGCGCGGAATCATGCTACGACCAGCATGCACCCGCGTGATTGACTGCGGCCGTCGTATGCGCCAGCCTTGTCGGGAACTGGTTGCGCGGCGAGGGAGTGGCTATGGCATGGCGCCTGGACGGCAAATACTTCGAGTCGTGCTCGTGCGACGCGGTGTGCCCGTGTACATGGTCGGCATTTACCGCGAAAGCCACGCTTGATCGATGTCGGGCACTTCTTGCCTATCATGTCGAGTCGGGCGAAATTAATGGCGTCGACGTCAGTGACCTGAGCTTCGCCCTGTTCCTGGATACGCCGCCGGTCATGATCGAAGGCAACTGGCGGGTGGGCGTCTACCTGGACGAGACAGCATCCGACAGCCAGGCTGAGCAGCTCGGGGCGGTGCTGTCCGGTCAGCTCGGCGGGCCGCCGGCCATGCTCGGGCCGCTTATCGGCGAAATGCTCGGCGTGGAAAAAGCACGGATCACCTATGACGAGGACGGCCGGGGCCACCATGTCAGGATCGGCGATGCCGTCGACGTAGGCGTCGAGGACTTCGTTGCAGCGGAAGGTCAGGAACCGGTCCAGCTGGCTAACGTGCTCCATCCATCGAATTCGACGCTCACAGTGGCGCCGGCTAATGCCGCGCATCTGTCGACGTTCGGAATCGACTGGGGGCGTGAAGGGCAGAGCGGCTTCTCGGCGCCGTTCTCCTGGGCTGGGTGAGCGGCTCTCCAGGGCTCGCCCGGCCGCGGCCGGGCCTGCCCACGCGTGAGGTCGCGCTGCTGCTGATCCTGGCGGCTGGCGCCTGGGCCGCGACCGTGACGATTGCCCGCGGCATGACCGGGATGACGGGCACGATGGGGCTTGGACTCGCTGCGTTCGTGCCGCTCTGGACACTGATGATGGCAGCCATGATGTTCCCGTCCGTGGCGCCAACGGCTGCGCTGTACGCCAAGACCTTTCAGGATTCGCGGCCAGCGCGGATCGCCGGCCTGATGGTCGGCTATCTCGCCGTCTGGGCCGCTGCGGGTTTCCCCGCATACGGGCTGGCCTGGCTCGCCGGCTGGCTGACCGGCAGGCACGCCGGCGCGGCGCACGCCCTGGGCGTAGCGGCCTTCGCCGTGTGCGGGGTTTACCAGCTGAGCTGGCTGAAGGACCGCTGCCTGGCGCGTTGCCGATCCCCCCTCGCCCTTCTCCTGCACTACGGCTCGTACCGGGGCAGGTTCCGCGATCTGCGGGTCGGTGCCCACCACGGCGGATACTGCCTCGCTTGCTGCTGGGGGCTAATGATGATCCTCATCGCGGTGGGACTGATGAATGTCCTGGCCATGGTCGGCCTTGCCGTCATTGTCCTGATCGAGAAGGTCTGGGCACATGGCCCGGCGGCGGCCCGATTCGCTGGCGCGGCTGCGCTGGCACTCGCGGCGGCTACCATCTGGTTCCCGTGGCTCGCTCCTGGCCTGCATGCCGCGCCTGCGATGATGATGCATTGACGGGCTCGGGCGCCGCAGCCACATGAGGCGCGGTCCTCAGCCAGCCGACCCGCATCCCAGGACAAGGAGACCGAGATGGCGCGAGTCCTTTATACCGCGAAGGCAGCCGTAACCGGCGGTCGCGTCAACGGGCACGGGCGCACGGATGACGGAGCCCTGGACGTTCAGCTCCGGTCGCCGAAGGAGATGGGCGGCGACGGCGGCGGAACGAACCCTGAGCAGCTGTTCGCTGTGGGCTACGCGGCTTGCTTCGAAGGTGCGCTGGGCGTGGTGGGCCGGCGCGAACGGGTCGAGGTAGGTGACGCGTCGATTGACAGCTCCGTTGGCCTTGTCGCCCTCGATGACCGCACGTTCACAGTTGCGGTCCGGCTCGATGTCACGCTGCCCCAGATTGCCGATCCTGACGAGGCAACGCGCATCGTGGCAGCCGCGCACCAGGTGTGCCCGTACTCGAACGCCACTCGGGGCAACATCGACGTCACCCTGACGGCGAACGGCCGCGACGTCAGCTGACTGATCCGATCGGCGGCGTCGTGTCGTCCTGGTGCCCGCGCGCGCTGGCCGTAGTCTGGTCGGCGTGACACGGTGGGGCGCAGCGGTGGCTGCGACGGGTGCCGCGGCTAGCCTGGGCTATTACCTGGTCGTCACGGGCAAGCTGACACTCGATACTGGCTGGGGCCGCCGCGTTCGCCCGCTAGGTCCGTTCGGCGTCGAGATCGCCGCTCCCGCCGAGACGGTCTTCGACGTCATCGCCGCGCCGTATCTGGGTCGGACGCCGCGCGCCATGTCCGGCAAGCTCAAGGTACTGGAGCGCGGGGGAGAGCTAGTCTTGGCCGAGCACTACACGCCGGTACACGCCGGCATGCTCACCGCCACGACGCTCGAAACCGTGTCGTTCGACCGGCCCCGGCGGGTTTCGTTCCGCCTGATCCGCGGCCCGGTGCCGGAGATAACCGAGGAGTTTACGCTTACCGAGGACAACGGAAAGACCAGGCTGGATTACTCCGGTGAACTCGGTACCGACTTCGGCGCCGCAGGTCAGTGGTGGGCAGATCGGGTCGCCGCCGCATGGCAGGCCGCCGTGCGCTCTTCGTTCAAATCCATTCGGGCCGAGGCCGAGCGCCGCGCGAGCGCCGGTCAGGCGAGTTCCTGATGCTGCCGGCGATCTCGCCGGTGTCGTCTTCCAGCTGGGCTCTTAGCAGCAGCGTGACCCAGGTGCGGTACGGCCGCCAGTTGCCGCTGATGCGCTGTAGCTGCTCACCCGATGGTGGCTCCGGCAGGCGGTAGGCGAGGGCGGCTGCGCGGGCGAGCCGTGGCTCGTGGCCGGGGATGTGATCGGGGTCACCGGCACCGCGCATTAGGACGAGCGCGGCGGAGAAGTCCCCGATGCCAGGCAGTTGCCTGAGCTGGGCGAGGGCTTGATCGCGTGGCAGGGCGCGCAGGTCTGCGGCGTCGAGCCGCCCGTCGAGTGCGGCGAGGGCAACGGACCGGAGCCATTCGGGCTTGCGGCCGGATAGCCCGGGAAAGCTGCCGATCCCGGCGAGGCGCTGCGGTGCGGGAAAGGCGTGGACTATGCGGCCGCCGAAGGTGACTGGCTCACCGAGCTCCTGGGCGATGCGAGCCTTGATCGCGGCCGCCTGCCGGATCCTGATGCGGTGGCCGATGATGGCCCAGGCGGCGGCCTCGTACGGCGACCAGAAGCCCACCGGCCGAAGACCGGGATACCGCCGCTGCAGCCCGGCGACCACCAGGTCACGCTCGCCCACGGCGGGGAACCCGGTCCCGTCCACATCCAGCGACAGGATCCGCGCCACCTGCGCGCGCACGCCCGCGAGCAGGCCCGGTCCCGGCGACACGGGAGTTGCGATCTCGCACGTCACGCCGCGTTCGTGCTCGCGCACGCGCACTCCGGCTGTCTGCCAGCTCCCCTCCACCGGGAACGCCAGCTCCAGCGGCAGGCCCGCCCCGGTGAACTCGGCCGGGGTGAAGCCCTCCAGGAACCTGGCACTGGCCGCCAGCGAGAACGGGCCCCGCGCGGTCAGGATGAACGAGCGCACGCGGCCTCAGCCGTGCAGCGTGACGATGTAGCCCGTTCGGTGTTGAAGCGGGCAGATGCCTCCAGGTCACGCACCTGGAGGGGGACCAAATCAGGTCCGGTGACAGCCATGATTACACCCTTCTGCTAGTGTCAGGTGACCTGATACTATGTCAGGTAGCCTGATACGTGCAAGGAGGGTCACGTGGTCACCGCAGCCCGGCGGCGTAGCACCACCGACAGCCCCGGATACCTGCTCAAGCGCGCCCAGGCCGCGCTGCACGCCGCACTCGCCGGGGCGCTGCGCGAGCACGGCGCGACACTGGCCCAGTACGCCGTGCTCGCCGCCCTCGACGAGGAGCCGGGCCTGTCCAACGCCGAACTGGCGCGCCGGGCATTCGTCACCCCGCAGACCATGAACCAGGTACTACGCGAGCTGGAGCAGCGGCAGTGGGTGATCCGGCAGCCGCATCCCGGCCATGGGCGCATCCTGCAGGCCGGCCTGACCCGAGACGGCCGCAGCACGCTCCGGGCCTGCCACCAGGTGGCGGACACAGTGGAAGAGCAAATGCTGGCCGGGCTCAGCCCCGCTGACCGCCAGCTACTGTCCGCGGCACTGCGGACCTGCATCGAGGCGCTCACCTCGTAACCACCCCGCGCCAGCGGGTCGCGGCACGCCGACCTGCCGCACGTTCATCCTCTGCTGCGAGGCACCCGGACCTACGCGCGCATGGTCTACCAGGCCGTCCAGGCGACCCGCTGGACACCTGCCGCTACCTCAGGCCACCGCCTCTAGCGCTGGTTGGTGTGGCCGCATTCAGAAGATCTCGCCAGCGAGGTATTTGAGGCCGCTGTCGACCTGAACGGTGACCACGCGGTAGCCGGGACCGAGCCGCCGCGCGATCTTCAGCGCTGCGACGAGGTTGGCGCCGGTGGATGGTCCGGAGAATATCCCCTCGGCGTGCGCGGCCCTGCGGGCCATCTCGAACGCCTCGGCTTCCGGGACGGCGATGACCTCGTCGTAGTCGGCTGGCTGCAGGAGCGGTGGGCGGTGGCCGATGCCGCCGCCCTCGATATGATGCGTTCCAGCCGGTCCGCCGGACAGGACAGCGGACTCGCCCGGTTCGACGACGACGCGGTGAACTCCGGGAAGGGCGGCGGTCAGCGCCCGGCTGACGCCCAGGAAGCAGCCAGCGGTGCCGACGTAGCTGCAGAACGCGCTGACCGGCGGCGGGCCTGGTAGCTGGTCAAGCAGTTCGGTGCCGAGCTGGCGGTAGCCGTCGATCATGTCGGCGTTATGGAACTGGTCGGTGGCGAACGCACCGGTCGCCGCGGCGATCTCGGCGGCCCTGCGCATCATCGACGGGATCAGATCGGGCGTGATGCCGTCGGGGCTCGGTATCAGCTCGACCTCGGCGCCGAACGCCCGCATCGTGCGGATCTTCTCGACCGCGAACGCATCGGATGACACGATCCTCAGCGGATAGCCCTTCACCGCGCAGGCCAGTGCCAGCGACGAGCCGGTGCTCCCGCCGGTGTACTCGACGACCGGCTGCCCAGGGCGCAGGCGGCCATCGGCCTCGGCGGCCTCGATCATCGCCAGCGCCATCCGGTCCTTGTACGAGCCGGTCGGGTTGGCTCCCTCCATCTTCACCCAGACTTCGGCGCGGCGGTCATCGGCCATGCGCGCCAGCCGGACCACGGGCGTGCCCCCGATCGCTGATAGTCCGCCCGGTCTGTCCATCAGAACCTCCGTCGATCGCGGCGCGAGTCGCTCCGTCCCCCGCGCATTGTCACTGACCCAGCGCTGCAACGCTAGGACCCGCTGCGTTCGCACAGCGTTGGGTGATGCGGCAAGCACGCTTGACGATGCCCCCTATCAGTGACCGACAGCGTGCTGCTCGTAGAGCCGATCAGTGACGGGCGCCGACACGAACCTGGGTGGCGGTCAATGACGGGCGTAGCGGATTTTTTATAATCGGTCGTCCGAATACGTAGTGGAGCGGGAGCAGCCCCGGCGCTGCCGTGAGAGGTCCGCAGATGAACCTGGAGCAGGAGACCCCGGTCCGCTGGCAGAACGCTGCGGTGGAGATCGCGGAGTACGGCCGCCGGCTGATCACCGATGGGCTGGCGTACGGCACCGCCGGCAACTTGAGCTGCCGTGTCGACGACCACGTCGTCATTTCGCCAACGAGCATCCCGTACGAGGAGGTGCGGCCGCACGACCTGTGGGTTCTGTCACTCGACGGGGAGGTCGTGCAGGAAGGAAGCGTCTCACCGTCCTCGGAGACGCGATTCCATCTGGGCATCTATGCCGCCACCAAGGCGGCGGCAGTCGTCCACACTCATTCGGCCGAGGTCGTGGCCGTCTCCGCAACACTTGAGAATCTGCCCGCGATCCATTACTCGATCGCACGGCTCGGCGGCCCGGTGCCGGTCGTGAAGTACCAGCGCTTCGGCTCGGCCTCGCTCGCCGCCGGCATCCAGGAGGCCCTCTGCTATCCAGGCAGGCCGCGCTCGGCGGCCATCCTGCAGAACCATGGCGCCGTGACCTACGGCTCCTCACTCAGGGAGGCGTACGACAAGGCACTCATGCTCGAGTGGCTCGCTCGCACCTACCGCCTGGCCCTGCAGATCGGCGAGCCGAGGATCCTGACGACCGAAGAGCTGGACGAGGTTACAGCCGAGGCCAGGCGCCGGCGCTACGCGATGGGCGCCGCAGCACGGCACCAGTAAAGGACGGCTATAGCAGATGAGTCTCGGTCCCGTATTCAGCGTCGGCGTCCACATCCTCGACATCCTCGGCCGCCCCGTCGACAGCATTCCGCCCGGGCAGGCATCTGTTCTATTGGAGGAGATCAGGGCGACTGCGGCCGGCACGGCCGCAGGCCCGAGCGTCGACCTCGCCCGCCTCGGGATCCCTGTTTTCAGCTGCGGCGCCGTCGGCGGGGACGCTCTCGGCGACCTGCTGCTCATGCTGCTGTACAAGGAGGGCGTGGACACCCGCTACGTAATCCGCAAGCCGGGACACCGAACGTCCGCGACGATCCTCCCCATCCGCTCGAACGGAGAGCGCCCGGCGCTCCATGCGCCAGGGGCGACGCAGATGCTCGAACCCGGTGACCTTACTGCGGAGATCTTTGACCTCGCGACCGGCAACGACGCTCGTCCTGTACTCCACATCGGCGGTCCCGACGCTCTCGGCTCATTCGCTGGCGAACCGTTGCAGGCTCTCGCCCGAGCAGCGAAGGACCGCGGCTTCCTCGTGACCCTCGACGTCCTGCGGGTTGGAGACGCCACGGCCTTCAAACGCCTGAAGCCGCTATTGGCCGTCTGCGACTGGTTCATGCCGAACGAGGAGCAGCTACGCAAGTTCACTGGCGAGACAGATCTCAGCAGAGCGATGGCCGCCGCGCGCGCGGCAGGAGCGGCTGCAGTCGCGGTCACACGCGGTGCCGCTGGCTGCTCGCTCGACTGGGGCAACGGCGTCATTGACGTGCCCGCGATCGAGGTGCCGGTCCTCGACACGACGGGTTGCGGCGACGCCTTCGATGCAGGATTTATCACGGCCTTGCTGACCGGCTGTGACTACGAGCAGGCAGCATGGCTCGCAGTCACGTGCGGCGCGCTTGTCGCAACCGGCCTCGGGTCGGACGCCGGCCTCACGTCTCTCAATGCGGCGCTCGACCTGCTCGACAGAATTCAGCCGGACATCGCCGCCGCCATTCGCGCCAGGACTAAGGCGCAGGCCGCGGCAGCGTCAGCCTGAAGCAGCGCTCGATGCCGCACGCGCTTACAGCGCCGGGGTGATGTACTCGGGTCGTGGTGGTGCAGCAGGACACCGAACGGGCCGTTGCGCCGCGGCTGCCAGACTTCGCCGCCGGGCCGGTGCTGGGCATCGCGGCCGCGCTGGCCGCGCTGCTCGTCGCCTTCTCCGGCCGGTACGGCTACCACCGCGACGAGCTGTACTTCCTTGTCTGCGGGCAGCATCCGGCCTGGGGCTACCCGGACCAGCCGCCGCTGGTGCCGCTCCTCGCCCGGCTGATGTCCAGCCTGGACGCCACCTCGCTGGTCCTGCTCCGGCTGCCGTCCGCACTGGCCAGCGCCGCGCTCGTGGCGGTGACCGGGTTGCTCGCCCGTGAGCTCGGCGTCCAGCGTGCCGCGCAGGTGCTGGCGGCCGCGTCCATCTCGGTCGCCGCCGTGGTGCTGGGCGCTGGTCACCTGCTCAGCACGACCACGTTCGGCCTGCCGGTGTGGGCCCTGATCTGCTGGCTAGTCGTGCGAATCCTGCGCACCGGCGACGACCGGCTCTGGCTGGCGGTTGGCCTGGCCGCCGGGCTGGGGCTGCTCGACAGCGACCTGGTCGTGTTCCTGCTGTTCGCGATCGTGGCCGGG
>Ga0070707_100002703_pt1 | contig 16865 bp, 10 predicted proteins | sample KBSK5502metaG_FD_65468 | JGI IMG/M metagenome (GOLD analysis project Ga0070707, IMG submission 65468) | Corn, switchgrass and miscanthus rhizosphere microbial communities from Kellogg Biological Station, Michigan, USA - KBS K5-50-2 metaG | ecosystem: Host-associated > Plants > Roots >... | reverse complement strand
ATCGACCCGGCCGGAGCCGATCACGATCCGGTCCGGCATCTGGACATCGTGTTCGCGCTGGCGGAGAGGCACGGCGCCGGGATCGACATCCACCTGCACGACGGCGGATCGCTCGGCACCTGGCAGCTCGAGCTGATCATCGAAAGGGCCAAGGCGACCGGACTCGGCGGCCGCGTCGCGGTCAGCCACGCGTACGGCCTGGCGCAGGCCGACCAGGCCACCCAGGACCAGCTCGGCCAGCAACTGGCCGATGCCGGGGTCAGCCTCGTCACCGCCGCCGTGTACAACTTCCCGGTCCCGCCCATCGCCAGGTTGCGTGCCGCCGGAGTCACCATCGCCTGCGGTCACGACGGCATCCGCGACCTGTGGAGCCCGTTCGGGAGCGGCGACATGCTGGAAAGGGCCATGCATCTCGCCTACCGCAGTACCTTCCGGCGCGATGAGGAGATCGAGATGGCGCTGGAGGCGGCCACCTACGGCGGAGCGCGGGTGCTCGGCCTGCAGGCGTATGGCCTCGAGCCCGGCGTGCCGGCCGACATCGTAGTCGTCGACGCGAGCACCCCGGCGGAGGCGGTCGTAACGCACCCAGTCCGGGACCTCGTCATCAAGGCGGGACGCGTCGTCGCACGAGAGGGAGCACTCGTCCGATAGGCCTCGCGAGGCGCGCTGACACAACGGATCACCGCATTGTGCCTACATCGGGAACTGCACATAACGCGGTGATCTGCATCCGAGTTGTAGGAAGCTTCGCGCCACGCTCATGCGCTCATAGTCGGCAGGTCTGTGAGTATTTCGTAGAGGAGGCGTCTGGTCTGCGATTACCTTGCGTCACGATGTTTGCATGCCGGCCGGCGGGGTGCGGCGGTCATCGCGCGTACCGGTGGCGGCGGATGTGACAGGCCAGCGAGCGGCGTTCAGTGACCGCCGCCTGCCCGCGCACCGGCGCCGCCTGGACCAGCACCGGCACCCCGTTCGAGCCGCGGGGCCTCAAGCACCGCCCCGGCGGCGCCGTCCGCGTCGTCCCCATCCCGCCGGTCCTGGTCCGCATGCTCGGCCAGCACCTGCGTGCGTTGGGGACCGCGCCGGACGGGCGGCTGTTCCGCGGCGCCCGCGGCGGCATGCTCAGCGACTCGGTCTACGGCCGCGCCTGGCACGCCGCCCGCCAGGCCGCCCTCGGCCCCGCCCTGGCCGCCACCGCGCCCGCCCGCCGCCCCTGCGACCTGCGGCACGCCGCCCTGTCCCTGTGGCTCAACGCCACCGGCGCGCCCGCCGAAGTCGCCGCCCGGGCCGGGACCAGCGCCCGCGTCCTGCATGAGGTCTACCTGCACTGCACCGGCGGCCTAGGCGACGCCGTCAGCCAGCGGATCGAAGACGCCCTCGCCGCAGCCGCTAGCGTGACACCGTCGTCACGGTGCGGGAAAACGAGCGGTTATGCGCACCGTCGGCACCACCCCAGACCCCGTCCGCTATCTGTACGCGGAGCCGGCCCCCGGACCGCGCACAGATAGCGGCCACCGGGCCCGGCCGGCCCGCAACACCGCGCGCAGGCACCCGCCGCCGCTAGTGTTTCCGCAGCTCAGACGGCATCTGAGGCGATATCCGCGGAGACCGGGCGACGCCCGGATCCGGCCCACGCATAGCCCACTGGACACAGCCGACGGTCCGTGTAACCGCTCCCTTTCCGCCGAAAAAGCCGGTGACGCATTCCAGCGTCACCGGCTTTGACCTGCGGAAATGTGTGGCAGGTGTTGGGTTCGAACCAACGTAGGCTGAGCCGACGGTTTTACAGTACTCTCCTGCCTGCACCTCCATATGCCATCTCACCTGCACAAACGTGACCGGGCGATGTTCGCTGTGACGACGAGCAGGCGCCAGTACGGCGGCGTGTCGCCGCTCTCACCCCCGCCCTCGCCGGTCGTAGGTCAATACGGTGTAGCCGTTGGCCAGTTCGGCGGCCAGGCCGCGGTTGGGGCCCAGGGCACGGTAGGACAGAGCCCCGTCCACCAGCACCACGGGCGGGCCGCTGCCTGCCCGGTGATGGCGATCGACGTGCCGTCAGCAGATGTGCAGTTCATCGCGGTTCTCCTTCGGTCACGCGGCGCTTCCGTAGGGACGGGTGATGATCTCGAGTGAGTGGCCGTTGGGGTCGTCCCAGTACAGGCCGCGGCCGCCATCGTTGGTGTTGACCTGGCTGGGTTGCTTGTGGAACGGGTCGGCCCAGAAGTTCAGCCCGCGGGCCTTGATGCGGCCGAAGATCTGGTCGAACTCGGCCTCGGTGACCAGGAAGGCGTAGTGGGCCGGGACGGGGTCGCCGTCGTCGTCGGCGAAGTCGAGGCTCACGTGGTTGGCCGCCTCGAGCACCAGGAACGGGCCGTAGGGCGTGGCGTGCGGCAGGCCGAGGATGTCGGCGAAGAAGCGGGCAGCCTCCTGCTTGTCGCGGACCCGGACGATGGTGTGGTTGAGCTGGACGGACATGACTACTCCTGGTGGGCGCGGCGGGCCTGGATCAGGTCTTTGAGGGCTGGGCTGGGCCCGGTCAGGGCGTGTGCCGGTTGATGGAGGGGGATTGGGCCGGCGGGGTCGGCCGACGGGCGGGCGGGGAGGATTCTGGCCAGCGGGCGCGGGAGCCACCAGTTCCACCGGCCGAACAGCGCGACCGTCGCCGGGACCAGGAGCGCGCGTACCACGGTGGCGTCCAGCAGGATGCCCGCTCCGAGCGCCGTGGCGAACACCTTGAGGTCGGTGTTCGGGGCGGAGGCCAGGGAGGCGAAGGCGAGGAACAGGATCAGCGCGGCGCTGGTGACCAGCCTGCCGGTGCGGCCCATCCCCTCGATGACCGCGCGGTTCGTGGAGCCGGTGCGGTCGTACTCCTCGCGCATCCGGGACAGGATGAATACCTCGTAGTCCATGGACAGCCCGAACAGGAACGCGAAGATCATCAGCGGGACCCAGAAGGTGATCGCGCCGGTGGCCGGGATGCTGAACAATGCCTGGGATCCGTGGCCCTGCTGCCAGAACCAGGTGATCGCGCCGAACGTGGCGGCCAGCGACACCAGGTTCAGCACGACGGCCTTGACCGGCAGCAGGATCGAGCGGAACGCGCCCGCCAGCAGCAGGGTGAGCCCAGCGACCACCGCGAGCATGAGCGGGAACTGCCCGAAGACGGCGTGCACGTAGTCCAGCTGGAGCGCGCCCACGCCGGTGATCCCGATCACGCCGGGCAGGCCGGAAAGCGCGTTCCTGGCCTGGGTCACGGCGGTGCTCTGCGAGCTGTTCAGGTTGGCCGTCCGCGGGATCGCCACGAGCACCGTGGTGCCTGACTGGTTGCTGTCGGCCGCGGTGGGGGCGGCGACGGCCGTGATGCCCGGCACCGACGCCAGCCGGTACTGGGCCTGCCGGGCGGCGTCCGGCCGAACCAGCACCTCGACCGGGGTCAGCACGCCGGCCGGGACGTGGCCGGAGACAAGCTGCTGGTAGGCCGCGTGCGGCGGGCCGGTCCGGGCCAGCGCGTCGGGCGAGGTCTGCCCCAGCTTCATGCCGGAGAACGGCACGATCAGCAGCGCCAGCACGGCCGCCGCGGCGCCGACGGCCGGCACGCGGTAGCGGACTACCAGCCGACCCCAGGCCAGCCACGGGCGGCTCGCGGTGGTATCGCGCCGCCGCCGCGGCCAGTCGATGCGCGGACCGACGCCGCCCAGGATGGCCGGCAGCAGCGTGGCCGTGACCAGCACCGAGACCAGCGGGATGAGCATGCCGCCCAGGCCGATGCTGCGCAGCCCCGGCACCGGCAGCACGACCAGGGCCAGCAGGCCGACGCCGACGGTGAGCCCGGAGAAGACGACCGCCCTTCCGGCGGTGTTCATCGCGGCGATCACGGCCGAGTTGTTGTCCCGTCCCTGCGCCCGTTCCTCGCGCCACCGGGTGACCACCAGCAGCGAGTAGTCAATGGCCACGCCCAGCCCGACCAGCGCGATCAGGAACTGCACCACGAAGGAGATGCTGTTCAGGTACGTCAGGCCCAAGGTGATCAGGAACGTCGTCATGATGGCGACCGCGGCGATCAGCAGCGGCAGCAGCGCCAGGACGGACCCGAATACGAATGCCAGCACGGCCAGCGCCCCGGCCGCGCCGATCAGCGTCTCCGCCAGCACGCCCGGACCCTTGGCGCCGGCGCCTGCCGAGAGCTCAGCCAGGCCGGTTGCGGCCGCGTGGTAGCCCGGCGGGAGCGCGGACCGCAGGATGGGCAGCGTCCGCTGGGACGCCAGCGCCGAGCTGAAGCTCCGCGGCTGCGGCGCGAACACCAGCGCGTAGGTGGTCCGGCCGGCGGATGTGATGAACGCGGGGTCGCGGGTGTCGCCGTAGTCGACGATCCGGAGCTGGCTGTCCGCGGCCCGGAGCCTGCTGAAGGCGGCGGCGATCTGGGCTGCGTCCGCGCGGACGCTTTCCCCGGCCGGGACGGTCACCGTCAGGACTGATGGCGGCTGACCGTCGTTTCCGTAGCTGTGCAGAATCTTCTGTGCGGTCTCGTAGCCGGGCTGGCCGGGCAGCGAGAAGTCGGAGGACAGCCGTTGCGATACCTGGCCGGCCGCGGCCCCGCCGGCGATGAGCATGAGCAGCCACACGCCGATGACCCAGCGCCGACGGCGGACGGCAAAGGTGGTCAGTGAGGTCATCAGCCGGGCCGATCCCGGCTCGCCTGCACGTTTTCGGGAAAAGTCATGCTGTGTCATCGTGATCTCCTCGAATGCACCTGGCGCCTGCCCCTTCGGCGGCTCTCAAGTTGGTGTCGTGAGGCGAGTCTGTGACGGGCGCCCGGCCCGAACATCGGCCAGCTGGCTATCACGTCCGCCGGGGTGGCTAATGCCGGGCTGCGGGGCGGCCAGATGCCAAGGCCGGTTATTCCCGGCCCAGCTCCCGGCTGACGATCGTGGCCAGCTCGGTGCGGTTGGCCACGTCGAGCTTGGCGTAGATGTGGGCCAGGTGGGCCTTGACGGTGCTGCGGCTCAGGTACAGGCGAGCGGCGATCTCCGGATTGGATAGGCCCTGCGTGCTGAGCCGGGCGACGTCGAGTTCGGCGGGGGTCAGGCTGCCCCATCCCACGGTCGGGCGATCACGGCGTCCGCGGCCCCGGGTCAGCGCGGCCGCCCACTCGTCGATCGGCCGGGCGGCGCCCTCACGCCACAGGTCGTCGAACCGCTCGCCGAGGCGGGCGCGCAGCGCGGCCACGAGAGATTCGTGGCCGGGCACGTCGACCGGCGGTCGCGGGTAACCCATCTCGTCCCGGGTCGCCGTGCTGGCGGCGAGCAGCCGCGCCGCCTCGGCGTGCTGGCCGGCCTCGGCCTCGAGGCTGGCCAGCGCGTCCAGGCTGTCGGGGTAGCCGATGCGCAACCCGCTGATCCGGCGCCGCGTGAGCGCCTCAAGGTGCAGCTCCCGCGCCCGGGCCGGATCGGTGCCGTGCGCGAGCCAGGCCTGCTCGTCCAGGGCGTACGACAGCTCGTAAGGGGCGTCGAACCCGGCCGTCACGGTCACCGCGACGGCGGCCCACCGGGCCGCTTCCTCCGCCCGGCCGAGCCGGCGCAGGGCGGAGACCAGGCCGGGCAGGCAGCGGGCCGCGGTCCAGTCCCTAGTCTCCCCGGACATGCGCTGCACGCCCCGTTCGAACCAGCCGACGGCCTGCTCGAGCTCGCCCGTCCACGGGTGCATCAGGCCGAGCGGGACCATCCAGCCCACCATGTCCGCCTCGGCCGCGGTGTCCAGGGAGCGGACGACGCCGGCCATCAGGTCGCGGGCCCGGGCGAGGTGGCCGGCCATGCCCAGCGCCTGGGCCATGTTGCTGGTGAGCGTGCCGACCGTGAAGTAGTCGCCCAGCGGCTGCGCGATCCGGACGATCTCGTCCCCGATGGCCACGGCGCCAGGGATGTCACAGTTGTAGATGACGACCCACTGCTCGATCCCGCGGCGAACGCGGCGCAGAACCGGTCGCCGTGCGGCCAGCTGCGCTCGAACGTCGGCCTGGCCAGGGCGGCCGCCTCATCCAGCCGGTTGCGGGTGAGCAGCGAGTAACCCTCGACGACGGCGCCGAAGTCACGGGCGAACGGGTCGGGCGCCGCCTCGCCGGCCGCCCGGCCTCGCGCGGCGATGGCCTGGCACCGGGGGAAGTCGGTGAAGAAGTACGGGTAGGCGCTCATGGTCAGGCACCGGGCCTGGGCGACCGCGTCGCCGGCTTCGGCCGCGATCTCGAAGCCGCGCTCGGCCGCCTCAGTCACCAGGTCTATCCGCCCGCTGACCATCCCCAGCATGGCCGTTCCGGCCAGCAGCCGGGCCTGGACGGGCGAGCGGTCCGCGGCGTCCAGGTCGAGGGCGCGGGCCAAGAAGTCCAGGCCCTCGGGCGACTGGCCGCGCAGGAGCTACTGGCGGGCCATGGCCGCGGCCAGGCGCCGGCCACGGGCCGCGCGGCTGGCCGGCGGCGACAGGCCCCAGTGCAACGCGGCGCTGATGTTGTCGTGGTCGCTGTCCAGCAGCTGCCGCCACCGGTCCTGGTCGGTGTCCAGGCCGGGTTCGGCCTGCTCGGCCTCTGTCAGGTAGTAGTCGAGATGACGATCACGAAACTCCGTCGCCTCGCCGGCCGACCGGAGCTGGTCGCCCGCGTACTGCCGGATCGTGTCCAGCAGCCGGTACCGCACCGGTCTGCCGCCTGCGCGCACCGTGACCAGCGAGGTGTCCACCAAGCGTCCCAGCAGCTGCAGCGCGGTGGCGACCCAGCCCGGGCCAGGCCCGGGAGCGGCCATCGGCCTGCCGCCGGCCCCGGGCGCCGGCGTGACGCAGATGGCGGCGGCCGCATCGAGGGTGAAGGTCCCGGAGAACACGGCGAGTCGGCGGAAGAAGACCTTTTCCTGCTCGCCGAGCAGGGCATGGCTCCAGTCCATCGACGCCAGCAGGGTCTGATGCCGCGGGATGGCGCGCCGGGCTCCGCCGCCCGGCAGTTCCAGGGAATCCTCCAGGCCGGCCGCGATCTGGGCCGGTGACAGCACCCGCACCCACGCCGCGGCCAGCTCGACCGCCAGCGGGATGCCGTCGAGCCGCGCGCACAGCCCGCGCACGTCCCCGGCCGCGGGCCGCGGGTCGAAGCGGGGATCGGCCAGCGCGGCGCGATCTGTGAACAGCTCGACCGCCTCGTCCGGCCGCAGCGAGGGAACCCGCCACACGGTCTCCCCCTCGACCCCCAGCGGCTCGCGGCTGGTGGCCAGCACCGACACCTCAGGGCAGCGGCGCAGCACCACATCGGCCAGCATCGCGGTGGCATCGAGCACGTGCTCGCACGTGTCCAGGCACAGCAGCAGCCGCCTGCCGGCCAGCTGGGCGGCCAGCGCGCGGACCTGGTCACCGCCCGGTTCGACCAGCACTCCCAGGGTGGATGCGGTCAGCTGAGGGACCAGGGACGGGTTGCCCACCGACCCGAGATCGACCAGCCAGAATCCGTCTGGCCAGGCCTCGGCGACCCGCTGGCCGAGCTGCGCGACCAGCCGCGTCTTGCCGCACCCGCCGACTCCGCTCAGCGTCACCAGCCGGCGGGTGGCGGTGAGCTGCTCGAGCTGAGCCAGCTCGGCTTCCCGGCCGACAAAACTGGTCAGCTGCGCGGACAGGTTATGGCCCATCACCTTTCCTCCGCCCGTCCCGCCTGCCCATGAGGGGCCACAACCGCCCGTGGGCTGCGGCACCAGTCCGCATGGTAAGAGCTCGGACCGGCCCGGCGGAAGCACCAATCCGGGCCAACTCGCGCGACCAATTCCTACGATCGGCTCATGGACCTGCACATGATGCTCCCGGCCAGCCCCGGCCGCCGCGCCATCTGCGAGCAGCTGCGTAACGCGGTGCTGGAGGCGCGGCTGCGGCCCGGCGAGCTGCTGCCCCCCAGCCGCGATCTGGCGGGGCGGCTGGGAATGTCCCGCGCCACCGTGGTGTCGGTGTACGAGCAGCTGGCTGGCGTCCGGCCTCCTGAATCGGTGAGTGTGCCGTGGACAGCGGCGTGCGCCGTTTGGTCGTGTCACTCCTTGGCCGGGGCATAGCTGAGGTTCAGCACGCCGGTCTTGAAGGTCTGCGCGTTCCGTAGCTGAAGAGGAATGCGCGGCTCGTCGGGGGGGGAAGCCGGGCCAGGCCACCGCCGGCGACGATCGGGTGTACGAGCAGGTTGAGTTCGTCAAGGAGGCCCTCGCGCAGCAGCCAGCGAACGGTGGCGGGGCTGCCGGACATGGCGATGTCGCCACCGTCGTGGCTTTGATGCCGACCAGCTTCTGGGCGACGTTTCCGCTGATGATCTCCGTGTTCTGCCACTCCGCTGCCTGCAGGCTGTTGGAGACGACATACTTCTTGATCGAGTTCATGACGTCGCCGAACGGCTCGTCGGCATGCTCGGGCCAGTACGCGGCCCACTGGTCGTACAGGACGCGGCCCATGAGCAGGGCGTCGGCGATGGCGAAGCCGGCGCTGACGGCGGCTCCCATCTCGTCATCGAAATATGGAAGTGCCACGTGTCGGGCGCCTCGACCACCCCGTCGAGGGAAATGAAGAAGTTCGACTTGATCTTGCGCACTAGCTGGCCTCTTTAGGGGCCTGTCTGGTCAGTTACGAAGGGCTGGCGTAGCGGGTGCCGGTGGCCCGGCCGAGTGTGGGTTTCATGGTGTCTCCTGGGTGTTCGGTGCTCCGGTGCCCGGTCTTCATCCCGGCCCGGGCCGGTAGACCCGGGTGATGAGAGCATCCGGCGAGTCCGCGGGCCGCGGCGGCGAGGTTAGAGGTTGACTCCATAGGTGCGTTCCAGGTCTTCGATCCGGTCGTTGACGATTGCCTGGTGGTGCGGGCCGGTTACCTGAGGTATCGGCTGAACCAGTCGGTAACCGCCGCGTCAACCAGCTTTGCCTCCCCGGTCTGCGGTGCGGGTTCGATGCCGGGTTCGGCGGCGAAGGCATGTTTCATTCCGGGGATGCTCGTCAGGCCCACTCGCTGCGGGTCACGGTATTGCTGGCGAAGCTCGGCCTGCAGCCGTTGTGCCTGCAGCGGGAAGGCCGGGTCATCCTCAGCGCCGGTGATCAGCAGGATCGCTGGCTGCGGGTTGCTCGCGGCGATTTCACTGGCGCCGGGAGACAAAATCGAGCTGGGCAGTAACCGCCCGGGAGGCGTCGCTCCACGGGTCGCGCACCCCGAACCGGCGCTCGTTGGCCGCTACGACCTCGGCGAGCTGGATGCCCGGGCTGATCAGCGCAGCGGCACTGACCTCCGCGGCACCTCCCGCGATCACGAGCTGGACGGGCAGGGTGCCGATCGAGGCTCCTACCACGCCGATGGGGCCGCCTGTAACGCGCAGCCGGGCACGCAACTCATCGAGGACCGCCGGGAACTCCTTCACGACCTGGGTGACCTGCGGCTCAAATGCCTTCAAGACCGCATCCTCGTAGCCCAGCCGCATGAACTCCTCCAGCCCGCCCGGCAGTTGCCGCCTGCCGTGCATCGGCAGGTCCAGGTAGACCCGCCACACCGGCACTCCTGCCAAGGGCAGCGCCGAGGCCATCGCGGCCCCGCTGCGCGGCGGGTCGTTCGGGTGCCAGGCGAGGACCAGCGGGGCAGGCGCCTGGCCATCACGTCGCCCTGTCGGCGGCAGCGCCACATAGGGGACGCCGGCTGCCACGCCGCTGATCGCAGCATCTTGGTCGCTCACCTATTCCTTCCGGTCGGCTTGCCACAGCAAGGGCGGGCAAGCGGGCATTTCCTCACCCTCCTATGGCTGGATGCGGGGGTGGAGGGCTTGCTGGATGGCATCCAGCGCAGGCTTGGCCGCACCATCCTCGGTCAACAGGCTCATCGGTTCCCATCCGCCGGATGCGAGGCAGTAGTCCGGTGCCCAGGGCCTGATGCCGGCGACCGCTCCGCTCGCGGCCGACATTGCCACCAGGTCGCGCAGGTAACGGAACTGGCCGTCCGGGGTCTGCGGGTAGCCGGGCTGGGCGTTGTTCCACGGGAACGGCGGCCCCATCGGGCCGGAGGGGTAGGCGAACTCGGCGAAGAACAGCCGCTTGCCGAAGCGCTGCCGCAGGGCGCTGGCGATGCCGAGGAAGACCGCCCTGCGGTCGCCGGGGTCGCCGTTGGTAGGGTACAGCGACGTGCCGAACTGGGCGGGATGGTATCCGGCCTGGTGCATCGACGCCCAGAACGCGGTGTGCAGGGCGGCGTCCTGAACGGCGATGCTGGCCAGATGGGTGCTGAACTGCGCCGCGCGGTCCACGCTGCGGACCCCGTCGGCGACCGCGGCAAGCAACCGCCCGACATAGGGCCACAGGTGCTGGCGCAGCCAGGCGATCCGGCCGGCCTCGGACATGCTCAGCAGCTGCACGGCGGACATCTGGCCGATCGCCGGGTCGACGGCGTCGGGCGGGCTGTAGCCGTCCCGGTTGAAGCTGCGGATCGCTACGCCGGCAACTCCCCACTCGACCTCGTTGCCCAGATCCCAGTAGTTGACGTGCACGCCGGTCAACAGGATCTGGCGGGCCACCAGCGCCCCGTACTGCCGCAGCGCGTCCTCCATCTGCGGAAGCGTCAGTGCCAGCCACGGTCCAGGCTGCCGGATGGCCGGGTAGTCGCTGAAGTCGGGCGGGGGCTGGTGGGTGATGTCGCCGTAGACGGCCCACAGGCCCAGTTCGGGGTTGAGGGGCACGCCCAGGTGCGCAGCCAGCCGGGCCCGCTCGATCGCGCGCGCGAAACCGTACTCGGCATCGCGGTCCCTGGCGTTCTCCCGGGTGGCCACCCGCACGAAGACCTCCGTCGCCCCGTGCCGCCTGAACAGCCGCTGCACGTCCCTGACGGTCCCGGCGGTGTGCCTGCCGTCGGTGAGCGACAGGGACGCCAGGACGGCCTCGGTGACCGGGCTCACCGACAAAGACACCCGGAACCCCCGGTGATCCCCGCGGGCGCGCGTGCTCGCGGCGGCCGGCCATTCGGGCAAGGCGGCCGCGGCGCCCAGAGCGGCCGCGCCGGCCAGGAACGCCCGGCGGCTCGGCGCGGAACCAGGGTGCAGTCGGCGCATCTTCTCCTCCTGAAGGCAGTTGCGACGGTCACATCCACGCTGGCAGGTGCCGCCCTCATCCGGGTTTCACCTCGCCTTCACAAGATGTGGCTTTTATGGTGAATTCGCACAGGCAGACAGGAAGGAGCGAGGGACAGTAGTGGACTTCGGCTTGCTCGGCCCGCTCGAGGTCATGCATGGAGGCCGGCCGCTGCCGATCCGGTCCGCCAAGCACCGGATGCTGCTGGCCGGTTTGCTGCTTCACCCCGGGCAGCTGGTGACCATGGACGAGCTGGCCGAGATGATCTGGGGAGATGCCCTGCCGGCCGACCCGCGCAAGGTCATCCACACCTACGTCGCCCGGCTGCGCAGGGTCCTCGGCGACGGAGAGCTGATCCAGAGCCGCCCCGAGGGATACCTGAGCGCGGTGACCCCCGATGACACCGATGTCGGCCAGTTCGAGCTGCTCCTGGAGCAGGCCGGCGGCGCGGCCCGCGCAGGAGACCTTCACGCCGAGTCGGCCATCTTGGCCGAGGCGCTGGCGCTGTGGCGCGGCGAGCCGCTGGCCGACGTGCCCTCGGAGAAGCTGCACCGTGACACGGTCGCCCAGCTGGCCGAACAGCGCCTGGACGCGCTGTGCCACCGGGTCGAGGCCGACCTCCGCCTGGGGCGGCACGGCGAGCTCGTGGCCGAGCTACGGATCCTGACCGAGCGCCATCCGCTGCGCGAGCAGTTCTGGGCGCAGCTGATGACCGCGCTGTATCGGTGCGGCCGGCAGGCCGACGCGCTCAAGGCCTACCAGCGAGCCGCCCGCCTTCTGGCCGAGGAACTCGGCGTCGACCCCGGGCCGGAGCTGCACGCCGTCCATCAGGCGATCCTCGCCAGGGATCCGGCGCTCGCCGAAACCGAGCCCGCCGATCCCTGGGTCAGGCAGACCCAGCTTCCGCTGGACATGGCCGACTTCACCGGCCGCGCCGACCTGGCCGGCCAGATCCTGCGGCTTCTGGCGGCCGACCGGGGGGTTCCGATCGTGGCTCTTTCCGGGCCGCCCGGGGTGGGCAAGACCACCCTGGCCATCCACGCCGGTCACCAGCTGGCCGAGCGGTTTCCCGATGGGCAGCTCTACGTCGACCTGCACGGCGCCACCGCCGACCTGCACCCGTTGCCGCCCCTGGAGGTCCTCGGCCGGTTCCTGCGGTCGCTCGGCATCGAGGCCGCCGCCGTGCCCGCTGACGTGGAGGAAGCCAGCGCCGTCTTCCGCTCCCGGATTACCGGGCGGCGCCTGCTTGTCGTGCTGGACAACGCGGCCGACGCAGCCCAGGTCGCCCCGCTGCTGCCGGGCAGCCCCGGCTGCGGCGTGCTGGTCACCAGCCGCCGGGTGCTGCCGGCCCTGGCGGGCGCCAGGCACCTGCCGCTGAACGTGCTGCCGACCGCCGAGGCGGTCGAACTGCTGGGGCGGCTAACCGGCCACGCCCGGGTCTCCGCCGAGCCCGCGGCGGCCGCCGAGGTGGCCCGCTGCTGCGGATACCTGCCGCTGGCACTGCGGATCGCCGGGGCCAGGCTCGCGGCACGACCCGGCTGGCCCGTGCGCGTGCTGGCCGAGCGGCTGGCCGACGCCCAGCGCTGCCTGGACGAGCTGCAGCTCAGCGAGGTTGGGGTGCGGGCCAGCTTCCAGGTGTCGTTCCAGCAGCTGTCCGGCAGCGCCGATGCGCTGGACCGGGCCGCGGCCGAGGCGTTCGGGCTGCTGGGAGTGCCGGACGGCCCGGAACTGAGCCTGCAGGCCGCCGCCCGGCTGCTAGACCAGCCGGACGACGCCGCCGACCGGGTCCTGGAGCGGCTGGTGGACGCTCACCTGGTGCAGAGCCCGGCGCCCGGCCGCTACCGCCTGCACGACCTGCTGCGCCTGTATGCCCGCGAACTCGCTTCCGGACGGCAGCCTCCGCCGGTCCGGGCCTGCGCGCTCACACGCGTGCTGCAGTTCTACGTGGCGAGCACCTGGCAGACGCTGGCGGTGCTGCGGCCGGGTGACTACCGGCTGGCCAGGGCCGACCCGCGCTGGCGCGACGGTGGCCTGCGGTTCGACGACCAGCAGGCGGCGCTCGGATGGCTGGAAGCCGAGCGGGCCAGCTTGCTGGCCGCGGTACGGCAGGCCGTGGCCACCCCCGGCGTGCCCGCGGAAATCGGGATGCAGCTCGCCCACGCGCTGTTCGGGTTCTTCTGGGTGCACAGCCATCAGGACGACTGGATGCAGGCCGACCAGATCGCCCTGGGAATCGCCCGTCAGGCGAATGACCTGGCCGCCCAGGCCCAGACCCATAACGACCTCGGCGCAGGCTACTACCGGCAGGGACGGTACGACCAGGCGCTGGCCTGCCTTCAGCAGAGCCTCGCCATCCGCCGCACGCTGGACGACCGGCTCGGCCAGGCGCTCAGCCTCGGCAACCTCGGCAATATCTACCAGGTGCAGGGCTGCCTGGAAGAGGCGCTGGCCTGCCTGCGGGAGAGCCTGGCGATCTGCTCCGAGCTCGGCGACCGCCGCGGGCAGGCCAGCTGCCTGGCCAACCTCGGCGAACTCCACCGGCGGCAAGGCCGCTACGCCGAGGCGCTGGCCTGCCTGAAGGAGAGCCTCGCCATCCGCCAGGACATGGCCGACCGCCACGGCCAGGCCCACAGCCTGAGCAACCTGGGCGTCGTCCACCAGCGCCAGTCGCGCCATGGCGATGCGCTGGCCTGCCTGCGGGAAAGCCTGGCGATCTGCTCCGAGCTCGGCGACCGCCGCGGCGAGGCCGTGAACCTGCGCGAGCTCGGCGTGACCCTGCGGGCGTCCGGGCGCCTGGAAGACGCGCGATCGCACTGGCTCCAGGCCCTGGAGATCTTCCAGGCGCTGCAGGCGACCGACGCCGGCCAGATTCGCGCCCTGCTCGGTGCGCGCACCGCTCGCCGACCCGCCTTACCGAGGCATCCCCGAAACACGACAGCCGCTTGGGCCACGCATGCCCGCCCGTCGCCTGCGGGTTGCCAAGACCGCGCCCACGACCTCTGGCCTGCAGTTTCCAGAATCATCTGGTCATCTTCATGCCGCCTGCTCGTACTCGTTGATCTACCCGCCAAGGTCCCTGCGGCGCCGTATCCGCAGTGTTGCGAGATCGGTGATGACGGCCGGAGCGATCTCGGCAGCGCCCGGCGGGTGCTGTTTCCGTGCTCGGTGCACCTGCCCGGCTGGCAGCGCTCCGCGGCGCCCCGCTACACCCTGATCGCTGTCAGCGCCATGGTGATCGCCGCGGTGCTCGGGCTGGTCACCACCGCTCCGCTACTCCCCGCGGGATGTGGCCATCGCCGGGCTGATCCGCACGCTGCTCGCCGCGGGAACCGGCGTGGAGGGCGTCCAGGTGCTCAAGCGGATCGCCGAGCGCGACATCCGGCGCAGCGCGAGCGCCGGCGACGACATCGAGGCTGAGCTTCGCCGATTCGGCGGCGGTGCGGGCGCTGGTGCTAGCAGGCAGGACGCTGCGGGAGCGGGGCGGGGTGCTGGTGCTGATTCGGCCGCAGCCGGTCGTGATGCGGGTGCTGGAGCTGCTGGGAGCCGATCAGGTGATCCAGGTGCAGGGCGCGGCAGCGCATGCTCCCGGCGTGGAAGAGGAAACCGGGGAACCTGAGAACAGGGCGGGCGGGACCGGTCGCGGGGTTAGCCCGCTGGCGAGGGGCTCAGGCGCATGCAGATCTCGATGATGGTCCCGGCCGGCCGGTGCGGATCTGGACCCGGTCGCAGACCTGGCGGACGACCCACAGCCCGTGGCCGGCGGGATGCGGGCTGGTGATGTGGCCGGTGTCGCTGACCTGGCCGATCAGCTCGTGACGGGTGGACCGCACGGTGAGGGTGCCGGGGCCTTTGGTGTGCGCCAGCGTGTTCGCCGTCAGCTCGCTGACGGCGATGACGAAGTCACGGGCGCGGCCGGGCAGCAGCCATGACGCGCAGCGCTTCGGGTGCCAGCGTGATCCGGGCCGGGGTGCGGCCACTGATCTCCCCGTCGATGTCTAGGGGCAGCGGCGGTTCGGTGTGCAGCCACAGCTCGCTGGCGGCGAGGAACGCCGGTTCCTCGCGGGTGCGGCGGGCGCCGAGGAGCGCGTGACGGATTGTTGCGCTGATCAGCGCGGGGCGGCTGCTGCCGCCAAGGCTGTAGGCCAGCAGCAGCCGGTCATCGGCGTTGGCGTCACCGGTGATCGGGCGGCCGACGTGGAAGCTGCCGTTGGCGATGTTGAGCTGGTGCGTCGTCAGGGTGTATTTCCGGTCGCCCGTGCTGATGGTCGCCTGGAATGGGCGGTGCCGGGGCAGCCGGGTCAGGGCGGTGGCCGGGTAAGCGGCCCGGCCGAGCAGGCGCTTGAGATCGTGCCGGACGGTGGCGGCGACGTGGCCGGACAGCCCGACGCTGACGAGGTCGGCGAAGAAGGTGCCATCTGCCTGGCCGAGATCGACGTCAGCGACGTTCCCACCGGTCAGCACGCCGACGGCGCCGGCCACGTTCAGCGGGATGCCCAGGGTCCGGGCGAAGTTGTTCGTGGTGCCCAGCGGCAAGATGCCCAGGGCTACATCGTGGTAGGCCAGGTGCCGTGCCGCCAGGCTGAGAGTGCCGTCACCGCCGCCGACGATCAGCAGGTCGGGTCGCAGATTCAGGGCGGCGGCGAGGCTTGCCTCCAGCTGGCCGGGCCGGTGGACCGGGAACGAGCCGAGCAGGTCGAACCCGGCGGCATGCAGCTGGCTGCCGGCGGCCCGGTACAGGCGCAGGCCGCGGCGGGACCGGGTGTTGACCACCAGCGCGGGCGCGGTGTCGCTGCCGGATCGCGGCGTGAAGACCGGACTTGCTGCGCATCTGGGCGCGGTCAGGTGGCTGGCCGCCGATATTCACTGCCGGAGCCGGGTGAACCGCGGTGTCCGGGCACGCCTGGTGGCCGCGGCCGCTGCGGGGTGTGGTGGGCATGGCGCCTCCGTTGTGGCGGTCTGGCTGGATGCCTGCTGCCAGGTGGCGGGCTAGAGCCGCCGGGCAGGGCCAGCTGGCGGCCGGCGATGCCGGCCAGCGCGGTTGCGGTGAGGATGCCGGCGCCGGTGATGGCGGCGAGTTCGGCCCGGCCGAGGAACCGGGCGCCGGGCGGGCGGGGGCGGCGCATGGCGCTGGGTGCGGCGGGTTCGGCCACGAACGCGACCGAGGCGCCCAGGTCCATGAACAGTTCCAGCGTCCGGGTCTTGCATGACGTCTACCTGCACTGCACCGACAGCCAGGAAGACCAAGTCAGCCAGCGGATCGAAGACGCCCTCGACGCGGGAACCGGCAGCTCCCGTCCGCCGCTATGCGTGAAAGCGAGCGGTTGCGCGCACCGTCGGCTCCCCGCGGACCGTGTCCGCTATATGTCCGTGGACCTCCGTCAACTGCCCGCCCGTGGCCCACGGACTCCTGCTACGCCCTGACCAGGACCGGGGCAGCCAACTGCGCGGTAAGCCGACTCTTTCCGCAGCTCAGAGGGCTTCCTCCGACTCTGGTCGCGACTGCTTGAGACGACTGGATCTGGCCCACGCATAGCCCACGGGACATAGCCGACGGTCTGATGAACCGCTCCCTTTCACGCCAAAGCCGGTGACCCAAGATCGCGTCACCGGCTTTGACCTGCGAAGATGCGTGGCAGGTGTTGGGTTCGAACCAACGTAGGCTGAGCCGACGGTTTTACAGTACTCTCCTGCCTGCACCTCCATATGCCATCTCACCTGCACAAACGTGACCGGGTGATGTTCGCTGTGACGACGTTGTCCGCTATATGTCCGTGC
>Ga0070707_100002701_pt1 | contig 16872 bp, 15 predicted proteins | sample KBSK5502metaG_FD_65468 | JGI IMG/M metagenome (GOLD analysis project Ga0070707, IMG submission 65468) | Corn, switchgrass and miscanthus rhizosphere microbial communities from Kellogg Biological Station, Michigan, USA - KBS K5-50-2 metaG | ecosystem: Host-associated > Plants > Roots >... | reverse complement strand
GAGTCGGTCGTGCGGCGCGGTGCCACACCGGTGTTCGCCGACATCGACCCGGTGACGCTCAACCTCGACATCGAGGATGCCGCCGCCAGAGTGACCGACCGGACGAAGGCGATCATCCCGGTGCACCTGTTCGGGCGAATGCTGGACGTCCGGCCGCTCGTCGAGCTCGGCGTTCCCGTGCTCGAGGACGCGGCCCAGGCCTTCGGCGCCCCGGGCGTCGCGCAGCAGGGCGCGATCTCGACCTTCAGCTTCTATCCGACCAAGAACCTCTTCTGCCTCGGCGACGGCGGGCTCATTGCGACGAACGACGACGAGCTCGCCGACCGGGTGAAGCTCCTCTCGTTCCACGGCTCGAAGGACAAGCAGGACTTCGACCTCGTCGGTTACAACTCGCGGCTCGACGAGCTGCAGGCCGCTTTCCTGCGCGTCTTCCTCCCGGAGCTCGCGGGCTGGAACGAGGGACGCCGGGCCGCCGCGGCCCGCTACGCAGAGCTCGGTCTCGGCGAGCTCGTCGAGATCCCACAGGACGAGCCGGGCCACGTCTACCACCTCTTCGTCTGCCGGTCGCGTGAGCGTGACGCGATCCGCGCAGCGCTCACGGAGGCGGGCATCGCGTCGGCCACCTACTACACGACGCCGCTCCACCTGCAGCCGTCGCTGCGTTTCCTCGGCTACGAGCCGGGCTCGCTGCCGGCGACCGAGCAGGCGGGGACGGAGAACTTCTCGCTGCCCCTCTGGCCCGGGATTCCCGCGGAAGCGCAGGAGCGCGTCGTCGACGTCGTGCGCTCAGCTGTCCCGACTCGCGTCTGATGCGCCAGCTCCTCTCCCCACACCGGCTCTGGCAGCTTGCCGTCGACGCTGTGATCGTCGCGGCGGCCTGGTGGCTCGCGTTCCAGCTCCGCTTCGACCACGGCCCGAATTTCATCTATACGAAGCTCCTCGACCGGACGATCCTGCTCGTCGTCGGGATCAAGCTCCTCGTCTTCATCGCCTTCGGCTTCTACAACCGCTGGTGGCGCTACGTCTCGATCCGCGACATGTGGGCGACGTTCTACGGCGTCGTCGTCGCGTGCCTTCTCGCGGATCTGGCGGTCTACCTCTTCCAGCCGGTGGGCGCTCTCCGACTGCCGCGATCGATCGCGGCAATCGATCTCCTGCTCACGCTGGCGTTCATCTTGGGCTCGCGCCTCATCGCCCGTACGGCGATGGAGCGGCCGGGACTGAACGTGGTCACGCGCGGCAAGGAAGTGATCGTCGTCGGGGCCGGCGACGCGGGCCGCCTGATCGTGCAGGAGATGCAGCGGTCACGGATGCTCAACTACACGCCGATCGGCTTCGTCGACGACGACTCGCGCAAGCGGCACACGCGGATCATGGGCGTGCGCGTGCTCGGCACCATCGACGAGTTGCCGCGCGTGCTGCGCGAGCATCGCCCTGACGAGGTACTGATCGCGATGCCGACCGTCTCCGGCGAGGTGCGCCGGCGGATCGTCGAGACGGCGCAGCAGATGCGGATCGTGGTCAAGACCCTGCCAGGCCTCTACGAGCTCATCTCCGGCGACCTCAACCTTGCCGGCCAGATCAGGCCGGTGCAGGTGGAGGACGTGCTCGGCCGGGAGCAGGTGGAGGTCGACTTCCACGAGGTCGCGTCGTACCTCGAGGGACACACGGTGCTCGTGACCGGCGCAGGCGGCTCGATCGGGTCGGAGCTCTGTCGCCAGATCGCCCGGGTGCGGCCGTCGCGGCTGATCCTGGTCGACAACGCGGAAGGCCCGCTGTTCGAGATCGAGCGCGAGCTGGTGTCCGAGCGCGACTTCACCGCAGCGCTCCCGAAGCTGATCGACGTCAAGGACCGGAAGGCGATGCGGCGCGAGGTGTTCGAGAAGTACCAGCCGACGGTCGTCTTCCACGCTGCCGCGTACAAGCACGTCGCGATGCTCGAGACGCACCCGCTCGAGTCGGTGCGCAACAACATCGTGGGCACGCGCATCCTCGTCGAGCTCGCGGCCGAGTTCGGTGTCGAGCGGTTCGTCTTCATCTCGACCGACAAGGCCGTCAATCCGAAGACGGTCATGGGTCAGTCGAAGGCACTGTGCGAGTGGATCGTCGAGTCGTTCGGACACCGCCGCGACGTCGCGACGAGCTACGCCGCCGTGCGCTTTGGCAACGTCCTCAACTCGTCGGGAAGCGTGATTCCGATCTTCCGCAAGCAGATCGAGCGAGGCGGGCCGGTGACCGTGACGCATCCCGAGATGACGCGCTACTTCATGACGATTCCCGAGGCCGTCTCGCTGGTGGTGCAAGCGGGGGCGATCGGCGGTCGCGGCCAGGTGTTCGTGCTCGACATGGGCGAGCCCGTGCGGATCGTCGATCTCGCGCAGAACATGATCCGGCTCTCTGGCAAGCAGCCGCGTCTTCCCGACGAGCCCACGACCGGCTCGAGGGACGTGCGGATCGCGTTCGTCGGCTCGCGGCCGGGCGAGAAGATCCACGAGGAACTCTGGAGCGACGACGACTCGGTCGGCGAGACGAAGAATCCGAAGATCCTGCGGCTGAGCCGCCCGCCGGTGGACCCCGATTGGCTCGCCGAGCAGCTCGCCGAGCTCGAGCGCCTCGCCGATGAGGGCGACACGCTCGAGGTCGTCGGGAAGCTTCGGACCATCGTGGACAAGCCGCAGCGCGTCGAGCGGCCGAACCTCTCCGACACGGGCAGCTACGTACTCGACCTCGAGCCCCAGATCGAGCACGGCGTCGACACGAATCCCTGACTCTTCCGCGACGGTCCCCGGCCGGTGGCATCGCTAGCCTCGGCGACCTGGACGAGGACAGGATCTTCGCAGGGCTGAACCCCGAGCAGCGCGCTGCCGTCGAGGCGACGCGCGGACCGCTGTGCATCCTCGCCGGCGCCGGCACGGGCAAGACGACCACGATCACGCGCCGGATCGCGTGGCAGGTTGCGAGCGGCGCCTTCCGGCCCGAGCAGATCGTGGCGGTGACCTTCACCGACAAGGCCGCAGGCGAGCTGCGCACCCGGCTGCGTGCACTCGGTGCCGACGGCGTTCGCGCCTCGACCTTCCACTCGGCGGCGCTCGCGCTGCTCCGCCACTTCGAGGGAGATCCGGGGCGGATCCTCCCTTCGAAGGCGCCCCTTCTGCGGCGGATCGGCAACTCGCTTCCCGGGGCGTTCCGCTTCAGGCCCGCCGGCGACCTGGCGACGGAGATCGAATGGGCCAAGAACCGCCGCCTCACGCCAGACACGTACCGCGACTGGCTCGGCGACCACGAGCCGCCGATCCCACCCGACCTTTCACTCCGCGTGTTCCGCGATTACGAGCGCCGGAAGGGTGCCGAGGGGTTGCTCGACTTCGAGGACCTGCTCGAGCACGCGGCGCGAATGCTCGAGAGGGACGACAGCGTCCGCGCGGCCGTGCACCACCGGTGGCGCTCATTCACCGTGGATGAGTACCAGGACGTCAACCTCCTGCAGCAGGCACTGCTCGATCTCTGGCTCGGCGGCCGGGACGACCTCTGCGCGGTCGGCGACGACTACCAGGCGATCTACGGCTTCACGGGCGCGAGCGCCGAATGGCTGCTCGCGCTCCCGCGGCGCTTTTCGCAGGCCCGCGTCGTGCGGCTGGAACGGAATTACCGCTCGACCCCGCAGGTGATCGAGTTGGCGAATCGCCTCGTCCCACGGCTCGGCGGCTCGGCGAAGACGCTCGCGTCGACGCTTCCCGACGGCCCCGAGCCCGTGGTCGGCCCGGCGCTGAACGTCGTCGCGCACGTGCGGCAGTTGAACGCCGGCGGGATCCCGCTCGAGCAGATGGCCGTTCTCGTGCGCACCAACGCACGGACGAGCGAGTTCGAGGAAGCCTTCCACGACGCCGCGATTCCGTTTCAGGGCGCGTCGCTGCTGGCCCGCGACGCGGCTCGGCAGTTGCTGAAGGCGCTACGCGGGCGGCGGGGGCCGGCAGCCGAGGTCGTGCGCGAGCTCGCGGCTCAGCAAGGGCTCCTCACGGAGGTGCCGGACAAACTCGGCGAACGCGAGCAGACCCGTCAGGCCGACCTGGCGCGCCTCGTGCGGCTCGCCGAGGAGTTCCCGGGCGAGGTCGACGGCTTCGTCGAGCTGCTCCACGAGCGCTTCGGCAAGAGCTCCGGCAGCGGTGTCCACCTGCTAACGCTCCACCGCGCGAAGGGGCTCGAGTGGGAGGCCGTCTTCCTGCCTCGCGTCGAGGAGGGCGAGCTGCCGGTCCGGCGCGGCGATATCGCGGAGGAGCGCCGCCTGTTCTACGTCGGTCTGACCCGGGCGAAGCGCCATCTGCTCGTCACCTGGGAGGGAAAACCGAGCCGATTCCTCGAGGAGCTCGGTGTGCGCGCTGCCGCGCCGCCGCTCCCGAAGCGCGAGAAGGCCGTGCTCGAGCAGACCCCGGCGGTGCAGGCGCTCAAGGAGTGGCGACTCGCGCGGGCGCGCGCGGACGAGGTTCCCGCCTACGTCGTCTTCAACGACCGGACGCTCGCGGAGCTCGTGGCACGGACTCCGCGGACGCTGGCCGAGCTGGCCACGGTGCCTGGGATTGGCCCGGCGAAGCTCGAGCGCTACGGCCCGGAGTTGCTCGCGCGGCTCGCCGACGTCGCCTGAGGCGGCGTCGATCCCGTGCGGTGGACGGCGACGATGCTGTCGCTGCGGTCGAGCGTCACGACCCACCCGGCCGTGTTCCGGTCGCCCGGTGGTCGGCTCAGTGGCCAGTGCTCGAGGAACTCGATTCCCCGCGAGCGATAGAGCTTGGTTTCGCAGAGACCGGCCACGGTTCCGCCTCCGGCGCGGGGGATCTTGCAGCGGACGAGCAGGTCGGGAACGTCCGGAAAGATGCGGAACGTGGCTCGTGCCCGCCACGCCTGGGCTGTCATGTGCGCTGCGCCGGGCAAGAGGAAGTCCGAGAACCCTCCCTTGCGGCCGGGCTGGGTGGCGAAGTAGACCACCGATGGGACGCAGCGGCCATGGATCTTCGGCATGGTCACGCCGTTGCCGTTCTTCGGGCCGCAGAACCGGGCTCGAACGAGCACGACGTCCACCGCGTCGCCGTTCGAGATTCGCCACCGCTCCGTGCGGACGGCCTGCGCCTGCGTTCCGCCGTTCTCGCTCGCCTGATTCAGAGCCACGCCGGCTGCTGTCGTGCTCGTGCTCCCACACCCGGCGGCAACTACAGCTGTCGCGGTTACCAACGCTGCGAGAACGGCGCACTTCATGGCTCTACTTATACGACCCCTCGCGTCAGGCGTCGAGGGCGCTGAGGAGATAATCGAGCATCTGGCTCGGCGCGCGCCGCACGCGCGGACTGGAGGCGGCATCTCGCTTGGTCAGCTCGAGCGCGCGCGGGTCCGTGAGCGGCTTGAGCCGCCCATCCCGGATCAGCTCCTCGTCCACGCCGCCGAGCCGCCCTCCGTAGGTCGTGTAGACCGGCACACCGAGTGCCGCCGCCTCGCGGTTCATCGTCCCGCCCGCCGAGACGACGAGATCAGCGAGGGCAATCAGGCTCTGTGCGTCGACTGCGCCGTCCGGCAGGATCACCGACGGCAGTGCCAGTCCTCTGACGTACTCGCGCTGCTCCTCTGTCCGCGGCAGGACGAACGCGTGCACGTCCTCAGCCCGGCCGAGATGCTCGAGCGTCTGCGGGAAGAGCGGGTTCGAGTGCCGGTGGTAGAGCGAGACGTCGGGCGGCGGCCGCAGGACGACGAGCACCCGGGCCGGGTCGACGGCGAACTGCTCGAGCAGCGACCGGTCGGGTTCGAAGTCCGCGAGGTAGTACTCCTCCTTCAGGCCCGGGTACTGGACGAGCTTCGGCGGGCGGACGCCATACGGGCGGAGCCGCTCGGGTGGGATCGCCGCCGGGACGACGACCCGTGTCGCGGCACGGCAGCCGAGCTGGTGCTGCAGCGTCGCGAACTCATAGTCGAAGGTGGTCGAGCTCGGGACCCCGAGCCGGCGGGCGGAGATCGTCAGCTCGTGCGACCCGTGCGCGAGTGCGACATCGAAGTCGCGATCGCGGGCCCATGTTCGAAGCGCGCCGAGTCGGTGCGTCATCTGACGCGCTTTCTGGAGCCGCGAACGGCCGCCGTGGCGACCGACCACCTCGTCCGCTTCGAGCCCGTGCAGCTCGAGCAGCTCGAGCGTCTGCGCGTAGTCGCGCGCGGTGATGGCCACCTCGTCGCCCCGCCCGCGCATGATCCCGACGAGCGGTCGGAAGACGAGCACGTGCGCCGGGGCGGTGATGTCGATCCAGACATTCACGCGGCGAGCGCCTCCATTCGTGCCGACTCGAGGCGTGGTGGCTCCTGCTCGACGTGCCGCTCATACCAGAGCGTGAACGCGAGGAGCCCCCAGAGCTGCCGGCTCCAGTCCTCACGACCTGCGACGTGCTCGTCGATCAGCCGCGCCACCGGCTCCGGACGGAAGAACCCCTGACGCTCCAGGGTCTCCGGCCCGAGCGTCTCGCGTGCGAACGGCTCGAGCTCGCCGCGCAGCCAGGCCGCCGCCGGAATCGAGAAGCCGCGCTTGCGTCCGTGCACGACCTCCGCCGGCAGCAGCGGCTCGACGGCCTTCCGCAAGAGGACCTTCTTGGCAAGACCGCGCACCTTCAGGCGCGTCGGTAGCGCGAAGGCGAGATTCGTGACAAGCGGATCAAGGAAGGGGACGCGGGCCTCGAGCGAGTGCGCCATCGACGCCCGATCCGTCTTCACGAGCAGGTCGTCGACGAGGTAGACCCCGAAGTCCACGTCCTGCAGTCGTGCGAGCTGCGGCGCTCCCACCGTCTCGCCGTACCGCGCGCGATAGACATCGACGGGGTCGTAGGTGGCTCGACGGCCGGTCAGCTCTGCGCGGGTCTCGGCAGAGAAGATCTCCTTCCAGCCGTGATGCCGTTCGAGCGGCGGTAGGTGCGCGGCGCGGACGAACCGCTTCGCCCTGTAGTCGAGGCTCGCCTTCCTGGTCGACGCCGGCAGCGCCTCCACCAGCGGACGAACGACCCGCGCCAGGGGTGCGACCCGGTCCGCGATGAGATCAGCCGCGTAGGTGTAGTAGCCGCCGAAGAGCTCGTCCCCGCCCTCTCCCGAGAGTGCGACCTTGACGTGCTCTGCCGCGAGCTGTGACACGAGGTAGGTCGGCAGCGCCGACGAGTCCGCGAAGGGCTCGTCGAATGCCTCCGCGAGCGCTCGCAGGAGTAACTCTGGGTCGGGCCGGACGAGCAGCTCGTGGTGCTCCGTCCCGTAGCGCTCGGCAACCAGCCGCGCGTCGGCGCGCTCGTCGAAGCTCCTTTCCGCAAAGCCGATCGTGAACGTGTGCACCGGCTCCGGTGTCTCCTGCGCAGCCAGCGCGGCTAGCGCTGCGGAGTCGACGCCGCCGGAGAGGAGGACGCCGACCGGCACATCCGAGAGGAGATGCGCCCGAACCGAGTCGCGCAGCCGCGCACGCAGCTCCTCCACGAGCTCCGCCTCGTCGCCTGTTCGCAGCGCGTCCTCCATTGCCGGTCCGGGCCGCGCATAGCGTTCGAGCGAGACCACGCCGTTCTCCCAGACAAGGACGTGGCCGGCCGGGAGCTTCCGGACGTCGCGGAAGATGGAGTACGGCGCCGGGATCGAGTTGAAGGCGAGGAACGACTCCAGCGCGTCGAGGTCGATCTCGCCGCGGGGCAGTGCCCGCAGCTCGGATGCGAAGCGGAGCTCGCCGTCGACGTGCCGGTAGTAGAGCGGCTTGATCCCGTAGCGGTCGCGCGCGAGCACGAGACGGCGGCGGCGCGCGTCCCAGATTGCGGCCGCAAACATTCCGCGCAGCCGCTCGGCGAAGGCGAGCCCGTGCTGCTCGTACAGGTGGACGAGCGCCTCCGTGTCGCAGCGGGTCCGGAGCTCGTGACCCGCGCGCTCGAGCTCTCGACGGAGTTCCGGATAGTTGTAGATCTCGCCGTTCTGGACGACCACGCAGCTTCCGTCCTCGTTCGCGATCGGCTGGTCGCCGTGCTCGAGGTCGATGATCGAAAGGCGCCGCGCCGCAAGGGCGACCCCGCCGTCGAGATGCTCGCCGGCGCTGTCAGGGCCACGGTGGACGAGCAGGTCGCTCATCGCGCGCAGCGTCTCGACGTGCGCGTCACCGTGCGTCGTCGCGATTCCGCAGATCCCGCACACGGCTCTACCTTAGGCGCGTCGGCCCGACAGTCCTCCGAACGACTGCTTGAGCACACGCCAGCCGGTGGCGACGACGGTGCGGAGGTAGAGGCGGACCGAACGGTCGGCGATCCACTCGAGATCGTGTGCGAGCTTCTCGCCCATCGACGTCTCGTAGCCGCGCCGCACCTGCGCGAGACCCGTCAGCCCCGGGCGAACGACGAGTCGCTGCCAGTAGGAGGGCAGCTCGTGGGCGAGCTCGTCGAAGAAGACGGGCCGGATCGGTCGAGGCCCGACAAGGCTCATATCTCCCCGCAGGACGTTGACGAACTGAGGGATCTCGTCGAGCTGCGTCGCTTTGAGCCACTTTCCGATCGGCGTGAACTCGGTCTGCGTTCGCTGGACGAGCTCCTCGCCGAGGTACTGGCCGAGTCGTCGCTCCGCGCCGCGCCGTAGCGTGCGGAACTTGTACATCGTGAAGACATGCGCCCCGCGGCCGACGCGCTCGCCCCGGTAGAGGACCGGCGTTCCGCTCGTGGCGAGGACGGCGGCGGCGATCAAGAGCGAGATCGGAAGCGCGACGAACAGGAACAACGACGAGAGGAGCAGGTCGAGGGCACGCAGGACAACGTCGCGCGGCCGCGCCGGCGTCTCGAGCGCGAGCTGGCGATAGCCGCGGACGAGCGTGTCCTCGATCCGCGTCGAGTCAGGCACGGGCCGATGGTAAATCCGCGAGCGGTCTGCGGGGAACAAAGTCAGCTATAAGGTGAACTTATGGACACGAAGCAGCTCGCGGCCTTCTGCGCAGTTGTCGAGCGCCGGAGCTTCTCGCAGGCAGCCGATCAGCTAGGCGTGACGCAGCCCGCGGTGAGCCTTCAGATCCGGTCGCTCGAGCAGCGCGTCGGTCAGCGGCTACTCGATCGGTCGGGCCGCAGGGTCGAGCCGACCGAGGCGGGCTTGCGGCTTTACCGGGGAGCGCAGCGACTGCTCTCGCTCGAGCAGGAGCTACTCGCGGGTCTCGACGAAGAAGCTGAGGGCGAGCTCAAGGGCCGGCTCGAGATCGGCGCCTCGACCGGTCCCGGCGGGAGCGTCCTGCCCGTCATCCTCGGTGAGTTTCAGCAGCACCATCCGCTCGTGCACGTCGCGCTGACGGTCTCGGACACGCACACCGTGGTCGAGCAGGTCGGCCGGCGCGAGCTCGAGCTCGGGATTGTCGGAGTGGCCGGCCGCCACCGCGGTGTCACGTTCGAGCCTTTTTATCGGGACGAGGTCGTCCTCGCGGTTCCCGCCGGGCACAAGCGCGCCGGCAAGACCATGACCGTGGACGAGCTGAAGGCCGAGCCGCTGGTGCTGATGCAGGAAGGCGCAGGCATCCGGCAGATGATCGACGAGGAGCTGCGCGAGCTCGGTCTTCGCCTGCGCGACTTGAACGTGAAGCTCGAGCTCGGGCTACAGGAGTCGGCGCGTGCGGCGGTGCTCGGCGGCTTCGGCGCCACGTTCATCTCGCGGATTGCCATCGAGGGTGACCTCGCCGCAGGAACGCTCGCGACCGCGCGGGTCGAGGGGCTAGAGCCTGCGCGGGAGGTACAGCTGGCACGGGCGAGCGGCCGAGCGGAGACGCGCGTGGCCCAGGAGTTCGTCACGTTCGCGCGTGAGCGGTTGAAGTGATCGTCCGCTGGGGCCTGGGCTCGCTGCCCGAAGCCTGCGCCGAGGCCGGGGTGTCGTCGCCTCTGCTCGTTGCGAGCCCGCGCTGGGATGCGCTGGAGCTGACGGTCGAGCCTTCGGCGCGATGGCGGGAGGTGCCGACGGATCGCATCGCCGAGGCCGCCACTGCCGCGGGCGGCGCAGACGGGCTGCTCGCCGTCGGCGGAGGGAGCGCGATCGACCTTGGGAAGGCGATTTCAGCGGCCACCGCCTTGCCGCTCGTTTCGGTTCCCACGACGTACGCCGGTGCCGAATGGACCAGCTACTTCGGTGTCCGCGACTCCGAGCGCCGAATGCGGGGCGGCGGCGGTGGGGCACGCCCGGTCGCCATCGTCTACGAGCCCGAGCTGACCCTGGACCTGCCGGCGGAGACGACCGTAGGCACGGCGATGAACGCGCTCGCTCATTGCGCCGAGGCGCTCTACGTCAACGGGCACAATCCCGCAGCGGACGAGCACGCGCTGGCCGGCGCGCGTCTCATCGCCGAGTGGCTGTCGCAGGTCGTCGCCGGCCCGCACGATCGCGACGCGCGCACGGAGCTGCTCCGCGGCGCCTGTCACGGCGGTGCAGCGCTCGCGGGTTCGATGCTCGCGCTTGCGCATGCAATCGCCCAGGCGATCGGCGGGCGCTATGGGTTGCCTCACGGGAGGTTGAACGGGATCTGCCTCCCGCCCGTGCTTCGCTTCAACACGTTGTACGCCCCTGATGCAGTCGCGCGCTTCGGCGAGGCGGTCGGCGATCGCGACGATCCCGCCGGCCGCGTCGAGGCGCTCACCGCGCTGGCCGGCCCGACGCGGCTGCGCGACCTCGGCGTGCCCGAGAACGACCTGTCCGGGCTCGCGGCCGCCGCGGCCGAGCGAGGCGGCAACCTCGCCAACCCGAAGCCCGCGAGTCCGGACGAGATCGAGCAACTCCTGCGCGAAATCTATTAGCCGAGCTCGCGCTCAACCGGATCCCACGACAGTCGTCCCGCCGCGGTCGTTGCGCTTGACGTCCTGGTGGTGAGTCTTGTGGATCGTGATCCACGGGACGACGGTCTGGCACGAGAATCCGGCGGACGCACGGTTCGTGAAGAACGTGAAGCCGCGCCCGATGCCCCCGTCGATCAGTTGCGTCGTCCGCCAGTCGACGCCGCAAAGCGTGCCGGACGCCGTGGTACTCGACGTGCGGTAGGTGATGTGGTTGTTGTAGACCGCGCACCAGTACGTCGTGTCGGTGATGCGCTGCTGGTACGGCCAGGTTCCCCACTCGTGCCACCGGTAGTTGGCCCAGCAAACCGGCCTGGTCGCCGAGAGGACGCTTCCGTCGCTCGGCAGGGCAAGACCTACTGCTGCCTGCGGCGAGAGGTCGGACTCGATCGACGTCTGGGCGCCCGGCAATGTCGCGGCGTCGAGCACAGCCGCCGCGTCCGCCGGCTGCGTCGATGAGCCGCTCGTTACGGCCGCGTCAGTCGATGCCAGGGTGGTCGCCTGGTCGGGTGGGAGAGGAGGGGGAACCTCGGTCACCGCTCGGGCGGATGTGGCCGAGCCGAGCGCCACGGCCAGTGTTGCGACGAGCATCGCGAGGAGTGCTGTACGTCGTGCGTCCATCGTGGACCTCCGATTCGTGGGCGGATGCGAGGGAGGTCACGCTAGCGTTGTCAGATCTGACAATCAAGATGGCTCTTTTCGGCATGACTCAAGCGGCCGAGTCGATCACCGAATAAGTGATTGCTATGCGAACGATTAGGTAATGTTCCGCCCGACGTCGGTGACTACCCTGTGGAGGAGCGTGCATGCCGGGCTTTGAAGACGGATTCTTGGGAGTGCCCGAGCGGCCCGGTAAGCCGCGCAGCTCCGGACTCACGCACGTCATCGACAAGGGTCTGAACCTGCGTGAGATCGAAGGGCTTTTCGACACCGCCGGCGCGTTCGTCGACATCGTCAAGCTCGGCTGGGGCACCAGCTACGTCACGAACAACCTCGAGAAGAAGATCGCGCTCTACCGTCACTTCGAGACGCCCGTCGTTTGCGGCGGCACGTTCTTCGAGGCGGTGTACGCGCGCGACAAGGTCGAGGAGTTCAAGGGCTGGCTGACGGAGTACCGCTTCTCGCACGTCGAGATCTCCGACGGCACGATCGAGATCCCGCGCGACCGCAAACTCGAGCTCATCGCCGACTTCGCACGCGACTTCACGGTGCTCTCCGAGGTGGGCTCCAAGGACGCCGAGGTGAACATCGCGCCGTATCTCTGGGCGCAGTGGATGCAGGAGGAGCTCGACGCGGGCGCCTGGCGGGTCATCGCCGAGGGCCGCGAGGGCGGCACCGCCGGCATCTACCGGCCGAGCGGCGAGCTTCGCACCGGGCTCGTGGACGAGATCGAGCATTCCGTTCCCTTCGAAGCCCTGATCTGGGAGGCGCCGACGAAGGAGAGCCAGGCCTGGTTCATCAAGCATTTCGGCACCAACGTCAACCTCGGAAACATCCCGCCCGACGAGGTGATCGCGCTCGAGACGCTGCGCCTCGGCCTACGCGGCGACACGTTGAAGGAGGTGCTGCTCGGTGGCGAGCCTGCAGCTGCCGGCTGACGTCGAGTCCTGGCCCGCGCAGCGCGTCGTCGAGTACGCGCTCAGCGCGTTCCGCGGCCGGGTCGCGCTCGCCTGCTCCTTCCAGAAGGAGGAGTCGGTGCTCCTCGACATGCTGTTCGAGCTCGAGCCGAACGCGCGGGTCTTTGCGCTCGACACGAGATACCTCTTCCCGGAGACGTACGAACTCTGGCGCGAGATCGAAAGCCGCTACGGGACGACGATCGAGCGCTTCGAAGGCGCCACGGTCGAGGACGGCCTCTGGGACGCGAATCCCGACCTGTACCTCGCGATCGCCAAGATCGAGCCGCTGAACCGCGCGCTGCTCGATCTCGACGCGTGGATCACCGGCATTCGCCGCGACCAGTCGCCGCTCCGCGCCGACGCCGCGAAGCTCGCCTGGGACGAACAGCACGAGCTGTGGAAGGCCAACCCGCTCGCCGACTGGAGCGACGACGACTGCTGGGCGTACATCAAGGAGCGCCGACTTCCGTACAACAAGCTGCACGACCAGGGGTACGCGTCGATCGGAGATACGCATTCGACGATTCCCGGTGAAGGCCGCGACGGACGCTGGGCCGGCTCGGAGCGAACCGAATGCGGGCTACACACATGAGCGGATTCGTTCTGTGGTTCACCGGTCTCTCGGGCGCGGGCAAGACGACGATCGCAAACAACGTCGAGCCCGAACTCGAGCGCCGCGGCTTCGTCGTCGACCACCTCGACGGCGACATCGTCCGCACGCACCTTTCGAAGGGCCTCGGCTTCTCGAAGGAGGACCGCGACACGAACATCGCGCGCATCGGCTGGGTCGCCTCCCGGCTCGCGCGCGCCGGCGCCGTCGTGATCGTCTCGGCAATCTCGCCGTACGAGGAGATGCGACGCCACGCGCGCTCTCTTGTCGAGCAGCACTCGCCGTTCGTCGAAATCCACGTCGCGACGTCGCTCGAGGAATGCGCGCGCCGCGATCCGAAGGGGCTCTATGCGGCCGCCTTCGCCGGCGAGATCCAGGACTTCACTGGTGTCTCGGCTCCGTACGAGGAGCCGCTTCAGCCCGAGCTGCGGCTCGAGACCGCGGGCCGCACGCCCGGCGAGTCGGCCACGACCGTGATCGACCGGCTGGAGGAGCTCAATCTCATCCAGGAGCGCCTGGAGTCCGAGCTGTGAGCACGTCGCGCGCAATCCCGACGGTGACGCATCTCGACGAGCTCGAGTCGGAGGCCATCCACATCTTCCGCGAGGTCGGGGCCGAGCTCGAGCGGCCGGTGCTCCTCTTCTCGGGCGGCAAGGACTCGATCGTGTTGCTGCGGCTCGCCGAGAAGGCCTTCAGGCCCGGCAAGTTCCCCTTCCCGATCATGCACGTCGACACCGGGCACAACTTCCCGGAGGCGATCGAGTACCGGGACCGGCGCGTCGCCGAGCTCGGCGAGCGGCTCGTGGTCGCGTCGGTGCAGGAGTCGATCGACAAGGGGCGCGTGGTCGAGGAGACGGGCCCGCGCGCGTCGCGCAACCGTCTCCAGACGACGACGCTGCTCGACGCGATCGAGGAGCACGGCTTCGACGCGGCTATCGGCGGCGCCCGGCGCGACGAGGAGCGGAGCCGCGCCAAGGAGCGGATCTTCTCCTTCCGCGACGACTTCGGCCAGTGGAATCCGCGCGCGCAGCGCCCCGAGCTGTGGAACCTCTACAACGCCCGCGTCCGCAAGGGCGAGCACGTCCGCGTCTTCCCGATCTCGAACTGGACAGAGCTCGACGTCTGGCAGTACGTCGCGCGCGAGCGGCTCGAGCTGCCGCCGATCTACTTCGCGCACGAGCGGGAGGTCTTCCGCCGCGACGGGATGCTGTACGCGGCCTCGGAGTACGTCGAGCGCATGGAAGGCGAGGAACCGTTCATCACGTCGGTTCGCTTCCGCACCGTCGGCGACATGACGTGCACCGGCGGCGTCGAGTCGCGGGCGTCGACTATCGAGGCGGTAGTGGAAGAGATCGCGGCGACGAACGTCACCGAGCGCGGCGAGACGCGCGCCGACGACCGCTTCAGCGAGGCCGCGATGGAGGACAGGAAGCGCGTTGGCTACTTCTGAGGCAGCCCAGCGCACCGAGCTGCTGCGCCTGGTTACGTGCGGCTCCGTCGACGACGGCAAGTCGACGCTGATCGGCCGGCTGCTCTATGACACGAAGCAGATCTTCGTCGACCAGCTCGAGCACATCGAGGACGTCTCCCGGCGTCGCGGCCACGGGTATGTCGATCTTGCACTGCTGACCGACGGTCTGCGCGCCGAGCGCGAGCAGGGGATCACGATCGATGTCGCCTACCGCTCTTTTGTCACCCCGAACCGCCGCTTCCAGCTCGCCGATGCGCCGGGCCACGTCCAGTACACGCGGAACATGGTCACGGGCGCCTCGACCGCCGAGCTCGGGATCGTGCTCGTCGACGCCCGCCAGGGAGTGGTCGAGCAGACCCGCCGTCACGCGTACATCCTCTCGATTCTCCGTGTCCCGCACGCCGTCGTCGCCGTCAACAAGATGGATCTCGTCGAGTGGTCGCAGGAGCGGTTCGACGAGATCTCGGCAGAGCTGGTGGAGCTCGGGTTGCCGGATCTCGTCGTGATCCCGATCTCGGCGCTGCAGGGCGACAACGTCGTCGATCGCTCCGAGAACATGCCTTGGTACGACGGGCCGCTCCTGCTCGAGCACCTCGAGACCGTCGAGATCGCCTCCGACCGCGACCTCGACAGCCGGCGATTCCCCGTGCAGTGGGTGATCCGGCCACGGTCGGACGAGCACCACGACTTCCGCGGGTACGGCGGCCAGGTTGCGGGAGGGGTCTGGAGCGCCGGCGACGAGGTGGTTGTTCTTCCGGCGGGCTCGAGAACGCAGGTCGAGGCGGTGGAGACGATCGACGGTCCGCTCGAAGCGGCGATCCCGCCGATGTCCGTCACGATCAGGCTCGCGGACGATCTCGATGTCTCGCGGGGCGACATGCTCGCCGACCCGGCCGATCCGCCCACCGTCGCGCGTGAGATCGAGGCGCGCGTCTGCTGGATGAGCGACCGCCCGCTAGAGCCGCGCGCACGGCTCGCCGTCAAGCAGACGACTCGCTCGGTGCGCGCGATCGCCGACGAGCTCGTCTCACGCGTCGACGTCCACACGCTGGATGAAGTGCCCGCGCCGGAGCGGCTCGAGCTGAACGACATCGGTGTCGTGCACCTTCGGCTCTCCGAGCCGCTCTGCGTGGATCCCTACGAGGAGAACCGCGCGACCGGCGCGTTCGTGCTGATCGACGAGGCGACGAACGAGACCGTCGGCGCCGGAATGGTCCTCTCGGCCTCATGACCTGGCAGTTCACGCTGACGGGGCTCGCGCTGGGCCTGATCGTCGGACTCACCGGCGTCGGCGGCGGATCGCTGATGACGCCGATCCTGATCATCGTCTTCGGCTTCAAACCGACCTACGCCGTCGGCACCGACATCTTCCACGGCGCGATCTTCAAGTCGTTCGGCGCGATCCGGCATCGGCGACTGAGCACGGTGCACGGTCACCTCGCGCTCTGGCTGTTCCTCGGTTCCGGGCCGGCCGCGGCGGCCGGCGTCGCGGTCTCGTGGGCGCTCGCCAACTCGATCAGCAACGCAGAGACGATCCTCGGCTACGCGATCGGCGTGGCCCTGATCGGCGGTGGCGCCGGTTTCCTCGCCAAGTCGTTCGTGAAGCGCGGAGTCCAGCCGAGCGAGGCGCCGTTCATCATGAGCCGCCGCGACAAGCTGATCGCGTTCGGTACCGGCGCCGTCTTCGGCTTCATCGTCGGGATCACGTCGGTGGGCAGCGGCACGTACTTCGGGCTGATGATGGTGCTCATCTACCCGCTCACGATGCCGCGGATCGTCGGCACGGACATCTTCCACGCCGCCGCGCTCCTCTGGGTTGCGGGCGTGGGGCACCTGATCATCGGCGACGTCGACCTGCACGCCACCGCCTGGCTTCTCCTCGGCTCGGTGCCGGGGATCCTCATCTCGAGCCGGTACACGGTGAAGGTCCCGGACATGACCATTCGCGGCGGTCTTGCCGGAATCCTCATCATCAGCGGGCTCAAGCTCCTCAACGTGCCCGAGGCGAACTGGGTCCTCGGCGGCGGCCTCGTCATCCTCCTCGTCGTCCTCACGATCTACACCGTGCGCGTGATCCAGAGCGAGCAACCGCGTACGACGCCCGAACGCGCCTGACCTCTCTTCAACTTCGTTAACGAGAGGCCCGTAGAATCGGCGGGCTTTGCAGCGGGTTCTCACGACGGTCACGCTCCTGGGCCTGCTGGTGGCCACGGCTGCCGCCTTCGCGATCACCGAGCACCTGAAGCTCGAGAAGAGTCCTATCTACGGGACGAAGATCTACTCGGGGCGGCCAGGGGCGCCGGCGCTGTTCTCGCCGCGTTGTGGGTCAGGCTGCGCGACGAGAGC
>Ga0070707_100002699_pt1 | contig 16878 bp, 15 predicted proteins | sample KBSK5502metaG_FD_65468 | JGI IMG/M metagenome (GOLD analysis project Ga0070707, IMG submission 65468) | Corn, switchgrass and miscanthus rhizosphere microbial communities from Kellogg Biological Station, Michigan, USA - KBS K5-50-2 metaG | ecosystem: Host-associated > Plants > Roots >... | reverse complement strand
ATGCGAACTCAGACGACGTTCTTCGACTGGCAGCCTCGAACTCACGCGATCGGGGGCCGAGCTCTTGTAAACAGCAGGTTACGGGTTCGATTCCTGTCGGCGGCTCCATGGAGGTTGTGGCGATGAATGCTGAGGAGCGGGACGATCTGATCCGGCGGTACCAGGATGGCTACCGGGTCATGACCGAATCACTGGCGGGGATCACCGAGGACGAGCTCGACCGGTCCGAGGAAGGTGAGTGGACGCCGCGGCAGATCGTCCACCACGTTGCTGACGGCGAGATGATGGGCGCGGTGCGACTTCGCCGCCTGCTCGTCGAGGACCCGGCGGTGATTCATGGCTATGACGAGAAGGCATCCGCCGAGCGCCTGACCGGCGACCGCCCCATCGAGCCCTCGCTGCAGGCCATGCGCTGGGCGCGTGAGACCTGCTCGCAGCTGCTCGACCGGATGACCGACGCCGATTGGAAGATCGTCGGCACCCACACCGAAAGCGGCCGGTACGGAACCGAGGACTGGCTCCGCATCTATGCCGCGCACGCGCACGACCATGCCGCGCAGATCAGTCGCGCCCGGAGGATGTCGTAAGCCATGGCCACCACTCAATCGCTGCAGGACGCCGCCGTCGCCCTCGCCCACTCAAGGCGCGAGGCCGACCTTGACGATCTGGTCGAAGAGCTCCGCATACCTTCCATCAGCACGCTGTCCGAGCGGCGCGAGGATTGCTTGCGCAACGCCCGCTGGCTGCGCGATCGCTTCGCGGCGATGAATATGAAGACAGACATCGTCGACGTGCGACCGGGCGGCCTCCCGGTCGTGATGGGGGAGTGGAACGAGCGGCCCGGCAAGCCTCACCTCACGATCTACGGCCACTACGACGTCCAGCCGGTCGACCCGGTGGACGAATGGAAGTCGCCGCCGTTCGACCCGAGCATCCGCGACGGTCACCTCTACGCCCGCGGCGCCGCGGACAACAAGGGCAACCACATGGCCACGGTGAAGGCGGTCGAGCATCTTTTCGCTTCGGGCGGTGCGCCTGTGAACCTGCGGTTCCTGATCGAGGGCGAGGAGGAGATCACCGGTCCTTCGCTGCCCGAGCTTCTGCGCGAGCGGGGCTCTTCGTTGAAGAGCGACGCCGTGCTCATCTGGGACAGCGGCATGGACGAAGAAGGACTGCCGACGCTTGCGACCTCACTGCGCGGCCTCATCTACACGGAGCTGCGCGCGACCGGACCGGCTGTCGACCTGCACTCCGGGACGTTCGGCGGCGTAGCACCCAACCCGATCAACACGCTGGCGCGCATCGTCGGCGAGCTGAAGGACCGCCACGGCCACGTCACGATCCCCGGCTTCTATGACGACGTGCGCGAGCCGAGCCCGGACGAGGTCGCGGAATGGAAGAAGAAGGAGGCGTCCTTCGTCGAGGACATGCTGCGCATCACCCGCGCGAAGGCGCTGGAGGGTGAGGAAGGGATCACGGCCATCGCCCGGGCGGGCAGCCGTCCGACGCTCGACGCGAACGGGTTCATCGGCGGGTTTACGGGCAAGGGCGCCAAGACCGTGATACCCGCGCACGCGTCGGCGAAAGTGAGCATGCGGCTGGTGCCCGACCAGGACTGGAAATCGATCCTCGCGTCCTTCGAGAAGTACGTGCGGTCGCTGTCCACGCCCGGCGTGGAGATCTCGGTCGAAGTCATCGGCTCGGCGCCGCCGGTGCTTTGCGGTGTCGATCACCCGGCGGCGCGGGCGTTGAAGTCGGCGTACAGGGCGGCGTTCGGCAAGGAGACGGCGCTGATCCGGGTCGGCGGCTCGATCCCGGTCGCGGTGGACTTCCAGGAGGCGGTGGGCGCGCCCCTGGTGATCAGCGGGATCGCCCAGGCCGACTGCGCCATCCACTCGCCGAACGAGCACCTTCTGATCGACAACTACCACCGCGGCATCGAGGCGATCATCCGGTTCATCTGCGGGCTGGCCGCCGACTCGTAGCTCGAAGGCGGCGATGGGGTCCGTGAGCTACGATCCCCCGGCCATGCGCCGGCTTTCCCTGGTCATCGGCACGGTGGCCCTGGCCGGCGTGGTCTCCGCATCCTTCCTTATCTATGTGCCACCTGTACGTGACCTCCGCATCGCGATTTGATCAAATCGCGGACGATGCCGGGACGGACAAGAGGCTTTTGATCAAATCGTGACGAGTTAACAGGCACAGTTTCTTTCGGGCCCGCCGCGGAGCATCGTTCACGCATGCAGGTGGACGCATGGCGGCGGGTTTTGCCACCCGAAACCGTTCTGGTCGGCGCAACCGCCGCAGGAATGCATGGCCTCGACCTCGGCCGCGAACACGTAGAGATCGCCGTGCCTGCCAGCAGAGGCACCCGCTCACGTCGAGGGCTGCTCGTTCGGCACCTCATGCTGCCCGCGGGTGACGTAGTTACAGTCAGAGGCGTCCCCGTCACGACGCTGCACAGAACCCTCCGCGACATGTGTGTTGTCGAGCCCGCCGTTGAGGCGCTTGTCGCCCTGGACATGGCAATCCGCCTTCGACGCACGACCAAGCCAGCTCTCAGGAGCTACGTCAGCGGTGTGGCGGGCCTCCCGGGGGCAAGGCGGCTGAGGCGTCTCATCGAGCTCGCGGAGCCGGCGGAATCGCCAATGGAAACGCGACTCCGCTGGCTACTCATAAGCGCGGGCCTGCCGCGACCCGAAGTCCAGGTCGATCTACGCGACGGCGACGGCGACTTCGTCGGCCGAGCTGACCTTTACTACCGCGCTTCTCGGCTGGTGATCGAGTACGACGGCGGGAACCATCGGGAGCGGCTTGTCAGCGACGACCGACGGCAGAACCTACTGATCAACGCGGGCTACCGCATCCTCCGCTTCACGGCCGCCGACATCCACGGGCGGCCGGAGGTCGTGGTGGCTCAGGTCCGGGGCTCGATCTGAACCTTGGCGATCACGACTGGCGGAGAGGGAGAGATTTGTCCCCTCTCAACGTTTCGCGCTACCTGCTGATTCCGTAGCTCAATCGCCTGGATACCCCGTTCGACGGCAAACCTGAATTCTGGGGATGCGAAGCGTCAACCTCGCTGCTCAACCTCCCAGATCGCCCTAGCGGCATCGTCACGGGTTCGGAGACTTTCGTGCTGGAGAAGCGCGCGGAGGGCCGGAGGCGCATCTTTTCGCCCAGCCCGCCCCAGGAGCATGCACGCCCGATACCTCACTAATGTCGCGCGATCCTGAAGTGCCGTCAAACCCAACTGGTACGCCGCGGCGTTGGTTGCCCCATAGGACATGCTGAAGAAGAGGAGACGCACCCTCCCCTCAGCCCGAGCGGTTCTGGGGTATGCCTCGAGGTAATAAGGCACTGCCGCCTGACCGAGCCAAGCCAGCGAGACCCAGTACGGCAGGTATGCGTCGCCCTTTGCGGCGGTCATATTGGTTACAAGGGTTCGGACCTCCGCTACGGTCTGCGGCGCCCGCGCTTCTGGGAAGAGCTCCCTGTACCTGGCCGAAACCTCGACCAGCGACCATGGCGGTTCGCCGCCGGCCGGTGGTTCGTCTTCGATCACGGCCTATTACGGCACGCTAATGCTGCCCGCCGTTCAACGTGGCATGGGGTGTGGCGGAGAGGGAGAGATTCGAACTCTCGATGGGCCAGTGACCCATAACGGTTTTCGAGCCCGAGCCTCTGGTCGACCCTTGGTCTTGAATTCAGAAACGGCCTTCGGGCCATTTCCCAATAACGGTTTGCGCCGTTAGCCTCACGGTTTCTTTCGCCCGCGAGCGCATGAAGAGGGTATCAGACAGCACGTGCACCTGGCTGTGGAAATCAACCACGGGAACCTTGGTGGTAGTGGACCCGTTGAATAGGAGACCGACCGCCAACCTTTCGCGACAGTATGTCGTCGCGGCGTCGTTCAGCTGCGCTCCCGGATGATGGATAAGATCCTGTCTCGCACGTCAGCAGACCGAAAGCCGAGATGGTGTTCCACAAATTCCCCAGCCAACCTCTCACGCAATGCCGCCGATCGAGCAGCGCTGAAGTTCGGGTCCCTCAAGAGAGCTTCGCTGAGGTCCTTAGAAGCTGCCTTTGCGGTTGTCAGCCGTTGATTCTTAACCTCCGTGAGTTTGAGTTCGGCCCGAGTGAGCACGTCATAGGCTGCGCGCCAGCGAGCCTGGGCTTTCGCGTCACCCCCTTGTCCTCCAGAGATCCATGCGTGTAGTTCAGAGACGAGTTCCTCGGCCCTCCGTCTTCGGGTCGCTTGGTTGGAGGCTCCTACATAACTCGCGTCCTGGCTGATCAACTCAACCCACTCCTCAATCTGCGGTGCGAGCCTCGTAGCCTCTAAATCGACTGCGGCATCATGCTCTCGGCCATAGCTTCCCGGAATCGAACCAGCTCGTTCACTATCGAGCTCGTCAAGCTCAGGTAGCCAATCCGTCTCGCCCGTCCATCGATGAATAACGCCCGCATAGGCGAATCCGAGCTCAACACGACACACATGACCAAGATTCGCCCTAGCGGCCCGCAGTGCTGATACGAGCATTGGTGACGGTTCTGCTTCGAGCTGTTCGCTAATACCGTCGATCTCATCCTTTGACAACTCGTAGGTACTGACGTACAGCAGCCGGGTTCCACTGGTTTTCGCTGCGTTGATGAAGGCTGACCAATCGTCGCCGGACCACTCAACCTGGCTGTCGATCGTTTTGGTGTGGAATACGACGAAGTCTGACGTTTTGAGGCGCTCCTGGATCCCTTTCCAGGCTGCCTTGATGGTCTCGTTATTCATTTGAGATGTGCCCCCTAGCCGTAACAGACATGATCACATCGACCGGCGGGGGCTGTTGACGGTTGTGGTCAATCGCCTCGTCCGAGAATGGTGCAGTTCGAACATCGCCGCAGCTTCGCCAGTCGATCGCTTACTGCTGCGTTCCGTAGCGGTGGCCGACTAAAGCATCGGCGTCTAAAGAGAGCCACGCGCCGAGCGTTGGCTTTCCCGGACTTCCGCCGAATAACTTCCCGTCGCATGACGCGATCTGATGGTGATTCCACAACTTGAGTACCGACGGTTGAATCTCGGCCGCATGCTCGCGTGGGACATAGCCGATCACACCAAGGCCGTCGACGTAAACCGCGACCGCATTTGAATCGTAAGTGTTGCTTGGTTCAGGCCAAAAGAAGACCCGGAAGGTGACGTTTTCCCCGCGCTGACGGCGGCCCGCATCCAACTTGCGGAGGGTCGGCTGGTAACTGGCCTCGCCTCGTATTTCAAACCAATAGCGCGGGGGGTTGGACGAGTAGTCCGTATCGACCATGCCTGCAGGCAGACCAGACGTCCGCGCCCGATCAGGTTCGCGCTTTCCCCTTCGGAAAAAGCTTGATAGTCCCATGACAATTCATAGTGATCCTATTGGCCGGTGAGTGCCCAAACTCAGTTGGCGCTCGTTCGCAGCCTAGCCTAGCCGAGGACCACTTTCCAGATACCTTTGCCAGAGCTCGACTTCGTGACCGACCTGTTCTTGAGGTCAGAAACGGCCATCGGGCCATTTCCCATAATGGTTTGCGCCGTTAGCCTCACGGTTGTTTCGTATCCGTCGAGGCGCGTCAGAGAGTATCGGATCAACCGGCGTTTGGATGGTGGGCTGCCATAACGCGACTCAGCTACAACGCACCGATTTGATTCAGCAGTTGACCGAACACGCCCGCAGGCTCGATCCTGTCCTCGATTCGACTAATGAAGTCTCGGCACCCGTACGATGTCTTGAGAACATCTCGACCCAACGGAAGTCCGAAGGCTTCCGAGCAAGCGCCCAGCAGCGCCTCCCAGTCCGCACCAGCCAATGTTCGAAGTTCGGTCTCAAGGTTGTTAGCGAAGACTGTGAACCTGTCCTGGCGTTGTGTTTCGGGGAAGTCATCCGGCTGTCCACCAGCGAGCCTGATGAGGATTCGATTAACTCGCGCATGCTGTTCTCTGTGATTGGCGTCTCCGGCATCAGCGTCGAATATCAGGTAGGTAGCAATCGCAAAGCCAGTGAAGACTACGTAGACACGGTCGAGATTGCCCTTGCCTCCCGCTGGAACGATCGCTACACCGCGACCGTCAAGGTCAATGCCGCGAGCGCGGGTAAGCCCTTCGATCATCGCGCGGTCCTGATCGCCTTCTACCAATATGACCGCCCGAGCGAAGAACCCTTCGGAGACCTCTGAAGTGAGCACCGTGCGGAGCCGCTCTCGCGTGGACGCTTCGGTAACGACATCTGGATCAAGTTCCCAAAGGTTCACCAGTCGCTGTCGAACTTCAGCGAGCGTCAGGGCTACCACCTGAGTAGTCGGGGGGCCGTCGGCACTGGGCAGTTTCTGAACCCGCCTGATCGCATCAAAGTGATCGAAGGACACGAACGTTGGATCGTGAGTGGAGTAGACAACCTGAGTTCGGCCCTCGTCTTCGGCGAGGGCACGCAATACTGCAGCGAATCGCCTTGCAGCAAGTGGATGTTGATACAACTCAGGTTCCTCAACCAAAAGGAGCGTGTGGCGACCCGTCAGGCCCGCCGCGCCGCCACCCTCATGAGCCGCCTCCTCAGAGCGTAGCTGCGCGAATCTCTGCAGCAGGCTGACAATGAACGAGCGCTGCAGACCGTGACCTTTTGCCCAAACTGGCGTCTCTACACCGTCTTCTGACAACCGGGCTTCGATCGGTGGCCAGTCTGGAAGTGCTGGCGCGCCCTCGCGCCAACCAAGGGAAACAGCTGATCCGGGGACGAACTCAGCCATTAGGCCCGAGAGATCACCCGCGAGCCCATTTAGCGCCGGCCGGGTTTTCGCGAGTATCTCTTTGAAACGCTCCTCTGTTGACTTCCTCAGCTCGCTCAGATCGAGGTCGCGTCGGAGCTCTTCACGCAGGACCAGGTCGACAATCTTGCTTAGGGCCGAGCCCTTGCCTTCGGCGGCGTCTTCCCTCGCCTCGCGCACCGCCGGCACATAGACACACACGCTGGCCGCAGCCAGTCGGGCTCCGCCGACCTGATTCCAACCGAAGAACTTGCCATTGTCTCTAACCCATTGGCACCGCTCTGGATGGGAGGCCTCCCATAGTTGGAGTGCCGCCTCCACTTGGTCGGCCCTCGAGACACGTTCAAGACCGGGATACTTGCCTGAGTCGACGAAATTGTTATGCAGCGCGGCAACGCCGCGATCCGCCTGTCGCACGACGTCTCATTCGGGCTCCGCGAGATGGTAACCGTGCAATGCGTCGCGGATGCGCCCTTCATCCAGGCGCCAGACGCGGGCTATCTGAAGCTGTCCGTCCGGCCCCACGTAGTGGGCAAACGACTCAGCTTCGTCGTCCGTCAGGTTCCCGAAGGTTAAGGCAACCTCAATCTCTTGACTTGTGTCGGACCCGTACCAGTCCTCGGCTTGAATCAGCCCCCCTTCGCCGTAAAATGCAGCCAGCGCACGCAAGATGGCGGACTTGCCGGATCCGTTCATCCCAATCAGGGCAGTCAAGGGCTCGACTTGCAGAGTCAGATCCAGAACGCACCTATATCGGCGTATGAGAATGCTTGATAACCTGATGGACGAAGCATAGGAGTCTGTCTTTGGAACGTGTCCCGGTTCAATCGAGCAATGTGGTTTCAGTAGGCTACGACGCCGACGACGGCATACTCGAGGTCGAGTTCAGCGGCGGTAGCGTGTATGAGTACTACCGAGTTCCAAGGCAGGTCTTCGACGGCCTCTTCGCATCCTCCTCCCCGGGGCATTTCGTAGCAACGAAGGTGAAGGACGTCTACCAGTACCGCCGAATCAGGTAGATATTGAGCCGCACTGGATTCGAATTGGAGCGGATGAACTGCCCTGAGTTTGATGGAGGCTCCGTTCTTTGGGAGGATGGAGCCCATGTCAGCACCGAAGCAGCAGACGCCTAAGCACGGATCGGGACATCGACATCCGCCTGAGCTCCGGGAGCGGGCGGTGAGGATGGTCGAGGAGACCATCAAGGAGACAGGCGAGCGTCACGGCGTGGTGACGCGGATCGCAGTTCAGCTGGGGCTGGGTTCGGAAACCTTGCGGCACTGGGTCAAGCAAGCCGAGATCGACAACGGTCAGCGACCTGGAGTCACGACCAAGGACCAGCAGCGAATCGCCGAGCTGGAGAAAGAGAACCGAGAGCTACGGCGAGCCAACGAGATCCTCAAGGCGGCATCGGCTTTCTTCGCGAGGGAGCTCGACCCTCGACTGCCGAAGTCGTGAGTTTCATCGACCAACACCGGGAAAGGTTCGGGGTCGAGCCGATCTGCGACGTGTTGCAGGTCGCCCCGTCGAGGTACTACGCCGCGGTCAAGCGGCCGCCGTCGACGCGTCGCACAGAGGACGAGAGGCTGAGCGTCGAATTGCGACGCGTGTACGACGAGAACCAAGAGGTCTACGGGGCGGAGAAGCTGTGGACGCAGATGAACCGGGAGGGCATCATGGTCGGTCGCGACCGGGTGGCCAGACTGATGCGAGCCCAGGGTTTGGCGGGTGAGGTCCGAGGCAAGGTGTGGCGGACCACCTTACCTTCAGAGACCAGGCCGCGACCGGCAGATCTGGTCGACCGCAAGTTCGAAGCCGAGGCTCCCAACCGTCTGTGGGTGGCCGACCTGACTTATGTCTCGACCTGGGCGGGTGTCGCCTACACCGCGTTCGTGACCGACGTCTTCAGCCGCTTCATCGTGGGCTGGAAGGTCTCGAGGTCGCTCAAGGCCGAGCTGGCGCTGGACGCCCTGGAGATGGCGATCTGGTCGCGCAACCCCATCGATCTCAACGGTCTGGTTCATCACTCCGACCGCGGCGTGCAGTACCTGTCCATCCGTTACACCGAGCGCCTGGCCGAGGAGGGTGCGATCTGCTCGGTCGGGTCCCGCGGCGATTCGTATGACAACGCGCTCGCCGAATCGGTCCACGGCCTCTACAAGACTGAGCTCGTCCGCAAGCGCGGACCTTGGCGCTCCTTTGAGCAGCTCGAGCTGGCGACCGCACGCTGGGTCGAGTGGTACAACCAGCGCCGGCTGCATAGCTCCATCGGCATGGTGCCGCCGGCAGAGTTCGAAGAGCAGTACTACCGGAGCCGCGCTGAGGTGAGCGATGTCGCGTGAGACCTTGAGCAGCCGAGTGCTACGGGACTCGAGGCATCGACATCGGGCGTCCTGGGGCTTCTCAGCGTGTCGTTTTTCAGCAGCGCATCGCCAATTGAGTCCAGCCGGCGGTCGGAGGGCAACCCGCCGGTTATTGTTGGAGCCCGGCGTCAGCCAGGTTGGTCGTCGACGTCAAACCCAATTCGCCGAGTCTCCAAGAAACCCAGGGCGATTCAGGACCTAAGCTTTGACCGAGCCTCGCTTTCGAAACAAGCGCCAACCCAACCATGCGGCAGCTAAGAGCATCAAGACTAAGAATGCATCCACCATCCAAAGCCCATAACGTGGTGTCGGAAAATTGGAATCGGCCGGTGGCGTCGAGAACACACGAAGACTGAGCGGCCCGAGTAAGGCAAGCACTGCAAGGATGAGGAGGGCAAGGAAAACGTCAAGGAGCAGAAGCGTCAAAACTCGAGCAGTCAGGCGGTCTCGCTGGATCTGCTCATCGGGACGACTCCGCGCAATTACCTCTTCGGCGAGCTGGATCAACGTCGAGAAGTAAGCGAAAACAAACACGAGTAACACGGCCAGCAGGCCAAACACATCGGTGATGTCCTTGTCCAACGCAGCACCAGCCGTAGCATCGAGAGCGATCACGCGTGTGCTTTCAGCTCCAGCTTCAGCACCGCACGAATTGCTGTGTAAGTCTCATCGGCAAACTTCCACACTCCGCCCTTTGTCGAGCGATCGGGCACGAGCAACGCTTCGGTGGCAACTATCGAGTTCAGCCGGTCTCGAACAAAGCCGGAACCCATCTTGACCTGCCATTTACCAGCGTCACCGTCCCACTCGGCGGCGTCGAGAACTGTCGCAAGTGCTTTGTCTACATCGGCTTGAAGGTCGACGTCGTAGCGGGCGAGGGCAGCCTGCACCATACGGCGCGCAGTCACGGGAGGTACTTTGAACAGCACTGCCACGAGGGCTTCCGCATCATCGAGATTGATGCCCTGCTTTAGCAGGCAGTAGATGCGATACATGCGCAGGTCGGCAATGCTGGAGAAGACTTGAAGACCAGTAGCCTGCGCCAGAAGCTCAGTCGCACCTGCCTTCGCAATGGTCGCAGCGAGAGCCCCGACATTTCGGCCAGAGCCGAGCGCCGCCTTCAGGCGATCGTATTCGCTTTCCGACATCTGAGTATCAGACTTGATGTTCGGCATTAGTCCCGGTCCGAGTGCATTTCATCGGTCTTGCCAAAGTGAAAGGCCCGGAGCGTGAAGTGTCGATCCGGTCCCCCTGTCAGTGCCAAGGTTATGCGGTTTCGTCGCGTCTTGGACGTATCGAATCGGGATTGTCTCAGGTGTCTGATCTTATTGGCCGGTGATTGCCAAACTCACTTGGGGCTCGTTCGCGGCCTAGCCTAGCCGAGAGCCACTTTCCAGACACCTTTGCCAGAGACCCAAATGGCCGCGCCGTGTGCATCCCAGGCGACATCGCGGACCCGATTTCCTGTCACCTCAGGCTGCTCGATAGACCCGATCACTGTCAGGGAGTCGTCGGCCACTCTGACCGTGTCGTCCTTCCAAATGGCAATGCGGCCGGAGGGGCCTACCTCGGCTCCATCGCATCCCCCGAGCTTGGCCTCGTGCACAATCCGGCCATCAAAGTCCAAGACATGCCACCAATCGCCTTGACCCCAGCGGCCGACGACAATTCGCTCAAGGGCCCGATCGACACCATACATCTTCCCGTTGGGCTCCTTCAGTTCGGTCAACTTCATGCCGCCGTCCCTTTTCACGATGACGACGCCCTTGTAAATGGTCATCGCGAGACTGCCATCCGGAAGCGCTGCCAGAGCAGTCGGCCAGTCGACATCTCGTTGCATCAGCAATCGCCCCTCGCCCGCGCTCAGGCACCAGATCGATCCGGTGTAGCTGATCCAGATAACCCCGCCGCCAGCGGTGACGTAGTACGGGTGCGGGATGGTTATGCCGTCCCCCGTTCCCGGCACCTTGAACTTCCATCGCTGCCCAAGCCCCGAAGGCTCCAATCCGTACAGACTTCCATCGCGACACCCGACCGCGAGAAGGCCGCCGGCATCGGCGCCGTCGGTCATTTTGTCACCGTAAGCGATTTGGGCGATCAGCCGAGATCGTGAGACCAGCGATGACCAGCCGCGACCCTCGCCGATGCGCCCTTCGTCTGTGAGTACCAGAAGCCCGCTCGACACCGGATACACTCGCGGACCGCTGCCTGGAAGTCCGCATATCTGTCTCAGAGTGCCATCGAGGTTCAGCTCGCTGATGGTGGTCTCTTCCTTGGCGTACCCGGCAACCAGCAACGAGCCGGACAGAGTGGCCAGGCTGTCGGCGCGCACCTTGGGGTGATGTGCGACAACCTGCAAGGCGCCGGTGACAGTGCATTCGGCAACCGCGGGAGCGACCGGGGCCATCCCTAATTCGCGCTCCAATTCCCCCAGTCGCTTCTTGACCCCCACTCTCGGACTCAAGCGAACGGCCTCTCGCCAAAACTCCACTGTCAACTCTCGAAGCCCAGCCTGCTCCGCAGCTTCCCCGAGATCTCTCAGGGTTGACGCCTTGAAGTACGGGTCAGAGCTCTTCGCAACGGCTTCGCGCAGAACGGCGAGACCAGGATCGTCAGCTGTCATCTTGCCCGCTTCGCCAAGGCGTGCCCACCCCATGACCGCCATCGCCGGCGACGAGCCTGAGTCCTCGAGATCGTGAACGTAGGTCGGATCGTCAAGCGCGGTGCGGCCATCCAGGTGAAACAAGCAGAGCGCGCCATCTCCCAGCTCGAAGTCGACGAATCCCTGACTCTCGCGAACGGCGACTCGGCGCGGACTATTCAAGAGTCGCCGGCGCCAACGTTCGACGTTCTGGACGAGGTCGAGCATGACCAGCGCAAGGGTGTCAGGCGCGTCTTGGCCCTTCCAGCTCACAGCAAAATGTGCGGCGCCCAAAGCCCCAGATTCGGAAATTGCGACCGCGGTGGCATAGGCATCGAAGCGCTTGGAGAAGAAGGCCTTCCCAGTCCACTCAATCCCGGTGATTTCCGTCTGCCACTCCTCGCCATGAGACCGGCTGATTGCGACGAGAAATCGCCCAACGTCCGAGACTGCCGCATTGGAAATGCGGCCGCTGGTCGATCCACGGACCAGGATGCGTTCGCCATCCAAAAGCATCCATCCGCTAGTACCCTCAACCCCCTCACTGCCATCGTGACTGTCCGACCACACCAAGGCAAAGCGCTCGTTCGGACTCTTCACGTACGGGCCGATCATCTGGGGCTCGCGTATGACCGCGATGCGCTCGTCGAAGCGAACGTTGGCGCCGAGTGATGGATCACTGGCGAACTTGTCGGGGAAGCCTTCGCGGACGTACCTGGCCAAGAAGGTCGCCAGCATGAACGGCTCATCGCTGCCCGGAGCAATCGAGATGGTGAATGTCAGGCCGTGGTGTTCCGGCGACTTCCCCGTTGTAGTCATGGTCGCGTCCATCAGGTACGCGGCGTATATCGCGGCGATGGCGCCTTCACCCACGACGCCCTCGCTTTTGTGACCGTGAATTTGCTGACAAGCAATGAGGAGCGTGGCGAGAGTTGTAATGGCGTTGGCGTCGGGGTGCTCGGTAGCGCGAACCTCCTGCAGTTCTTGCTGGACCGATATCGGCATCTTGCCGAGCGCGATCTTGTCGATGTCGGTGGACGCCAGGTAGTCGTAGAGCTCGCCCTTCCACCCCGACTCGTCCGCAAAGGATCCGCCCACTTGACGAGTGGGTCTGTCACCCGAGTAGGTGCTCCTCGAGCTCAGCCTCGACCAACTTGCCACGCTCGTCAGCGCTCACGAACTCTGCTCTGCTGCCGGCAGCCGTTTTGGTGATGTGCAAGACGGTGGGGATCCGCTCGGCGACTGCCTTGATATGACTGACCACCACGACCAATCGGCCGGCCTGTGCGCGACTCTCGAGCACTGACATCGCCTCGTCCAGGGAGCTCGCATCGAGAGTGCCGAAGCCTTCGTCGAGGAAGAGGGCGTCAAGTTTGCCGCCGGCGCGAGCGGCAATTTCAACCAGGGCGAGCGCTAGAGCCAGGCTGGCCAGGAACGTCTCGCCACCACTTAGCGTTCCCCGCGGCCGCGGTTGATTGGTTATCCGGTGCACGACCTGGAAGTCAGGGGCAAAACCAAACTGGTCGTTGCTCATGGCTCCCAGCAGTTGCGAGGCCACGGCGAGGAGGTTGCGCTGCCGCGTATCGATGATGTGCCGGATGAACTGGTTGTCGGTCGTCAGGCGCCCCAGCTCTTCGAGATCGACAACGAACCGACGGCCAGCCGCCAGGCTCGCATCCAGAGTCGCGGCCGGTTGGATCTGAGCTGACGCCAACTTGTGGTCCTTCTCTGCCGACCTCTTGTCGGCTGCCGCCGAGATCACGGCTTGGTCGAGCGCCTTACGGTCTTTCATCCCCTCGTTGACCAAGACAGCGTCGACTTGGGCATCGAGCTCCGCCGCTTTCAACGTCAGGGCATTTACTTCGCCGCTGGCGCGACTCTCCGCCTCTTTGGCAACGGATTCGATGCGCTCAATGCGTTTGGCGGTCTCGCCGAGGCCAACCCCACCGTCGATATCCGGGGAATTCTTGTGCCCAAGCACCGCGAGAACGTCGTCGAGGCGCTGCTTCAGGAGTTCGGCGTCTTTGATCAGCTTGGTCGCAGGAGCGTTCACCTCTCGTTGGTAGCGTTCCTGCAAGACCTGTTCCGATTTTTGAGCGTATTTGACGGCCGCACGTGCGGCTTCCAGGCTTCCCACGTGGCCTTGCATTTCTTCCCGACGCGCTGCCAGCAGTTTGGCGGTAAGGGGCGCTGACGCCGTGTCCGCTTTGTCAGGTGCCCCTATGAGAGTCGCGATACGTCTCAAATCGTCAACCGCCTGCTTGCGGGCGGCGCCAATTTTGGCCTGACGATCTTTGTGGGCGGCCTCGTCCTTGACCAGCTGCGATGCGCGCTGTTGGCTTTGGGTTTGAGCCGAACTCAGCCGACGCAGCGCTTCAATTGTCGCCGGCTTCGCTGCATCAAGTGCGGTTCGCGCTATTGTCCCGCGATCCACGAGCGGCCTAAGCAGCAAGGCGTCGGTAGACTCGAGCGCTGCTCCAGGCAGGCTGCGTTGTAATTCGTTAAGAGCAGCGGTCAACAACTGGCCGAGCTCGTCGGAGCGAGTCGTAAGTCTCTTGAGTTCGTCTTGGGCTCCGGTCAGCTTGGCGTTGGCGGCGGACAGCGCTGCCTCAGCCCGGCGTACCGCCGCTTGTGCTTGTCCAACAGCTTCGTTTGCCCCGTCGGGAGGCGCAGCCGGTGGATGATAGTGAGGAGGCAGCGTGCGATCGCAGATGGGACAGGGGTCGCCGGGCTTGACTGCGCGGCCGGCTGTAGCGGCTGCCGTGGCCAACAGTGACGCTTCACGTGCGGCCTCGGCTTTGGCGAGTGCCTTGCGCAGGTCGGTGGCTTGCCGGTCGCATGTGACCGCCTTCTTGCTGAGTTCCTTTTCTTCCGAGCGCTTACCGGCAATCGCGCCGGCCGCGAGTTTCTGCTCTTTGTGCAGGCGGCGACACTCCGCCAACTGATTCCGAGCCACCTGATAGGCTTCCGTGAGAGCCTGGTGTTCGTTGCTGAGCTTGGTCTCTTTGGCGGTCGCGCCTTCGTATTCCTTCTGTAGTCGGGGCAGCTCCTTGTCGAACTTGGATAGAGCTGCACGTTCTTCGGTGAGCTTGTCCTTCGCGACCGTCAGCTCACGTTCGTCCCGCTCTGCCGCCGCTTGATTGCGCTCGATCTGATCGAGAGTCGCGGAGGCGGCAGCGAGATCCTCAGGACCGACACGACGAGCCCGGGCCTTTTCGATGATGTCGGCCGCCTTCGTCTCGGCTGTTTGGGCAGCGGCCAGCGCTGTAGATGCAACTTTGCCGTCGCTCGCGAACTTATCGGCGATCGGCAGCAGCGCCATCAGTGCCACGGCCGGTCGTGGTGACCTGGTCAGCTTTTGCAATGGGTCGTTAAGGGCCCGCGCCGCGCTCGATGTAGCCTTGGATTCGTCGCCGAGCCCAGTCACCTTGTCCGCGATTTTCTGCAGCGCGCCCGCTAGCTTCTCGGCGGCAGCAACAAGCTGCGCGCTTTCCGCGGCTGTCTTGGCGGGATCGGGCATGTATTGCTGACGGGCCTCGGCGAGATCAGCTATGAGCCCTTGTGCTCGGTTCCTGGCCGCCTCAGATCGTTTTCGTGCCTCCTCGATCTCCCCTAGTTGGAAGATTCCCTTGAGGATTCCTGTTCGATCAGCTGGTGTGGCGTTGAGTAGCACCTGGAAGTCTCCTTGGGGAAGAGCGACCGCCGATTTGAAGACGCGGTAGGTCATGCCCAGAAGGCGTTCGATTGCCGCGTCAACGTCACTCTCGCGATCAAGGGTGGCGAACTTGGGGTCGCTCAGACACTTCAGGCGGCTGATCGCGGGCGGTGATTGAGAGCGGGAACTCGACCGGGTAACCCGATAGACCTTTCCCGTCACCTCGAAGTCGAGCTCAACCGTCATCGTGTGCATGCCGTCGGCGATCAGAGGAGTAACGTCTCGCTCGCTCCAACTCGTCTTCTTCCAGAGGCAGAAAGAGATCGCGATCAGGATGGTGCTCTTGCCGCTGCCTGTCACGCCGGTGATGGCGAGCAGCTCGATGTCATTGAGCTTTATCTCCTGGCGTTGGCGGTAGCTGCGAAAGCCCTCAAGGGAGAGCCGGAGGGGCCTCACGCAGAAGGGGCAGGAACTGTCTTTGGTTTCAGCGACTCAACCGCTTTCTCCAGCGCCGCGAGCTCCGGCAGCGCAGGTTCGGTTTCACTCTCAACCGACTCGATAAGCGAGCTGAAGATAGAGAGAACGCGGTCCGCGGAACCTTCCCTTGTGCCCACCACTTTCAGGAAGTCGTGGAAGGCCTCGGTGAATGTTGGCTCGGCTTCGCTCACCACATCATCGGCGCCGAGAACCTGCAGTCTGCGCGAGGCGTCCCTTTCGTAGACGGCCAAGAGTTGAGCTTGAGGAAGGAGCTCCTGTACCTGCTCCTGCAGGTTCAGCACCGCAGACTCAGTATCAACCGTGACCACACACAGAGCGTTGCCGACCCTGTCGGCCTGCTCCCCAATCTGATCGATCGTGCCCTCCACCCTCTTGAGCTGGCGACCTCCGGCGATCTTGTGGATCTCAATCTGTGGTGGCCGGCCTGGCGCGATTTCTACGGTGACCGTCTCCTTGGTCTGCCCAGCTTCTCCGAAATCAAGCTGAATCGTCGAGCCCGCATAGCGACCGGGAACCGTCCCCGGCAACTTCTGCGGCTTGTGGATGTGTCCGAACGCGGCATAGCTGACCTGGGGGAGTCTCTCCATGCGGGTGGCATATGACTCTGTGACGTGAATCTGCCGCTCGGTGTTTGACATCGTCGCCCCTGTGACGTGGAGATGGGCGGCGAAAAGGAGCACATGTCGTTTGGGGTCGTAATCGCGGCTCATCGACTCATAGAGCGCATCCTCGATGTGCTGAACGCGGTCGGCGTAGTTCGTCATGCGCATCTCGGCGCGCTCGTCGGCATCGATCATCCGATTCCCGTGAATGAAGGGCACGCTGGCCAGTCTCACGACTTCGCCGGTCTCGGCCGGAAATTCGAGGACGCCGCCAGCCGCAGCGGGCTTGGCCTGGGAGATGAAATGCAGTCGGTGCTCGCGCCCTAGTAG
>Ga0070707_100002698_pt1 | contig 16882 bp, 15 predicted proteins | sample KBSK5502metaG_FD_65468 | JGI IMG/M metagenome (GOLD analysis project Ga0070707, IMG submission 65468) | Corn, switchgrass and miscanthus rhizosphere microbial communities from Kellogg Biological Station, Michigan, USA - KBS K5-50-2 metaG | ecosystem: Host-associated > Plants > Roots >... | reverse complement strand
GGCACGATCCGCTCCTTCTTCCCTTTGCCCCGCACCTTGACCTGGTCGCTCAGAAGATCGAGTGTGCCCAGGTCGATCCCGGCCAGCTCCGACAGCCGGAGCCCGCTGGAGTAGAAGAGCTCCAGCATCGCGAGATCGCGGAGCGCGGCAAAGTCGTCCGACTCGGCGAGCGCCTCCGCATGGACGAAGAGCGCCTCCATTTCCTCGCGGCGAAGATGGGTGGGGAGACGCTTGTCGATGCGCGGCATCTTCGCCGCGCGGGCCACCGCGTTGGCCACCCCATGATGTACCTGCAGGTACCGATAAAACGACCGCACCGCCGAGAGCGCTCGCGCCGCCGAACGCCGCGCGAGACCTTTTCGTTCGTGTTCCCCGAGAAACCCGCGCACCCCGAGCCGGTCGACCGAATCCCAGCTCCAGGCGCCACCGTAGAACCGGTCGCAGAATTCCGTGAACGCCTCGAGATCACGGCGGTACGCCTTGACGGTGTGGGGCGAGTGATCGCGCTCCTTCTCCAGGTGCGCAAGGAATTCTTCCACGAGACTTTGCGCCGTTGCGCCTTTGCGCCTTTCCGCTTTCACAGCGTCCCCATCCACACCCGAAACTCCGCGACCGCCCGCTCCACCAGCGCGGCCCGCTTCTCGGTCTTCTTCACCTTCCCCTCGAGCGGATCGAGGAGGCCGAAGTTGGCGTTCATCGGCTGGAAGTGCTTCGGATCGGCCTCGCGGAGATAGCGCAACAGGCCACCCAGCATCGTCGTCGGTGGTGGCACGGCGATCTCGCGCCCGGTGAGGCGGCGATGCAGGTTGATGCCGGCCAGAATCCCGGTGCCGAGCGATTCGGTGTAGCCCTCGACTCCGGTCAGCTGCCCTGCGAAGAAGACCGGCGCTCCGTCTCTGGTCGTGAGGCCGGGCCCCAGGCTCTCCGGGCTGTTGATGTACGCGTTCCGGTGGATGCTCCCATAGCGCAGGAATTCGGCATTGGCGAGCCCGGGAATACCGCGGAAGACCCGCTGTTGCTCGGGGATCCTGAGCCGGGTCTGGAAGCCGACCATGTTCCACATCTGGCCCGCCTTGTCCTCGCGCCGGAGCTGCACCACGGCGTGCGGCTCCTTTCCGGTGCGCGGGTCGGGGAGTCCCACCGGCTTCATCGGCCCGAACCGGAGCGTCTCCGGCCCGCGCCGCGCCATTTCCTCCACCGGAAGACACCCTTCGAAGTAGGGCACCTCGTCGAAATCGTGGGCATGGTACTGGTCCGCGGCGCCGAGCGCGGCGATGAACGCGTCGTAGCCCTCGTGAGAGAGCGGCGCGTTGAGGTAATCGTCCCCGTCGCCCTTTTCGTATCGGGAAAGCCGGTAGAGCTCGGTGTGGTCGAGCGACTCGTCGCTCACGATCGGGGCGATCGAGTCGTAGAAGGCGAGCGCCGTGCTGCCGAGCCGGGCGGAGATTGCGGTGGCGAGTGACTCGGAGGTAAGCGGGCCGGTGGCGATAATGCCGGGGTCCGGGAGCTCGGTCGCCTCACCGGTGACGATGGTGATCGCCGGATGCGCCCGGATCCGTTCGTCCACCGCGCCGGAAAAGACGTGCCGGTCCACCACGAGCGCCGAGCCGCCGGGGACCCTCGCGGCGTCGGCGCACTCCAGCAGGAGACTGCCCAGCATCCGGAGCTCGGCCTTGAGCAGGCCGTGCGCGTTGACCAGCTCGACCGACTTGAAGGAGTTGCTGCAGACGAGCTCCGCCAGGCGGCCGGTCTGGTGCGCCGGCGTCGCAACAGCGGGGCGCATCTCGCACAGTGTCACCGCCACCCCGCGATTGGCGAGCGCCCACGCGGCCTCCGAGCCGGCCAGGCCGCCACCCACGACCGTGGCAGAGAGCTGTGTCATCCGGGAAAGATAGACGAGCGCGCCCGGACCTCGCTGTGCGCCCGGCGCACCCCGCCGCCATCTCCTACTCAACGGATCGGATCTGGGGAGGACGGGTTGCACCTCAGGAGACTGTCGCTGATGGCCCTGCTCGCCGGGCCTCTGGCCGCCGCGACGAGCGACAGAGAGGCGCCGGCCCGGTGGACGAATCTCCCCGCCCGAGCCTTGAGCGGAGAGGACTTCGCGATCGAGATCCTCTCTCCGCTCGACCCCGCAGACACCGATGGCGGGATGGCGAAGCAAAGCTTCGACCTCCGGCGATCCGGCGATCTCCCCGGGCTCAGAACTGCCGTCGTCCGCCTCTTCCAGCTGGCCGAGGCCCAGGCGGCGTACGAGGATGCACACGCGGAGCGATACCTGCCCTACGCGTACGACGTGTCCTCCAAAGGCAAGCGGCGCGCGCTGGAAGAGACGCTGACGCTCCTCGACGAGATGATCTCCGCCGGGGAGGCCGCAGGCTCACCGCGGGGCTTCCACTTGCTCGAGCTGCTCCACGCGGTGCAAAACGGTTTCCGGTATCCGGTGAAGCAGGATTATCGGCTGATCCCCGATGTTTTCCCCCGGCTTTTCATGCAGCTTCATCGGCACCAGATGGTCGATGCGGTCGGGGCCCCCTCGGCTGTCCCCGACCCGCCCTCGAGCTCGTTCTGGCGGAGCCCGACGGATCTGCGCGCCGCCGATCTGTATGCCGGTTTCGGCCGCGCGGCGCGTCCCCGCTATGACGGCGCGGTCTGCGAATACAAGGGACCGAAAACCGGGTGGGGCGCGCACCCCGGATTCGATGTCGAATGCGCCGGACACAAACTCAAGTTCAAGCTCGGCGATGAGCGCTACGGCGGTCCATTCAACACCCGTCTCTTCGACGCCCTCGGGTACCACACCGAGCCGAATGATGCGGTGGCACACCTGCGGCTGCGATACGACCGCCGGGTCCTCACCCAATACAACTCCCGCAAGCTGCTGGCCGTGCAGGTGAAGTTCCTCTTCATCCCGCTCCGGACCCACACCATCACCGACATCGAAGATCCCTTCCTGCGCATCGACTCCGCCGTGATGCGCGACGGCCGCCGCGTCGACGGCGCGGCGCTCAAGCGTAATCTCCTTCGCGATTCGGCCGTGACCGAGGGAAAACCGCGCCCGGAGACGGTGGCCGCCAACTACAATGCGGCCTTCGAGAGGGACATCGACTATCTGATCTGGGAGGAGGGGACCGTCGAGCCGCATTCGGACGATATCCAAACCATCGGTGCCTGGGACTTCGATCAGCTCGATCACGCGTCCCGGCGCGAAGTCCGGGCGCTCTTCGTGCTCGCCGCCTGGGTGGATCAGTTCAACCTGCGCTGGGAAAACACCCGGCTGGCCTATCTGAAAACGCCGAGCGGGTGGTCGCTCATCCACCTCCTGAGCGACGTCGGCAGCGGGCTCGGGCTCGCCAGGGACCTGCGCCGCTCACTCAACTCGGAGGTGGACTCGATGCTCTGGGAGGTGACCGAGCGCAACACTGAGGGAACGGTCAAGTTCTCCGGCTTTGCGTCCAGCATGGAGAACACGGCGTTTTCGTCGGTGACCGCCGACGACGCCCGCTGGATGCTCCGGCGAATGGCGCTCCTCAGCGAACGACAGCTCCTCGCCGCGCTGCTCGCCACCGGCATGTCGGCGGCGGAAGTCCGTCTGGCCCTCGAAAAGCTGGTGTCCCGGCGGAAACAGCTCCTGCTGGATTTCGGTCTCGCCGGCGAATTCCCCGAGCTCGCGGCGCGGCGGGTCGACCGCCTCCTCGATTTCGACCCGGCGAATAGCGAGGAGCTCGCGCAGGTCAGTCTGGAAATCCCGGGAGGACGGGTGATCCCCGAGGTGCGAGGTTCGCGAATCCGCCATGGGCGGCTCGTCACCACGCATTAGAGGAGTCTTCGAAGCGCGCCGCCGGATGGCAAAGGGTATTCTATCTTCCGGCTGCATCCGCGAAATCGAACGCCAGGCTCTGGAGGCGATATGAAACGCTCGACTGTGCTGACCCTCTTCACCTGCCTGACCATCGCGCCGGCCGCGAAGGCGGCGCGGCAGGCGCCGGCCGATCCCTTCCTCTGGCTCGAGGAAGTCGAGGGCAAGCGGGCCCTGGACTGGGTCCACGCCAAAAATGCGGCGACCCTCGCCGTGCTCGGCAAGACGCCGCTCTACCAGCCGCTCTTCGAGCGCACCAGGCGGATTCTCGACTCCAAGGACCGGATCGCCAATCCCACCATCATGGGAGAGATGATCTACAACTTCTGGCAGGATGCGGAGCATGAGCGGGGGATCTGGCGGCGTACCGCCTGGGCCGATTATGTGGGCGGCAATCCCTCCTGGGAAACGGTCCTCGACATCGACGCGCTGGCGAAGGCGGAAGGAGTGCAATGGTCGTTCGGCGGCGCCGACTGCTTCGAGCCCGAAAACCAGCGCTGCCTCATCTCCCTGTCGCGAGGCGGATCGGATGCCGCCGAGACCCGGGAGCTCGATCTGACGACGAAACAATTCGTGGCCGACGGCTTCCGGCTTCCCGAGGCCAAGGCGACCCTGGGCTGGGTCGACCGGAACACCATCCTGGTGGGAACCGACTTCGGGCCGGGAAGCATGACCAGCTCAGGATATGCGAGGGTGATCAAGCTCTGGCCGCGGGGAACGCCGCTGTCGACGGCAAAGACCATCCTCGAGGTTCCCGCCGACCACGTCTGGGCATTCGTCGCCAGCGGTGACGCCGGGGGCCGCCGTTACGTCCGGATTCTCGATGGACTCAACTTCTACGAGGGGGTCCAGTATCTCTTCGACCGGGGGAAGCTGGTCAAGCTGGATATTCCGAAGGATGCAGACCTCTACCTGGTCCGCGATCAGATGATCGTGTATGTGCGCGACCCCTGGTCGGTCGGGGGAACGACCTGGGACACCGGCTCGCTCGTGGCAGGGCCGGTAGATGATTTCCTTGCCGGCACTCCGCGCCTCACCCTGGTCATGAAGCCGGGGCCGCGCGAAACCATCAATGCGGTTCATGCGACCCACGACTATCTGCTGCTCAACGTGCTGAACAACGTGCGGGGAGAGCTCCGGCAATATCGATACGCGAACGGCGGCTGGACCTTCACTAAAGTGCCGGCGCCTGACCTGGGCAGCATCAATTTCATAGGGACGACCACCGAATCGAACCGGTTCTTCTTTTCGTATACCAACTTCATTCAGCCGACCACGCTCTATCTGTCGGCGGAAGACGGCAGGGTGTCCGAGGTGAAGCGGCTCCCGGCGATGTTCGACGCGACCGGACTCGCGGTCGAGCAGATGGAGACGACTTCGAAGGACGGAACCCGGATTCCGTTTTTTGTCGTCCAGCGGGAGGGTCTGGCACGGGACGGCACCAATCCTACGCTGCTCTACGCCTACGGCGGATTCGAGATTCCTTCGACATCCTCCTACAGCGGTACCGTCGGTGCGGCGTGGCTGGAGCGAGGCGGGGTGTACGTCGTGGCGAATATCCGGGGCGGCGGGGAATTCGGTCCCCAATGGCACCGCGCCGGTCTCAAGGAGAACCGGCAGCGCGTGTACGATGATTTTGCGGCGGTGGCCGAAGAGCTGATCCGGCGGCGGATCACCTCAGCCGAGCACCTCGGGATCATGGGGGGCAGCAACGGAGGGCTCCTCACCGGCGTGGCGTTCACCCAGCGGCCGGAGCTGTACAAGGCGGTCGTGATTCAGGTTCCGCTGCTCGATATGCGGCGATACAACAAGCTGCTGGCCGGGGCGAGCTGGATGGCGGAATACGGAGATCCCGACAAGCCCGAGGAATGGGCCTACCTCTCGAAGTACTCGCCCTATCAGAATCTCAAGGCCGGGACGAAGTATCCTGCGGTGATGTTCACCACCACGACACGCGACGACCGGGTGCATCCCGGTCATGCCCGGAAGATGGCCGCGAAAATGGAATCGATGGGGCTGCCGTTTTACTACTTCGAGAACACCGAGGGCGGGCATGGCTCGGGCGTGACCAGCGAGCAGCGGGCAAAAATGCTCGCGCTGACCTATTCGTATCTTTGGCTGCAGCTCTCGGGCAAGCCGATCATGTGACTCACCAGCCCGCCTCGTCACGCGCGAGGCGGGCGACGGCGGCGGCCACCTCCTCCACGGGCGCGGCGGCGTCGAGCTCGCGCCCGGCGCGGCGGTACCAGCTCTCCCGCCGGGCGAGCAGCTCGGCGATCCGATCCGCCGGGTTTGCCCCCGCAAGCAGCGGGCGGGTGGCATCGCCACGGAGCCGCTCCGCCGCCGCCGCGGGAGCAATCTTCAGATAGATCAGCAACGCGCCGGCTGCCGCGTCGAGATTCCCGGGCTCCGCCACCCACCCAGCGCCCGGTGCGATCACGTGGGGCGGCGCCGCGATCGCCCCCTCCATTGCCGCGCGCTCGAGCCGGCGGAACTGCGGCTCGCCCTGCGAGGCAAACAGCTCGGCGACCGGCATCCCGGCCGCGGAGACCACGATCTGATCGATGTCGGTGAAGGCGGTGCGGAGCAGCTCGGCGGCGCGGTGCCCGACCGTGGTTTTGCCCGAGCCGGGAAGTCCCACGAGAATGAGATGCTTCTTCACGACTCCGGCCCGGGAGCGCTCCGGCCCAGCTCGCTCCAGCGCCGGCCCAGGCTCGCGGTGTACGAGTCATAATTGCGGCGCAGCTCGGCGAGCGAATCGCCGCCGAATTTCTCCAGCATGGCGTCGGCCAGCACCAGCGCCACCAGCGCCTCGGCGATCACTCCCATCGCCGGCACCGCGGTGACGTCGGAGCGCTCGCTCTGCGCGTTGGCCGAAGCGCCGGTCGTGAGATCGACGGTTTTGAGCGGAGACATTAGGGTGGAAATCGGCTTCATCGCGACCCGCACGACGAGCGGCTCGCCGGTCGTCATTCCCCCTTCGAGCCCGCCGGCATTGTTGCTCAGGCGACGGAAGCCGCCCCTGGGGTCGGAAGCCGGACCGCCCTGGGCGTCCGCCTCGATCGGATCGTGCACCTGCGAGCCGGGCACCCGCGCCGCCGTGAAGCCCATGCCGATCTCCACCCCTTTGACCGCGGGGATCGACATCAGCATTCCCGCCAGGCGGCCGTCGAGCTTGCGATCCCAGCTCGTATGACTGCCGAGCCCGAGGACCACACCTCGGGCGACGACTTCGATCTCCCCGCCCAGCGTATCGCCCGCCTTTTTCGCCGCGTCGATGCGGGCGATGATCGCCGCTTCCGCATCCCGATCCAGCACCCGAACCTCGGATTGATCCGCGGCTTCATTGAGTGGAACGGGCAATTGCCTGTTGCCTGTTGCCTGCTGCCTGTTGCCTTCCGCCGCCACCCCGCCAAGCGAAACGACATGACTCCCGATCTCCACCCCGAATTCCTCGAGGAGTCTCCGGGCCAGCGCCCCTGCCGCCACCCGCGCCGCGGTCTCCCGCGCGCTGGCTCGCTCGAGGATGTCGCGGGCGTCGAGACGGTCGTACTTGAGCACCCCGACCAGGTCGGCGTGCCCCGGCCGGGGTCGGGTGACCCGGCGGCGGCGAACGTCGCCCGGGGTCCCCTCGGCGGCCATCACGTCTTCCCAGTTCTTCCAGTCGAGATTGGGAATCATCATCGCGACGGGGGAGCCGAGCGTTTCGCCGGCGCGTACTCCGGCGAGCCACTCGATCCGGTCGCGCTCGATCTTCATCCGGGCGCCTCTGCCGTAGCCCTGCATCCGGCGGCCCAGCTCCCGGTCGATCTGCTCAGCGGAGACCGGCAGCCCCGCTGGGAGCCCCTCGACGATGACGACGAGAGCCTTGCCGTGGGATTCGCCGGCTGTGGTGAAGCGGAGGTGCATGAGAGGCAGTCCCGAGTCGGGAGTCTTCAATCTTCAGTCTTTAGTCTTCGGTCTTCAGTCGCCAGCACCCAGCCCCCAGCACCCAGCATCCAGCATCCAGCATCCAGCCCCCAGAAACAGCCGAGCCCGGCAGAGCCGGGCCCGGGGAGGATCCTGTTCGCCAGTCGAAGCTGGGGTCAGGACTCCGGTACCGCCCTGTTGTCGTTGAGCACTCTCGGCGTGACCAAGATAATGAGATCCTTGCGGTTCTCCCGGGTCGTGGAGAAGCTGAACAGGCTGCCGACCAGCGGAAGGCTCGAAAGGAGCGGGATCCCGGTGCGGCTCTTTTCCACGGTGGTGACGGTGAGGCCGCCGATGACCGCGGTTTCGCCGTCCGAGACCAGAATCTGATTCTTGGTTTCCTGCTTGGCGATGATGAAGCCCAGGTCCGATGCCGCCAGGAGCTGCAGACTGGAGCGCTCGGTCGCGAGGTCGAGCGAAATCTGCCCGTCGTTCGTGACGTGCGGCGTCACCAGCAACTTGATACCGGTTTCGCGGAATTGCACGTTCGCGCGGGGCGCCTGGCCCGCCGACGTCGGTGCGTTCGCGTCGATGACGCGCACCGGAATGTCTTCACCCACCCGGATCGTGGCGAGCTTGTTGTCCTGAGTGACGATCGTCGGCTCGGCCTGCACGTCGGAGAGGTCGGTCTGCTCCAGCGCGTTCAGGAAGCTGGTGATCGAGAAACCACCGATGGAGGTCGAGAAGACCAGATCGATGGCGGCGTTGTTCATCACGGCCGCCGCGTTTCCGATGGCCGACACCTCGTTGCCGCCGAGATTGATCACGTTGATGCCGGGGTCGTACGGCTGGCCGCCCTTGAGCGGGTCGGGGCGCTGCACGATCCGGTTGTAGAACTGATTCCGGCTTCCGATGTCGTATTTGAAGCCGAGCTGCTCGAGGTCGGTCCGGTCGACGAAGATGATCTTGGCCTGGATCGACACCTGCTTGGGCCGCAGATCGAGCTGCGTCACGAAATCGACGACGTTCGTGATGTTGCTCTTGGTATCGGTGATGATCACCGAGTTGGTGGCGGTGTCGGGAATGACCGAGCCGCGCTTCGGCGTGAGCACGCCCTTGAGCGAAGCCGAAAGCTCGCCCACGCGGGCATAGTTGACCCGAACCACGACCGTCTGCACCGGCTCCAGCGAATCGATTTCCGCGAGGTTCTGCGGCGCGTCGACCCGGAGGATGCCGCCGGGCATTTCCTGCATCGAGAGACCCTGCGATGCCAGGATGGCGTAGAACGCTTCGGTCCACGGCTTGTCGTGAATCTCCGCGGTCACCGACGCCTTGACGCCCTTGCCGATGATGATCGAGAGCCCGCTCACCGCCTGGAAGCCGGCGACCACTTCTTCGATGCTCGCGTTGTTCCAGCTCACGGTAATGCGCGGAATCGGACGGTTCTGGGTCCGGCCCATGGCCCGCGACAGGGCGGCTTCTTCACCAGTGGGTGCGGGCTGCGCCCGCGCGGGAGCCGGAGCGGGGGCCGCCACCGTCTCAACGGCGAGCTCCGACGACGCGGTCACTGCCGCCCCGTTCCATGCCGCAAACCCCTGCTCGGCGCCGAACGACACCGTGATCGCCTTGCTCGAGCGCTCCACGCGATACGGCATCAGCCGCTCGACGTCGAGGACGACGCGGACGACCTCCGGGGTGTATTGCCGCACCCGGACGTTGAGCACGCCAGCGCGCTTGATCCCGTCGTACCCGCCGGCCTGGTCCATCCCGGCCCCGAGCGTGGCGCCGGTGATGTCGAGGACGATGCGGGCGGGATCGTTGAGGGTGCGGTCGGAGACCTGTACGTCTCCCTGCACCTGAATGACCAGCTCGGCTCTCCCCGAGGTCGGCACGAGGCTGACCGCCCGAACCTCGCCATCGCGGGCAAGCCCGGCGTGAGGAGGGGCCGACAGGAGTAGTGCGCTCGCGAGGAGCGACCAGGAACGTTGCTTCATGGGGAGTTGCCCTCCGGCTTGCGGATCGACAGCGTTTCCTGCCGCTCGGTCCCGTAGTCATCAATGGTGAAGGTCACGTCCTTCGACCGAATGCTGGCGATCCGCATGCGGCCGAGGCGCTCTCCCTCACGGACGGTGTACTTTTTCCCGGTCAGACGATCGCGCAGCACGGCGACACTGGTCGACGGCGCATTCGCGATGTAATACAGACCCACCAGATCGAGGTCGGGGAATTCCGGACCGACACTGGCGTTGTCGAGCACGGAGACGAACGGATCGCGCGGCCCGCCGGCGTAGGCGTATGTCTCGCGAACCAGTGGCTGCCCCGGCGCGGGGATCAGCGATTCGTCGATCTTCCGGACCGGCGGAGCCTGCGGCGTGTTGGCCGCCTGCGGCGCCTTTCCTTCTTCCTCGACGGCCGCCGCCGCATCGGGGGCGGGGGCGGGCGTATCGGCCGCGCCTCCGCCACACCCGGCAAGAAAGGCCAGGAACAGCAGGGCGGGAGTATTCGCTTTAGTTGCCACGCGACCCTCCCTCCGACCCGGACTTCACGAACGTCTTCATCATGAAGCGCGCCTCGAGCATGGCCTTCGATGTGTCACCCAGGGCGCGCGCAGTGGCCGCGTTGGCCGCGACCAGCGTCACTTCCAGCGGGACGATGATGCGCCGCAGGTTGGCGATGTCGGTGAGGAATTCGCCGACCTGGTCGTAGCGCCCGATGACCGACACCCGGTACCGGTGCGTGTCGAAGGGAGGAGGGCCGGCCTCGACCGGCTGCGGCATCAGCGAGGCCAGGTGGACCCCGCGGATCTTCGCCCGGGTGGTGATCGCGTCGATCAGGCCGGGCACCTCGCTTCCCGCGGGCACCAGCTGGCGGAGATTCTCCAGCGTGCCCCGGTAGGCATCGGTCTTCTGCTTGAGATCTTCCACCGATCCGCGGGCCAGGTCGCGCTTGACGCTGTCGGTCTCGGCGATCAGCAGCGCCAGCGAATCCTTCATGGACTGGGCGCGGTCCTGACTGGCCTTGAGACCCTTCAGCCCGAAAGTCGTGAGACCTTCGCCGGTGTAGATCATGTACCCCAGCAGCACGGTGACGAGAATCGCCGCGATGGACTTGCTGCGGGGTGTGTCGAGGAGGGCCATGGTTAATTCCCTCCTGGGGTGACGGCTGCCTGCGCGCGGCCATGCCGATCGTAGGCGGCCTTGACGACGAACGCCGTCACCGCGCGTCCCCGCTCGACGATAGTCTGGGTGGAAAGCATCGTGACCCCGGCGAGCCAGGGCGAGTCTTCGAGCTGCCGCATGAACCGGGTGAACCCCTGCAGATCCATGGTCCGGCCGGTGATCTGGACGCCCACCGGCGCCACCATCAGGCTGTCGCCACCGCCGGCATCTCCGGTGGTCGCCGCAACCTCGGTCAGCCAGGTGTACTGCGGCATGGCCCGGGTGATTTCGTCGAGCAGGTGCGGCCAGACATAGCGGTCGTCATCGACCGCCCGGATGGTCGCGATCTGGATGACCACGGAATCGCGTGCGGCCTCGGCCCGGCGCTTTTCGACCAGGAACGCGCGATAGCGCCGGTTTTCGGCGCGCGCCGCGTCCATCTGGGTTTCCAGCGCATTCTGCTTCGACGCCGAGCTGATGCCGACCCAGGCGAGGAACAGGACCGTGACGCCGCAGATGATGACCGCGGCCATCGGCCAGGGATCCTTGACCCGGGCCGGTAGCCCCTTGAGCGCACTCAGACCGCCGGCGAGCGAAGTGCCCGCTCTGGCGCGCTTGGTACCCGGCTTGAGGTTGATCGTGATCATGGACGCCTTCGGTGCGTGAGGGCGGGGCTCAAGCCGCTGTGCGGAGCGCGAGTCCCACCGGGAGCATCAGGAGCGGCGCAACTTCATCGATATTCATGCCGTCGAACACGCCATCTGCGACCTGGAGCCGCTTGATCGGATTGGCCAGCTCGACCGGCAGGCGGAGCCGCTCCGAGAGCGTCTTGGTGAGCCCCGGGATCCGCGCGCCACCGCCCGACGTATAGAGCCGCGAGAGGCCGGCCGAGGAGCGTGCCGCCGTCTGCAGGAACGCCGCTGCGCGCTCGATGCCGACCGCGAGCTCTTCGCCACGCGTGGTCAGAAACGGCGTCAGCATGTCGTTGGCTTCGAAACCCTGCAGCAGCCGGTCCGCTTCGTCTGCCGACAGCCCTCGCTCCCGCTGGAGATCCTCGCGGAAGCGGCGGGTCCCGACGGGCAGATCGCGCGTGAGCACCGGGATACCGTCATCCAGAATGTTCACGTTCGTCATTTCATGCCCGATGTTGACCAGCCCGACGACGCCCTTCATGCCTTCGGGATAGCTCAGCTCGAACGCGTTGTGGAGCGCGAAGGAGTCCACGTCGATGACCGACGGATCCACGCCCACTTCCGCCAGCAGCGCGATCTTGTTGTCGATCAGCTCCCGCTTGGCCGCGACGAGGAGCACCGTCATCTGAAGGCCCTCGCCATCGGGATCCAGGATCTGGAAGTCGAGCTCCACGTTGTCCATGTCGAAGGGCACGTGCTGCTCGGCTTCCCAGCGGATCACTTCGCGGGCCTCCGATTCCTTCATGCGGTCCATCGGAATCTTCTTGATGATCACGTCCCGGCCGCCGACGGCGGTGGTGACGTGCTTGGGCTTCATGTTCGCGGCGGCAAAAAGTCCGCGCACCGCGTCAGCCACGATGCCCGGGTCCATGACTTCGCCTTCGACGATGGCGTCATCGACCAGGGGGGCAAACGCGACTTTCGTCAGGACCGGCTCGCCGGATCCGTGCGAAATGACAGCAAGCTTGATCAGCCCGCTGCCGATGTCGAGACCGACCGAGGTCCGCGTCCGGCTGAACAGTCCCATAGGGGCCCGATTGTCCAAGAGGAATGTCGGTTACGCTACTAGCCGCGCAAACTTTTGTCAAGTTACTAACAAGCTTGAGGTGAACTCAAGCAAGTCTATCTGGAAACTTGACTTAGGACGCTGAAACCTGCCCGTAGTTCGTTCACGGAAAAGCCCCAGCCCATCCAAGAGTGCACGCAGATGATATGCTGGCGGGCAACGCCTATGCCACAACGATTGCGGCTGCGACAATCCCTTGCAGCAGAACACTTTGGATGCAGCGTGCAGCAAGCGGAAAGGCCCAGCCGAATGGGGGGAAGGGGCGGTTTCGCAATGATCCTCTCGCTCTGCATCACACGGAAGCCATCATCCCGTGGACACTTAGGGAATCCGGCGCCAGCCGCGAGTGATCGCTCGAGGGTACATCAGCGAGTCGGGACCTGCAGGATTCAGCCGAACCAGTAGCTCAACGCGGACAGTAGCGAGAACTCCCGCGGGCCCCATGACCTGCCCCGTGCCCCGAAGCGCGAAGATGGGACCGCCGAGCGCGTGGAGCATGAGTCTTCCCACCACCGCCCCTGGAAGTGGAGGGACGGGTATTGCGACCGAATCGCCCGGGAGGAACGGGATGCTTCCGGGCTGCAATCCGCGGAACCCCTGCGCCACGGCCGCCTCGGCGGCGGCTTCCGCCTTTGCATCTGCCATCGCTGAGCGGCCGAGTGCGATTTCTCGCAAGCCCAGAGCGACTCCCGTCGATGCCACGATCCCGAGCCCGAGCAGCGCAGCGATGGCCAGGAGGAGCGCGATCCCCCGCCGGTTCATTGCCGGCCCCGCAGAGAAACCGCGACCCGGACGCTGTCGGATTGCACCTGGCCGAGTCGCACCACCCCCACTCCTCCCGCGCGCTCGGTTACTCCGTCCAGGCCCATCGTCACCATCGCGACCAGGGGGCCGTTGAGCGCGGGATTGCCCTGAAGGTCCTGGTATCCGAGACCTGGCCCAGTCGCGGCGAAGGGCCCGGCGAGTGGCTGAATTGCCTCTCCCGTCGCGGCAAGGCGGAGACCGAGCCAGATCGCCCCGGACGACGGATAGATCCTGAGCTCGACCGGCTCGATGATCTGAAGGGGGCTCCCCGCGCCGAGTGAGGGGAGGCTCGAGGGTGCAATGGCGGTGGGAAGGACGAGCGCAGCGGATCCGTCGGGACAGATTCCCGCCGCCGGGTTTCCGGTGAGCGGCGCCACGATCCAGCGTTCGGAACCCGCGACCGACGCGACGATGAGACTGTCACGGTTCTTTACCGGGATGCGGAGTCCTCGCCACCATGCAGGCCCGGCTCGAATGAGCACCCGATCAAGCGCCGCCTCACAGAGCGCGCCGGAGCCGCGAACGATCCGTGCGACGAAGGTGGAAGGGCCTCCAGCTGCCAGATCCGCTCCGGATCCGGAGTCGACGCCGAGCGGCTCGAGCATGGCGCGAAGAGCCCCCACGGAAACCCGCACCGAATGCTCGAGCCCCATCCGCTCCGAGCGGTGCCTGAGGACGGCGGCAGATTCGAGCAGAAGCCTTCCCACCAGCATCGTGAGCGCGGCGCCGACGAGGGTGGCCACCAGCAATTCGACCAGGGCAAATCCGCGGCGCGTCAGGGACATGGCATGCGTGTGAAGAGCGTGTCGGTGGTGGAACCGGTGGATCGCGGTATCGCGACCGTGATCCGGACCTCCACGAGGCTGTCGACCAGTGTGGCGATCCAGGATTCGTCGATACCGGCGGGGGAGTGGGCCGACCCCGGAACCGGCGCGAGACAGACCGGCGCCGAGGCAAGGAGCTCTGAGCGGAGCCGACTGAGGCGCGAGGTCAGCTGAAGCGCGGCGCGGCCGCGAGCCTTGCCTTCCGCCGAGAGGGATGCGACCGCGCGCAAGGACCCGGTGAATCCGAGAAGCCCCAGGGTGACCACGAGGATGGCCACCAGGACTTCAAGCAGGGTGAATCCGGCAAGTGCGCGGCGCATGGGGCAACGATGCACCCTGCGCCGGCAACGCCATCATCGATTGTGCGCGGAACGGAGCCGAATCGCTCGGAGGGTCAGGCCAGCCCGTAGCGGCGAAGCTTGTAGAACAGGGTGCGGAGACTCACCTGGAGGAGCCGGGCCGCGTCCCGCCGGGTTCCCTTGGTGGCCGTCAGCGCCCGAAGAATCGCATCGCGCTCGACCGCCTCGACCTGGGGCTTGAGGGCATATGCCCCTCCCACGCCAGACGCCGTCGGCAGCTCCGCGGTCAGGATCGGGAAGTCGCCCCGATCGAGCTTGCCCGAGGGCGAAAGCGTCGCGGCGCGCTCGACGATTTGACGCAGCTCCCGAACGTTCCCCGGCCAGTTGTACGTCATGAGTCCCGCCAGCGCCTGCGGGGTGATGCTGACCGGGCGGCCGGTGCGCGAAGCAACCTGCTGCGCGAAATGCGTCACCAGCGCGGGGATGTCATCGGCCCGCTCCCGCAGCGGCGGCAGCGTGATCAGGACGCCGCGAAGCCGCTGGAGGAGATCGGGAGCGAAGCGTCCTTCGCCGACGGCGTTGTCGACCGGCGCGCGTGACGTCGCCATGATCCGCACGTCGTGCTCGGGGCTCTTCGAATTGGCGCCGGTTCCATTGCGCCCGCCGAGGCGGGAGAGCAGATGGGCCTGGCTGTCGAGCGAAAGGGAGACGACCTCCTCGAGGAGGAGTGTCCCCCGGTTGGCCGAGCGCCAGAGCGACTGCGGGTCGCCGGCAAGTGGCGGCGGTTCGTCGGATTCGCTCCGGCCGCCTGCCGGGTTGAAGAGATCGGGGGCGGCATCGCAATCGACGGCGACGAAGGCCCCGTCACCCCGGCGGCTGAACCGGTGCATCGCCTGGGCGAGCAGCGCCTTCCCGGTTCCCTTTTCTCCGGTGATCAAAACCGAACCGTCGGCCGCGGCGGCGCGTGCAGCGAGCTCCAGCAGGCCGCGGGTCTTGGCGTCCTCTGCCACGACCAGGGGCTCGAGGCCCCTGGCGCCGAGGGTGGCGCGAAGCCGGGCGACTTCCTGCCTTAGGCGTTCACGGTCCTCGGCCTGTCGGAGGGCGAGCAGAAGCTCGTCCGGTTCGGTCGGTTTGCGGATGAATCCGTCGGCGCCCTCGCGAAGGGCAACGCCCGCCAGCGCTGTAGCGCCCGGGCCACCGGCGACAATGACGATTCCGGCGCCACCGCTCGCGCGGTAACGACGGAGGAATCCGAGAATCCCCGCCTCGAAAACGTCCAGGTCGAGCAGCAGCGCTTCGACGGCGCTCGCTTGCGCTTCGACCAGCGCCGCCTCGGGCTCTTGCCGAAGCCGGACCTCGTAGCCCGCTTCTTCCAGCGCCGGACAGACGTTGGCGCGGAAGGACTCTTCGGGACCGAGAACCAGGATGCGCATGGAGGCCTGAGTAGGAGCCGGGAATTCGGCTATGAACAGATGATGATGCCGTCGACGCCCGAGGTCGCGCCGGCACCGGACTGCACGGTGCACTGCGTGACGCCGACACTGATCGTGGCGTTGTTGATGACTGCCGTGTAACCGTTGGTACTCGGCGTGACCGTCCCGGCATTCCCGGTGGACAGCGAATAGTTGCTGTTCACCTGGAGCTGGGCGAGCGTGCCGAAGGTGGAGTAATCGGCGAAGTAGGCTTCCTCCGCCGTCATGGTGTTGCGGAGGTCGGACTTCACCGACGCCATCTTGGCCTTATCCTTCGTCGCCGCGAACTTCGGGATCGCGATCGCGGCAAGAATGCCGATGATCACCACCACGACGAGCAGCTCGATGAGGGTAAAGCCTCTTTTGTCGGTCATCTCACTCCTCCGTCTTCAAGTCTGTGGGCCGCGGCACCGCCGCGGCCCCCAGGATTGAGCTCTCTTTCACACGTACCACGCCGTAATTACGGGCAGACGATGACGCCGTCGATGCCGGACGTGGCGCCCGCGCCGACCTGGACGTTACAGGCGGTCTTACCCGCGCTGATGGTCGGGTTGTTGAAATTCGCGGTGTAGCCGTTGCTCGCCGGCGTGACGCTGCCGGTGTTGCCGCTCGAGAGCGTGAAGTTGCTCGCGGTCTGGAGCTGCGCGAACGTTCCGTACGTGGCGAAATCCGAGAAGTACGCCTCTTCGGCGGTCATCGAGTTCCGCAGGTCGGTCTTGACCGAGGCCAGCTTGGCCTTGTCCTTGGTGGCCGCGAACTTCGGAATCGCGATGGCCGCCAGAATGCCGATGATCACGAC
>Ga0070707_100002696_pt1 | contig 16886 bp, 16 predicted proteins | sample KBSK5502metaG_FD_65468 | JGI IMG/M metagenome (GOLD analysis project Ga0070707, IMG submission 65468) | Corn, switchgrass and miscanthus rhizosphere microbial communities from Kellogg Biological Station, Michigan, USA - KBS K5-50-2 metaG | ecosystem: Host-associated > Plants > Roots >... | reverse complement strand
GAGCGCAGTGTTGCCACCTTATCTGTCGCCAGGCCGCTAATCAGGGCATACATCAGGATCGGCTCTGCCTGGCCGCCTATTCCGCAGAACCACGATTGGCGAAATGCGCCGCCGCGGCCGATGCCGACACGTCGCGCTGAGGCTGGACGAGATCGACTGGCGGGCGGGGGAGACTACGGCGCGCGGCATGGACAGCCGCGGCCGAGCGGCCGGCCGCTGACGCGGTCGAGGCGGTCGCCGCAGACCTGCGTGATGGCCGGCCCAAGCCGTTCACGGCGCCCGCCAGGTATTCCCGCGGGCCCGCGCCCCGCATCATGGGCTGACCGCGGGCGGGACCAGCCAGGCGGCAATCTCCGGCGATGGCCGTTCTCGCGCCGATATGCGATGATTGGCCGGATCGTTCGCGTCGGGCGGATTTTGGCGTTGACGTCGGCGAGGAGGCACTGATGCGGCACCGCGTCACTATCGTCGCGGCGGCTGCGGCCGCGCTGTCCGCGCTTGCCCCCGTCGGGTCGGCGGCGGCAAGCGCGCGCAGCGCCGCGGGCCAGCCCGCGGTCATCGCCGGCGGCACTTGGGGGAAGGCGCGAGATCCCCGGCCTGGCCGCGCTGAACCCCGGCGGGTTCGCCGGGGTTGACTCGGTGTCGTGCGGGTCGGCCGGCAACTGCAGCGCGGCCGGGTTCTACAAGGACGCCTCGGGCAACATCCAGGCATTCGTCGTCACCCAGAACAAAGGCACGTGGCGCATGGCCGAGGAGGTGCCCGGCTCGGCGGTGCTCAACGCCGGCGGGCATGCCGAGGTCTACTCGGTCTCATGCGCTTCCGCGGGCAACTGCAGCGGCGGGGGTTACTACCACGATATCGCGCTGTCCACGCAGGCGTTCGTCGTCACCGAGAAGAACGGCACGTGGGGAAAGGCCGAGGAGGTGCCCGGCTCGGCGGCGCTCAACGCCGGCGGGAATGCCCTGGTGAACTCGGTGTCGTGCGCCTCAGCGGGCAACTGCGGTGCCGGCGGCTACTACGTGGACGGCTCCAGCCACATGCAGGCGTTCGTTGTCAGCGAGAAGAACGGCGCCTGGGGCAACGCCGCGACGATACCTGGCCTCGGAGCCCTGAACGCCGGCGGCAGCGCCGAGGTCGGTTCGGTGTCGTGCGCCTCGGCGGGCAACTGCAGCGCCGGGGGGACCTACCAGGACGGCTCGGGCAGCTTCCAGGCGTTCGTCGCCGGCCAGAAGAACGGCACCTGGAGCAAGGCGCGAGAGGTGCCCGGCCTGGGCACCCTGAACGTCGGCGGCGGCGCCCTCATCAACGCGGTGTCCTGCGGCTCGGCGGGCAACTGCAGCGCCGGCGGGCTCTACAAGATCGCGCCGCACCGCTACCAGGCGTTCGTGGCGGTCGAAAGGAATGGCCTGTGGGGAAAGGCCGAGCGGGTCCCCGGAACGGGACGCCTCAACGCCGGCCGGCTGGCCGGGATGACCTCGGTATCCTGCGCGACCGCCCGCGGCTGCAGCGGCGGCGGGCTCTTCACCGGTCGTTCCGGGCACGAACAGGCGTTCGTCGCCGCCGAGCAATCCGGCACCTGGCGCACGGCCAGCGAAGTCCCGGGTTCAGCGACGCTCAACGCAGGCGGCAGCGCCGAGATCCGGTCGGTGTCGTGCGCGGCCGCCGGCACCTGCGGTGCGGGCGGGGACTACCTAGACGGCTCCGGCCATTTCCAGGGCTTCGTCGTCAGCCAGACCGGCGGCACCTGGGGCAAGGCCAGGACGATCCCCGGCCTTGCCGCGCTCAACGCCGGCGGGAACGCCTCACCCGTGGCGGTCTCGTGTGCCACCGCGGCTCACTGCAGCGCTGGCGGCTATTACCGCGACGGCTCCGGCCACCCGCAGGCATTCGTCGTCAGCGAAACCTAGAGGAATCTGGTCACACTCTGTGATGGACCGCAGTCCATTCCCGACTTTCACTCGCCGTCCCGGCTGCGCCGCCAGCTCACATCCAGTCGGCGTGGCGGGGCCAGGCGAGCAGAGTCTCGACGACTTCGGGCGGGCCGCCCTTCTCGGCTGAGGTGGCGTACCGGCCGCGGTAGAACAGCAGCGGCCGCTGGCTGCCGCACTCCCCGAGCTCGCGCACACGGCCGATCACGACGTAGTGGTCGCCACCAGGGTAGGCGGCCTCGACCTCGCATCCGGCCCAGGTCAGCACGCCGTCGAGGACCGGCGAGCCGGCCCGGTCGGGCGCCCAGCCGACGCCGTCGAACTTATCTGGCGCGGTGCGGCCGAACCGGCTGGCCAGGTCGTGCTGGTCTTCGGTCAGTACATTGACGGCGAACAATTTCGCCCTGGCAATCCGCGGCCACGAGGATGATGTCAGCGCGGGGCAGAACACGACCAGCGGCGGGTCGAGCGACAGCGCCGCGAACGCCTGGCAGGAGAATCCGACCGGCTCGCCGTCGTCGACGGCCGTGATCACCGTGACGCCGGTGCCGAAGTGGCCAAGCACCTGGCGGAATTTCTGCGGCTCAGGCCGGTAGCTCGCCGGACTGGCCCCCGCGGGGGTCCGGGGGTCGTCCCCCGGGCTGGCGCCGTCCACGCTCACCGCAAGCGCCTCTCCGGCTCCGATCATTCCTGGCGTCTCTTCTCGGCGGCTCCCGGTGCCGACCGCCGTCCGAGCCTAGGGTCACACCCTAGTGTGCGGCTCCGGCCGCGAATACGTGACCCCAGAGGCTCACCGCCGTGGTTTGCCTGCTTACCCAGGCGGAGTCGTCGACAAGCAGCCCGTCGGTGCCGTACTCGATGTCGAACCCGCCCGGCGTCTTGACGTAGAACGAGACCATCTGGTCGTTGGCGTGCCGGCCGAGCGAGGCGCTGATCGTGCCGCCGCGCCGCGAGCACCTGTCCAGAGCGCGGCCGACGTCATCGAGCGTCGCGACCTCGATCATCAGGTGGATGATCCCGGCGGAGCTGGTCATCGGCGCGAGCGCGAGGCTGTGGTGCCGCGGGTTGCACCCCAGGAACCGCATCATCGCTGGCGAGCCGCCGGGCGGGCGGCCGAACAACTCGGGCGGCATCGACATCGTGTCGCGCAGCCGGAAGCCGAGCACCCCCGCGTAGAACGCCATCGCGGCCTGGTCGTCGTCCGCCGGGATCACCACGTGGCCCATGCCCATGTCGCCGGTCACGAACCTGACGCCGTACGGGCTGAACGCCGGCCGGGTGTCGAGCGACGCCCCGCAGAAAGCCTCGAGCGCGTGGCCGGACGGATCGTCGAACCTGAGCAGCCCGGCGACGCGGCGCTGCGCGAGCTCTTCTGGCGTGCCCCCCTTGGCAGGCACGCCGGCCCGGTCAACTGCCTGGCCGATTGCGGCCAGTTCGGCCTCGCTCGCGACCTCCCAGCCGGAGGCGAGCAGCCGGTCGGACTGCCCGGGCACGATCACCAGGCGCGCGGGGAAATCGTCCATCCGCAGGTAGACCGCTCCGGGCTCGGGCCCGCGGCCCTCGACCATGCCGAGCAGCCTGGTGCCGAACTCCCGCCACGCGCCGGTGTCGGTGGCCTCGATCCGCAGGTATCCCAGTGACCGGATCCCGCTCATGCACCGACCTCCCGCGAGGTGTTGGGGGGAACGCGGGGGGGATCCCGCCGCGGGGCGAGGAAATCCAGCACCAGCCGATTGAACTGGTCGAACTTCTCCAGCTGAGCCCAGTGCCCGCAGCCGCTGAAAACGTGCAGCTGGGCCTTGCAGATCTGCTTGAGAGGCACCAACGCACCGTCCAGCGGGTTGACCCGGTCCTCGCGCCCCCAGATCAGCAGGACCTCGTTGCGCAGCCGGTGCACCTCACGCCAGAGCATGCCGTCTTCCGCGGTCGCCGGGTCGTAGAACGACATCCCCAGCGCCGCCATCGCGGCGATCGCCTCGGGGACGCTCGCGTAGGCGTAGCGCTCGTCAACCAGCTCGTCGGTGATGAGCTTCTGGTCGAAAACCAGCGCGCGAAGGAACGCGGCCATCTTCTCCTTGCTTGGCCCCAGCGGCGCAGCGAACGCGGCCAGCCTGCTGACGCCCTCGGTCGGATCGAGCGAGAACACGTTCAGGCTCAGCCCGCCGGGGCCCATGAGCGCGAGTCGCCCTGCCCGCTCCGGATAATTCAGCGCGAACCGCACGGCGGTGCCGCCGCCGAGCGAGTTGCCGACGAGGTGCGCCTTCTCGATGTCCAGCGTGTCAAGCAAGCTGACGAGGGCTCGTGCCGCGAACGTGAAGTAGTTGCCCTCGACCGGCGGGGCCGCGGACTTGCCGAACCCCGGCTGGTCGGGCATGAACACGCGGAACCGCTGGGCGAACACCGGCAGGTTGCGGCCGAAGTTCGACCACGCCGACGCGCCAGGCCCGCCGCCGTGCAGCAGCACCACTGGCAGATCACCGCGATCGCCGTTCTGGCCGGCCCGGCTTGTCTGCGCCGGTTCCGCCACGTGGAAATGCGTCAGCATCATCGCCGTCTCGGCGAACCGGCTCGTCGCCTCAGCGGTGATCACAGTGTCTCCCGCTCGCCGGCGGGGCGCTGGGAGGCATCGCCTTCCCTCGTCGCTCGTCCGTCGTTCCCCGGCCCAGGCGACGCGGCGCCCCTCGGCTCGATCACAGCATCGCGTTCGCGGTCGGGGGCAGGCCGAACTCGCCGCGGCCGAACATGGTCAGCGCCCGCTCTGGGTCGTTGATCGCGTGCACCCGGCCTGCGTGCGCGTCACGCCAGAAACGCTGAATCGGCGTCCCGGCTCGCAGCGCCCGGCCACCAGAGTTCTCGAACAGCAGGTCAACGGCGCTGATCGCCTGCCCGGTGCCGCGCACCTGGTCGCGCCTGATCCGCAGCCGGAGCGGCATCGGGATCGGCTGGCCGGCCCGCGCGTGCCCCATGAGCTCGGTCATGTTGCGCTCGAGCGCGAGCCAGGCCGCGTCGATCTCGGCCGCCGCCTCGGCGACCCTCGCCTGCGCGAACGGGTCCTCTGCCACCTTGTGCCCCGCGTAGGCGGCGCTGACCCTGGTCCGCTGGTAGGCCACGTGCGCCTCGTACGCGCCCGCCGCCATGCCGATGACCGGCGTGGTGATCGCGTAGCAGAACACCGAGCCGAACGGGATCCGGTACAACGGCGCGTCGTTGACCTCCTGGCCGGGGCAGGCGCACTTGGTCACGTCGGCGAAGCCGAGCGAGCGGTGCTCTGGCACGAAGGCGCCGGCCACGACGATGTCGTTGCTGCCCGTCCCGCGCAGCCCGACCGTGTCCCAGACGTCATCGACCTCGTAGTCGCTCGCAGGCAGCAGGAAGGTCCTGAAGTCGACCGGCGCGCCATCGTCGTCCGTGACGATCCCGCCGAGCAGCACCCAGCTCGCGTGATCGCAGCCGGAGGAGAAGCTCCATCGCCCGCTCAGCCGGTGGCCGCCCTCGGCGAGCCGGGCCTTGCCGGTCGGCGCGTACGAGGACGACATCCTGGTGCTCGTGTCGGTGCCCCAGACCTCCTCCTGCGCCGCGGCAGGGAAAAGCGCGAGCTGCCACGGATGCACGCCGACGACCGAGGCGACCCAGCCGGTCGACCCGCACGTGCCGGCGATCGCGCGGACCGCGGTGTAGAAGGTCATCGGGTCCGCCTCGAGGCCGCCGTACCTGGCCGGCTGGAGCAGCCGGAAGAACCCCGCCTCCTCGAGCGCCTTGATCGTCTCGGCCGGAACGACCCGGGCGTCCTCCGTCTCCTGTGCCCTGTCGCGCAGCACGGGCAGCAGGTCGCCGACCGCGGCGAGCACCGACTGCCCGACCTTCTCGCCCACAGGCTGCTCCTCACGCGCGGGTGCTGGCTCGCTGGCACCTAGACTAGAACATGTTCTAGTCTAGGGCTATCACGCACGGGAGGGCCCATGTACGGTGCCGATGCGGGGGACGACCCCGCGCCATTGACGCCGGGCCGCTGCCTGGCAGGTACGCGCGCGGCTGGCACTGCCTCGGCCTGGCCGACTCGTTCCGCTCGGGCGGGCCGCACGCCGTCCGCGCGCTCGGCACCAAGCTCGTGGTGTTCGCCTACTCGGCGGGCACTCTGCACGTACTCGACGGGTACTGCAGGCACATGGGCGGCGACCTGACCATGGGCACGATCAAGGGCGACCAGGTCGCCTGCCCGTTCCACGACTGGCGGTGGGGCGGCGACGGCAAGTGCGCGCACATCCCGTATGCCAGGCGCGTGCCGCCCGCGGCGCGCACCAGGGCCTGGCTGACCCTGGAGCAGAATAGGCAGCTGTTCGTCTGGAACGACCCCGAGGGCAACCCGCCGCCCGAGCACATCACGATCCCGCGGATCGATGGCGCCTTCTCACCCGAGTGGTCGAACTGGACCTGGGACTCGATCCTGGTCGAGAACTCCAACTGCCGCGAGGTGGTCGACAACGTCGTCGACATGGCGCACTTCTTCTACATCCACTTCGCGTTCCCCGACCTACTTCAAGAACGTGCTCGAGGGGCACATCGCGGTGCAGTACCTGACCACCAAGTCCCGAGCGGACGTCAGCACGGGATCCAACTACGCCGACGGCGGCGAGACCACGCTGCGCTCGGAGGCGGCCTACTACGGCCCGTCCTACATGATCGACTACCTGTGGCACGACTACCACGGGATGACGATGGAGAGCGTCCTGATCAACTGCCACTACCCGGTCACGCCTGACTCGTTCCTGCTTCAGTGGGGCGCGATCGTCAAGAAGCCGCCGGGCGTCACCGACGAGCAGGGCGACAAGATCGCAGCCAAGTTCGCCGACTTCATCTCCATCGGCTTCCAGCAGGACGTCGAGATCTGGACGCACAAGACCAGGATCGACAACCCGCTGCTGTGCGCCGAGGACGGGCCGGTCTACCAGTTGCGACGGTGGTACGAGCAGTTCTACGTCGACGTCGCGGACGTCACGCCCGACATGGTGGCCAGGCACGAGTACGAGATCGACACGACCCGCGCGATCAAGTCCTGGGAGGCCGAGGTCGCCGCGAACATGGCCGCCCGGGCGGGCGCCGGCCGGCCGGGCTGATTCATGGGATGCTCGAGCAGCGCGGCGGCGGTGCGCGACGATGAGCGGGCGTGGCGCTACGCCGATGTGGGGTGCGGGCGGTGCGGAGCGGTCGTCGAGGTGGCCAAGTTCAGCCCGCAGCACACCAGCGTGCAATGGGACGCGGCGGCCGTGCAGCGGTGCGCCGAGTTCTCCGCCGCCGTTACCGGCGGCACGCCGTCCGCGCTGATCGCGACCTGCGCCAGCCTGCGCGCCAGCATCGACGCGGCCGTCTGCGACGGCCGCGTCGAGGTGCTGCCGCCATGACCGCACCGCCCGCCGTCGGCGAGCCGTGACCTCCGGTCGCGCCTTCTACCAGGTGCCGGTCGCCGAGGTCGTCGCCGAGACCGATCAGGCCTGCTCGCTGGTCCTCGGCGTTCCCGCCGGCCTGGCCGGGATCTTCGCCTACCAGCCAGGCCAGTTCGTCACCGTCAGGGTGCCGCTGCCCGAGGGCGGCTCGGCCGCCCGGTGCTACTCGCTATCCAGCTCGCCGCACGCGGGTGACCCGCCGGCCGTCACCGTCAAGCGGATGCCGTCCGGTTACGCCTCGAACTGGATCGCGGACACCGTGCGGCCGGGCACGGTGCTCGACCTGCTGCCGCCCGCCGGGACCTTCACCCCTCGCTCGCTCGACTCCGACTTCCTGATGCTCGCCGCAGGCAGCGGGATCACGCCGGTGATCTCGATCATCAAGTCGGCGCTGGCCGCCGGGCGCGGCAGGATCACGCTGATCTACGCCAACACCGACGAGCGGTCGGTGATCTTCGGCGCGCGCCTGCGCGAGCTGCAGTCGGCCGCGCCCGGCCGACTGCTCGTGCTGCACTGGCTCGACGTGCTGCAGGGGCCGCCGGATGCCGCCGCGCTGCGCGAGCTGGCCGGGCCCTACGCCGGCGCCGACGCCTACGTCTGCGGGCCCGACCCGTATATGGCGGCGGCCAGGCAGGCGCTGCGCGGCCTCGGCGTACCCGCTCAACGGGTACACGTGGAGCGGTTCTTGTCGCTGGCGGAGAACCCGTTCGAGGCGAGCGCCGCCCCGGAAACCGGCGTTGCCGCGTTGCTCTCGGTCGAATTGGACGGCCAGGTGCACACGCTGGACTGGCCGGCCGGGCGGCGGATGCTCGATGTCATGATCGACGCCAGGCTGGCGGCCTCGTACTCGTGCCGGGAGGGAGTCTGCGGCGCGTGCGCCTGCAGGCTTCTCGACGGCGAGGTCGAGATGGCGCACAACGAGGTGCTCGAAGACGAGGACCTGGCCGACGGCTACGTGCTTGCCTGCCAGTCGCTCGCCCTGACCCCCGAGGTCAGCGTCAGCTACGACTAGGTCGCCGGCGACGTGGGTCGCGCAGCCGACCAGGACCCGCGGTCGCCACGAGCGGCAGGCCTGTCGGTCGTCCGCTCCGTCGTCGGGCGCCCCGAAGGGCATGACGGACATTAGCGGCGTTCAGCCGCAGACCCGGTCAACCACACGCCAGCCCGCCCGCCCCGGCCCGTCAACGAGGCGTGGATCAGGTGCCGCATCCCGCCGCCCCGCGCTCGCATGAACATCGATGGCACTTCGATGGTCGTTATAGGGAGACTCCTGCAACATCGATGTCCCAGCGTTGTTCGCCGGCGAACGGCGGCGGCACATCGATGGTCGTGATCACTGGCCCGAAGGAACAACGATGTGCCACCGATGCTCGGCGGCAATCTGGCCGGGTCAGCCGAGCTCCTCCCTGGCCCGCACGAACGCGTTCGCGGCCAGCTCGAGGTCCTCCCTGGTGTGCGCGGCCGAGACCTGCGTCCTGATCCTCGCCTTCCCGATCGGAACGACGGGGTAGCTGAACCCGATCACGTAGACGCCCTTGCCGAGCAGCAGGTCGGCGAGGCGGGCAGCCCGAGCCGCGTCGCCGATCATCACGGGCACGATCGGATGGTCGCCTGGCAGGATGTCGAAGCCGAGCCCGGTCATCCGCGCGCGGAACCACGCGGTGTTCTCGCGCAGCCTGGCCCGCAGATCGTCGCTCGACTCGAGCAGGTCGAGCACCTTCAGCGAAGCGCCGACGACGGCCGGCGCCACCGAGTTCGAGAACAGGTAAGGCCGCGACCGCTGCCGCAGCAGGTCGACGACCTCGGCCCGGCCGCTCGTGAACCCGCCGCTCGCGCCGCCGAGCGCCTTGCCCATGGTCCCGGTGACGATGTCGACCCGGTCGGCAACGCCGTGCAGCTCGGGGGTGCCGCGCCCGCTGGGTCCCACGAAGCCGACCGCGTGCGAGTCGTCGACCATCACCATCGCGTCGTGACGTTCGGCCAGGTCGCAGATCTCGCGCAGCGGCGCGACGTACCCGTCCATCGAGAACACGCCGTCGGTCGCGATCAGCCGCCGCCTCGCGCCGGCGGCCGCCCTAAGCTGGTCTTCCAGGTCGGCCATGTCCCTGTTCCTGTACCGCAGCCGCCTGGCCCTGCAGAGCCTGATCCCGTCGATGATCGACGCGTGGTTCAGCTCGTCGCTGATCACGGCGTCCTGCTCGCCGAGCAGGGTCTCGAACAGCCCGCCGTTGGCGTCGAAGCACGACGGGTACAAGATCGTGTCCGCGGTTCCGAGGAATTCGCTGATCCGCTGTTCGAGCCGCTTGTGCAGGTCCTGGGTGCCGCAGATGAACCGCACGCTCGCCATCCCGAAGCCGCGCTGGTCGAGCGCCTCCTTCGCGGCCTCGATGATCCGGGGGTCGTCGGCCAGCCCCAGGTAGTTGTTGGCGCACAGGTTCAGCACCTGCGTGCCGTCCGCGACCGCGATGCTGGCCCGCTGCGGGCTGGCGATCACGCGCTCGTTCTTGAACAGGCCCTGGCTGCGGATCTCGCCGAGTTCGTCGGCGATCTGCGGTGCCACGCTGGAGAACATCGTCGGCCTCCGTCGGAGAGTGCTAGCTGGCGGGCTCGGCCCAGTTGAGCACTACCTTGCCGCACCGGCCCTCGCGCACGATGTCGAAGGCCGTCTCGTAGTCCGCGGCGTCGAACCGGTGCGTGATCACGGGGCCGATGTCCACGCCGGACTGGATCAGTACCGACATCCAGTACCAGGTCTCGAACATCTCGCGCCCGTAGATGCCCTTGACGGTGATCATGTTCACGACGAGGTGGGCCCAGTCGATCGGGAACTCGGCGGACGGCAGCCCGAGCATGGCGATCTTGCCGCCGTGCGTCATCGCGGCCAGCATCTCCCGCATGGCGGCGGGCTTGCCCGACATCTCCATGCCGACGTCGAAGCCTTCCTTCATGCCCAGGCCGGCCATGATCGAGGCCAGCGACCGGTCGGACGTGTCGGCCGCGACGGTGACGCCGATCTTGCTGGCCAGCTCGAGCCGGTACGGCGAGACGTCGGTGATCACGACGTACCGGGCGCCGGCGTGCCTGGCGACGATCGCTGCCATGATCCCGATCGGCCCGGCCCCGGTGATCAGGACGTCCTCGCCGTGCACCGGGAACGTCAGCGCGGTGTGCACGGCGTTGCCGAACGGATCGAAGATCGCCGCGACATCGAGGTCGATGCCGGGCAGGTGCCGCCAGATGTTCGCCGCCGGCAGGGCGATGAACTCGGCGAAGGCACCGGGATGGTTGACGCCCACGCCCTTGGTGTGCGCGCACTGGACCCGGCGGCCGGCCATGCAGTTCCGGCACCGGCCGCAGACCAGGTGGCCCTCGCCGCTGACCAGGTCACCGACCGCCAGGTCCCTGACGTCGGATCCGAGCTCGACAATCTCCCCCGCGAACTCGTGCCCGATGACCAGCGGCAGCGGCACGTTGGCCTGGGCCCAGCCGTCCCACTCGTAGATGTGCAGGTCCGTGCCGCAGATTCCGGTCCGCAGGATCCTGATCAGGACGTCGTCCCTGCCGACCGGCGGCACGGGCACGTCCTCGAGCCAGAGTCCGGCCTCGGCCCGCGTTTTGACCAGTGCCTTCATCCGCCGCTCGCTCCCGGTGACCGCCGATCATGTGCCCCGGCCGGTCCGGTGGGTACCCGGCTGGATCGGCTCGACTGTACCCCAGGTGCGGCGGCCGGAGCCCGGTGCCGACCCGCCATGGCCGCCGCGGCGCGGCCCAGAACTGACCGCCGCGGCCACAACTTCGCTCTTGCCCGGACCGTCGCTGCTTGCGAGGATTTGTCACGAGGGCAGGAGAGCAGCGTGGCGGTGGACTCGGCCTCGGTACCGGCGGCGTCGGAGCGCGCGGGCACCGTCACGCAGCCGGACCGGCGCGCGGTCGTGCTGGCCGGCGCCGCCATCGGCGCCTCGGCGCTGTGGCATCCCTTCGGCCTCGCGGCCAGCCCGACCCCGGCCGACTGGAAGGCGCTGCGCCGCCGCCTGTCGACGCACGAGCTAAGCCTGCCGGGCGAGCCCTCGTACCGCAAGGCCAAGGAGCTCTTCGACCCGCGCTTTGACCGGCTCAAGCCCGCCGCCATCGCCTACTGCGCCGGGCACGCCGACGTGAGCGCCTGCCTGTCATTCGCCAGCAAGTTCAGCCTGCCCGTACGCGCCAGGGCCGGCGGCCACAGCTATGCCGGATGGTCGAGCGTGACCGGCGGCCTGATCATCGACGTCAGCAGGATCAGCTACTTCACGGCGGGCAGCGGCACCGTAACCGTGGGCGCCGGCCTGGACCTGATCGGCCTGTACGGGCGCCTCGCCGCGCTCGGGCTCGCAGTGCCAGGCGGTTCGTGCCCGACCGTCGGCCTCGCCGGGCTCGCTCTGGGCGGAGGCGTCGGTGTGCTATCCCGCCAGTACGGCCTCACCAGCGACAATGTCGAGGCGGTCAAGATCGTCACAGCCGACGGCAGCGTCCTGACCTGCGACTCGACTCATCACAGCGACCTGTACTGGGCGTGCCGGGGTGGCGGCGGCGGCAACTTCGGCATCGTGACGTCGTTCACGCTGCGGACGCACCGGCTGGGCAGCCTGGTGCGCTTCTTCCTGCAGTGGCCATGGTCGCTAGCGGCCGCAGTGGTCGGCGCCTGGCAGTCGTGGGCGCCGACGGCGCCGGACGCGCTCTGGTCGAACATGCACCTGAGCGCCGCGTTCGGCGGAGCGCCGCAGCTCAGCGTCGGCGGCACCTACGTCGGCGGCCGCGCAGGTGCCCAGCGGCTGCTGAACCACCTCTTTGCCAAGGTCGGATCGGCGCCGGCCACCAACATCGTGGAGTCGCAGACCTTCCTCGAGGTGATGCTGATCGAAGCCGGGTGCGATCCGAACTCCTCGTATCAGCTGTGCAGGGCGCACGCGACGCGCGTCCCGTCGTTCGCCAAGTCCGATTTCTTCACCAGAAAGCTCTCGCGCTCTGGCATCGCGACCCTGCTCGCCGGGATCGAGCGGCTGGGCGGTATCTCTGGCGCCTCGGGCGGCGCGGGCTCGATCGCCTTTGACGCGTTTGGCGGCGTGATCAACAAGGTCCCGGCGGACGCGACCGCGTTCGTGCATCGCGACGCCCTGTTCCTCGCGCAGTACTACACCGGGTGGAACTCCCCCGGGTCGCCGGCCGGAGTCGCGCGGCAGCACGAGTGGCTGCGCACGTTCTACGCGGACCTTCACCCGCACGCGAGCGGGCAGGCCTATCAGAACTACATCGACCCCGACCTGACCGACTGGCGGCAGGCGTACTACGGGGCGAACTATCCGCGGCTGCAGGCTGTCAAGGCCAAGTACGATCCCGGCGGGCTATTCCGCTTCCCGCAGGGCATCACCGCGTAGCCGCAGCACCGGGCGGCCATGCCGGACCAAAACTGAAACGTGTTCTAGCATGGTGCCGGGAGGCGCCATGGAACCGGAGGAACCCGGATTCGACGTCGTGGTGGCTGGCAGCGGCGCGGCCGGGATGACCGCCGCGCTGACCGCCGCCAGCCGCGGCCTGAGCGTCGTGGTGATCGAGAAGACCGATCATTTCGGCGGCTCGACCGCGCGCTCCGGCGGCGGCGTCTGGATTCCGGGAAATTCCGTGCTCAGGCGAGCGGGCGTCCGAGACTCCCCGGAGCAGGCCAGCGAGTACCTGGCGCATGTGGCGGGCGACTGCGTCGCGCCGCAGCGGCAGCGCGCGCTGCTCGCGCACGGGCCGTCCATGCTGGACCTGGTGCGCGAGCGGACGCCCGTCGACTTCGCCTGGGTGGCCGGCTACGCGGACTACTATCCGGAGGCTCCGGGCGACCTGGCCAGCGGGCGGACCATCGAGCCGGTGCCGCTCGACGGCCGGGTGCGCTGGGCGCCGAGCTCGCCAGGCTGAACCCGCCGTACTTGCCGGCGCCCGACGGCATGGCGATCACCGCGGCCGACTACCGCTGGCTCAGCCTCGGCACCAGCCACCCGCGGGCGATCTGGACGACGGCCAGGGTGACCGGGCGGATGGCCACGACCAAGCTGCTGCGTCGGCGCACGCTGAGCCTGGGCCAGGCGCTCGCGGCCGGCCTGCGCGCCGGGCTGGCGACCGCCGACGTGCCGATATGGCTCGGCACCCCGCTGACGGGCCTGCTGATCGAGAACGGCCGGGTCACCGGGGTGCACGCGTCGTCGGGCGGCGAGCGGGTGACGATCAGGGCACGCCGGGGCGTGCTGATCGCGACCGGCGGCTTCGAGCGCAACGCCGCCATGCGGGCGCAGTACCAGCGCCAGCCGATCGGCACCGACTGGACCACGGGCGCGGCCGGCAACACAGGCGACGGCATACTCGCCGGGCAGGACGCAGGGGCCGCGCTCGACCTGATGGACGACGCCTGGTGGGGACCGTCCATCCCGCTGACCGGCGGCCCGTTCTTCTGCCTGTCCGAGCGCTCGCTGCCCGGCTGCATCCTGGTCAACGCGGCCGGCCTGCGGTTCGTCAACGAGGCCGCGCCATACGTCGATGCGGTCCACGCGATGTACGACAGGCACTCCGACGCCGCGCCGCACATCCCGCCCTGGCTGATCCTCGACCAGCGTTACAGGAACCGCTACGTGTTCGCGGGAATGCCGCCGCGCAGACCGCTGCCGCGCCGGTGGTACGCGGCGGGAGCGGCTTTCAGGGCCGATACGCTCGCCTCGCTCGCGGACCAGGTCGGGATCTCGGCCGACGGCCTGGACCAGACGGTACGCCGGTTCAATGGCTTCGCGCGGTCAGGCAAGGACACCGAATTCGGCCGCGGCGACTCGGCCTATGACAGGTACTACGGCGACCCGCGCTGCCGGCCGAATCCGAACCTGGCTGAATTGGCCCAGCCGCCGTTCTACGCGATCAAGATCGTCCCCGGCGACCTCGGCACGAAGGGCGGACTGCGAACCGACGAACGCGCGCGCGTGCTGCGCGCGGACGGAAGCGTGATTCCCGGCCTGTACGCGGCCGGCAACGCGAGCGCGGCCGTGATGGGGCACAGCTATGCGGGCGCGGGCGCCACGATCGGCCCGGCGATGACGTTCGGCTACATAGCAGCGCTTGACGTGGCCGACGTGCCGCGATCGCACACCGCGCCCGGCTGAGCTGGTACCTCAGGTCCTCGTGCGTGAGCGCGCCGGATGCCGATGCCCCCTGCCCGAACGGTGCGAGGAGGGGGCATCGGTCCGCGTCCTAGGACGTACGCGGGAAGGAGATCGCCGCCAGCGAGGTGAAGTACTGGGCATTGGTGTACGGGTTGCTGCCGATATTCAGCTGGCTCGGGGTGAGCTGCAAGACGCCGAACGTGAAGCCGTACGTGTAGGTGATCATGGGCAGGATGTGGGATGGCCTTGCCGCCGCCGGCATGCTCGCGAACACGCCGGTGGTTCCGCTCGCCTGCCGCACCGCCCCGGTCATGTACACGATGGGCCCGACCACCGCGTAACTGGGCCCGCCGGCCCCGTATGAGCTCTGGGCGGGCTGCCATCCGTTCTTCAGCGCCAGCTTCTTCCAGGCGAAGGAGGCATCGGGGAAGGAGATTCCGGCGAGCGAGGTGAACGCCCCGGCCTGCGAGCCGTAGGCCTGCAGGACGCCATTTGAATCGATCCGGAGCGTCCCTGTGCTCCCGCCCGAGGTGTAGACCGTGATGAACAGACTGTGGGCTGGCCAGGCGCCGCGCGGAAGCAAGCCGAACGTGACGGTCCCGCCGCTGGCCTGGTGCACGGCCCCGGCCAGGTGCACGATCTTGTTCTTGACCGCATACGAGGGGCGGCCAGTGTTATTCCCGGTGCTGGCGTGCCAGCCGTTGCGCAGGGGCAGCGCGTGCCAGGTTACCTGGGACACGGGGAACGACACCGCCGCCAGTGACGCGAAAGTCTGGGCACCGCCGCCGTAGGCGTGCATGGAACCGTTGGTGTCGATTTGCAGAACGCCGGCGGCTCCCTGGCTCCCCGCGAGCATGGAGAAGTACAGGACATGCGAGGGGCGGTAGCCGCGAGGCAGCACCCCGAAGGTGTCACTGCCGGAATGGGGCTGCCGTAGCCCGCCGTTGAGGTAGACCATGCCATCGCTGATCGCGTACTCCGGATTCGCGATATCGAACCTCGCGTTCCTCGCCGTCACCCACCCGTGGAGCAGCGGCATCCGGTGCCAGCTGACCTTGGTGGCGGCGGGCCGCGCCGTACCGTGCTGCTGCGCCACCTGGCCAGCAGCCCGGGCCGCGACAGCGGCCGACGCGGTGCCGGCAGCCGCCAGCACCGACAGCACGGCCACAGCCGGCCCGACGAACACCGGCGCCATTCTCGTCAACGCTGATCGATAGGACGAAGACTTCATGACTCCACCTGCCTGCCGATTCGATCGCACAGCTCGCACGGTTCAATCGGCGCGTGGATGTGCAGGCGGCCGGCGGGCAGCCGGTGGCCGATGATGGCGTTGCCCCGGTCGCATGTGCTGGGACTCTCGCCGCCAAGCGCGCCGCGTCGGTCGCCACGAGACTTGCGGTCGAACATCGCTGATGCCTTCCAATGCTGCCAGGACCCTGAGCCCTGGCGTCTGCGGCCATCTTCGGCGGTGGCGGGGGTCCGCGGCATCGGTGCGATCACCCAGAAAGGCGGCCAGCGAATACCCATTCAGGCCGGAGAACTACCCACTCAAGCGGGCAGGAGGGCTACTTGCCGAGCACAGCGAGATACCCGGCCAGCTGCGCGCGGCGCCGCAGGCCAGTCTTGGCGAGCAGGCTCGCGACGTGTTTCTCCACCGTCCGCGGCGACAAGAACATCTGCGCGGCTATTTCGCGGTTCGTCAGACCGTGAGCGACCAGCGCGAGCACGTTGGCCTCCCGCTCGCTGACGTTAATCGCGCGCAGCCGTTCTGGGAGGTCGGCGTCCCCGGGCCGGCGCCTCGGCACCGGCGCGCCCGCGTCCCGCAGCAGCCTGCGGCAGGCGTCGGCGATGCGGTCGTCACCGCGGGCCTCGAAATAGGCCGCGGCCTCGCGCAGCCAGGAGATCGGTTCACCCCAGCCGTCGGCGAGCGCCGCCTCCGCGACGGTGCGGCGCGCGTAGTGCCGGTACCAGCCGAGTGCGGGCCCAAAGCCCGCGTCAGCAGCGGCGAACGCCTCCTGCGCCGCGCCGACGTCCCCGGCCCGGCCTGCGACGATCGCGTCGGCGTAGCCGAGCAGATCCGCGATCATCCGGTGCCGCGTCTGGTGGGCGCCGCGGACCTGGGCCGCGGCGCCCGCGGCGTCGCGCCGGAGCGCGGCGCGGAGCAGCGGCCACAGCCCGAGGAACGGCGGGCTGGCCGCGGCGGGGGACGCGAGCACGAGCGCCGCTCCCGCGTCAAGGTGGTCGCAGGCTTGCTCGCGGTCCTCCTCGTGCACGCACAACGTCGCCCGGCACCGGCCCGATGCCCAGCCCGCCAGCTCGCGGTCATCGGGGGCCAGCGCGAGGGCCTCGTGGT
>Ga0070707_100002691_pt1 | contig 16893 bp, 16 predicted proteins | sample KBSK5502metaG_FD_65468 | JGI IMG/M metagenome (GOLD analysis project Ga0070707, IMG submission 65468) | Corn, switchgrass and miscanthus rhizosphere microbial communities from Kellogg Biological Station, Michigan, USA - KBS K5-50-2 metaG | ecosystem: Host-associated > Plants > Roots >... | reverse complement strand
ACAGGCTGCTTTTTCTGTTGTGAGGTGGAATAGGATGCTAGAATCATCGGGTGGGGACAGGGTACTTTTTATGAGCCAGCGGATTTGCTGGTCAAGCGAAGCTCGGTGTTAAGGGGGTACCTATGAAACTCTTACTGGTTGCTGTGATCGTTGTGCTTGGCCTTGGCTGGAATGGGCAGGCTGTGGCGGCGGACACGAAGCCTGGCGTGTCAGGGGAGGATGTGAAGAAGGAGACGAAGGAGGCAGTGGAGACGACGAAAGAGTATACGGCGCAGCAGAAAGAGGAATTTCAGAAAAAGATGCGCGCCGAATTGGATCGTATGCAGAAGCAGATCGATCACCTCAAGGCTAAAGCCAATCACGCGAAAAAGGAGGCGCAGGCTGAGCTGAACCATGCGGTCGAGGAGCTGCAGGAGCAAAAAGATGCGGCGGGCAAGAAGCTGCAGGAACTGGAGTCCGCCAGCGGGAAAGCCTGGAACGATCTCAAGTCCGGCGTGAATAACTCGATCAAGGAGTTGGAGAAGTCCTACAAACAAATCCGCGCGCGTTTCCAATGAAGATCGCGAGAGTCGGATCACGATGACACGTGTACGTGGCCGATAGGTCGTTCTTCGGCATCGGGCTCCTCGCAGGACTGGCAAGCTGGACGCTCTTCTTTTCCCTTGCCGCTGCCGAGGACTATCGCACGCCGTTGGCCGGCCAAGCGTTTCAAGCCGAACTGTTCGGGCAGCCGGTCGATGTGCCAGCCCGCGATCGCCGGCACGTGACGGCCGTCGATTTGGGCGTGCAGTGGATTCCGCACGGGCCGAACCAGCTTGAGGTGCTGCCCTTCGGCGCGCTCTTCGTCTGGCGGAACGACGAGACGCGGCGTCTGCGCGGCACCTTCTCGGGTATCTTCAACGATGTCCGGTACAATGTCGGCTCGCCGCGGTGGGATGGCTGGGAGATGGTGTTCACCTTTTCCAATTTCATCCTGCCTGCCAGCCGCTCGGAGGACATCGAAGGCCAGCGCATCCGCGACGTCGCGATTCAATGGAACTATGTGTTCGCCGGACTGGGGATCGGGTATCGAAAGCCCCTACCGCCGGGGCATCAGGACAACGCCCTCGAACTTTCCCTGACGTATGAGCCGGGCTATCGCTGGTTCGCCCGCACCAAAACTACCTCGCCGCAGTTCATCGTCCCCAGCGACACCTATGAAGGCCGGGGGCATGTCCGCCTCCGGGCCGACATGCTCGAGCGTAACGTGATGGAACTGCCGCATCGGGGAATTTCGCTGGGCGGCGATGGGCTGTATGGGCGCCGGGCGCATTGGCAACCGTGGGGCGGTGTGGTTTTCGACACGCCCGACGTTCAGCGTGAAAAAGACTATCTGACGGCGAGCGTGTATGCTGTGGCCGCCGGCGGGGTGCCGTTTGTGGAGAGTGAGCGGCACCGCCTCGTCTGGTCGGCCTACGGCGGAATCGGGAAAGACCAAGACCGCTTTTCCGCGTTTCGCCTGCCGGGGCGGCCGTTGGGCTATGAATGGGAAGCGCTCTCGCTTCCCATGCTGCCGGGTGTCGCGTTCAACGAACTGTTTCCGCGGCGCTATGCGATCACGGATGTGACCTATCGCTATGAAGTCCTGTTTGTCCTGTACCCCTATCTCCGCGGCACCTATGCGCTGGTCGAGCGTCCGCGCTTTACCGATGGAGGCGCGGTCGTCATGCGGACGGATTCGCTGCCGGCGCTGGGCGGAGGGGTGGTCAGCAGCGGGCCGTGGCACTCGCAAATCGAACTCAACTACAGCTATAACTTTGGGGCCTTTCGGGAGTCGGACAGCGGGCCGCATAGGGGAGGGCACGGCATGTTTATCTCGTGGAGCAAAGAATTCTAATTTTTCTGGCGAGGGGGAATAGGACCATGCTACGTTCTGAGATGGAGAGAGCCTGCCCAAACACGGAGGAATCACCATGCTGAAGTCAATCATTCGTATGGCGTTTGTGGTCGTGTTAGGTCTCGGTCTGGTGAATCTCATCATGGTCGGAGAAGACGCGCAAGGAAAAGGGAAGGATGTGCCATCGATGTCCCAGGAGGAACAGATCACGCTGGCCCTCAGTGCGGCGCCTCCGCATATCGCGAAAGACGCCGCCGTGCTGGTGTTTGGCGCGGATGGCAAGCTCAAGGAGGGCAAGCCTGGAACCAACGGCTTTACCTGTATCCCGACGGTGATGAACCTTCCTAATCCCGATCCGATGTGTATGGATGCCGCCGTGAAGCAGTGGTGGGGGGATATGATGAATAACGCCCCCAAGCCGTCGAATACCGTGCCGGGTATTGCATATATGGCCCGAGGGGGGTCCCATTGGGAGAAGGACGGGCGCGTGGTCATGAAGGAGGAGCCAGGGGCCAAAATCGTGAAAGAGCCATCGCATTGGATGATCATATGGCCGTTTGACGCCAAGACGACCATGCTCCCGACCGCGCCGAATCCGTCGGGCGTCTATGTCATGTTCGACGGCACGCCTTATGCGCATGTGATGGTTTACCAAGATCCGAAGAGAATGAAATAGTCAGACAAGGAGAGCACGATGAAGAGACGTGGATACTGCCTGGTATTCCTCCTCGGCGCGCTGGTTCTAGTGGGAACGATCGGCTGCGAGCGAGATCAGCCGGCAGGAAAGGCAGGGGCCCCGAGCAATTCAGCGACGGAGTCAACGGGGCATGCCATTGTCGACAGTATAAAGACTCCGCTGGACAAGGCACGCCAGGTCGGGGACAAGCTGGAGAAGGCCGCCGAACGCACGGACGACGCAGTCAAAGACGCGACGCAATAAAAACTTGGCTTGCTTCCCATCCGTCATTTCGCGTAACCTGTAAGTGTAACAACATCCGATATCAACCATCATACTGGAGGTGAATGATGACGCGAAATGTATCATGTTGGGCTAGGCGATCCTTCGTGATCGTCCTGACTGTGGTCGTGGTGGCCTGTGCGTATGTGCCGGCACCGAGCGCGGGGGAACTTGCATTTACGACGGTGGAGAAGGACGGCGTGAAAAGCTGGGACGGCGGCGGCACCATTGATCTGAAGGGGCCGGTAACCTTGAAGGTGAAGAATACGCTGACCGCCGACCACGGCTTTTCCATCGACACCATGAAAGTCATCGAAGTGATTAAACCGGGCGAGGAAAAGACCATTACAGTGCCGCTCGAGAACATCGACAAATCGGTCTCGGAGCACCGCGTGTACTGCCAGTTGCATCCCAAGCACGTTGCTGGCACGATCAAAGTGGCCAAGTAACCCTCGGCCAGGCGGGCGTAGCGCTCCATCGCTGCGTCCCGCCTGACCTTTCCTTGCTGTTGACAGGCTGCTCGACCCCTCCTAGAATGGCGCCACCTTCCTGGTATTGCATATCTCTGTATGGAGACCTTTTCTTATGAAGGAATCCAAGCCTGAGGCCATCCGCAATATTGCCGTCCTGTCATACGGGGGAGCCGGAAAGACGACTCTGATCGAGGCGCTTCTGTGCGCCAATGGACTGATTCCTCAGATGGGGTCCGTTGCGGCCGGCACGGCGGCCATGGATTACGAGCCGGAGGAACACCACCGCAAAATCTCCATCCAGACCAGCCTGTGTCAGATGACCTGGAACGACACGGCACTCAATCTCCTGGATAATCCGGGCGCGCCCAGCTTTCAGGCCGAGGCCAAGCAGGCCGCGCATGTGGCGGATGCCGCCCTGTGGGCCTTCAACGCCGGCGTGCGGGTCAAGGCCGAACTGGAGAAATTGTGGGAGTTCGCCACCGACCGCTCCCTGTCGGGCGTGCTGTTCATCAGCGGGCTTGATAAGGAAGGAACCTCCTGGAACGGACTGGTTGAGGAGATTGAGAAGGCGCTGGAGATCAAGACCCTTCCGCTCAGCATCCCCATCGGGAAGGACGGGTCCCTTGAGGGCGTGGTGGACCTCATCAGCGGCGAGGCGTTTCGGTATTCTTCGGACGGAAACGGCAAAAGACAGAAAATGGACATGCCGGCGGCCATGAGCGGGGAGGTCGAAGCGGCCCGAAAGAAGCTGATGGAAGGGGCGGCCGAGGCGGACGATCAGCTGTTGGAGAAGTACCTGAGCGACGGGACCTTGACTGCCGCGGAGATCCTGAAGGGGCTCAAGGCCGGGGTTTCAAGCCGGGGAGTGTTCCCGGTGCTCTGCGGGTCGGCCGTCAAAAACATCGGGACGACGGAGCTGCTCAATGCCATCGTTGCCCTGCTGCCGTCTCCGGTGGAACGCGCTGTGTCCCATCCTGTGCAGGCGAAAAAGGCCGACGGAGCGGATCCTATCGCGCTGAAGCCTGAGAGTACCGCGCCTTTCGCAGCGTACGTTTTCAAAACCAGCATTGATCCGTTTTTGGGGCGGCTCAATTACATGCGGGTGTATGCCGGGTCGCTCGCGTCAGATGCCGGCTTTCTCGACGTCACCCGGAATGTCAAAGAAAAAGGCGGGCGGTTGTTCCATGGTGTCGGGAAAAAATATACTCCCATCGAAAAGGCCGTGGCGGGGGATATTGTCGCCATCGCCAAGCTCAAAGACGTCCAGACCGGCGATACCCTCACAAGCGATCATGCGCCGCTCCTCATTCCAAAGCCGCGGCTGAACCGCCCGCTGTTGTCATTTGCCCTCGAACCCAAATCCAAGGCGGACATCGAAAAGGTCAGCATCGGGCTGCACAAATTGGTCGAGGAGGATCCTTCCCTAGAATTTGTCCGCAATGCCGAAACGCACGAGATGATCCTGAGCGCGATGGGGCAGCTTCATGTGGATATCGCGTTCGAGAGGCTGAAGCGGAAGTACGGGATCGAGGTCAATGTCCATGTGCCGAAGGTGCCGTACAAGGAAACGATTCGAAAGCCTTCCAGCGCCCAGGGCAAGTATAAGAAACAGACCGGCGGACACGGCCAGTACGGCGATGCGTGGTTGAAGCTCGAGCCGCTGAAGCACGGAGGCGGCTTCGAGTTCGTCAATGAGATCGTCGGCGGTGCGATTCCCCGGAACTTTATTCCGGCGGTCGAAAAGGGCGTGATCGAGGCGATGCACGAAGGCATTCTCGGAGGGTTTCCCGTGGTCGACATCCGGGTGACCCTCTATGACGGGTCCTACCATGATGTGGACTCCTCCGAGATGTCGTTCAAGATCGCCGCCTCAATGGGATTCAAGAAAGCGATGGAGCAGGCGGCGCCGGTCCTGCTCGAGCCGATCATGCTGGTGGAAGTCAGCACGCCGGATGAGTTCATGGGAGCGGTGATCGGGGATCTGAACGGCCGGCGCGGCCGCATCCAGGATACCGTGCCCAAACCGCACGGCGCGATCATCAAGGCGTCGGTTCCGCTGGCCGAAATGCTGAAGTATGCGCCGGCCCTCAACTCGCTCACGGGCGGCCGGGGGACCTATTCCATGGACTTCCTATCGTATGAGGAAGTGCCTCGCGAGCTGGTCGCCAAGATCCTGGAAGAGCACAAGGTGGTCAAGGCGGCCCCGGCTCACTGAGGAGCCTGCCGTCTTACTTTTCCCGGGGGTTCAGGACTGAATAGAACGCGCGGTTCTCTCGAACCACGCGCAGGAGGACCGACTCTCCCTTTTTCGCCTGGGCGACTGCCGATTTGAACTCCTCCGTCGTCGCCACGAGCTGGCGGTTGACCTCTTTGATCAGGTCTCCTTCCCGCAAGCCTTGTTCCTGGGCGACGCTGCCGGGATCCACCTTGCTGATCAGCACCCCTTTTTGATCCTTGATTTTGAACTTGTCGGCCAGCTCGGGCGTGAGGTCCTGCACGTTGAGTCCGAGCTTGACCTCCGGCTGCGGAGCAGGGGCGGGGATGGCCGCCACGACGGCCTCCTCCTTGCGCTCGCCCAAGTCGACGGTCAGAGTGCGGCGCTCGCCGTTCCGGATGATCTCGAGGTCAACCTTCGTGCCGGGCGACAATCCGGCCACGGAGCGAGACAAGCTGGCGGGCGTTTCGATCCGGCGGCCGCCCACCTTGGCGATGATGTCCCCGGGCTTCAGGCCGGCTCGGGCGGCCGGTTCATTCTCAAAGACATCGTTGACTAGGATGCCGTCGGTCTCCTTGATGCCGAATTTGGCGGCCAGCTCCGCGGTCACTTCCTGGATGCCGACGCCCAACCATCCGCGCACGACCTTGCCGTGCGCGCGGAGCTGGGTGACGACTTGCTGCACCATGTTGGAGGGGATCGCAAATCCGATGCCCTGAGCATAGTTGATGATGGCCGTGTTGATGCCGATCACTTCGCCTTTGATGTTGAACAGCGGCCCGCCGCTGTTGCCGGGGTTGATCGAGGCATCGGTTTGAATGAAGGCCTCATAGCGGGACAGTCTGACCGCGTCCCGTTCCAGACCGCTGACCACGCCCAGGGTGACGGTTCGATCGAGGGCAAAGGGATTGCCGACGGCAATGACCCACTGGCCGACACGAACCTTGGAGGAGTCTCCGAAGGGAACCGTCGGCAGCCCAGCGGCCGGGGTGATTTTCACGATGGCAATGTCGGTGTCGGGGTCTCGGCCGATGACCTGGCCGACAAACTTGCTCCGGTCGGACAGCCGCACCTCGACTTCCTTCGCATCGCCGACGACGTGATTGTTGGTCACGACGATCCCTTCTTTATCCACGATGACGCCGGAGCCCGTCCCGGGGTTGTTAGGGCCACCACGTTCACGAGGGGTTTCACCCAATTTGGCCGAGGCCGAGAGCGGCGCGATGTTGACGACCGCCGGCTTGACCCGCTCAGCGAGGTTGATGAGCTCAGTCTGGATTTCCTCCAGCATGCGGAGGCCGGATGGCTCTGCCGCCTGGGTTATGCCGGACGGCCCGAACAGGAGGAGGCTCCACAGGGCCATCCATCCGAAAACCTGCCGTTGCAGATGACGATCCCAATCCTTCATGGTGCGCTCCTTAAAATGGTAGTCATGGGACCTTCATCCTAGCAAAGGGCCCTGGAAAAAGCCAACTGGGAAACGCGGTCTGGCCTAGGCGCGAAGCGCTTGCAGGGCGCCGGGGACGGCGGACCTGTCTCCAATGAGGGTGACCTGATCTCCGGCCTTCAGGACGAGATCACCTGTCGGGAGCAACAGCGCGTCCACCCGCCGGATCACGACAATGCGGACACTCTCCGGCAAGACTACGGCACTCAGGAGTCTTCCATCCGCAGGGGAGGCTGGCGCGATGGTCACCCGCTCAACGGTGCCGCCGCCATCCTGGAGATCCTCCTGCAGGCGGATCAGGGGAACATTGAGGACGTCATCGTACCGTGAGGCCAGCCGGTCGCGGATCCCCTGGAGAGCATGCTGTTCTGCGCGAATGTTTTCGCAGAGCGGGAGAGCATCGTCGATCCGCAAGGCGTCCGGTGATTTGGCGCGGTGTGCGGCATAGAGGCATTGTCCCAGGGAGTCGTAGGCTTGCTGTAAGCGTGCCTCGGCGTCGATTGCCTGCAACTGGAGCTTGGCGACCTGCATCCGACGGGCAACGCGCTCGGCGACGGCCATAACCGCTTCTTTGACGCCTTCCGCCGTGATGGAGAGGGCCCGGATGGTTGAGTGGAATGATTTCATTGCTAACGTCTGATAAGTACCATTATGTTAACTTGTGTATTCATCAAATCCTCGTGTCCGCGGCCCTACCCTCGGCGTCCTTCACGGGCGTACCGGTGCCGAATTTGGGCTCCGTTCCCGCCAGCAGCCGACTGATATTGTCGCGATGGGCATAGATAATCAGAATAATGGCGGCGGCGGCGAATCCTGCCATCGGCGCGTGGGGCCGAAATAACCAGACCCACAGCGGCAAGCTGCCGAATGCGATCAAGGCCGCCAAGGATGACGTGCGCCAGAGGGCTGCAGAGGCCAGCCACACCGCCAGGATGCTTCCTCCTATTGCCGGTTCTGCGGCCAGCAGCACGCCTAGAGTGGTGGCTACGCCTTTCCCTCCTTTAAATCTGAGGAACACCGGAAACATGTGGCCCAGGATCGCCGCGCCCCCGGCTGCCAGCTCCCAGTCTCCCCCCGCAGGGCCAAGAATGAGACGGGAGAGCAGGACAGCCAGCGCGCCTTTCCCTATGTCTCCGATCAGCGTGACGGCGCCGGCGGTCCTTCCCGCCACTCTCAGAACGTTTGTAAACCCGATGTTCCGGCTGCCGGCCTCCCGCGGGTCGATGCCGGCCCACGCTCGCCCCGCAAAGATACCGATCGGGATCGCGCCCAGAAAATAACCGATGACGAGGGAGAGCGCCAGGCCGGGAGCCATCAGGAACTGCCCGAGTTGCCCACGCCCCGCGGCAACATGTGAGTGACGAATTGGTGGATATATTGAGCGGCTGAGATGAGCGAGAGCGCCAGGGAAACAAAGAGCACGAGGGTGCCCCAGTAATGGAAATTCAGCGAGGCCGGCACGGCCTCGTCCAAGATCAGGAAGAGGATAGCGACGACCTGTGTGGCCATCTTGATTTTGCCTGTCATTTCAGGCGTCAAGTCGATTCCTTCACGGGCAGCCACGGCCCGTAGGCCGGTGACAACCAGCTCGCGGCCTGCCAGCACGATCGCAACCCACGCCTCCACTCTTGGGGAACCGTCATTTCTATCGAAGTCCACGAGGAGGAAGAGCGCCGTCAGGATCAGGAGCTTGTCCGCGATCGGGTCCAGGAGTTTGCCCAGTCTAGTGACGGTTCCCCATCGTCGTGCCAGGTACCCGTCCACGGCGTCGGTCAAGGCCGCCAGCCCGAACACCGCCGCTGCCGCCAGCGACCGCTTGGGAGTCGGCTCCAGAAACACGAGGACAAAGACGGGGATCAGGAAGATGCGGCTGAGGGTCAGGGCATTCGGCAGGTGCGCTAGGATGCCCCCCTGCCTCCGGGGCACTGCCTGCTCGTGACTGTGAGTGGACAGGGTCGTCACACCGGAAGGTGTCCGATCGCGGCTGCCAAACGTACGATCTGCTCCAGCAGACCGCGAACCTCGGCCAGCGGCACCATGTTGGGTCCATCAGAGAGCGCCTTGTCGGGGTTCGGATGGACCTCCATGAACAAGCCTTCGCAGCCGACGGCGACGGCTCCGCGGGCGAGCGGGGCGATGAATTCACGCTGCCCGGAGGAGCGTGTGCCTGCCCCGCCCGGCAATTGGACGCTGTGGGTTGCGTCGAAGATGACAGGATAGCCGAGCCGCCGCATGATGGGCAGTGCGCGAAAGTCCGTCACGAGGTTGTTGTAGCCGAACGAAGCTCCCCGTTCCGTCAGCAGGATCTTCTTATTGCCCTCCGCCTCGATCTTCTGCACGACGTTGGCCATGTCCCAGGGCGCCAGAAACTGCCCTTTCTTCACATTGACCACCCGCCCCGTCCGCGCCGCGGCCACAAGGAGATCGGTCTGCCGGCACAGGAAGGCCGGAATTTGGAGGACATCCAGGACCTTGCCCGCCAGAGTCGCCTCTTCAGCTGTATGGACATCCGACAGGATGGGGATGCCGATCTCCCCACGCACACGGCCCAGCACGTCGAGGCCGGCCTTGATCCCCGGACCTCGAAACGACTGGCCGGAACTCCTGTTGGCCTTGTCGTAGGAGGATTTAAAGATAAAGGGAAGCTTGAGGTCTCCGGTGATACGTTTTAATTCCTTGGCCGTCTCCATGACCAGGCCGGCGTCCTCGATGACACAGGGGCCGGCAATGATGAGATGGGGCAACCCCTCCCCGACTGTGAGCCCACCGATCTCGATGGTCTGCATGGGCTGGGTCATCCCCCCACTTTATGCCGCAGCGCCGCTCGAATGAACCCTTGGAATAGGGGATGAGGGCAGCGCGGACGGGAGTTGAATTCCGGATGGAATTGTGTGGCGAGAAACCAGGGATGATGCTGCAGTTCCACGATTTCCACGAGCCGTCCATCGGGGGACACCCCGCTGAAAACCAGTCCATGTTTGGTCAGTTGCTCCCGGTAGGTGTTGTTGAATTCATACCGGTGGCGATGGCGTTCCTGAATCTCCGTGCAGCCGTACGCCTCATGGGCGCGTGAACCTTTCTCCAGGACGCAGGGATAGGAACCCAGCCGCATAGTCCCCCCTTTGTCTTCGACTGATCGCTGATCGTGCATGAGGTCAATCACGGGGGTCTTCCCGTCCGGAACAAATTCGGAGCTGTTGGCGTCGCGCAGGCCGGCCACGCTGCGGGCGAACTCGATCACGGCGCATTGCATGCCCAGACAGAGGCCCAGGAAAGGGACCTTCTTCTCACGCGCGTGGCGGATCGCCGCGACCTTGCCTTCGATCCCCCGTCCCCCGAAGCCTCCCGGCACGATGATCCCGTCCACGTCCGCCAGCACGCGCTCGGGGCCCCGTCGTTCGATATCCTCGGATTCCACCCACTGAATGATCGGGCGGGTCTCGGACTCGATGCCGCCGTGCACGAGCGCTTCCGTCAGGCTTTTGTAGGATTCCTTCAGACCGACGTACTTGCCGACCAAGGCCAGCGTCACCTCATGCTGGGGGCGCTTGATCCGCTGAACCAGGCCGTCCCACTCCCGCAGGTCGGGTTCTGCAAGCTGCAAATGCAGGTGGTCGGCGATGAGGCGATCCAGTCCTTCCTTGTGAAAGACCAGCGGGACCTCATAGGGCGTGTCCACGTCTTTCGCGGTGATCACCTCATCCTTCTGCAGATTGCAGAACAGCGCGATTTTCTCCTTCAGCTCGGGCGGCAGGAACTGATCCGTCCGGCAGAGGAGAATGTGGGGCTGGATCCCGATCTCGCGCAGCTTGTTGACGCTGTGCTGGGTCGGCTTGGTCTTAAGCTCGCCCGCGGCGCTGAGATAGGGCACCAGCGTCACATGGACATAGAGGACGTTGTCACGTCCCACGTCGTAGGGCAACTGGCGGATGGCTTCCAAAAACGGCAGGCTCTCGATGTCGCCGACCGTGCCTCCGATTTCGCAGATGACGAGATCCACCCCGTCCGCCAGCGCGCGAATAGAGCGCTTGATCTCGTCCGTAATGTGCGGCACCACCTGGACCGTCCCGCCCAGGTAATCCCCCCGTCGCTCTTTCATGATCACGTCATAGTAGATGCGGCCGGTTGTGAAATTGTTTCGGCGTCCGACGGTCACGGACGTAAACCGCTCGTAGTGCCCGAGGTCGAGGTCGGTTTCCGCTCCATCCGCCGTGACGTAGACCTCGCCGTGCTGGTAGGGATTCATCGTGCCCGGATCAACATTGATATACGGGTCGATCTTGAGGAAGGTCAGGCGGGCTCCCCGGCTCTCCAGGAGGTTCCCGATCGAGGCCGACGCCAGGCCCTTCCCTAAGGACGACACCACGCCCCCGGTCACAAAGATGAATTTCGCCATGCCGGCTTCCCTCCTGTAAGAATCTGATGGGCCCTCTCAAGGTCGGTGGGAGTGTCCACCCGCAGAGAGGCCTGTGTGGTTTCCCAGACGCGTATCCGTATCCCAGCTTCGAGCAGCCGCAGCTGCTCCAGTTGCTCGGTCACCTCCAACGTCCCGGACGGCAACTCGGCAAAGCGGGCCAGGGCCGCGGCGGTGTAGATGTAGAGTCCCAGGTGTTTCCAATGCAGGTCCGGTACGAGCCCGCCCTCCCCTGCCCGCCGGTCTCGTACGCAGGGAATGGGACTGCGTGAAAAGTAGAGCGCATCGCCATGGCGGTCCGTGACGACCTTGACGACGTTGGGATCCAGCAAATCGCGTTCCTCCGTGATCGCCTTTTTGAGAGTCCCGACCTCTGCGTCCGAATTGGTAAAGGGCACGATGAGGTCTTCCACGAAGGCGGGCGCCAGCGGAATTTCGTCGCCCTGGAGATTGACATAGACGTCCGCCGACACTTCACGGGCGACGGCTGCGACGCGGTCCGAGCCGCTCCGGAGATCGCCACCTGTGATCAGCGCTTCGCCGCCGAATCCGATCACGGCTTGTCGAATCCGCTCGTCGTCCGTTGCGACAACGACTCGGCTGACGCCGCGCGCCGACCGTGCCCGCTCGTAGACCTGCTGGATCATCGGCTTGTCTCCCAGCCAGGCCAGCGGCTTTCCCGGGAACCGGCTGGACGCGTAGCGCGCCGGAATGATGACGGCGATGGTGCGTCGAGAGGATGTGCGTTGTACGGCCTCAGCCATGAAGCAGAGCCTCATCCAGTTGAGCGGCCGTGACCGTACCGGTGCCCACCATGCCCACGACGACTCCCGCGGCGTGATTGGCCAGGATCGCGGCTTGACGCATCGTCGCGCCGGCGGCCAGGGCCAGCGCCAGAGTGGCGACCACGGTATCGCCCGCGCCGGTCACGTCGAAGACCTGTCGCGCGACGGTCGGGATATGGGTCACCCGCCCGCCTCCTTCAATGAGACTCATGCCCCGCTCGCCGCGGGTAATGAGGACCGCCTGACAGCCCAGCCGCTGATGCAGGTGGCGTCCTGCCTCCAGGATGGCGGCCTCGTCGTCCCCCTGGAGGCCGGCCGCCTGGACAGCTTCGTGATGGTTCGGCGTGATGACCGTGACGCTCTTGTACCGGCCGATATGGGCGACCTTGGGGTCGACGATCACCGGCACGCCGTGCCGATTGGCCAGATCCGTTAGATCGGCCATGACGCGAGGCGTCACCACGCCTTTGGCGTAATCCGACACGACGAGCGCCGACGCCGAGCGGATGCAGGCCGCGACGTACCGGCAGAGCCGCGCTTCCAGTACGCCGCTGATCGCTTCGGTGCGCTCGTTGTCGAAGCGGAGCAGTTGCTGGTTGTGCGCGACGACCCTTGTCTTCTTCGTCGTGGGGCGGTCCTGATCGGTCAGGATGCCATCCCGTCCGAGGCCCTGGCTCTCCAGGACTTTGAGAAAGTGCCGGCCGCCCTCGTCCGCGCCGATCACTCCGCAGAGGTCGACCCGCCCGCCAAGCGCCCGGATATTGTTGGAGACGTTGGCCGCTCCGCCCAATTGGAGCGTTTCTGACGACACGGTGACCACGGGAACCGGCGCTTCGGGCGAAATCCGGCTGACCTGCCCCCAGACGTATTGGTCCAGGATGAGGTCGCCGATGACCAGGACTTTCCCGTTCCGGAATTTCTTGATGTAGGACCGTAGGGCTTCAGCCTTCATCGGATGGTCTTTCCGAGGCGCTCCCACCGTACCCAATGAGAGAGGGATCCCTGCCCGTTCCAGGACCAGTAGATCAGGAACGCCTTGCCCTTGATCTTCGGCAGCTTGACGAACCCCCAGAACCGGCTGTCCAGGCTCTGATCGCGATTGTCACCCATCACAAAATAGGAGTCCGGCGGGACCGTCAGCGGGCCCAGATTGTCGCGAGGTTGAACCTGATGCGGGAGCACGTTCAGATCCGTGTGCTGCACGTACGGTTCGGGCAGAAGCTCTCCGTTGATCCAGACACGCTTGCTCCGGACTTCGATTCTGTCCCCGGGAATGCCGACGACGCGCTTGATGAAGTCCTTGCTTTCGTCTTCCGGGTATTTGAAGACGATGATGTCGCCCCGCTGGGGCTCCGAGAAGCGGACCAGGATCGTATCCCCGAAGGGGGCCTTGATGTTGTAGAGAAACTTCGTCACCAGGATGTGGTCGCCGATGGTCAGGGTGGGCACCATGGACCCGGAGGGGATCTTGAACGCCTGCACGATGAACGTCCGGATGAACAGGGCAAGGATGACGGCGATAACGATCGCCTCGGCGTACTCCTGCCAGAGAGGTTTGCTCCGGGCGGAGGCCGCCCCAGCCGCTGGAGGGGCGCCGGTGACGATCGGAGCCGACGGGACGGCTAATCCGTCACTTTCAGCAGGGCGAGGAAGGCCTCCTGGGGCACTTCCACACGGCCGACCTGCTTCATCCTTTTCTTGCCTTCCTTCTGCTTCTCCCATAGCTTCCTTTTCCGGGTGATGTCACCACCGTAACATTTCGCCGTCACGTTTTTCTTCATAGCCCCGACGGTCTCGCGGGCGATGATCTTGCTGCCGATGGCGGCCTGGATGGCCACCTCGAACATCTGGCGCGGGATGAACTCCTTCATCTTCTCGGCCACCTGGCGGCCGCGGCTGATTGCCTTGTCGCGATGGACGATGAAGGAGAGGGCATCCACGCTCTCCCCGTTCAAGAGCAGGTCTACCTTGACCAGCTCCGACGGCTGATAGCCGATGACTTCATAGTCCAGGGAGGCGTAGCCCTGCGTCTTGGATTTCAGGCGATCGTAGAAGTCCAGCACGATCTCGTTCAACGGCATCTCATAGGTCATCATGACCCGCGTGGGGTTCAGATAGGTCAGCCCCTTCTGCGTGCCCCGCCGTTCCTGGCACAGCGCCAGGAGGTTCCCGACATAGGCTTCCGGCGTGATGATCGTGGCCTTGATGAAGGGCTCTTCGAACCGCTCGATGTGATTCGGCTCCGGCAGCTTGGCCGGATTGTCGATGGAGAGCACCTCGCCTTTGGTCGTTGTCACCCGGTAGAGTACCGTGGGCGTGGTGCTGATCAGGTCCAACGTGTATTCCCGCTCCAGCCGCTCCTGGATGATTTCCATGTGGAGCAGGCCCAGGAATCCGCAACGGAAACCGAAGCCCAGCGCCAGCGAGGTCTCCGGCTCGTAGACAAAGCTGGAGTCGTTCAGCCGCAATTTCTCCAGGGCGTCCCGCAGGTCCTCGAACAGGTCGCTGTCCGTCGGATAGAGCCCGCAGAAGACCATGGGTTTGGCTTCTTTGTATCCCGGATAGGGCGTCGCCGTCGGCCGGTCGGCTTCGGTGATCGTATCGCCGATGCGCGTATCGCCGATGCGCCTGATGCCGGCCACGACATAGCCGACCTCGCCCGTGTCCAGCCGTTCCTGCTTGACCCGCTTGGGATTGAAGATCCCTACTTCCAGGACTTCGAAGACGTTGTCGGTCCCCATCATACGGACTTTCATGCCGGGCTGGATGGCGCCGTCTCCCACGCGCGCGAGCACCGTCACGCCCTGGTAATTGTCGAACCAGGTGTCGAAGACGAGCGCCTTAAGCGGTTTTTCCGGGTTCCCCGATGGGGGCGGGATGCGGTTCACGACCGCTTCCAGCACTTCCTTGGTGCCGAGTCCCGCTTTGGCGCTCGTCGGAACCGCTGCATGCGCGTCCAAGCCCAAGACGTCCTCGATCTGCCGCTTCGTGCCCTCGATGTCGGCGCTGGCCAGGTCCACCTTATTGATGACCGGCACGATCGTCAGGTGGTTGTCGACCGCCAGGTGGGCATTCGCGATGGTCTGCGCTTCGACTCCCTGAGAGGCATCCACCAGCAGCAAGGCTCCTTCGCATGCGGCCAGGCTTCGCGAGACCTCATAGGTGAAGTCCACGTGGCCCGGCGTATCGATCAGGTTCAGCAAGTACTCGTTCCCGTCCTCGGCCTTGTACCGGATCGTGACCGTATGGGCCTTGATGGTGATCCCGCGTTCCCGCTCTAGGTCCATCGCATCTAGGATCTGCTCGCGCGATTCCCGGGCGCTGATGGCGCCGGTGTATTCGAGCAAGCGATCAGCGAGAGTCGACTTCCCGTGGTCTATGTGGGCGATAATGGAAAAGTTACGGATATGTGCCTGCAAAATGGGGATCCCTTGAACGCCTAAGCTCGCTGATTATAATAATTTTCTCTCGGATTGTCAAAGCCGTTTCCCCTCCCTATAATGGCCTATCCTGCATGGCTCGCAAGACCCGCACACAGAGGCTTCAAGCCGAGGATCGCCGATACCTCTGGCATCCCTTTACCCAACAGCGCGAGTGGGTGAAGACCGATCCCTTGATCATTGAGCGGGGGGACGGCGTCTATCTAGAGGATACCGAGAGCCGTCGCTACCTGGACGGGGTCTCCTCGATCTGGGTCAATCTCCATGGTCACCGCAAGGGGGCCCTGGACCGCGCCCTCAAGGCGCAACTGGACCTCATTGCCCATTCCACGCTGCTGGGGCTCTCGAATGTCCCGGCCATCGAGCTGGCGCGCCGACTCGTGGCGCTCGCGCCGCGCGGTCTCACGCGGGTCTTCTATTCGGACAATGGCTCAACGGCGGTGGAAGTGGCCCTCAAGATGGCCTTCCAGTATTGGCAGCTGCAGGGCGGCGCGTCCCGCTCAAAAACGAAGTTTCTTCACCTCGGGCAGGCTTACCACGGCGACACGCTCGGCGCAGTCGGCGTGGGCGGCATCCAGCTGTTTCACGAGCGATTCAAACCGCTGCTGCATCATAGTTATGAAGCCCATGCCCCCTACTGCTACCGCTGCCCGCTTGGGCTGACCTATCCCCAATGTCAAATGGCCTGCGCCGATTCCGTCGAAGATGTGCTGAAACGCCATCACAGGGAAATTGCGGCCCTCATCGTGGAGCCGATGCTGCTGGCGGCGGGCGGGATGATCATCATGCCGTCGGGCTATCTCAGCACGCTCCGGAAGCTGTGCACCAGGTATCGTGTGCTGCTGATCGCCGATGAGGTGGCGACGGGTTTTGGCCGGACCGGCCGGATGTTCGCCTGCGAGCACGAGGGCGTGAAGCCCGACCTCATGGCCCTCAGCAAAGGGCTGACCGGCGGCTACCTGCCGCTCGCGGCGACGTTGACAACCGAGCGAATCTACCGCGCGTTCCTGGGCCGCTACGAGGAATTCAAAACCTTCTTCCACGGCCACAGCTACACCGGCAATCCTCTGGGCTGTGCGGTCGCGTTGGCGAACCTCGAAGTCTTCAAAAAGGAGCGGACGCTCACCGGGCTCAAACCGAAAATCGCGGCACTTCGCCGGCTGCTGGCTCCACTGTCGGACCATCCGCATGTCGGAGATATCCGGCAACTAGGATTGATCGCCGGGATGGAGCTGGTGCAGGATCGCGCGACGAAGGAGCCCTACCCGCTTGCGGCGCGCGTGGG
>Ga0070707_100002690_pt1 | contig 16899 bp, 12 predicted proteins | sample KBSK5502metaG_FD_65468 | JGI IMG/M metagenome (GOLD analysis project Ga0070707, IMG submission 65468) | Corn, switchgrass and miscanthus rhizosphere microbial communities from Kellogg Biological Station, Michigan, USA - KBS K5-50-2 metaG | ecosystem: Host-associated > Plants > Roots >... | reverse complement strand
TGTTAGCAATCCCGCCAAAATCAGCGTGAAGTGGACAGTCCGCGCGCGGATCGAGCGCGGGCTTAAGCGTGGCCAGGTAGCTCAGGTGGTAGAGCGCAGCCCTGAAAAGGCTGGCGTCGGGGGTTCAACTCCCTCCCTGGCCACCACATTTCAAAGCACTTATTCGGAATCCCTCGATTTTAGCTAGCCCACAATATGCCCACAAAACGAGGGTGTGCGCTACACAACGAAGCTCGTTGCCGGTTTCTTCTCCGTCCATGAACCCTTGAGTAGTTCGGTCAGGAACATCCCTTGAGCCTCCAGCTTGGCGGACGTAATCGCTTGGGCATAGATATCCAGGGTGGTCTTGATGTTGGAATGGCGGAGCAGTTCTTGCACCAGTTTTGGATCGTAGTTGTTCGCCACTAGGACTGACGCCAGCGTCCTTCGGAACGTGTGGAACCCAAATGCTCGGGGCAGTGCAACAACTCCGACTTTCACGGCTGCGGGCCGAAGGTGATCGGACAAAAGCATGTTGGCTCGCGGTGGCTTCCTGCCCTTTAGTTTGAAGGACGGGAACACGAGGTTCTCTTCCTGGCTGTAGGGCGTTTCCCGACGCCAGTTGAGCAGATGTGCCGCGAGTAGTGGATGGAGCGGAACGGGACGCTTCGACGCCTTCGACTTGGGTTTGCCGAATCTCCCATAGACGTAAGCTCGACGGACGTATATGCATTGATTTTCGACGTCGATGTCCCTCCACTGCAGCGCGAGGATCTCGGAGATCCGCAACGCAGTGGCTGCGGTGACCAGCACAAGCGTACGCAGCATCAACCCCAGTTGGTTGATAATGGCGAAGGCTTGAACCGGAGTCAAAATGATCGGGTCGAAGTTGCTGGCCGTGGACTGACGGACAAAGCGGATCGGATTCGCCTGCTCCGTTCGCGGCAGGAATCCAACACGCTGGGCATGTTTGTAAACCAGACCGATGACCTGCCGAATCTTCGACCGGGTTTGGTTTTCGAGACCGCTCTTCCTCCCCAGCTCTTTCAGCCAGTTCTCTAAATCGAGCGGCGCGATCATCAAGGCCGCCTGATCGCCCCAGCGCGGCAGAACCCACTTGCGCAGATAGCGGCGGTAAGTTGCAGTAGTGGAATAAGCTTTCGGAACCGATGCTTGGTTTTGATCTTCGGTGAGTTCTTCTTGGATGTAGTGACCCGCAATGTCGCCGAACGTCACGGGGCGCCCACTGTTGTTCGGAGCTGGGTGGTTGATTGGCAGGTAAAGCGACTTGACGAATTCGCGGGCAGCGGCTCGGGTCGACAGTTCTTTGTGTGTTCCGATCACGATTGCGTGCTCGACCCTGTTGCCGTCGGCACGAGTGATACGGAAACGCAGCCGCCATACCTTGCCCCCTTTGCGACTCTCAAGACGCAGGCTTCCTTCTTGATACCGTGTCCTTCCCATGGGTTTGCAATTACCTCCCGATGGAACGGCACGGACGACGCGCTGAGTTTACCTTGGCTTTCATCCAGTCGTCCAATTCGGAAAGCAAGAACCTCCAAGTCTTCCGGTTCTTCCCGCCGAAAGGGTGCGCGGGAATGGTTCCTTCACGCGCCAGTCGCTGCACGGTGCGCGGATTGAGTTTTAGAAACTCCGCGGCTTCGTCAGAATCGACGTAGTGCTCTAGTGCAATTCGCAGAGAAGATGGGGTCGTGCTCGTTAGCATAGACACTTGAACCCTGCCGCGTTGAATTTCTCTAGGGCAATTGCCGAGTGTAAAACTATCCGCCAATCACACTGGCGGGCCTGATACTTTCTTACCCTCGTGCGCTTCGATAATCTCTAAGATCGCTGTGTTGCCGTACTCTCGCTGACCAGGCGCCGCTCTGCCCCCAGGTTGAGCATATTGCGTCTTTGACAAGAGAGTCCAAGACCTCTTCGTCACCGATTGATAGCCATCCGATATACAACGATTTGCCAGGCCAATCGCGGAATTTGACGCAAGGATGACCTCACAGCAGACCACGGTGGATTGGTACTGTTTCTGGCTCAAGGGCGAAGAAGATCGCGATCCAGCCAAGGCCCAGCAGTACGCCCGCTGGCGCGAACTGCGCAAGCTGCAGCGGGGCAAGCGAGGCAAGAAGGAAGCCAAACTGACTCGGTCCGTTGAGGCGCGTTTCCCAGTAAGCGCAAAGGGTTGTCCCCATTGCGCGGCAATGGGAAGCGACGTATACGAATGCCGACCGCCATTTCTACCATCCCGCGGCAAAGAAAAATATCTGTCTTCCATATTGACCATGCCGGCCGGTCGAGGGTAGCCTCGAACCGTTAGCGCACCGATTCGTCGAAGATGTTTTTCCTTTCTGTGGTGGAGATACAGTGAGCACATCTGACGCTGCGGGTCTTCCCATTTACGCCGACCAAGTGAACTGCGACACAAGCGATTCGCAGACCAATGTTGCGTCTAGACCAGTGGCTGAGCCGGGCGATGAGGCCCTTCTCGTGCTGCTGCAATCCGGTGACATGGATGCTCTGGGGCTGCTCTTCCATCGATATTCGCGGTTGTTGCTTGGAATTGCCCGCCGCGTATTGCAGGACAACGACGAGGCTGAAGACCTGGTGCAGGACGTATTCCTTTTTCTCTTCTACAAAGGCAAGACGTTTGATCCCGCCAAAGGGCTGGCGCGCTCCTGGCTCATGCAGGTGACCTATCACCGCGCTTATGATCGTCGCCGATATCTGAATACTCGCTCCTTCTACGATCGAACCGGTGGCGGAGAACAACCCAGCCCATCACTTCCTCCGAGTTCTGGCGACAATCCTGAAGAGTTTCTCGCATGGCAATCGTGTCTGCGCCCCGCTTTTGAGGAACTCTCCGACGATCAACGCAAGACGCTCATGCTGCATTTCTACGAGGGTTACACAATACGCGAGATCAGCGAGCGGCTGGGACAGCCCTTCGGCAACGTGCAACACCATCTCTATCGTGGAATTGATCGGCTGCGGAGGCACGTGTTCCACAGAAACGAGGGCATCGGCCAATGAGCGAACATCAAGAATTCGTGGAGCTGTGCGCCTTCTATACCTCCGGCAGCATCTCTGATGAGCAACTGAAACGGCTGGACGTGCACCTCGAAGTCTGCAGCGATTGTCGGCGCGCTCTCGAGGAATTCCAGGAAATCGCTTCCATGGGACTGCCGTCGCTCGCGCCCGATTTTGCGGCCGTGTCCACCGACAGTGATGCGCAGTGCACGGAGGATCGCTCACAACACCGGCTTCTCGCGCGCATTGAAAATGAAATTGTTGCGCACCGCGCCAACCCGGCGGTGGTCGCCACTGAGCGAGTCGGCAGCCGGAATGGGGACCGTGGGGCGTTTCGATTCACGCGAAACCTGCTACCCTACGCCGCTGCCATCGTGCTGGCCGCTTCGGTAGGTGTCTACTCTTACCATCTGGGCTCGCGTGGTGCGACCAGCGCATCTGAGCCAAAGCAGAAACAGCTTGAGGCACGAGCAGACGCTCTCCAGAGTGCAGTGGCGAGGCTCTCGGAAGAGCGCGACGCAATCCATTCCAAGCTCCAAGAAAGTGGTCGCACGATCGAGACTCTTACCGCAGCAGTCAATGCGCGCCTTTCGGAGATTGCTTCCCTTAAGGAGCAGGCGAAGCGTCTGGCGGATGCGACCGATGATGCGGACGCCAAGAGAGCCGCGTCGGATGCCGAGCGTTCCAACTTAAGTCATAAATTGGCAGATATCCAAGTCTCGCTCGATGGGGCGCAGCGGACTCTTGATGCCGCACGCGCCGAGCGCGCGGCCGACCTTGTGCAGGAGGCTGATCTGGAAAGACGTCTTAAAGAAGCATCCGAAGGCATAAGGGACCGCGACCAAACGATCCAGCAGCAACGTGATTTGTTGGCCTATGACCGTGACATCCGGGATCTGATCGGTGCGCGCGACCTGTATGTCGCCGAAGTCAACGACGTTGATCGCAATGCGCAAACCGAGACTCCATTCGGCCGCGTCTTCTTCACCAAGGGGAAGTCGCTGATCTTCTACGCTTATGATTTGGACAAACAACCTGGGATGAAGCGCGCATCTGCTTTCCAGGCATGGGGTCGTCGCGGTGCTGATTTTCAACAGGCTCTTCCGCTTGGCATTCTCTATCTCGACAGCTCCTCTAACCGGCGGTGGGTCCTCAGATTCGACGATCCCAAAACCATCGCCAAGATCGATGCGGTATTCGTTACCGTAGAGCCGAAGGGTGGAAGCCAGAGACCGAGCGGCAAGCCCCTGCTCTTTGCGTATCTAAAAGTCGCGCCAAATCACCCGTAATTCCGCCCGCCACCCCGGAATGCGCGGCGGCATCTCTCGGTTCAGCACTGCCCAACAAAATCAGCTTCGCATGGTAGAGACTCACCTCTCTCACTCGTATAACCAACAGCAGCCACGAATCGCCGTATCAAGGGAGCCTCCATGAAGACTCTGCAATTTTCGTTGTTGGTATGGCTTCTCGCCATTCTCGCGCTGCTCGTCTCTGCCGTCCAGGCACAAACCACCAATGCCACCGTAAATGGTCTCGTAGTAGACAGCTCCGGCGCGGTCGTCGTAGGGGCGTCTGTGCAGGCCATCAACGACGGTACGAACGTCGCATATCCGACCGTCACCAACAAAGAAGGTGTCTATGCATTGACCAACCTGCCACCAGGGCAGTATCACATCCAAGTTGCCAGAGCGGGATTTAAGACCCTCATCAAGCCCGACATCATCCTTAACGTCCTGGACGCACACGGAATCAATTTCACGCTCCAGGTAGGTGCTGCATCGGAAACCGTAACCGTCGAGGGTGGCGCGTCGCTGGTTAACACCCAAGATGCGAGCGTGAGCACGGTTGTGGACCGCCAGTTTGCGGAGAATCTACCGATGAATGGCAGGAGCTTCCAAACACTGATTGACCTCACGCCGGGAGTGGTTCTCACGCAGAGTAATTTTACCGATTCTGGGCAATTTAGCGTAAATGGACAGCGCGCCGCTTCGAACTACTGGATGGTGGACGGCGTGAGTGCGAACATCGGGGTGGGCAGTATTCAGGCCGGGAATGGATTTGCCGGCGCGCTCGGTTCGTTCAGCGCTCAGGGTGGGACGAACAGCTTGGTCTCCGTTGATGCGCTCCAGGAATTTCGCATCCAGACCTCTACGTACGCGCCGGAATTTGGGCGTACCCCTGGGGGCCAGATTTCCATTGTCACGCGCTCCGGAACGAATCAGTTTCACGGCACGGCCTTCGATTATTTGCGCAACGATGCTCTGGATGCGAACTACTGGTTCAATGGGTTCATCAATAATCCTCCACTTCCCAAGGCAAAAGAACGCCAAAACGACTTCGGTGGCACCTTCAGCGGACCCATTCTCAAAGGGAAGACCTTCTTTTTCTTTTCCTACGAGGGGCTTCGTCTTCGACTGCCGCAAACCGCACTCACGACTGTCCCCGATCTCTTGGCGCGGCAGAATGCATTGCCAGCCCTCCAGCCTTACCTGAATGCGTTCCCCTTAGATCCCAGCCAACCGGACTTGGGCAACGGCATTGCTCAGTTCAACCGCAGCTATTCAAATCCCTCGACCCTCGATGCGTACAGCCTTCGGATTGACCACAAACTGAAGCAGAAGCTCGCGCTGTTTGCGAGATACGACTACTCGCCCTCAGAAATTGTTGATCGCGGTATCACTTTGAGTGCTCCTTTGAGCTCGTTTGAAACGATCCGGGTCACAACACAGACGGCGACGATGGGAGCTACTTGGCTCGCCTCTCCATCAATTGCCAATGATTTTCGATTGAACTACAGCAGAGTGAACTCTAGTAGCAAGGCTAGTCTGGACAGCTTCGGAGGGGCGGTTCCGCTAGCATCCCTGCCGTTTCCGGGCGGTTTTACCAGCCAGAATGCGGGATTTTTCTTTGACATTATTCAATTAACCCAGGGCGCCCTAATTCAAGGGAAGCTTCAAAAGAACCTGCAGCGACAAATCAATATCGTTGACAACCTGTCCATGCAAAAAGGTTCGCACAGCCTAAAGCTTGGAGCTGATTTCCGTCGACTGTCGCCGCTGTTTGGTCCTGCCTTGTATGGCCAACAAGTGATCTTCTTTGACATGCCGTCTGCCGAGAGCGGGAACCTCCTTTTTAGCACTGTAACATCCGGGCGCAGCGGAACTTTGTTATTCCGAAACCTCGGCGTCTTCGCGCAAGACACTTGGCGGATCATCCCCCGCCTGACCTTGACCTATGGCCTGCGATGGGATGTGGACTTTGCACCTTCGTCCATTAATGGTCCCAATCTGATGGCAGTGACCGGCTTTAACTTGAATGATTTGTCGAACTTGGCTCTAGCACCGCCCGGAACGCCGCCCTTCAAAACCCCATATGGCAACGTAGCGCCCCGATTTGGCGCAGCCTACCAGCTCTCTCAGAGTCAACATTGGCAAACCGTACTTCGCGGGGGATTTGGCGTCTTTTTTGATCTTGCAACTCAAGAAATTGGAAATGCCCTATTCGGTAGCATATTTCCCTTTGGGGCGTCCAATTCATGTCCTCCGCTAACACCCAATCCTGCTTGTCCTAGTGGCAATCTCACTTTCCCGTTAGACTCCGCGACCGCGGCACCACCTCGCATCCAGGCCCCCGGCGGAGGCTTGGGAACGGTATATGGGTTTAATCCTAACCTGAAGCTGCCCTACACCCTAGAGTGGAATGTCGCACTTGAACAAGCAGTGGGCCGGGAGCAGACGATATCCGGTTCTTATATTGGCTCAGTAGGCAGACGGTTGATACAGACAGCGATCATCCCTTCACCGAACTCGAGTTTTGCGCAAGCCCAATTGGTTACCAACGCGGCCACGTCTGACTACAACGCGCTTCAGATCCAATTCCAGCGCCGGTTGTCGCGCGGGCTGCAGATGCTTGCCTCGTACACGTGGGCACACTCGATTGATACGGCTTCTGCCGGATCAGCAAGTGGCACCAATTTGCTTGCGTCGACGCTCAGTCCAAATGAGAACCGAGGACCTTCGGACTTCGACATTCGTAGCGCATTTTCTGTCGGTGCTACCTATGACATCCCAGCACCGAAGATCAATGCTTTCATTTACGCGATTCTGCATGGCTGGTCGCTCGAAAATGTCATTCAGATTCACTCCGCCCCGCCAGTAAGCGTTTCGGACGCACTCCTTAACAAAATCAACGGTGTGCGTGCAGATATTCGGCCCGATGTGCGTCCCGGACAGCCATTTTACTTGCATGGATCACAATATGCCGGCGGACAGGCCTTCAACCCAGCCGCGTTCACGCACCCTCCTACTACTCCAACCGGTTGCATCCCGGGGGTCGATTTCCCATGCGATCCCGCACGGCAAGGGAACCTGCCAAGAAATGCTCTGAGAGGATTCGGAGCCACCCAATGGGATTTTGCGGTCCATCGTGATTTTCGTATTCGTGAGGCACTCAAGTTCCAGTTCCGCGCGGAAATGTTCAATATCCTGAACCACCCTAACTTTGGACCGCCGTTAGGTCAATTCGGCGCCGCTGGGTTCGGCCTATCAAGCCAAATGCTGGGGCAGTATCTGACTGGAAGTAATGTCGGTGGCGGAGCCTTCAGCGGCCTGTATCAGATTGGGGGGCCCCGCTCGATCCAATTCGCGTTGAAGCTGATGTTTTGAAAATCGGACCACACTCAGGGTGTGCACAATTGGGGAGGAATGAAATCGAACTAAGAGCCGTGCTTTCTGGAAGAATCTCTCGTCACGTCTGTCTCCTCGTAGTAATCGGCGCAATCAACCTTCATTGCGAAGAGAGAAGGCGCTTTACTGTCGCCGATGATATTGAAATGTCACATTTTGGGGACCCGTACACTGGGGCAGTAAAGCCTATTACGTTTTCGCCGGATGGTCGTTACTTTGCCGTGACCACAGAACGTGGCCGTATCGATTTGAACAAGCCTGAATCCACTCTCCGGGTGTATCGATTGGAAGATGTGCGTCGGTTTCTCAAAGGGCCAGAAACTACGAGGGGACCGTCGCCGATCTTGGCGGTGAGCAGGTCCACTTATGACAACGGCCCGATTATTACAGATGTTCGCTGGGTACCGAATTCGAGTGGGGTCGCGTTCCTCGCTAAGACCGCTTCGGGCAACGATCAATTGTTCTTCGCTGATCTAACATCAAAGACAGTCGTACCACTGACACCGCAAGATCAGCACGTAAAAAGCTTCGATATTCGCAACCGAAATCACTATGTCTATAGTGTTCTTAGTCCGGTCGTTCGTGAAAAGGTTGTAATCGATAGCCATGCGACGACGTTGGTTGGAACAGGAAGAGATTTTTACCACTTGGTCTTCCCTGAAGCTAAGTACCCTTTTACGTCGATGTGGCACGATTTGGGTAATCTTTGGGCCGTGGTCGACGGCAAGCGATTTCGGGTCAAAGACAAATCCTCTGGTCGGCTAGTCACTTTATATTCGGAGGGTGAGACTGCGCTTGCGCTGTCTCCAGACGGCCGCTGGGCAGTTACCGCCCGGGCTGTCGGTAACGTCCCAACAGAATGGGAAACGGTGTATCCGCCTCCGTATCCTTCGTTTCCATACCGCATAAGGGCGACAGCACAGGATCTCTCCCATGTCGATGGCCATCGATATGTCAGCGAGTACGTATTAATCGACCTAGTGAGAGGTCTGATTAAGCCACTCACCGGAGCGCCGACCGGCCCATCTGCTGGCTGGGGACAGTACCTCCGCGGACGTTGGTCCGACGATGGTCAATCCATCTTGCTGCCCGCGACGTTCTTTCCCCCGGAAGCCCGCGATACGAATGGCCAACCGAACCGGCCATGCATCGCGGCCATCGACCTCGTTAAAAATCGCTTGGAATGCTTGGAGGCCTGGAAGGGGCCGACCAAGGATGGATACGAGGACGGTTTCCACGCACTCGACGACCTGGATTTTGCTCGAGGTAACCGCAAACAGGTAACTCTCACCTATACGCGTTTGGATGGATCCCAAGGAACCACCATATATGTTGAGTCGAATGGCGGGAGCTGGACATCGAAGGCTGAATCTGGCGAGCTGGCTCATACGGGCGGCTCAGTTGACGTCTCTATCAAGCAAAGCACGAATGATCCACCCGTCCTAGTTGCTACTGACCGGGCCAACAAGATTTCCCGTGTGATTTGGGATCCAAATCCCCAGCTCCGGGGTATCGAGCTTGGCGAGGCTTCCGATCTACGATGGAGAGATACAAATGGCCGAAACTGGGTTGGCACACTATTCAAGCCCCCAGATTACGTGCCAGGCCAACGCTACCCACTCGTTATCCAGACACATGCGCTCTTCTGGGGCCAGTTCATCCCAAGTGGCACGTTCCCAAGTGCCTTCGCCGCGCGCGAACTAGCAGCTGCAGGAATGATGGTTCTACAGACAACCGAATGTCCATATACCATGACGCCGAACGAAGGTCCTTGCAACGTTGCTGAGTACGAAGCAGCAGTGGAACAAATGGAGAAAGATGGCATGGTGAACCCGACCCGCGTCGGCATCATCGGATTCAGCCGCACCTGCTTTTACGTGCTGGAGGCGCTAACAACCAGCACGCTGCGCTTCAGGGCTGCTTCCATCACCGACGGCATAGATAACGGTTATGTACAGTACGTCATAGATACAGGGACAGGCAACGGCGGCGCACTGGAGGCCGAGGCGATGAATGGCGGGCGCCCGTTCGGCGGCGGCCTACAGGAATGGCTCAAGCGGTCGCCCGGATTCAACATGGAAAAGGTTACAGCACCGGTCCAGGTAGTCGCATTAGGGCCAATGAACTTACCGAGTATGTGGGAACCTTACGCACTCCTCAGTGCCTTAAACAAACCCGTCGATTTGATCATGATGACTCAACAAGGTACCCACGTGCTGAGCAATCCGGCACAACGTATGGCGTCCCAGGGCGGGACCGTAGATTGGATGAGCTTCTGGTTACTGGATCACGAAGACGCTGATCCCGGCAAAGCCGAGCAGTACGCCCGCTGGCGCGAACTGCGCAAGCTGCAGCAGGAAAACGAAGCCAAACAGAAAACAACCGCACCAGCCAAGTAGGTTTGCATGTGAATCTGCAGCGATTGCCAGGGCCAGCACTCTTGTCGGATGGCCCTCCTTAGCTGCATGAGCCAGATGTATGCTTCAACAGCGCCCTACAGCATTCCAAGCAGCTCGCCTGTGGACGCGTCCAGAACAAGACTTCGTTAAAGCTCGATGTCAAACCCATTCCGATTGGAACATAGTTTCCACGTACCCGTACCTGGTCGTTTGCCGGACTAGGAAGCTCAGCAACCGCTTCTGGGGAATTCGGATCGGCTAGCATTGAGCATTGAGGATCACGACAAACTGAATCTCCGCCGCACTCCGATCCAGTGCTGATATCGCCTGGCGATCTCGACTGCTCATGCAGAGTTTCATGTGTTCCTTCTGCTCCGATCCGATTCCGATACATTCGCGATGCCGAGCTGATCAAACTGTGATCCGGCTTAGGATTCACCCTCGGCACAGAAAGGGCGGGAACGACCAGCGCGAGGATCTCGCGCGGCAGCCGAAGGCGGGGTCGTTCCCGCCCTTTGCCCGAATTTTACTAGACCGCATCATTTGGTACCTCGCTCGAAAATAGAGACTTCTGCTCGCCTAGCTGCTCCCGAAACCAGACCGCATCACAGACCGGGTCCGACTCTAGAAAAGATGGATAGCAGTCCGCGACAGGCTCTACGATCAGTTCGGCCTGCGGGATTATTGGCGAAATCTGTCCACCGATCACCGGCACATTCTTCAGGTGCGTAACTGGCCGGGCTGGGAAAAACCGTCGGAATAAGTGCTGCGCCGCTTTGAAGAGTTCAGGGGTGGTCGCGACATAGACCACTTCGAATGCTGGCAGTGAACATAGAAGTTTGTCGTGCGTTGAAAGGAACCGGTCGAACTTTGCGATGGATCGTTGTCCTTCATCTATGAACGTAAACAGAACGGTCAAGGTCCTTTCTGCACGCCGGACCGAGATAGGCATCAGGTCGCCGAACTTATTTGCGGAGGCCAGGGCATCATCTTTTACACCAAACTGAGCGAAGAATTTGTGCTGGGAGGCGTTCGTTTCCAGAAAGTCTTGCTTCCCCAGGTGAGCCAAAACATAGTCGAGCATGATGAGCCTGCGACGAATCTCGCGTGGGCTCTTTGGTCGGCGATTGGGAGAAACTTTCTGTCCGACGATCCTGTAGATCTGCTTGGCACAGAGTTGATAGAGTAGGCGCCTCGGCGCGCACTGGATCTCTCGAACGTGCCCAGCAAGTTTTGCCTTCGCGAGAAAGTTCGCCCCGATCCAGCCGCGTCGCCGCTGGACTGAGGAATTGAACTGGCGGCGAAGGAAATAACCGGAGTACACGGCAACCCTATATAAGAAGGCGGCCTCACGCTCGGAGTATCCCATGCACCTCAACGTGTCGATCGAATCGTATTGGGCGTGGCGTAGGGTCATAGTTCCAGCACCCAATCGAGCGTGTGATGTTCATCTTCGATCCGGGCCGACATCGCGGCCTGATCGGACGAAGACGCATAGGTGCGGAATCCAGCTTGCTCTTTGGCGCGGAGATGTTGCGGACGGTAAGCGGCGCTTACGACTTCGATGTCGGAGAAGGCCGCCTGCGATCCGCGGTCTTGCTCGTAGTGGATTCGAGCATCGGGAATTTCAATCTTATTGCGAATATACGGAAGGTCGAGCCGCTGGGCGACGTACTGCTTGATCTCCTGGAGCTCGCGATCAGGTTCGGCCTTTCGGGCGGCGTAGATCGCCTTTTGGACTTTGTGTTTCAGTTCAAAATCGAGCTCAACACGGAGGTTCTTACCTCCACCGCGCTCGATGCGCTCGGCTTCTTTCAGGTAGGCCCGGTAAATCTGCGTATCGTGTTCCACCTTACGAGGCTTCGCCAGCCCGTGGTAAAGCTTTTGATCCAGCGGAATCTTGCCAGCCTCACCGCCGAGTTGTTTGCCGTACTTGGTGAGTGTGACGACCTCGATGCGCTCAGGGTGAACCCAGCGTCCGTCATTTCGTGTCGCCACGGTATCAACTCTGACCAAGTCCTGATCTTCCAAATATCGGAGGTCCGTCTGCAACCTTGCTTGTCGCCGCCATAGATTGTTTGCGCAATATCCCTCACCGCGGGAACCCGGAAACGACCGGTTTCGGCGAGCAACGTTTGTTCTTCGGGGCGAAGTCGGAGTCCGCGAAACCTGGCGGCTATGCCCTTGCGAGTGCGCCGAGGATGGTACTCTACTTGACGGCGCTTATCGACAGGATCGTGCTCGGCTTCAATGGAGCGGCCCCGCCGCGGCTGCATGACGCGGAAAATGATCTTGGCGCGGACATCTCGTTCACTCGGGAATTCTCCTGTTCTTTGTTTTTCTGGAACATGCAAGTCATTGAGTTCTCGGTAAGAGTAGGTGGCGAGACCGGAACAGTCCAAGACTTCTTCATCCCGAATTTATAGCGGCTGGCTATGAAAAGAAAGGAGTCCTGGTGAGGGACTCCGGCGCTGGGCCTGCCTATACCGGCACGACAGGCAGGCTGTACCAGTCGCAAAATAAAATTTTCTTGGCTCCAGCGACCCGAGTTTTCAGTTACATTGCTGTAACAGAGCAGGCGGGATTGTGCGCTTTCGCAGCAGAAGCAATACGCTTACGGAGCCGTGCGGACTGTCGTTTGGCGAGCTCCATCGGCTCAACGATGATGATCTGATGGATCATCTCCGCCTCTCGCACGATGAGGCGCTCACGGTTCTGTTCGACCGCTACCACCGCCTTGTTTTGAGCATTGCTCTCAAAATCCTCCGCGACACTGGCGAGGCTGAAGATCTCGTGCAAGATGTGTTCCTCAATCTTCATCAGACAGCGGTACGATTTGATCCCGCGCGCGGTAGTACTAAGGCATGGGTGATTCAAATGGCCTACCGCCGCAGTTATAACCGCCGCCAATATCTGGCGACGCGGGCTTTTTACAGCGCCGAAGAGGTAGAACGGCTAGTGGAAAAGGCAATGCTTCCATTCGCCTTACAGACTCCCGAGTCGAGACATCTGGCGGCGCAGATGCTGGACCAGGTGCATGGTCCTCAGCGTAAGGCGCTTCAGCTGGTTTGCTTGCAGGGCCTCACTATGGAAGAAGTCGCGGCCAAAATGGGAGAGTCAGTGGGCAACGTTCGACACCATTACTATCGCGGCTTGGCTCATCTGCGAGCCGTCATCCGAGAAAGATCTCGAAAGGCCGTTGTGTCAACCGCCCACCAGGAGGCGCTCAATGCAAAACCATGAGCACTTCGAAGAATTCTGCGCTCTTGCCGCAGTTGGACAACTATCACCCGATGAGTACGGCGAACTTGAAATGCATCTCGCGGCCTGTGGCGCGTGTCAAGAAACGTTACGCGATATAGCGGTCGTGACGGACTCATGGCTGCCTGCAACATTGCCACTGAGGCATGGAGTATCTGCTGTGCATCTGCACTCGACCAGCAGCCTTCGAGAGAATTTTCTGGCCCGAGCCCGCGATCGCGGAATCAATCTGACGCGACAATCTGACGCATGTTCCGGCCTCTGGACACAGTGGCCGTTCTATACTGCCAGGCCCTACTTCACCGCAACCGCAGTAGCCGCCTGCGTCGTTTCAATTGCATTCTTCTTAATCCGAATTGATCAGCGAACTAGGCGGTTTACAAATGAGGCGCAAGCCTTGGGTGCCCAACTCGGGGTTCTGCAGCGCGAAAACACGTCTCTTAAGCGGAAGATTGCCGCCGAGGAGGAGATTACGGCAACCACCCTTGCGGGTTCCAATGAGCTGGAGATCCTGCGCAAAGAACGGGATGGGGCTGCGGCCAAAACCACTGCTCTCGAAAATAGCGTGACTGCGCTGGCCAAGGATCGCGATGAATTGCAAAAGCAGCTTGTTGGTACTCGTGCAGAGCTTGCGGGTGTGTCGCAGAACTATGCGGCCGTCAATCGCGACTTGATATCTATCCGCACCGGACTAGAGGCGGCACGTGCGGAAAACGCAGGAGACCAGGCGCGCCTGCTCGCACAGCAAAAGAAAATTGAAGAGCTTTCGCAGCGCCCAGCGGTCGAGGAAGGCGCCCTCGAACGCGAGCGGGGACTTTTAGCGGCTGACCGCGATATTCGCGAGCTGATGGGTGCGCGCAATTTGCACATCATTGACGTGCATGACCGCGACTCGAAAGGAAAGGCCCGGCGCTCGTTTGGACGAGTCTTCTATACCGAAGGCAAGTCGCTGATTTTCTATGCCTTCGACCTCTCTGAGCCAAGGCTGAAAAACGCATCCTTCCAGGCCTGGGGCCATAAAGAAGATGGCAGCAAGAAGGCTGTCAGTTTGGGTCTGTTTTACTTGGATGACAAGCAACAGGCTCGCTGGGTGCTGCGATTCAATGATCCGGCTGTGCTGGCTGAGATTGACTCTGTATTTGTCACGGTTGAACCGCCCGGAGGCCGCAAAAATCCATCCGGAGAAAAGCTCCTGTACGCATTCTTAAACTTCGACGCGAATCACCCGTAGCGGAGGTCCCGAACGAGTCCGGTCTTTGCTCGCCGAATCGGCGGGCAATTTTTTTGGTACAGGAAGCATCGCAGTTCGGTACGACTAAACAAGAGGAGAACCTGCCGATGAAAAAGCTCCGTCTCGTGGTGCTCTTGTTGGTCGTGGTTTGCTGCGGTACGGCGGTAGCTCAAACTGATTCCGCTGCGATTTCAGGCCGCATCGTCGACAACTCAGGCGCTGTGGTAGTGGGCGCCGATGTGCGAGTAACCAACATCGACACCAACGTGGAGCACGCCACCGCGACCAACGGCGAAGGCTTCTACCTGGTTCCGAATCTCAAAGCTGGCCGCTACCGCATAATCATCAAGAAAGAGGGTTTTCACCAGATCGTGAAGACCGAGATTGTCCTACACGTGCAAGATGTCGTGGCCGAGAACTTCAAACTGGAGGTGGGAGCTTTTTCTGAGGCAATAACGGTCACTGGCGATGAACTGCATGTCAATACCGAGGACGCCAGCGTGAGCACGGTCGTGGATCGCCAATTCGCCGAGAACCTTCCGCTGAATGGGCGCAGCTTTCAATCGCTGATCCAGCTCACGCCGGGAGTGGTGCTCACGGCCAACAATGGGTTTGACACCGGCCAGTTCAGCATCAACGGCCAACGCGCAAGCTCAAACTACTGGATGGTGGACGGGGTCAGCGCCAACATAGGCGTCAGTTCAGGCGTGACTCCCGGAAATGGACTCGGGGGTGCGCTCGGCTCGTTCAGTGCCCAGGGAGGCACTAACAGCTTGGTCTCCGTGGACGCGCTCCAGGAGTTTCGCATCCAGACTTCCACCTATGCCCCTGAATTCGGTCGCACTCCCGGTGGACAGATTTCCATTGTTACGCGCTCCGGGACCAATCAATTTCATGGAACTGCGTTCGACTACTTGCGCAATGATGTTCTTGACGCAAATGATTGGTTCGCCGACAACGCCGGTTTGCGCAAGCCGGAAGAACGCCAGAATGATTTTGGTGGAACCTTCAGCGGCAAAATTCTCAAGGACCGGACCTTCTTTTTCTTCTCGTATGAAGGGCTACGGCTTCGCCTGCCACGGGTTGGGCAAACTACTGTTCCCGACCTATCGGCGCGAACGAATGCACTGCCTGCTATTCAGCCGTATTTGAATGCTTACCCTCTCCCCAATGGTCCCGAAGACCCTGCAAATCCTGGTGCCGCCCAGTTCAATCGTAGCTTTTCGAATAAGTCCACGCTCGATGCGTACAGTCTGCGGCTCGACCATAAATTGAACAACAAGTTGGCTCTTTTTGGCCGCTTCAACCACTCCCCCTCTGACATTATTGTTCGTGGCGGTAGTCCCTTCCCCCTAAGCGTGGTTGCGCCGAGCCGGATAACAACTCAAACGACAACGGCGGGGGCTACGTGGGTTCCATCATCCAAAGTAGCCAATGACCTGCGGTTTAATTACAGTCGCACAAGTTCGGCGAGCTATTCTTATCTAGATACGTTCGGAGGGGCGGTGCCGCTTACGGCTCTGCCGCTGCCGAATCCATATACCCTTCAAGATGCGAAGTTCCAGTTCGGCGTTTTTTCATTGAGCGTGGGTCCCGGAATTCAGATAGGAAAAAGCGCGCACCAGCTGCAGCGGCAATTTAACATAGTTGACAGCCTGTCGGTACAGCGAGGTGGCCACAGTTTGAAGTTCGGCGTTGACTATCGTCGCTTGACGCCTCAATTCGATCCACCAAAGTATGCCCAGGGCGCCTTTTTTTTCGATGTGCCGTCCGCGGAAATCGGCAGTACGTACCAAAATCAAGTAACTGCTTCCCGCAGCGGCACACTGTTGTTCCGCAACCTAGGTATGTTTGCGCAAGATACATGGCGCATCCTTCCGCGTTTGACCCTAACCTACGGTCTGCGATGGGACATCGACTTTGCGCCCTCATCGATCAATGGGCCTAGTCTAGCGGCGGCAGTAAACTTTACTGACCCGGCAACGTTGAATTTGGCTCCCCCTGGAACACCTGCGTTCAGCACGCCCTACGGGAATGTAGCACCCCGCTTTGGCTTGGCCTATCAAGTTTCTCAGAGCGAGAAATGGCAAACCGTGTTGCGAGGAGGGTTCGGCGTCTTCTACGATCTCGTGAGCAGCGAGGCAGGTAATGGCATCCTGTCGTCTTTTTACCCGTTTGGTGCGCAGAAGTTCCCTAGTGGAACCTTTCCATTCGCAGACACTGCACCACCTCCGATTACTTTTGTGGGATCGGGGTGGCTTGCTGCGTCCAATCCCCATCTTCAGTTGCCCTACACGCTAGA
>Ga0070707_100002687_pt1 | contig 16906 bp, 15 predicted proteins | sample KBSK5502metaG_FD_65468 | JGI IMG/M metagenome (GOLD analysis project Ga0070707, IMG submission 65468) | Corn, switchgrass and miscanthus rhizosphere microbial communities from Kellogg Biological Station, Michigan, USA - KBS K5-50-2 metaG | ecosystem: Host-associated > Plants > Roots >... | reverse complement strand
CGAGCACCGCGATTTTCGCGGGCGACTCGGGGCGGCTGCGAAACGCGATGCCCAGGCCCGCCGTCATCAGCACCGGAAAGAGAAACGTCCAGAAGATCGCTTCGGGCTCGCGGATGAACTCGAGGATTCGCACGTGCACCAGCCGCACCAGCGGCCGCTCCGACCAGCGGCGCGCCGGCTCAGCCATCGCGCAGCGTCCGTCCGGTGAGATGCACGAACACGTCTTCCAGCGTGGCGGAGTGGGTCTGGAGCCGGGCGAGCGGAAGGCCGCGGGCGCCGAGCAGCGCCAGCAGCGCCGGAATGGTGCGATGCGCCTGGGCGGATTCGAGGAGATAACTCGTCTCCTGCCGCCGGAGGCTCAGGGCGCCGTCGAGCTGAAGAAGCACGTCATCGGGAAGGGGCTGGGTCTCGTCGGCGATACTGAACTCGATGATATGCTGGGTCCCGAGCGACGCGATGAGCTGCTGCGGCGTGCCGAGCGCAATCACCTTGCCATGGTCCACGATCGCCACGCGATCGCACAGCCGCTCGGCTTCTTCCATGTAATGCGTCGTGATGACGACCGTGCGCCCGGCCCGCTTGACTCCGTCGATCAGATCCCACAGCTGCCGGCGCGACTGGGGGTCGAGTCCGGTCGTGGGTTCGTCGAGAAAGAAGAGCTCCGGATCGGCGACCAGGGCGCAGGCCAGCGCGAGCCGCTGTTTCTGGCCGCCGGAAAGCTGCCCGACCCTTCCGTTCCGTTTTTCGCCGAGCTGGACCGCGGCGAGCACGTCCTCGAGGGGACGGGGCCGCCGGTAGAAGCTCCGGAAGAGCTCCAGGGTTTCGGCGACGGTGAGCTTTTCACTGAATTGGGTTTCCTGCAGCGAGACCCCAAGCCGTTCGCGAAGCGCCGCGCCGCCCTGATCCCAGTGCTGGCCGAGCACCAGGACGTCGCCGGCATCGGGCGGGGTGAGGCCTTCGCAGATTTCAATCGTGGTCGTCTTGCCCGCGCCATTGGGGCCGAGGAGGCCGAAGCATTCGCCCGGCATCACGTCCAGATCGAGACCATCCACGGCGACCACGTCGCCATACACCTTGCGGAGGCCGTGGAGAGAGAGTGCCGGGGCGGGCATGCAGAAAAGTAAGAGGTCAGTGGTCAGCGGTCAGTGGTCAGTGACCGCTGATCACTGACCACTGATCACTGATCACTGATCACCGAGTGCTGGCGTTCAGCAAGAAGCCGCTCGGTAAAATCCAGCCGGGATTCCAGCTCCGACATCCGCTGCTGAAGGTCGTCGAGCATCACATCCCGGTTGGCGACCACGCCCTCGAGTCGGCGGATTTCTTCCCGGCTCCCGCTCTCCAGGCCCTCGAACCGGCCCCAGCGCCCCCGCTTCGCCCCGAACATCATGCGCATCATCGGTCCCATGAACATGACGATCAGCACGAACATCATCCAGCTCGGGAACTGCGCGAACATCGGCATCGCCATCTCTCCCAGGGTCGTGCGAGTTACTCCTTGGCCCACTCTTTCTCGATCTCGTCGGTGGCGCGCTTCAGAATCTCGGTGATCCGCGGCACCGCCGGGTGTCCTGCGCCCCAGCGCCAGGCCCGCTTGTACGTCACGCTCGCCATTCGCGCGAAGGCCTGGTGCAGATCGCCCATCGGTCCGCCGGCAAAGTCGCGCACGGTGTCGCGCACCCGGTCGAAGATGTCTTCGATGGTGTCCTTGTTGGACTCGAGAAAGGCTTCACCCTCCGGGGTGATGTGATACACCTTCTTGCCGCCCTCCTCGACCACGCGCACGTACCCCTGGTCTTCCAGCAGCTGCAGGGTGGGGTAGACCGTCCCCGGCGATGCGGTGTAGCACCCGGCCAGCTTTTCCTCCAGCGCCTTGATCACTTCGTAGCCGTGCCGAGGCTTTTCCTTGAGCAGCCGGAGGATCACGAACTTCACTTCCCCCGATTCGAACATCTGGCTGCGGCGACGGCGATGCCGTCCTCCGCCTACCCGAAATCCGAACAGCCCGGGCCCGCACTCAGCCGAAAAGAAGTCGGCCAGGCCACCTAACCCCCAGTCATCACGTGACTTATCCATACTTGCCATCCATTTATAAGATAGGTCCCACGACATAGCATACGATATATCTTACGATAGGTTTCGAGAACGGGCAAGCGCGCCTGCCGGTGCGTTGCGCCCGGCCCGAATCGGAGGGAGATTCCGCCCGCCTCCCCCACAGGATCATGCGCATGCCAGCCCGTTCCCTGCGGACGCTCTCCGCCCTCCTCCTCTTCGTTTGCGCGCCTGCCGCAGCCAGTGCCCAGGCGACCGACGCCGACATCGCGCGACTGGTGACGGCCATGCTCGGCGACACCCCGATGCTTTCGGACCTCGAGCGATTGGTCGATGGATTCGGCGGACGGGCGACCGGCTCGCCCGCCAACACCAGGGCGGTGGAGTGGGCGCTCACGCGCTTTCGCGACGCGATGGTGGATGCGCGCACCGAACCGTTCACGATGCCCGGCCTCTGGCTGGAACGTTCGTCTTCTGCGACGATCCGCGGCGGCGCGCTTCCCTTTGCTCCCAGAGTCGCCGCACTTCCCTTCTCGGTGGCGACACCTTCAGCCGGCACCACCGCCCCCCTCCTCGATGGCGGCGGCGGAGACTCGGCGGCGTTTGCTTCGCTCGGCGGCAAGGCGCGAGGCGCCTGGGTGTTGATCGAGCAGGAAGAGCTGCGTGACCTCGATGGACTCTTTCGGGAGTACGCGCTGTCGGGACAGATCGAAGCGCGAGCCTGGCAGGCGGGTGCCGCCGGCATCGTCTATATGGGTTCCCGTCCCAACAATCTCCTCTATCGGCACAACCTGAACCTCGGTTTCGCGAACCGGGAGCACCCCGGGCTGGTGATGGAGCGCGATGGCGCGCTCCGGGCACTTCGTCTCCTCCGAGCGGGAACGCCGCTCACGCTCACGGCGACGCTTGATCTCGAGACCGGTCCGGCCTACCAGAGCGCCAACGTCATCGGGGAGATTCGCGGCAGCACACGCCCCGACGAGATCGTGCTGGTGGGCGCCCACCTCGACAGCTGGGATCTGGGTGGAGGTGCGCTCGACAACGGGGCGAACGCGATGATGGTGCTCGATATTGCCCGGCAGATGCACCGGCTCGGCATTCGTCCCAGCCGCACCATCCGGTTTGTCCTCTGGAACGGCGAAGAACAGGGGATCCTGGGATCGCTCGGCTATACCCGGACTCACGCGGCCGAGCTGGACCGCCACGTGATGACGACCAGTATCGATATCGGCACCGGCCGCATCACCGGATTCTTCACCGGCGGGCGGCCGGAGATTCTCCCTGCGGTGGAGCGGGCACTGGCACCGGTCGCCGGCCTCGGACCCTTTCAACAGGTGGACCTGCCGATCGTCGGCACCGACAACTACGACTTCATGCTGGAGGGTGTCGCGCACCTCGTCGCCAATCAGGAGTCGGCGAATTACGGGCCGAACTATCACGCCAGGAGCGACGAATTCGGTGCCGTCGATCAGAAGCAGCTGCGCCTGAATGCCGCGATCATAGCCGCGGTCACGCTTGCCTTCGCCGAGATGCCGGTGACATGGAAGCGGCAGACCCGCGCGGACATCGAACGGTTGATCGCCACCACCGATCTGCGCCAGCAGATGGAGTCGCTGGGAATGTGGGGGGAGTGGGCGAGTGGGGCGCGGGGGCGGAAGCGGCCGTGAGCGCACGCCTTCAGCCTGCAGCCATCAGCCTGGAGCGGTGAGCATCCTTTTCTGGGCGACGCTCCTTCTGCTGCTGGTCATCGTGGCGAGCGGACTCGATGTGCTGATCGGTCTTGGCCGGCTCGAGCCGCTCGCCGGGATTCCCCCGCTCACCGGGCCAGGGCCACGGGTGACGCTGGTGACCGCGGCGCGCGACGAGGAGCGCGGGATCGAAGCGGCCGCGCGCTCGCTCTTCGCCCAGGACTACCCCGCGCTCGACTTCGTCATGGTGGATGACCGCTCCACCGACCGCACCGGCGCCATCCTCGACGCGCTCGCCGAGCGCGAGCCGCGCCTCCAGGTGGTGCACCTCCGCGAGGTGCCGTCGGGATGGCTCGGCAAGAACAATGCGCTGCAGCAAGGGGCCAACGCGGCACGGGGCGAGTGGATTCTCTTCGCGGATGCCGATATCGTGATGCATCCGTCCACGGTGGCGCGTGCGATCGGCTTCGTCGAGCGGCGGGGCGTCGACCACCTGACTCTGCTTCCCGATCTCGTGATGCCCGGCCTTCTCCTCAAAGCATTCGTGTCCGCGTTCATCATCTGGTTCTCGGGATATCTCCGCCCCTGGAAGGCCCGGGATCCGAACAGCCGGTTTTTCGTTGGAGTGGGGGCGTTCAACCTGGTCCGCGTCCGCGCGTACGCCGCGGCGGGTGGGCACGCGCCGATCCGGATGCGCCCTGATGACGACCTCAAGCTCGGCAAGATCCTCAAGCGCAGCGGCGCGCGGCAGGACGTGGTACTGGGACGGGGGCTGGTGTCGGTGGAATGGTACCACTCGCTTCGCGAAGCGATCGAGGGCCTGATGAAGAACTCCTTTGCCGTCGTCGAGTACAATGCCTTCCTCATGGTGCTGGGAGCCGCCGCGTATTGCCTCATCGGACTGGGGCCGCTGGCGGTCCTGCTCTTCGGGGAGGGCAGCGTGCGCGCGATGGGCGCGATCGCGGTCGGCTTTCAGCTGCTCGTGCACCTTCGTGGCGCGCGGGAAGCCGGGGCGCCCCCGCAGGCCGCGCTGCTGTATCCATTGATCTCGATGGTTTTCTGCTGGATCGTGCTCCGGGCGATGGTGCTCAATCTGCGGGATGGCGGCATCACGTGGCGAGGTACGTTTTATCCGCTTGGCGAGCTCCGGCGCAACCGGGTGTGACCCCGAAGGTCCCCCCAATTTTTCTTGTTTGTTGGTTCAATCGGTGGACATCTGTGGTTCCACCGGACTGACAATACGAAACCGGCGGGTGAGGTACTGCGTCGGGAATACCATGCCTGATCAGCACACCTGGTCCCGCCGCCGGTTCCTCGCCGCGGTGGGCGCGGCGGCCACCGTCGCCCCCTTCGGTTGTGGCCGCGGGCCGATGGGCGACACCGGCGGAGGCTCGGCGCGCCTCACCGCTCGCCCCGGCACGCCGACGGCCACGATCACGCCGGGCACCTGGCCCCTCGGTCTCGGGCCGGAGAGCTACGACGGCTTTTTGCTGGTTCCGCAGGGTTATGTCGCCGCGACACCGGCACCGCTCGTCCTCGCGCTGCACGGCGCGGGAAGCCGGGCCAACGGACCGATCAATTTTCTCGGTACCTACGCCGAGTCGCGCGAGTTCATCGTGCTATCGGTGGATTCGGTCGGACTGACCTGGGACGCGATCACCTTCAAGTACCTCTCGGACGTTCAATTCATCGACCGCGCCCTCGCGCACGCCTTCGCGCGATGCAATGTCGATCCGGACCGCGTCGTGGTGGAGGGATTCTCCGATGGCGCGTCGTACGCGCTCGGGCTCGGGCTTGCGAACGGCGATCTCTTCAAGCGAGTCGTCGCCTTCTCCCCGGGATTCGTCCCGCCCTTCGACGGCCCGGCCATCGGGAAGCCGGAGTTCTTCTTCAGCCACGGTCTCCAGGATCCGGTCCTGCCGATCGATGTGGCCAGCCGGCGGATCGTCGCCGACTTGCGATCGGACGGATACGAGGTGGACTACCACGAATTCAGCGGGGGCCACGAGATCCCTCCCGCCATGGCGTCGCTCGCGGCCGACTGGCTGATCCGATAGCCGGTGGCAGTCTTCAGTCTTCGGTCTTCAGTCTTCAGTCTACTCTTCAGCTACCACCGATGTTCGCCAGGTCCCATCCGACAACCGCTGCAGGGTCACGGCGCGCACCTGTCCCGCGTTAATCGAAATGGTCGCCGTTTCCGCGACCACGTTCGTGGTACCGGGAGTAACGAAGCGGACGATGTAGGTGCCGGGATCGAAATACATGAGCGTGCTGTAGGAGGAGACCCTCGCGTCAAGCGAGAGCTGACTGCCCAGGCCCGCGAGCGCCACGCCCGGCGCGCTGATGTACACGTTGAGAGGAATGGGCGGCGGCTGCGAAGCCGAGTCCGGCGGAATCACGATGGTCGAGATGTTGATGATTCGCAGATTGGCGCGATCGGGCCTGGCGAGTCCGGTGTCCACCACGACGGAAGGCGTGAGCACCAGCGCGGCCAGCGATCCCGAAACCATCACCGTGTACTTGGCACCCGCCGTGAGGTTCACGCTCTTTGAGGCGAGGACGCCTGATTCTCCCGTGCGGCGGACCGCGAGCATCTGCACGCCGCCGGGGACCGTCACCAGCGCGGATGCCTGCTCGTACTGCACTCCACCGGCGATGACTCTTCCTCCGACCACAAGGTCGAGCGAGATGGGGCCGGCGGCGGTGTTCATCATCCGCATGGTGGCGGTTCCGGAATCACCGTCGGGCCCCCCGCTGTCGCCGCCGCAGGAGATGGCCAGGAACATCGCGGCGACGGTGGCGCCGCCGAATGAGATCCGCATCGTCGTGTCCTCCCGTCCCGGTGGAATCGCGAACCGTTGTGTTGGAAAGTCCGGAGACCTCGGGAATCCCTACGGCAGACGACCCGCAGTTGTGACACCGCGGAGGGTGGATGAAACTGCTACTTATCCTTTGCGTTTCAAAAGCGAAATGACCCCGATTCCGAGAAGCCCGGTGGCGAGGAGGGCCATCGTGGCCGGCTCGGGTACCGTGGACTGGCCGGGCAGCTCGAAGTTGTCCTCGACCGCAAAGCCGTCCTGTTCCGCAAAACCAAGCTGAACATTGTCGATATTCCCGTGATAGGCACCCGGCCAGCTGCTGCCGAGGCCGATCATCACGCCGTAAATCACGGCATTCGAAGAATAGCAGTTGTCCACCCATCCGCCGAAATCGTAGGTCTGCAACAGGGCGGAGCTCGAAAAGTTTCCGTTGGCGCAGCCGAGGTTGGTGTATGTGTTTCCGCCGTCGAAGTGGCGCCAGAACTGTTGCGAGGTGAGATCCTCGAAATGCCAGACGTCATTCTCGGTCGGCGCGAGGACGCCCTTCGTGTTGTACCAGCGTTCCCACACGAGGTGACTGACCACTTCCTGGTTGTCCACGAAATCGCGGACCAGGAGGCGGAGGACCGGTGTCTGCTCCTGCCACGTTTCGGCGAGGAGCGACGGGTCCGCGCCGGGCGGGAGGAGATAATTGTGCCGGTACCAGTCGAAGGTGAGGCAGTTGATGTCGGAGAGCAGACCCCACGCGCTTCCCGCAGACGCGGTGCGTTTGAAGAAGGCCCAGTCGAAGAGACTCCCTGACGTCGTTGCTTCCAGGGAGCCGTTGCCGCTGCGCGGATTGGCGCCGGTGATGCCGACGGTGCCGGAATTCACCGCGTTGGGATAGACGTTGAGATCCGCGGCCCACGAGGGATTGCCGGGGAAGATCGTGTTCGGTGTGTCGCGCTGAGCGCAACTTGCGCTCGAGGCCAGGGCCCAGAGCGGCGACACCGCACCCAGCATCAGCGCACCTGCCGCCGCGAGACTCCGAATCTGCTGCCGTACCGACATTGGGACGCCCCGGCTGGAAGAATACTCTAGACTCTCCATGAGCAACGGATATGCCTCAACTGTTTCGGCCTTTGTTCGGCGGCAAGTGTTGGAGCTGAACGACTTCGGCGGGAGCCGGCGCGACAGGCAGCGGGATTCGAGCCACAGTGTTGGAGGGGCGCAACTGTTGGCGGCTAGGTGCTGGGTGCTGGGTGCTGGGTGCTGGAACCTACCTCTCACCTCTCACCTCTCACCTCTCACTTCGTTGAGCACCAACGAGCAACACGTCACCCCACCTTCCGCCTTCGCCAGCTCGCTTCCTTCGACGGCACGCACTTCGATGCCCTCAGCGCGCAGGCGCTCTGCGGTGCGGAGAAACTCGGCAGGAAAGATGACCACGTCACCGATGCGAAGGGCATTCGCCGCGAACGGTTCCCGGGGATCGATCGGGAGGAGACGGTAGTCTTCGAAGAGGGCAGGATCGACCCAGTCGGGATTGATGAGCAGGGTCCGGTCGGCCACTTCCGTCACCGCGGATTTGAGATGCAGACAGCCGGTGACCGCCACGGTGCGGACGGTGTATCCGGCGGAGACGGTGATTCGCGCCAGCTCGGCCGCGCCCTGCGTGCTGGTACGCGCGGTGAGTCCGACGAACAGGGTCCTGCCGCTCACCAGCACGTCGCCTCCATCGAGCGTGGCCGGTTCCGCGATGCGCTCGAGGGGACGGTACCGGCGAAGCGCTTCGGCGACCGACGCGGTTTCCGCGCGGCGCGACAGCGCGCCGGGCCGGGTGATCACCGCCAGCTCGTCGAGCACCACCGCCGTATCCTCGACGAATACACCATCGGGAGAGTCGGGGGCCGGCGCGAGGTGTTCGACACGACACCCCGCGGCAGCGAGCGCCTGGAGGTACGCTGCATGCTGCCGGCCGGCTCGCGGGACGTCGATCGGCGCGCGCGCCAGATGGCTCAGTTCGCACCGCGCAATCTCCGGACTCAGATCGCGCACCAGCGCGAGGCGCTTCACCGGATCTCTGCTGCTCCCGCGGCGCGCAACCTGGTATTCAGGTTCGCGAGCTCGATGGTCTTGAGCGACTCCCAACCCTCCCGCGCCTTTCGCGCGGCGGCGAGCCGGTCGGCAATCGCTGCCACCAGCTGGGCCGTCGGGAAGGCGTCGGCGTCCTGGATGTTTCCGTAGAGCGAGGCGAGCTCGCCATTCACCCGCGTCAGTGACGGAGTGCCACCGCTTTCGACCGTCGCGGCTTTGCCGTCGAACTCGGCAAGAGCGTCCGCGGCGGGGCCGGGACCGGCGTTTGTCCGCGCGTCGCGCACTTTCGCTCGCAGCGCGCGAAGATCCCGCAGCGCGCCGGCTCCCCCGCGCAGCGCGGTCACCAGCTGGCGCGAGAGGGTGTGCTGCTGCGTCAGTACCGTGAGGGGCAGCTTCACCCGCGGATCCATTCGGACCGAGAGCGGCTGGGTGACCGTCCGCCCATTCGCGGTGAGCCGGACGGTGTACCGCCCGGGCACGACCCAGGGACCGGTCGGCTCGATGGCGGTGTTCAGGTAGACGGCGGCGATGGGATACCCGAAACTGACGCCGTCCGGCTCGGATTCGCGAAGATCCCAGACGAAGCGATGCGTCCCCGCGACCGCGGAGAGCGCTTGTGGCGGCCGAATCCAGTAATCGGGAATATTCCGGCCCGGAATCGGCTCGGCGGGATGGTCGGCGCTGGAAAAGCGGCGCACCAGCGCTCCCGCGGCATCGAGAATCTCGAGGATGACCGGCGCAGCGGAAGCCTCTCCAAGCCAGTAGTCGATGACCGCGCCGTCGGGAGGGTTCGGGGCCACCGGCTCGTCGGGCGGCAGCGGCGTGTCGGTGTTCATGTTCCAGCGGACCCGAGTGGCGGTCGCCGGCTTGAACAGCACGAGGGGCTCCGCCGCCGTGCGCTGCGCGATCTGGCGGAGCGGAGTGATGTCGTCGAGGATCCAGAACCCTCTCCCGTGGGTCCCGGCGAGCAGGTCGGCGTCCTTGATGACGATGTCGCGGATCGACGTCACCGGCATGTTCTGCCGAAGCGACTGCCAGTGATCGCCGTCGTCGAAGGAAACCCACACCTGCGTTTCGCCCGCGGCGAACAGGAGGCCGCGGCGGACGGGATCCTCCCGAACCGCATTGACCGTGGCGCCATCGGGAATGCCGGTGGTGATCCGGGTCCAGGTCTTTCCTCCGTCCCTGGTCCGGAAGAGGTGCGGCCTGAGATCGTCGAGCCGGAGTGTATTGACCGCGGCGTACGCGGCGAGGGTATCGAAGTGCGACGCGTCGATCAGCGAGACCTTGGCCCAGGGACCAATCTCCTTCGGCGTCACGTTGATCCACCGGCGGCCACCGTTCATCGTGACGTGAATGAGCCCGTCGTCGCTGCCGGCCCAGATCACGTTGACGCTCCTGTAGCTCGGCGCGACGGTGTACACCACCCCGGGGTGACGAGCGGTCGCCGTGCGCTCCGCGGAGTATTTCCCGACGTTCGCCGGAACGATCGAATCGGTCCGGGTGAGATCGGGCGAAATCTTCGTCCAGCTCTTGCCGCCGGTCCGCGTGGTCCAGACCGCGTTGCTGGCGAAGAAGAGCAGACGGGGATCCACCGGAGAGAAGAGCACCGGGGCGGTGCGGAGCGCGCGATAGTCCGGATCGCGGAACAGCCTGGGCGCGACGTTCTGGACCTGGCCGGTACGCCGGTCGTACCGGGACACCTTGCCGCCATAGACGATATCGGGATCCAGCGGGTCGGGGGCGACATACCCGTATTCCTCGACGCCGACCGGATGCCAGTCGCGGAAGGTGATCTGGCCATCGTTGCCACGGCTGGCCACGCAGGCGGAGCCGCTCTCCTGCTGTCCGCCGCAGACGCGATAGGGAAAGGCGTTGTCGGCGCTCACGTGATAGAACTGCGCGGTCGGCTGGTTGTACCACGTGCTCCAGCTCGCTCCACCATTCACCGTGATCACCACGCCCTGGTCGGCCGCGATGAGGATGATCGCGGGATTGAGCGGATTGATCCAGATGCGGTGGTAGTCGTCGCCTCCCGGGGCGCCGCGCAACGCGGTAAACGTCCGGCCCCCGTCGGTGGATTTCCATGTCACGACGCTTCCGGTATACACGATGTCCGGGTTGGTGGGATCCACCTTCACTTCGGCAAAGTCATCGGGCCGTCCCGCGACACGAGGATCGTCACTGATGCGGCGCCACGTCGCGCCCGCATCGTCGGAACGCCAGAGGAATCCGCCGGCGCGCGTCGCCACCGTGGCATACACCCGATTCGGATCGCTCGACGCGATGGCCAGGCCGATCCTTCCCAGCCCGTCGGAGAAGCCGGGGAGTCCGCCGGTCAGCTGATGCCAGGTGGCACCGCCGTCGGTGGACTTGAACAGGCCACTCCCCGGGCCGCTGAACGCGCCGTTTTCCCAGGGTGCCTGCCTCGCTTCCCAGAGCGCCGCATAGACGACGTCGGGATTGGCTGGATCGAGAAGGACATCGATGGCGCCGGTATTCTCGTCCTTGTAGAGAATCTTTTCGAAGCTCTGCCCGCCGTTCGTGGACCGGAAGAGACCCCGCTCGACGTTGGGGCCGTACGGGTGGCCCAGGACCGCGACGAAGATGCGGTTGGGATCGCGCGGATCGACGACGATCTGGGGGATCTGTTGCCCGTCGCGGAGGCCGAGGTGGCTCCAGCTCTTGCCGCCATCCGTCGATTTGTAGATCCCGTCTCCGGTGGAGAGGTCGGGCCGCTGGAGGCCCTCTCCGCTTCCGACATAGATGACATCGGGATTCGAAGGGGCGATGGCGATCGAGCCGATGGAGCCGGTCGGCTGCTCGTCGAAGACCGGCTTCCACGTGGTGCCGTAGTCGGTCGTCTTCCACACGCCGCCGTTGCTGGCGCCGACGAAGAAGACGTTCGGCTGAGCCGGAATGCCCGCCGCAGCCTTGGTCCGGCCGCCCCGGAAGGGGCCGATGTTTCGCCAGGTGAGCGACTGATAGGTGCGAGGATCGACTTGTGCCGCGAGCGGCACAGCACCGGGGAGGATGAGGAGGACGAACATCGCCGTTGCGAGGAGACTGCCGTAACGGGCCTGCAGTGTGGACAGCTTCGGCGACATCATCACTCGGCAACAGCCCTTCTCCGGATTCCGCCGGTAAGAGTTCTGACGGTACTCGTGGCGAGCGCTGTCGTACAGAAGGATAGCAAAGGGCTAGCGATACGACTCCAGAAACCTTCGAATCTCTCCGAACCCCGGGAGCACGCAGAGCCCCAATCCGGCGAGGTCCTTCGCCATTTCCATGGCGCCATCACCGACAACAACCACCGCCACGCCATGGGAGAGTTCGTCGCGAATGGCGCTCAGCGCGTCGCGGCCATTCCGTACCGCGTCGGCGGATGCGAAGCTCAGCCCCAGGACTTGCGCCCCGGTCTGTCTGGTTGCGTCGACGATCGAATCAGCGGAGAGACCGCTGCCCAGGCAGGTGGCTTGCCATCCAAGCGCCGAGGCGACCGCGGCCGCGATCAGAATCCCCGGTTCGTGCCGCTCCCCTGCCGTCGTCGCGAGGATGATCCGGGGCGCATCGGCAGTCTCCTGCATCGTCTCGCCGATCCAGTGGATCGCACGCTGTACGGCGGTGCCGGCGACACGCTCGGCCGCGGACAGGATTTCGTCCGCCGGGTTTCCCATCTCGGCCAGGAGCGGCACGATCACACGATCTACCAGCGCGCTCACTCCGAGCAAGAGCGCCCCGCGCCGCAGAGTCCGCTCGAGTCCCGGCCCGTCGAGCGCCTCCCGCTGCGCCAACGCATCGGAGTACACCTCCTCCGCAGCGGTCGCCTTATCGTCCGCCGTCGTCGCGCCGTCAAGGGCAGAGCCATCCTCCATCAGCAGCGAGCGGAGCGCGTGCGTGGGAAGCCTGGCGACCTGGCCGATGCTCCGTCCCTGTGCGGTCACCCGCTGGAGCAGCACCAGGCGGTCGACATCGTCGTCGCTGTAGAGCCGCTGACCACCCGAAGACCGGTGCGGATCCACCGCGCCGTAGCGCTTTTCCCAAGCCCTGAGGACGTCCGGTGTGAGCCCGGTACGTCGCATGACAACCCGCATTGGGTGATGCATTGCCTGATAATCGCGCCAGTTCCATGTAATGTCAATCGTTTTGCCACTTTTGCTGGACAATGCTTATCTGTCAGCTCGAAAGGATCAGGCGATGCCTGGAATCCAGCGATAGCGCACCTGGTCCATGTACCGGGCATAGGCGGGATCACGCCGAAGAAAATCCTCCTCCATCAACGTCTTGATAACGAAGAGGCCGAGAAAGATCAGGCTGAGCACGAGGTTCACCCAGGAGAAGTTTTCCAGCACGACGCAGAGCTCCGCGAGGAAGAGCGCGCTGTAGATCGGATGTCGAACGAAGCGATAGGGTCCGCCGGTGACGAGGAGGCGCTGCGCGGGGACGAAGCCGATGTTGCGTCCCAGGGTGAGGCGGGCATAGCCATCGGCGATGACGCTCAGCACGGAAAGCGTGTCGGTGAGTCGTGACGGCACCAGCGCATGTCCCGCGGCGCCGATACTCACTGTCAGAAACCCGTAGTAGCTTGCGACGAAGGCGACGAGCCAGTACAGCGGATTGGTCGTCACTCGCACCGGCGCCCTGCGGATCAGCATCGTGACGACGAGGAGCGAGAGCTGCAGCAGGAGCGCCACCCGTGGCACCGTCAGCTCCGCGACCTGCAGGTTGTGGTACAGCACGTACACGAATGGCAGGGCCGCAATCACGGCGATGAGGCGATCGACCCAGGGCCGTCCGAGCAGGGAAGCGATCGTCACGGGAGAAATCGCTCCCGCTCCTCCGGTGTGGGGATTCGGCATTCCTCCCGGCGGCCGAACCAGCGGGATCGGTGTCGCGCGATCCAGTCGTACACCGCATCGCGAATGGGTCGCGGAATCATCCGGAGCAGAGCTGCCGAGCGCCACGGGCCGCCCAACCCGGAGAGGATTGCGAGGGCGGCGTCGGAGCGGATGCGAAAATGACCCTCGTCCTCCAGGATGACGGTGCTCGATGTCTCGGGGCTGGCGAGGTGCGGCAGGCGGACATGCGCGGTTTCTCCCTGGAGCGGTGCGAAGCGATAGCGATGCCCCCGGTCGCGCCTGAGCACGAAGCGTACGAAGCGGTCGCACAGTCCGCAGAGGCCGTCGAAGTAGATCACCCGCATGGAGGAAGATTACGCCCATGCCACTCGAATTGCGTGTTGCCTTTCGCTCGCTGGCTCGAAGCCCGGGCTTCCTGATCACCGCGGTCGTGTCCCTTGCGCTGGGATTCGGCGCCGCCGCCGCGGCGTTCGGCGTGCTCGACGCGGTGCGGTTCCGGGCCATGCCCTTTCCCGACGCGGACCGGCTCGTCGTTCTGAGCGAAGTTTCCGCCGACACGCGCGGCCCCTGCCGGGTCGCCTGCAGCGTCTCCTACGTCACCTTTGCCAACGTGCTCCGGAGCTACCCGCTTCACACGCTGGATGCTCTCGATGCCTACACATCGGGAGGCAAGGCGCTCAACTCCGGCGACGAACCCCGCCTGGTATTCGGCGGCATCGTGACTCCTCATCTCTTCGACCTCCTGGGTGTGCGGCCCTCCCTGGGCCGCTCTATCCTGCCCGACGATGATCGGCTGGGCGTTCCGCTGGTCGTGCTGTTGAGCCACGATCTCTGGACCAGTCAGTACGCGCAGGATCCGGCGATCGTGGGCCGCACGATCAAGTTGAGCGACAGTTTTTACACCGTGGTCGGCATCATGCCCGCCGGATTCAACCATGAGGTGGGGTCGCAGTTCTGGCTGCCGATGACTCCGACGCTCGATCCGAGCACCCGGCCGTCGATTCGCTCGGTGACGGTGATCGGGCGGCTCGCTCCCGGGCGCAGCGTCGAGGCACTTCGCGCCGAGCTGGCGGCGATTGACCCCGCCGTGCTGACGCCGGCCGGGGCGGCACCGGCAGACCGGATCCGGCTCGAGGCGATGCCGCTTCGCGACCGGTACACCGCCTCGACGCAGTCTCACGATCTCATTTTCGCCGGCGTGGTGGCGTGCGTGCTGCTGATCGCCTGCGCCAATGTGGCGAACCTCGCCCTGGTTCGTGCCCTGCATCAGCAGAAGGAATTCGCCGTCCGCACGGCGCTCGGAGCCCAACCCGCGCGGATCGCGAGGGCCGTGTTCCTCCAGCACCTCGTGGTCGTGCTCGCGGCATCGACACTCGGACTCGGCTTCGCCGCCTGGCTGCTCCACACCCTCCAATCACTCGCCATCCTGCAATCGATCCGCCCGAGCGGGATGGACTACCGGCTCGACGCCAGGGTGCTGGGGTTTCTTGCCCTGCTGGCCCTCGGTGTGAGCGTAGTGCTCGCGTTCGTGTCCGCGCGGGTGGCAATCCGACCAGGAGTGCAGCGGGTCCTGCGGGAGGGTGCGCCATCGGCCGGGGGAAGCCGGCGAGGCAGCAGAGCACAGCGTCTCTTCGTCGTTGCTCAGGTCGCGGCCGCCGTCGTCCTGATGACCGGTGCCGGACTGCTCACCCGCACGGCATTCCGTCTCGCCCGCCTCGACCCCGGATTCGACCCGCGCGGAGTCGTCCAGGGAACGCCCAGCCTTCCGCATCCGTGGCGGGTGCGCGAGAAGTATCTGCCGCTCACCCGTGAGATCGTGGCGGAGTTGCGGAATCTCCCCGGTGCGATGGAGGTCGGCGTGCTGGCGCAGCTTTCCCTCGGACTCCGGGGCGCCGCGCCGGGAATCACGGTCCAGGGGCAGTCCTCGGAATTGCCGAGCGAGCTGGTTCCTGCCGGCGTCTCCGCCGTGAGCCCGGGCTATTTCCGGGCCCTCGGGATCCAGATCGTGCAGGGGCGGGACTTCACCGAGCAGGATCTCGAGAGCGCACCCCAGGTCGCGATTGTCAATCAGTGGGCCGCGCGGCACTGGTGGCCGGGCCAGGATCCGGTCGGAAAGTCGATTCGCATCGACACCGCCCCTTCGCTGTCGATGACGCTCACCGTTGCCGGCGTGACGCGCGACAATCGCGCCGCGCAACAGAATCTCCTGCTCGCCGACCTGGGCCCCGAGATCTATCGTCCATTCGAACAGGCGCCTTCGGCGTTTCCGACGTTCTATCTGCGCGCCGCCGGCAACCCGGCTCCGCTGCTCCGGCCGGTGCGGCAGATCCTGGTGCGCCGGGTGCCCGACCGGCCACTCTTCGCCTCCCTGCTCTCGGAACAGGTGAATGACCAGCTGGGCGCAGTTCGCCTCAACGCGGTCCAGATCGCGGCGTTCGCGCTGATCGGATTCTTTCTTGCGCTGACGGGGATTCACGGAGTGCTCGCCTACACGGTGCGTCGGCGCACCCACGAGATCGGAATCCGTGGCGCGCTGGGTGCATCGCGTGGCGGGATCGTGGGGATGGTGCTCGCCGACGGCGCACGGCTGACGCTCGCCGGACTCGTCGTCGGCATTCCCTCGGCGATGCTCGCGAGCGGAGTGATTCGTGGCATGCTCTACGGCACCAGCCCGACCGATCCTGTGGTGTACGGAGCGGTCGGGCTGGGGGTCGGAGCGGTCTCGATCCTCGCCGGATACCTGCCGGCCCGTCGCGCCGCACAGGTAGATCCCGTCATTGCGCTCAGAGAGGAAAGCTGAGGGCGCTAGTCCACGAACGCCCACAGCAGCTCCCTGCTTCGCTTGTCCATCTTTTCCGGGACCGGGAGCCGGTAGAGATCGCCGGCGACATCGCGAATGAGAAACCCCGTTCCAGGGAGGGCGCGAGGCCAGTCATCGAGCCGGGTCTGGAACACCCGCGATCCTTGTTTCGTCTCCACCCGCCATTGCCGGATCTCCACTTCCTCCTCGATGTCGTGCACTTGCGTGACTTCGAAGAGGAATCCCGCTTCGGCCATCGCATCGAGGAGCGCGCCGCGCGACGGCTCGGTGAGCTCCAGCGGGTCCTTCACCAGCGCAATCTCCCGGTGATCCTCATCCCGCAGGGAGATGTAGCGCGCGGGCTCCGACCAGGGAAAGCAGCGCCGCACCACCACCGCGCGCGCCGCCTCCCCTTCGCCGGCCCAGAGCCGCCCATCGGCCCCGCGTCGGAGTGCGACAGGGTCGCATCCCGGCGGGGCGTAGCGGGTGGCGTGTAGTCGTGCTGCCGTGATCATGCGACCTCCTTTCAAAGTCTTCAGTCTTCAGTCTTCAGTCTTCAGCCCTCAGACCGAGGACTGAAGACTTCAGACTTCAATTCAGCTCCACCTGCAG
>Ga0070707_100002684_pt1 | contig 16920 bp, 15 predicted proteins | sample KBSK5502metaG_FD_65468 | JGI IMG/M metagenome (GOLD analysis project Ga0070707, IMG submission 65468) | Corn, switchgrass and miscanthus rhizosphere microbial communities from Kellogg Biological Station, Michigan, USA - KBS K5-50-2 metaG | ecosystem: Host-associated > Plants > Roots >... | reverse complement strand
AACTCGCCGCACTTTGGCGCGTTTCCTGCCGGTCGTGCTCGTCGTCGGGCTACTCGGCGGCTCGGCCGCGGCCTTCGCCGTCACCGAGCGGCTGAAGCTCGAGCGCAGCCCGATCTTCGGGACGCGCGTCGACAAGTTCGTTTCGCCGCACTCGGGTCGGCGGGCGGACATCATCTTCAAGGTTCGCAAGCCGGACAGCCTCTCGCTGGCGATCGTCGACCGCAACGACCGCGTCGTCCGGGCGCTCGTCAGCTCACGCCACGTCCGCGCCGGCCGCAAGGACTACAAGTGGAACGGCCGTGACGATGCGGGCAAGCCTGTTCCGGACGGGACGTACAAGCCGCGGGTGCACCTCGCCGGTCAGCACCGGACGATCCTGCTGCCGAACCCAATCATGGTCGACACGAAGCCCCCGCGGATCTCGCTCGTCCGAACGAGCCTCGCGACGGTCTCGCCGGACGGCGACGCGCACAACGACTATCTGACCGTCTTCTTCCACGCGAGCGAGCCCGTGCGCGCTGTGCTCTATGCGAACGGGCGGGAGGCCGTGAAGCTGAAGTCGTTCAAGGCGCACACCCTGCAGTGGGGGCGCCGCAACGGGATGCCGACGAAGCCGGGCGTTTACCGGCTGCGGCTGCGCGCGATCGACGAGGCAGGGAACAAGGGACCGGCGACGCGGATCTTCAGGGTGCGGATCCGTTACATCGAGCTGGGCCGGCACGTGATTCGGGCGCGGGCCGGAGGCAAGATCGCCGTCCGCGTCTCCACCGACGCCCGCTTCTACTACTGGCGGATCGGCCCGCGGCACGGGCGCGTCCGCGGCCGGCGGCTCTCGATCGCCGCCGGAGCTCCAGGGCGTTATCACGTCGTCGTCTCCGAGCGCGGTCACTCGGCACGTGCGTTGGTCTTGGTGAGCCCGTGATCGGCGAGCTCGCTCGGGCCGCCGGACCCGTCGCAGCGGCCGGCCTCGCGACTCTCATCGTCGCCTCGCGCCGCGAGCTTCGCCTCGCCGGGCTCGTTGCCTGGGCGCTCGGCGGCGCGGTGCTCGCCTACTACCTGGCGCCTCATGGCCACAGGGCGTTGCTCGCTGCCGCGGTGGTCGCCAGCCTCGTGTGGGCGGCGGGGGCCGCGGCCTTGCTCCTACGGTGGCCGTGGTTGCTCGCCCTCGCAGCACTAGCCTGCGTGCCGGCGCGGATCCAGGTCACTGTCGGTTCGACGCAGGCGAGCCTGCTCGTGCCGATGTACGGCGTTGTCGCAGCGGCGGCGCTCGCGTTCGCCTGGCAACTCGTCAAGGGCGACGACCGCGCGCGGGAGCTGGGGCCACTCTCTCTTCCCCTCGCGGCCTTCGTCTTCTGGAGCGGACTCACCCTCGCCTGGAGTCACGATCTCCGTCAGGGCGCGATCGAGCTGCTCGCCTTCTACCTGCCCTTCGGCCTACTCGCTGTCGCGCTTGCTCGGCTGCCTTGGCGGCGCGAATGGCTCGGCGCGACCTGGGTCCTGCTCGCGGGGATGGCGGTGGTCTTCGCGATCGTCGGCATCTACCAGTACGCGACGCGGGACATCTTCTGGAACCCGAAGGTGCTGGTCGGGAACGCGTATGCGCCGTTCTACCGGGTCAACTCTGTCTTCTGGGACCCCTCGATCTATGGACGGTTCCTCGTCGTCGCGATCCTGGCGAGCCTCGTGCTGGTTGTTCACGGCGCGGCGCGGCGGGTCGTGGTCGCTGCCTCCGCTGCGATCGTCGTCTCCTGGATCGGACTCGTCTTCTCGTTCTCGCAGTCGAGCTTCGTCGCCCTCGTCGTCGGCGTCGGGATCGTCGCCTGGTCGGCCTGGGGGCGGAAGACGCTAGCGCTGCTCGGGGTGATCGCCCTCGTCGTGCTCGTGGCGGCATTGGCGATGCCGGGTGTCCGCCATCACTCCCTGAACAGCGCGTCGGGAGGACGTTTCAAGCTGGTCAAGAACGGGCTTGCGATCGCGGTGCACCACCCCGTGCAAGGCGTCGGCATCGGCGGCTTCAAAAAGGCCTACGCGGCCCGGACGGGGCTGAAGGGGAGGGAGCCGAAGGCGGCCGCATCCCACGACACGCCGGTCACGGTCGCGGCCGAGACCGGCATCGTCGGGCTGGCGCTCCTGGCCTGGCTGCTGATCGCCTCCTTCCTGCTTGCCTTCCGCGGCGTCGCGGCGAGCTTCGCCGGCCGCGTGTCGCTGATCCTCGGTGTCGTCCTCGCTGCGATCGGCGTCCACAGCCTCTTCTACAACGCGTTCTTCGAGGACCCGATGGCGTGGGCGGTGTTCGGCCTCGCCCCGCTGGCGGCGGTCGCGCTCGCCCGCGAGCGCGTCAGCGAGCCGCGGCCACGAGTCGCCGCCCCACAGCCAGCAGTCGCCGCCGCTCCGCAGGCAGGTAGAAGCCGAGCGGAAGCAGGATGACCGGGTAGGCGAGCGCGAGCAGCACGGATGGTGCCAGCGGCAGGTGAAGCGAGCGCCCGAGCGCCGCGATCGCGATCGCAGAGCCGCCTACGATCGCGACGCGCCGCCACTGATACGGCACCGGATAGACGCGCTGGGCGTGAATCGCCATCAGCCCGAACATCGCGCCCATCGAGGCGGCCGTCGCGATCCCGGCGCCGATCATCCCGTACGGAGGCACCAGTGCGAAGCAGAGCGCGAAGTTGATCACCGCCGCCGCACCGGAGACGACCCAGTTGAACTGCGTGAAGCGCGCCCGGCCGATCCCGATCGCGACGACGGTGTAGGCGCCCCAGGCGACGGCGCTGAACGAGAGCAGGCCGACGACGCGGGCGCCCGAGTAGAACTCGGGCCGGGCGGTCAGCAGCCGCACCACCCAGGGCGCGAGCAGCGCCAGGGTCAGCGAGACCCAGCAGGTGACGAAGAGGACGTAGGTGAGCACGTAGCCGTAGGTGCGCCGGGCCTCGTTCTCGTCCTCGATCGAATAGGCGAAGGCCGGCCATGCCAGGCGGAAGGCCGTCAGCAGCAGCAGCGTCGCCGAGGCGATCCGGACGCCGATCGAGTAGTGGCCGACCTCGGTCTGGCCCTTGTACTTCGCGATGAAGACGCGGTCGGCGAAGTTCAGCGTCCAGATCGCGAGCTGAGCGGGTACGAGCGGCATCCCGAAACGGTTCATGGCGCGGAAGAGCCCGCGGTCGAACTCGAGCCCGAGTTGGTAACGGCGATAGCTGACGAGCACGAGATACACAGCGAGCGTCCCGATCCAGTTGCCGACGATCACCCCCATCGCCCGCTGGTGGAAGTGGACGACGAGCAGCACGGTCGCGCCGACCGTGATCAGCAGGTTCGCGATCGTCGCAACGGTGAAGAGCACCGGCCGCTCCTCGACGCGGAACAGCGACGTCAGCTGCTCGTAGTTCAGCTGCGCCCAGAGCCCGACGAACGCGGCGCGGACGAGCCAGGCCTGCCCATGGCCGAGCGAGAGCGCGTCCGCGATCGGCTGTGCCGCGATCCAGCCCGCTGCGAGCCCGAGCGTGGCGCTCGCCATCGTGAACCAGAACGAGGTCCGCACGACGCGCACCCTGTACGCCAGGTCCGAGGCATCGCTTGCGATGCCGGTCTGAAGGCGTGGCGGCTTTGCCGCCGCCTGGGGAGCGTCGAAGTAGAAGCGGAAGAAGGCGCTCGAGATCCCGAGCCGCAGCAGCACGACCAGCACCGCCGTCAGCGCCGTCAGCGTCTCGACCCGGCCGTAGTCCCGCCCGTGCAGGTAGCTCGTGTAGAGCGGCAGCAGCAGCACCGCGAGGATCCGCGAGACCAAGCCGCCGAGCCCGTAGATCAGGGTCTGCGAGGCGAGGCGCTTGATTTGCTGCGCTAGCACGGGCTCATAATCGAGAGTAGATGTCGATCAGGCGGTCGGCCATCGTGTCGGCGTCGTGGACGCGCTCGACGTAAGCGCGGCCGGCGGCTCCTCGCGCGCGGCGCTCCTCGCCCGAGGCGGCGAGCGTTCTCAGGTCGGCGACGAGCGTCTCCTTCGTCGTCCGCACGATCGGGACCTCGACGCCGAAGGCCACCGCCGTGCGCGCCGCGGCCTCGTCGTGGATGTAGCCGACGACGGGCTTGCCGTAGGCCATCGCCTCGATCGCAAAGAGGCCGTACCAGCCGGAATTGAGCTGGTCGACGACGATGTCCGCCCGGGCGAGCCGCGGGCCGACCTCGTCGTGGCGCACGTTCTCGATCACGTCGAGCTCGACCCCGACCTCCTCGCAGGCCGCAACGATCAGCTCCGTGCCCTTGCGCCGGCGCGAGAGGGCCGCGTGGGCGACCCGCAGGGGCCCATCCGCGCGCGGAGGTACCGGCTCGATCGCGGTGAGGTCGATGCCGGGCGGCACGACTTCGGCCTCCGGGATCCACCGGGCGGCGTCGTAGGAGCCGACGATCTGCGCGTCGGCCAGGCGTCCGTAGGCGAGCTCGTCGGCGGACTTGCCACGGATGTCCGAGCCGACGAAGTGAAAGACGGACTTCTTGCGGGCCGCGTTCAGGATCGGGAACTGGACGCGCTTCGGGACGAGCGTCAGCCCGAAGTAGAAGTGGAACACGTCGGTGGTCGGCAGCAGCCTCGCGAGTGCGCGAAACTGCGCGGCCTGCCTGCGCCATGCGGGCCCGACCGGCCGGCGTAGGTCGATGTCGGCCTCCGGGTGAGCAGCGTGCGTGTTGAAGACGACTAGGCGCGCATCGACGCCCTTTCGCCGCAGCGCCTGCACGTTCGTCCAGCCGATGCCCGCGAAGTTCACGGGGCAGTGGACGACTCTCAGTTGTCCCACTCGACCTGGTCGAAGTAGCGCAGGGCCTTGCGCGTCGGGCGGACGCGCGCGGCGTAGGCCGCGAGCTCGTCGTCGGCGAGCTCTCCGAGTGCGTGCTTGACCCCGAGGTAGGGCAGGTTCAGGTCCTCCTGGTAGACGACCGTCGAGATGCGCGGGTTGATCTCGATCACCGACTCGCCGACGAGCTGGATGTTGAAGAAGTGGTCGAGCTCGAGCTCCGCCGCGATCTTGGCGGCGACGTCCATCAGCTCGGGGTCGTCCAGGGTCTGGAAGTACATCGCCAGCCCGGCGCGCATCTCCTCGCGGGTCTTCGGGTGGCCAAGCAAGATGCGGCCGCGCGAACTTATTCCATCGATCGTCCGTTCCGAACCGCGCGCGAGCTCCATCACTAGCGCCTCGGTCTCGTCGTCGCCGAGCAGCTCGACGAGCTCTTCCAGCCGCAGCGCTTCCGCGACGCCTGGACGGTTCTCGAGCAGCTGGCGGCGGCGGTCTGCAGCCGCCGAGACAATGCGGAACCCGCGCGAGCCGGAGGAGACAAGCGGCTTGAAGGCGACGTCTTCGTCCGGGTAGCCAAGCTCGCGCGCCGCAGCGGCGACCTCGGCGGCGCCGGTGACGCGGCGCCAGGCCGGTCCGCGGACGCCGATTGCGTCGAGCAGCGCGTAGGTCTCGGCCTTGTCGTTCGACCGGCGCACCGCTTCGGGACTTGCGACGAGCACCGTGGTGTCGCCGAAGCGCTCCTTACCCTCGGCGAGCGCCTGGAGCTCGAAGGACGATTGCGGGAGCACGGCGTCGACACGATCGCGCTCGCAGATCTCGGCCAGCGCGCTCACGAAGCTCGGGTCGCCACCGGCCGGCACGACGTGGAAGGAGTCGCAGAAGTGCCGGCCGATCGCCAGCTCGGAGATGTCCGTGCCGACCAGACGAAGCTCGCGCTCGCCGTTCTCGCGCAGCGCCCGGATCAGCGCCGGGGATCCCGGCACGCCCGAGGCCGTCAGCAGGACCGTGAGCGCGCTCATGTGAGGTTGATTCGGTCGTCGGCCAGACGCTGGAGGTCGCGCCCGCGCTCGGCGTCGAGCATCGCCAGCATCGTCTCCCGCATCGTCGCGCCCGGGTAGGCCCAGATCTCGGGGTGCGTGAGCAGCTGCAGCCATTCGAAGCCGCCGGCGGCGAGCTCCTCGTGCGGGCAGCCGTTTCGCCAGTGCTGGTTCGAGTCGGAGCGGTAATGGTCGGGATCGAAAAAGCGCGGCTGCATCACGTTGACGGCGCCGTCGAGCGGCTCGCCCATGAACTCGGGATCGGGGTTGTGCCACGCGACGACGGGATCGAAGCGGTCGTCGAGCTCGAGCTGCGGATAGACGGCGTGAAGGCCGACGCGGTGCCCGAGCTCGCGCAGGCGCGCGAGTGCGCGCTCGCCCTCGGGCGAGGCGAGGTTGTAGAAGACGCTCCGGGTCATCAGGAAGTAGGTCGCCCGCGCGCCCGCCTCGGCCTCGAGCTCGGCGAGCGCGACCGCTGCGCCGAGCGAGAGGTCGACGTCGTGCCGCAGCAGCAGATCGCCCGCCTCCGGCTCGCGGTCGAAGAACGCGAAGCGGTAACCGCCGGTCTTCGCCGCCTCGAGCAACTCGCCGTAATGGGCGAGATCGAAGGCGCAGTCCATCGTCACGATTCAGGCGCGCTCGCGTCACACACCCGCGCGTTTTTCCGCGTTACGCTCGCCGCGGGGAGGAGGCTGGGTACACCGAGCCCGGGACAGGTCCCGAGGGAACGGGGCCCGTCAGCGGAGGCGCCGAAGGCCACTCGAGTGATACTCACTCGACCTCCACGTCGAGCAGCGTCGCCGCCGCCTCGGCTCGCTCGAGCGCTTCGATGTTCGTGTTGCCGACCGCGATCACGTAGCCGCGGCGATCGCCGTCGAGGCGCACAGGCCTGATCGTCTCGCCCGCCTCCAGAAACACGTCCGCCTGGACGACGCCCGGAAACGCCAGCACCTTGTCGAGATGGCCGACGGTCGTGACCTTGCCGGTGGGCAGCGGCCCGGGCTGGGCGGTCAGGAACCTGATCGCGAGCGGCTTCTGGAACCTCGGCGTCACCAGCTCGTCCGGCACCTCGAGGCCGAGCGCTTGTCGCAAAGCGATCTCGACCAGGTCGACGCCGACTGCGTGCAGCGCCAGGTCCGCCATCTGGCCGCCCGGAATCCGCGCCGCGCACTCGACGAGGTAGGCGTGGTCGTCCTCGCCGACGATCAGCTGCGGGAAAGCGATCCCGTCGCGCAAGCCGAGCGCGTGCACCGCCGAGACGGCGGCCTGCTCGGCCTCCACCAGCGGATCCGCGAAGAGCCGCGAGGGATAAACGTGGATCCAGCCGACGCCGAAGCCGATTCCGGGCGGGCGCAGGCGATCCGACAGCGTCAGCGGCGTGACGTGTCCGCCGCGCGCGATCGCGAGCCCGTTCAGCTCGATCCCCTCGTGGTAGCTCTCGATGATCGCCTCCTCGGTCGGCGACTCATCGAGCGCCGTGTGCAAATGCGCCTCGAGGTCGTCGATCGAATCGAGCCTGAAGACGCCGCGCTGGCCGCCGGAGTCCGCGGGTTTCAGGACAGCCGGGAAGCCGACGGTCTCGGTGGCCGCGTACGCCTCGTGCAACGAGCGCGCGGCCGCGAATCGAGGCTGCGGCACGCCCGCCTCGGCGAGGCGCCGCCGCATCGCCACCTTGTGCGTCATCAAGTGGGCGGTCTCGGTCCCGGTCCCCGGCAGCCCGAGCGCCTCGGCGACCGCGGCGACCACCGGAACGGCGCGGTCGGCGGAGACGGTGAGAACGCCGTCGACCGCATGACGCCTTCCCGTCTCGGTGACCGCGGCGACGTCCATGAAGTCGACGACCTCGGCGATGTCGGCCTCCCCGAGACCCAGGGCGTCCGGATTTCGATCGACCGCGACCACGCGCAGTCCGAGCTCCCGCGCCCGCCGGATCGCGCGCCGCTGGTGCCGGCCCGCGCCGACGAAAAGAACGGTTCCGTCCAAGCGCGGTCGATGCTAACCGTCGAAGAGCAGGAGGTTCCCGCCGCTAGACTCGCCGCCGTGGCGCTGAGCGGCAAACGCATCCTCCTGACCGGCGGAGCCGGCTTCATCGGCTCGACGCTGGCGCGCCGCCTGGTCGAGGACAACGAGATCGTTGCGCTCGACAACCTGCACCGCGATGGGTTGTCGGGCAGCGAGCTGGCAGAACACCCGAACCTGACCTTCATCCAGGCTGATGTGCTCGACGCCGAGGCGGTGCGCGAAGCCGCCGCGGGAGCGACGCACATCGTTCACCTCGCCGCGATCGCCGGCGTCGACACCGTCCGCGAGAGCCCGGTGCGGACGATGCGCGTGAATGTGATCGGAACCTACAACGTGCTCGAAGCGGCGCTCGCGACGCGCGGCTCGATCGAGCGGCTGGTCGAGATCTCGACCAGCGAGATCTTCGGCACGCACGCTTTCAACGTCGCCGAGGGCCACGTCTCGACGATCGGGTCGGTCGGCGAGACTCGCTGGACGTACGCGGTCTCGAAGCTCGCGGGCGAGCACATGTCGCACGCCTACCGGGAGGAGCACGGGATCCCGGTCGTCACGGTCCGCCCGTTCAATGTCTTCGGCCCGGGTCAGATCGGCGGCGGCGCGATCCGCGCCTTCATCGAGGCCGCGCTCGCGGGGCGCGACCTGACGATCCACGGAGACGGCTCGCAGATCCGGGCCTGGTGTTACGTCGACGACATGGTCGACTCGCTGCTGCTCTGCCTGGAGCGGGACGAGGCCGTCGGACAGACCTTCAACGTCGGCAACGCGCGCTCGGCGGTGACGATCTTCGATCTGGCTCAGCGGGTGAAGCGGCTGACGGGAGCGCCGGGCGAGATCGTCTTCCAGCCGCTCCACTACGCGGACGTCGAGCTGCGGATCCCGAACGTCGAGAAGGCGCGTGAGGTGCTCGGGTTCGAGGCGAAGGTCGACCTCGACGAGGGCCTGGCGCGGACGATCGCTTGGTACAGAGAACAGACGCCGGCACTGACGTAGTTCGGCTCGCCTGGCCCGACGTCGGCGCCGCCGAGGCGGCGGCCGTCGCCGAGGTGCTCGCGAGCGGGCAGCTGACGATGGGCCCGAAGGTCGCCGAGTTCGAGCGCGGGCTCGCCGCGGCCTGCGGCACCGAGCATGCCGTCGTCGTCTCGTCCGGCACCGCGGCGCTGCATCTCGCCGTGCTCGCGCTCGGGATCGGGCCCGGCGACGAAGTGCTCGTCCCGGCCTACACATTCCCGGCGACGGCGAACGTCGTCGCGTTCGTCGGGGCCAAGCCCGTGCTCGTCGACGTCGATCCCGAGACGATGAACCTCGACCCGCGGAAGCTCGAGCTGGGGCCGAAGTCGAAGGCGATCGTCGCCGTCGATCTCTTCGGCCGGCCGGCGCGGATCGAGCAGCTTCCGGACGGCGTCCCCGTGCTCGAGGACGCGGCCGGCGCGCTCGGCGCGAAGCGGCAGGGCCGGCCGTGCGGCAGCCTCGGCGCCCTCGCCTGCCTCTCATTCCACCCTCGCAAAATCGTCACCACCGGCGAGGGCGGAGCCGTGACGACCGACGACGCCGGGCTCGCGGACGCGATCCGCCGCATACGGCACCACGGGATCGAGCCGCGCGGCAGCTTCGAGATCGCGCACGCGGGACTGAATTACCGCCTCTCCGACATCCTCTGCGCGGTCGGGATCCCCCAACTCGAGCGCCTCGGCGAGTTGCTCGAAGCTCGCACCCGAATCGCGGCGGGGTACACGGAGCGCCTTCGTGACATCGTCGAGACGCCGACGGTCGACGAGGGCGACGTCCACGGCTGGCAGGCCTACGTGATCCAGGTCGACGGCGCCGCGGACAAGATCGCCGCGCTGCGCGAGCAGGGGATCGAGGCCCAGGTCGGCACCTACGCGCTCCACCGGCTCGCCGCCTACCGGGACCAGGGCGAGTTTCCGGGCGCGTCGCGCGTCTTCGACCGCGCCGTCGCGTTGCCGCTCCACACGCGCCTGACCGAGAGCGACCTCGATCGGGTCGCCGGGATCTTGACAAGCCTAGTAAGTAATCAGTAACTTACAACTGATGGCGGTCACGACTCAACGCAAGTCGGCGGAAGAGCGGCGCGAAGCCGTGCTCGAAGCCGCGCTCGAGGAGTTCGCCGCACGCGGGCTCGACGGCGCCTCGACCGAGGCGATCGCGGCGAAGGCCGGCATCTCGCAGCCCTACGTCTTCCGCCTCTTCGGAACGAAGAAAGACCTCTTCAAGGCGGTCACCAGCCGTTGCTTCCGCCAGACCCTCGAGCTCTTTCAGCGAGCGGCCGAAGGCAAGCGAGGCGAAGAGGCGCTCGAGGCAATGGGAAATGCCTACATCAACGAGCTGCTCCCGGACCGGACGTTCCTGCGCGCGCAGATGCAGGCGTACGCCGCCTGCGAGGACGAGGGGATTCGCGAGGTCGTCCGCAACGGTTACGGCGATCTCGTCGCCTACGCGGAACGAGTCTCGGGCCTGCCTCCAGAGGCGGTCGGCCGGTTCTTCGCGACCGGGATGCTGCTGAACGTGATCGCTTCGATGGGCCTCCAGAACCTCGAAGAGCCATGGGCCGCTCGGCTGGTCGCCGGAATGAAGGCGACGTGACCCTTTTTTCGGAGCTAAGTAAGTGATGACTCAAGAACAAGGAGGAGCGATGAGAAGCCGCAGCACCACGCTTTGGACCTTCGCGATCACGTCGGTCGCGTTGTTCATGGTCACCCTCGACAACCTGGTCGTGACGAGCGCGCTGCCGGTGATCCGGCGCAACCTGCACGCGTCGCTGACCCAGCTCGAGTGGACCGTGAACGCCTACACCCTCACCTTCGCCGTGCTCCTGCTGACGGGTGCCGCGCTCGGCGACCGCTACGGCCGCCGGCTGATGTTCTCGATCGGCATCGGCGTCTTCACGCTCGGCTCCGCCGTCGCGGCGCTGTCGACGACGGCGACCGGGCTCGACCTCGCCCGGGCGCTGCAGGGAGTGGGCGGCGCGATCGTGACGCCGCTGACGCTGACGCTTCTCTCGGCAGCGGTTCCGAGGGAGAGGCGCGGCCTCGCACTCGGCGCCTGGGGCGGCATCGGCGGGCTTGCTGTCGCAATCGGCCCGCTCGTCGGCGGCGCGATCGTCGAGGGGCTCTCCTGGCAATGGATCTTCTGGATCAACGTCCCGATCGGGCTCGTGCTCGCGCCATTGGCCTTCTTCCGCCTGCGTGAGTCGCACGGCCCTTCAGACCGCCTCGACCTTGCCGGACTGGGGCTCGCGAGTACAGGACTGCTCGGAATCGTCTGGGGGCTCGTGCGCGGTAACTCGGTCGGCTGGAGCTCGCCGGAGATCGTCGGTTCGCTGGTCGCAGGCGCGGTTGTGGTCGCGCTGTTCGTGCTCTGGGAGCTGCGCGCGCCGGCGCCGATGCTGCCGATGCGCTTCTTCCGCAACCGAACGTTCGCGCTCACGAACGTGTCCTCGCTGTTCATGTACTTCGGGATGTTCGGCTCGATCTTCCTCCTGATCCAGTTCTTCCAGACCGTGCAGGGCTACTCGCCGCTGCAGGCCGGCCTGCGGATCCTGCCGTGGACGGCGATGCCGATCTTCATCGCCCCGATCGCGGGCGCGTGGTCGGACCGGATCGGCGGCCAGCGGCTGATGGCAGCCGGGCTGGCGCTGCAGGCGATCGGGCTCGCCTGGATCGCGACGGTCTCTTCGCCGACGATGCCGTATTCCGACGTGATCGCGCCGTTCTTCCTCTCAGGAATCGGGATGGCGCTGTTCTTCGCGCCGGTTGCGAACGTCGTGCTGAGCTCGGTGCGGCCCGAAGAGGAAGGCCAGGCCTCGGGCGCCAACAACGCGATCCGCGAACTGGGTGGCGTGTTCGGCGTAGCCGTGCTGGCCTCGATCTTCGCGCACTACGGTGGCTATCGGACGCCCACCACCTACGTGAACGGCCTCACGAGCGCGGTCTACGTCGGCGCGGCGCTTGTGGCAGCGGGCGCGGTCTCCGCGCTCTTCATCCCGCGGAAGCCCAGGGCCGAGCAGGTCGAGGTTGAGCAGCTCATGCCCGAGTACGAGGCCGCGGCGTAGACACAAGTCATTGCTGCTGGAGCGAAACGGCCCGGGGCAGGCATCCGGGCCGTTTCGCTCGAGGAAGGCGATTCGCAGATCCCTTCCTGAGACTCCTGCTCGCGTACGAGCAGTGGAATGAATGCCCGACACTAAGCCGTTGCCGTTGCGCCTCCGTTAACGTCGTGTTGCTCCTGGGTTAAGCGTTTCGACAGTCGCAATCTGGTAGGAACGCGGGATGCGCGTTCTGGTCGTTGGAACGGGGGGCGTCGGCGAGGCCGTCGCCGCCGTCGCGGCGCGGCGTGATTTCTTGGAGGGGCTGATCCTGGCCGACATCGATCAGCACCGGCCCGAGGCCGTCGTCAAGCGTCTCGGCGACGCCCGCTTCACGGCGGCGCGCGTCGACGCATCAAGCGCCGCGAGCGTCGCCTCGTGCGCACATGAGTGCGGAGCGGATGCGATTCTCAACGCGACCGATCCGCGTTTCAACCCGCAGATCTTCGCTGCCGCCGTCGAGGCGGGCTGCACGTACCTCGACCTGGCGATGACCCTCTCCGAGCCCCATCCCGAGCGGCCGTACGAGCTGCCAGGGGTGAAGCTCGGTGACCGCCAGTTCGCCGAAGACGAGAGCTGGCGCGAGGCTGGGCGGCTGGCTTTGCTCGGGATCGGCGTCGAGCCCGGCCTCTCCGACGTCTTCGCCCGCTACGCCGCCGACCACCTCTTCTCCGAGATCGACGAGGTCGCCGTCCGCGACGGGGCGAACCTCGTCGTCGAGGGCTACGACTTCGCGCCGACCTTCTCGATCTGGACGACGATCGAGGAATGCCTCAACCCGCCGCTCGTCTGGGAGCGGGAGCGCGGCTTCTACACGACCGAGCCCTTCTCGGAGCCGGAGGTCTTCGAGTTCCCAGAGAGGATCGGCGCCGTCGAGTGCGTGAACGTCGAGCACGAGGAGGTCGTGCTCGTCCCGCGCGCGATCGACTGCCGGCGTGTGACGTTCAAGTACGGCCTCGGCGAGGAGTTCATCGGCGTGCTCAAAACCCTCCAAAAGCTCGGTCTCGACTCGACCCGAGCCGTCTCGGTCAACGGCGTCGAGGTCGCGCCCCGCGACGTTGTGGCGGCGGCGCTGCCGGATCCCGCCACGCTCGGCGACCGGATGCGGGGCAAGACATGTGCCGGGACGCTCGTCACCGGACTCGGAGTCGACGGGGAGCCCCGCGCGAGCTACCTCTACCACGTGGTCGACAACGAAGAGGCAATGGCCGAGTACGGGTGCCAGGCCGTCGTGCTGCAGACGGCGCTGAACCCGGTGGTCGCGCTCGAGCTGCTCGCGAGCGGTCGCTGGGCTGCGGAGGGGGTCGTCGGGCCGGAGAGCTTCGACGCCGTGCCGTTCCTCGAGCTGCTCCGGGACTACGGCTCGCCGCACGGGCTGCTCGAGGTGCCGTCGCGCCTCTGCGGCTAATCTCGTCTTCGAAACGACGTGCGTTAGATGCCGGATACCCCTGAGAGAGCCGAGTTGGAGGCCGCGATCTACCGGCAACTCAGCTCGCAACCGGCTCGCGAGACGACTGAGGCGGTGATCGTGAAGGTCGCGGAGCTTGAACCGGTCACCTCGCCGCCTGATTCGAGGCAGCTCCGAGCCGGACTGTTTCTGTCCGTCCCCTTTCTTGGAGGCGACCGCACGAAGCTCGATCAAGCTCTGGCCCGCGTTCGCAGGGGCTTCAAACACAACGAGATCCTGCCGGGATGGCGCGCCGAGTTGTCTGAGGAGAATGTTTACTCCCACCGGGACGACGGCGTGGGCGCGGTGCTTCTGACGCTGCCGGTCGTGTTGACGCTCACACCTGCCTAGCCCACCGGCGTGCTCTTCGTAGGTGATGGTTTGTGCGCCTTCGTAGTGCTAGCGTGGCCGACTGATGGCTGATCCTGTCTCGTGGCTGCAGATCGAGCAGGGCTGGAAGGTTGTCACCTCCGATGGCGTTGTCGTCGGCACGGTCGCGCAGGTCGAGGGCGACAAGCAGAGCGACATGTTCGACGGCCTGGCCGTCGAGTCGAGGCAGCCCGCACAGATTCGCTATGTGCCGGGTGAGCAGGTCGGCGCGATCTACCCCGGCGAGGTGACGCTGAAGCTGGCGTCCGCGGACACCGGCACGCTCGAGCCGTTTCAAGCGCCGCCGCCCCAGACGAAGTGGCTTCCGGGAAAGGCACCGCTCGCGACTCGGATGTCGAACTGGCTTCGGGGAAAGCGCTGAGGCGCGTCGAGAACGCCAGGTGCCCGAGGTAGGTAGGCGAGCGTTCTAGCAATCGCTTCTTGCGGACTTTGCACGAAAAATCGGATTCTGCAAGGAGCGGGAAAATGGCCTCTCACCGGCCAGGGCCTTGTTAGCTTGTGGTCGAACCGTTATCCGACCTTGAAGGGGGGTTTTCAATGGCGGCAACGGTCACACCGTCCCTCGTCCAGCAGTTCGCTTCGATGAAGCCGACCGACTTTGGGCGGACGATCGAGCCGAAATGGCAGGTCGCACAGCGGCTCGTCAAGGAGATTCAAGCCGCCGTCGAGAAGGAGCACCTGACACCGCTCGACGGAGCGCGCACGATCTCCGCGGTCGCAGCGACACTGTTTGGCTACGACGAGTTCATCCTCCGCGAGATCTCGCCGGAGATGCTGCTCGCGACGGCGCCGAGCAGGCGTTAGTTCCGCGCGGCACTGGGCAAGGGGGAAGGGGAAGAGGTGAAGGCCTCTTTCTCTTCCCCTCTTTGCGCGCAGACGAGAATCGAACCCTGGAGTCTGGAGACTCGACTGCGTCGAGCTCCCACTCGCTTCCGCCGCCAAGGTCTGGCCGTACACGCCGATCGGCACGCCGTCACGATCGAGAACTGAACGACCTACCGAGGAGTGTTGCGCGGGCTGGCCCAGGCGGCGACGCGTAGTCGTCGACGGTCGCTTCGCCGCTGAAGAACTCCGTCAGCAGCGGCGCGCGCGCCTTCGCCTTCACATTGTGAGTCTGACTGTCGAGCACGCGGAGCTCCGCGTGGGGGAGCGCATCTGCGAGCGCCTGCGCGCCGTGGTGGAACCAGACAGGGCCTTTCCGCCCACGACGACGAGCGAGGCGATCTCCACGGACGCCCACCGGTCGGCCGGCAAAGGCTCACCCGTCTGATACTCGCCGACGATGGCGGCGTACGGACCGAACCGCACCAGATTGGTGGCGTACTCCCTCGGAATCGGAGGACGACGGTCGCCGACGATGAACGGCGCCTCATGCAGGGCCAGCCTTTTGAGCCTCCTCTAGCCCAGCTCGATCTCGCCGCCGCGCGAGGTGAAAGGTCTCGTTGCGGGATGCTCGCCACCATCAGCTCCGCGCTCGCGCTACCCTCCACGTGCCACAGCGAGAAGTAGTCGTTCCTGGCTGCTGCGACCACTCGCGCAGACCAGCTTCGCGCTCCTACTCCTTCGACTGAGCAGGACCTGTCGTTCTCGGAGCAAGGAGTGCTGATGTCTCGTCACCTCGAGTTTCCCCGACCCCTCTCTTGGGATCACGACTACTGGCTCTGTCGCTGCGAAGGCTTCAGGGTCGACGCGCCGACTGGGCGTCTTGGCTTGGTTGAGGCGGTTCGGTTCGGCGCGCGGCTCGATCGGCCTGATGAGCTCCTCGTCCGGGGCGGCTTCCTCCGCAACCGCACGCTTGTTGTTCCGGTGTCGGATGTCCAAGAGGTCGTACCGGGAGAGCAACGGCTCGTCCTCCGCTGCGCGCGAGCGCAAGGCGGCCACGACCAGCTTGCGCGCCTGCGCGCATATGTGAGCCGCAACGCTCGCGAGCGAGCCGGCACCAGGAGCGGGTAGCGGGCCGATAACCGTGCGCTAGCAAGGCGTGACGGGGCGTGGGCGAAACGGCTGTAACGGGCACTGCTGATCCCCTCCCCCCTCGGTGATCCCGTGCGCCCCGTCCTACTCGCGAACGATGAGACGAAAAATGCCGAAGCCCGGTGACCTTTCGGTCCTCGGGCTTCGACTGCACAACGATCTCACGTAGACGCGAATACTGTCAACCGGGAACACACTCCGACACGAGCAGAGCGAACGCCCCGTCGTGCTCTACCGTCACGGATCTCAGCGCACGCGTGCGGCGGCGAGTACGGCGCGCACGTAACGAGCGACCGCAGCTTTCCCGGGCTGCCCCGCGGGCAGTTCCGCGGCGAAGGCGGTCGTCCCGTGGAGCGTGTTGTTCTGCCAGGAGATCGCGCTTCCCGCCAGCTGGGGCAGCGGGTGATAGGGCAGCCCCGAGACGCGCGCGAACACTCTCTCGACCCGCCGGTCGCCGCCCGAGGCCCAGACCAGGTCGAGGTGCTGATGGAACCAGATCGTCAGATGCGGACGCAGCCGCAAGATCAATGCGCGCGCGATCCGCGCCTCGCGCTCCGACAAGGGGTGCGGGCCGGAGGCGTAGACCCCGACCAGCGGCCGCCAGTGCCAGGGGAAGTTGCGGTTCAAGTCGACGCCGTGCGCATTCTGACGCGTGTCGGCAGCGACTCCATCCGGATTCAGGTCGGGGACGATCCAGAGATCGAGATCGGGGGGCGTGACCCGCTCGAGTGCCCGCGCGATCGGAATCCCACCCTGCTCGTTGCCGTGGATGCAACCCACGACCAACACGCGCCTCCCCGACGGATTTCCGACCTCGACCGCGGTGATCGGCCGGCCGCGCCAGGAGCGGCCGAGCAAAGCCGTGTGCCCCGACGCCGGTGCGGCGACCACCACCGCCGCGAGCGGCAGCGCAACGAAGACGAGAAAGGCCCTCGCCACGCTGAGCATGGTGCACCATCGCCCCGAAGGTCTGTCGGAGAGGGCTCGGCGTAGCGGAGGTTTCACGTGATCTGGTCAAACGCTCGTAATGAAGGGGTAAAATCCCGTGCGCGTTCGCGCAGGTCATCCTGCCGAGACGGTCGTCTCGGGGCTCGTCTTCCCGACCGGCATGACTGTTGGTCCCGACGGCGCTTTCTACGTGTCCGAACAGGGCTTCGGTTTTGG
>Ga0070707_100002682_pt1 | contig 16926 bp, 17 predicted proteins | sample KBSK5502metaG_FD_65468 | JGI IMG/M metagenome (GOLD analysis project Ga0070707, IMG submission 65468) | Corn, switchgrass and miscanthus rhizosphere microbial communities from Kellogg Biological Station, Michigan, USA - KBS K5-50-2 metaG | ecosystem: Host-associated > Plants > Roots >... | reverse complement strand
TAGGTCGTTTCATTTTGTTGTTCCTCCCCGATCCAATCTCTGTGTTGCGCGGGGTTGCTCGGCTGGTTCGCCCCGGCGGAGTTATTGCTTTCCAGGAACCCTCTTGGATCCCTCTCCTAGGCTTGGGTTCCCGCCTGCCGCTTTGGTCTCGAGTGCTTCACTCAATTCATGAGACCTCGTTACGGTGTGGTGTAAACCCGGAGATGGGACCGGATCTCTATCGCGTATTCCAGCAGGCTGGTCTTCCTCCACCGACGATGCACATGGAGATTCCGCTGGGGAGCGATGCAGAGTTTACAAGAATCCTCTGTGAAGTACTTTTTAGTCTGGCGCCTCGGGCTAAGAATAGCGGGGTTTCACTCAAAAAGTTGGGCGACTTCGCGACACTTCCAGAACGGGTTCAAGCCGAGGTTGCCGCTTCGAACAGCGTGGTCGGCTTTCTGCCACTTGTGGGGGCTTGGTCACGCAAAGTGGCAAATGGCATCAGACGGAAATGGAACGGTGACCAGCATCACTCGCAGGGAGCCTGAACGAGGCTGCGGATGCAGTTCGGCCTCAAATCTAGTCGTCGGCGTAGGACCAGTGGAGCAAGGAGCTTTGCCGGTACCAGCTACTATGTCCCCCTGGGGCGGATACTTTTGGGAAGAGCCAGAAGCTCCGGACTGAACCGTGTCAACCGGAGACACCGCGTGCCGGATTAGATACCCCGCACTGCACGCATGTGATTGTATTAAAATTCTTTAGCTATGCGTTAGCAAAGGTGACGAGCTTGCCATCCGGCACGTCGTCATGTAAACTAGACCAAGTAGACTTAGTTTATTGGATCAGCCATGAAGACGGTGAACATTCACGAAGCCAAAACCCAGCTCTCAAAACTTGTGGAAGAGGCATCCAGGGGTGAGTCGTTTGTTATAGCGAAGGCGGGCAGACCCGTGGCAAAGGTCACGGCCTTTAGCGCTCCAACAGGTGCCCAAGTACGCCGGCTCGGTTTTATGGCGGGCCAGGTCTCTGTGCCAGACGACTTCGACCAAATGGGTCGGGAGGAGATTGAGCGGATCTTCGGTGGCGGCGTATGAAGCTGCTGCTGGATACGCATCTCCTCCTCTGGACTGCTGGTCATCCTGATCGACTGTCCGCAGAAGCTCGCAGCTTAATCGACAATCCAGAGAATGAGCTTCTGTTTAGCGCCGCCAGCTTATGGGAAGTCGCGACTAAACGTGGGTTGGGCCGGAATGACTTCAAGGTGGATGCCCGAGTCCTGCGCCGCGGATTGCTTGACAATGGTTATAGCGAGTTGCCGATTGTCAGCGATCACGTCGTCGCCATCGAGAGCTTGCCGACGATTCACAAGGATCCATTTGACCGTGTCTTAGTGGCACAGGCCACAGTGGAGGGTATTACGCTGCTTACGATCGATCCGTTAGTGGCGAAGTATCCCGGGCCCATACGAACAGTGTAAGGAAGTTCGCGCAGAAGTTTGCAAAGCGGGTACAAGCCTGCTCGGCGTTTGTAGGGCAGGCGCTCTTCCCCGACGCTAAAGCATTTCTAAATACGCGCCGACCGGCAGGTTTCTCTCACAAGTTCACCTGGCTTATAGTGACGCTTGTTCATTCTCCCTGCGGGGCCAGACTTTACGAAGATTGAATTCGCGCTTTGTGCCGCAGTTCTTTCAGCTCGTCAAAGCAGGGAGCGCATTGTCGAATGTGGACGAGCTGAGCGTCCGCGGGTTGTTGGGCGAGTTTCAGCAGGACTTCGCGCCCTGGACAGGCGATGCGCTGAGGATTGGGAAAGTCTTCATGCACGATCCCCTCAAACGCACCGACCAGTTCTTCTCAGAATCCATTCCGGACGCCCTAGTTGAACATTGAGTCGAAGCGTTCTGCCCAGCAGAGATCTATGGTCGGTGTCGATGAAAATCGGGGTGTCCACCGGATCACGAGGATTCAGTTGGTTCCGCAAGATTGCCTCAGACAGGGTTATTCCCGAAGAGGCTCCGCGTCCCGCTTGGTTTCGGCCGCTCATTGGACGCAGCTCTCCTTACCCATACCTCATTGCTGCCGCGTTCATGGTGCTTCTCTCTCGACGCTTCAACTGTAATCGCAACCATGGGCTCGCCAAGGGCCCGAATCTCTTCGATTGAAAATCGTGGCGTTGGGGCATAATCCGGCAAGGGAAGGGTTGCCGACCAACCGACTAGAACTGCCCCAAACATCCATAGCTCTCCCTGGCCCTCCCAGGCCGGATTATCAGCGCTGAAATGCGTGAAGTTGGTATAATTGTGGTCTCCCCCGGGATTACCCGGTCCTCCCCAGGTAAGCTCAAATCTCTATCGCTTGGAAGCAGTCATGCCGGCAGTGTCGCAAAAGATCCGCACGGGTCTCGTAGAGTTACGCACGCATACCGGCTCGGTGTACGTGAGTCCGTCATTTTGGGAACGCATCTACTTGCTCTGGACGTTCCGCAATTTTCAGAGCCTGCCCAAGCAGGTGCTGAATAGCCACCAGCAGCACCTGATCGATAAATTGTGCCGGGCAGCAATCGTCAGTCGGAATGGCCCGATTGCCAGGACCTCCATTATTGGTGCAGTTGAAAACGTGTACCTGATGCCAGATCGCAAAACGGAAGCTGCAGCACCCACAAGCAAGTTAGTGGAGTTGGGGACAATCAGCGCGGACGTCGCCGCGCTACGAGCGGTGGGTTCCGAAGGGATTTCGATCCGATCGAATCGTGCAGCCTATAACCGAATTGATGTCGGGGGGTTGCACAGACAGAGTGTCAACGTCCAATACATTTCAGCGCCCAAACAAGATTCTGCAGAGCAAAGCGAAACCAAAGAAGCGAGCCCGGCATCAGTGGATTCGGATGCAAGCAGAACGTGGAGTCGAAACAGGGTGGTATGGGCGCTTGTTGCCACGTGTGGTGCAGCGCTGCTATGGATCTTGTTTGATTTTCGAGAAGTTCGGCTTGCGCCGCGCATAACCGTTCCACAGGTTGCGATCGAGGCTCACGAACCCGCGGTGAGCATTCCCTCGGCCGCTGCGGCGCAGCCAGAAAAGGTTCAGCAGTCCATGCCCGCGGAGCGCAGACAGCCGGCCACAATCACTGCCCTCAAACCGTCATCCCCAGTAGTTTCCTCCAGACAACATGAGAGCACGCACGGCAAGGCGGTGACCCTCCCCCAGCAAAATGTTGCGACCGTGGACTCAACTCCGCGGGAACGCCTGCAAGTTGCAGAAGCACCCGAGAGCGGCTTTAGCTACCCGGTTGCACCGAATCCAACCCTGACCGGAGAAGTCAGCCTGAAAGCAGTGATCGGCACCGACGGAACTGTAACGGAAGTCGACGTCCTGAGCGGCAAACGCGGGCTCGCAGGTGCCGCAGTGCGGGCGGTGCGGCATTGGCGATATCGTCCCCACGAACTAAAGGGCCATGCGGTCGAGGCGGAGACAAACATAGTGATCAGCTTCGTCGGCTCTGATGCAGTCTCCATCCGTTTCCCGGCAGCGCTCTAGTCTAAGTCTAGGTCTGTCTTGCCTGCAAACGAGAAGGTGTGCCCGCCCTTGGTTTCTTTTGTTTGCCCTGGCGACGCTTCTTCATTGATTGCTAGCACGGCAAAGCTCTCGGTCAATTGTCGGGTGTTACTGCGTTCACTTTTGTTCTCCTCCCACTGCTGAACACCAACTGGGTGTTGTCGTTTGCGGCTTTCTTCATGGACCGTTTCCGAATCCCGGTTCTGGTTCCAATCCGCGGACGGCGGGGCTGATCTTGAATTTCCTACGCTAAGCTGCAAACAATCATTTAACAATTTCGAGACAACTGTGCTGCATCCCAACTCGAGTTGCGTGAGTCCAACACTCCATACGACTTGAAAGGGGTTTTCGTTGAAGAGTCGCTGCTTTGGAGAATGGCTATGTGGATGCGGTCATGCGCTATCTGTAAGGCGCTAATGAAAAAGCTGAGATTAAGCGATTCCGTGCGCTGTCCGTGCGGGTGGGAGTGGTAGGGCCATACGAATCGAGAGCCGGCAACAATCCTGTAAATAGCGTGCCGGAGTCTTAGAACAGAGGCAGGGACGACCGTGGCAAAAGTAATCGAGTTCTACATACCGAATACCTTTCGAAAAAGCATGAAATGGGTTTCCAGTGAACAGCGCGGGAAGATTATCGAGTTCGCATCACAGACAAAGAAATCGGCCTGACAAACGCTACACGTGTAGCCGCCACCCGCAACTACAGCTGCTCTCTTCCTTCGCCTTTGCCCACCCATTGGCACACGTACCCAGTTCTCACAAAGCGTTCTGCACGCATGCAAGACTTACTGAAAGACCGCTGTTCTTGTCACACTACATCGCGAAGCCGCCCTTTTTGTCGCCGTCGGCCCATGTCAATCCTACAAAGTGCTACTTGGATTTGGTCAATGCCATCAAAGCACCGATGCCAAGGAAGACTACCGCTAGGCCGATAGCAGCGCCGACCCGGCGATGAACGTCCTGGCCGTAGCTGACTTCGGTGATCGTCGAGGGAAGAATGTTTGCAATCTCGGTTTTCCAGCGGCAGATTCGTTGATTCCCCAATTGAGGTCTCCTCTCAAGAGAGCACTCTGTGCGTATTGACTGGAGGATCGCGAGCCAGCGCATCCAGGGCACTGCAAGGCCTAGCCAACTCCCATCACACGGTCGGCTTGTCATGAGCGGTAGCAAGTTGTGTCGAGCTGGTCTCTTGGGCCAGATCCTCTGCTCCAGGTGGCCGCGCGAGGGCGGTCTTTTGAAGGGTAGAGCTGACAACATTAAACGTCTTAACGTAAGGAGTCCCGTCCAAGAGTTTTCCGAGAATCTTCAACACTGCTGGATAACCGCTTGAGTGGTAAGCCTGCGCGTTTCCTTCTTGATCCCAAAAGCTGATGGTTGTGACTTCGCTGCCGTCGGGGACAGCTAGTGTGATCAAATCTAGGAAACCTTCTTGCGTTCGCAGCCAGGGAAGGACTTCACGCTCTATGATATTGGTAAATTCCGTGAGTGAGTTCGGTTTCAGGCGCGCAGCAACCTTGCGGGCAAACATCTCAACCTCCCGGTGTTGGGCTGGCTTCCTTGCTTGCGCTGGATCCAATCTGCACGATACCGCACATCTGGTAGCGCATTTTAGCACCCATGCTTTACGTCGAGGGAGGCTGCCTCAGCTTTTCGGTCTCGGTGCTCATGTCAGCGCTGTTATCAGGCGGATCCGTCAAGATTCAAGGTAGCCCCTTTTAAAGCGCGATGCGATTTGTTCCGGGGGGTCTCGACCCGGTTAGCAATAGAATCCCGTCCACCGCCGCCACAATGATAACGTGGCAGTAACTCGCAGTATACCCGCCACCACAAGGCCATCCTCGGCCGACCCAATCAATGTCTCAATGTGTTCAACAATCAACTAGAAGGAGGGCCTGTGATCCGAGAGCGTAGGAGCAGTCAGCGAGTCCCAGCGCAACAGAGAACCACGGTCACTTTTCGCAATGGCGGTCCTCATCAGGTAAGTGCAGTTTCAGCGAATATCTCATTAAAAGGGGCGTTCACATACTGTGATCGGTTCCTAGCAATCGGGTCGGAAGTAGCACTAATTCTTGATCTCCCACCCGAGATTACGAAAGCCCGCAGCTCCCGAATATGGTGTGAGGCCAAAGTTGTGAGAATCGACGAGCAACTAACAGAGGGAAAGTTCGGCATCGCTTTTGCGTTCACCAGGGTGCAGCCGCTGCCCGAGGCGTAGGCCTTCATTGAACCAACCCTTACCTGCTCGGGTTGGAACCGGCGCTTTTGGTTCGTGTCTCGACCAACGTGATGAAGTAATCCGTGGCCAACGTTTCTCCACGTACACGTCTATGCACTGCAAAGGACGATGCTTCACTTCTTCGTCGGAAAGCATCATTATCGGAATCATGGGCCGGTTTGCCCCTTACGCGCTTTTTCCATTGGCCGGCTTGTGCCACCTGGGGGTGGGAGACCCGGAAGCCGGAAACCGCCACTGCAGTGAGACAAACCTTTCATCTTCTGCTGCCCCCCAGTTCCTCAGTGCTCCTTCGCCTATTAGGCCCTTCACTTACTTAAGGAACCCGAAAGCGGGGAAAAGTATCGTTTTTTATCGCCTTTTTGATTCGCGATTGGCAACGGGCAAGCATCCGGCAACTTATCAACTTCTCTTGGTTGGACTTGCTCGCCCACCACGGGCAGATCGACTGCTCACGGGCAGTACTGGACAGTTTGTTCGATTCGTGCGGTTCTTGGGGCTTCGAACAGGGCCCAATCCCACTGACCGGGCCGAACTCGGCAGCAAGCGCCATCTGATTTGCGATGGCCAGGGAGGTCTCCAGCAGGGAAAGCAGCAGCAACAAGAGTAATAGGCGCAGCAGCAAGAAGCAGCAGCATCAGCAGCAAGTCTAAGCAGGGTTCGCTTCGCTTGGACGAGCTGCGCGCCAGACTTCCTCTCTCTATGGCCATTAAGTCTCTAGTGACCTACTCAACCCGTCAACCGCCTGTTTCCTCTTAGGTGTGCGCTGGGCTTAAGGTTTCCGATACCTCGACTACCCACAAGCGACATAGGTCCAAAGTCGGTATGGACGAAGTTGCCCACATGGAGTTCCGGACCGTCGGTGAACCATCGTCATTGCTGGAAAAAGAATGCCATTCAAGAACGGTCTGTCCTATAAGTGGCGGAGCGGGTCCTCGATGCTCTCGGTAGTTGTCTTCGTGGTCTCGCGTTCGAGTGACTTGGTGACGAGCTCCTTTGAGTTCAAAGCCACCGCCAAAGCCAGGGCTAGCACAATCCCACCGAACAGAATGCCGAACGCGAGCTCGACAATGCCCGAAGCAATTTTAAGATGTTCGAGAGCCATCGCCACCGCCAACACAATCACTAGCCACTTCACGCCGACGCTCAACAGGCGCCCGTACTGGAAGTTCATATTTACAGCGCCAATCAGAACGCTTCTTGCCAGAAAGCGGGCAATGATGCCTCCCGCTAACAGGACCAGTAAGGCGCCTAGGATGTTCGGTACATAGTCAAAGACGCTACGTACGAGGAGAGAGGTCAGTTCGGCATCAAAAGCCGACACACCGATCAGGAGTCCAGTCACGACGACTAAAGCGGCGACGAATCGTGATACCAGAACAGAAGGACTCTTCATTGGGGACCACTCCGCCGGTGAAGGGAAGCCCCATCCGACGAGCCGTTCATCAAACCGAATGCTGACAAGCAACCGGCGCACTATGATGGCCAGGATCCAGGCCGCTATGACAGAGATCAGGAGCGCCACAATGAGCGCCACCAGTCCGGGCAACAGCCGGGTTAATGCTGTTATGAATCGCGTCGTTGACTGATCCAAGGCTTGCTTGACTTGCTCCTTCATAAACAAATCCCTCTCTCACATAGCTCGACTATGGGTTGAACCGGTCAGGCCATCGCCACCGGGACACGAGATATGGTTTGGAGACTTCGTAAGCGTTCGAGAGGCACTCAAGTCGGCGCTCCACTGCGGCTTCTTCGGCAGCCTCCACTTCCCTCGCATAGCCCGCCGCCCATCCCAGATACAGAGGAGTCATCGACCGGAGCAGATGCTCACGGTTGATGGTTCGAAGACGGTGGGCGAGAGCGAAGTCATACACGATTCGAGCCCACAATTCATCGGGCATCTGGAATTGCTCTGGCGTCGAACGCGAAAGCCTTCTGAGTTCCAGCAAAGTCGCAGGCGGGAGAACCAGCCCCCAGATCTCTTGCAGATCTCGATTTCCCAGTTGAAACGAATCCAGCAGGCGGTTCACATCAACGGTTGCGGCGTCATGGGAGGCTGTCTGCGGCTCGCCAAATCCAGACACTGGAATTGACTCGCGCGTTTTTTGCCAGCAAGCCGCATTCCTTTCCATGGCCAGAAACACCGGGCCCAGGGCTTGGACCAAAAGGGAGCTGATATTCGTCCAATCCGTGGGTGGGAGGATGCGGGGTCCAACGTGCACCTGGCAGACGCGAAGATTGTCGCAAATCGCAACCGGTGCGAGTGATGCGAGCGGATGAATCCGATGGGCGTTGCCATCGCTCCCGCCGAGCATTTCGAACAACGCTCGCGAAAATCCCAAGTCCGGCCCTAGCGGGTTTTGGAGCCGCTTTCCGTAGAGACATCGGATGAGTGGACTGATAATGCTAACATTCAACAATCCCTCGAATTTTCGGCGAGCGTAGTAGGGAACCGCCAGGTCAAACCCCGTTTCCAGCACGGGTTGCATGAGGTGGTAGACCCATTGTGGGGTTACCGCTTCCAGCTTCGAGGCAATAATGCAGCCGGCTTGAGCTCCCAGTCTTTTGCCGGCAGCGAAAAGCGATAGGTAGGCGGCGGAAATTCTCTGCATCGGAGTACCCGAAGTATCCGCCCCGATTGGCTGCCAGGGGACGAAGGTCAACTGCGGCCCGTTCCCGGAACTCGCCGAACCAGCGTGAGCCTGGACCGAACTCGCATCGCCCAAGAGAATCACGATTCGCAAATCTCCATGAAGCGTTCGCAGCGCCTCATGCACCGTCGCCACCGACTCTTGATCGAGATTAGCCAAAATCCCAACGACCAGATCGGCTGCGTCTATTTGTTCGATCTTTTCCAGCGCTTGCTGTGGGATGAAATCACCTTCCACTCTTCTGCCTCGGTCTCGGTTTTCTTCTCCACTGCGGGACAGGATGTCCCTCCCCGTGCACGATTCATTCATGGCACCAGCAACATAATCCCCATCAAAGGGATACGTACCCACGCGGGGCGGCTGTTCAACTCATAAAGCACTTCGTAGAGTGCCTTATCAAGCAGGAAAACATTGAGCAGCTTACGGAAATCGGCATTCCCAGGCGGCAGAAAATCGGGGCCTTGCGCGGCTTGATGATACGCGCGCAAGAATTCCGCAGCCACCGACCGTTCCCAAAGCTGCGCCCAAGGTTCGAGGCGAGTCAAATCCTCTGGGTGCCGGGCAGTATAGTTCATGAGACCGGCATAGGCGGCGTAACCGAAGGACCGCAACATGCCAGCGACATCTTTGAGTGGGCACTGCTTGGACCGCCGAACCGCCAGTGGCCGGGCCGGTTCGCCTTCAAAATCCAGGATCACGAAATCGGTTTTTACGCGGAGTACTTGTCCGAGATGGTAGTCGCCGTGAATTCGGATTCGTTGTATCGGCGGGAAATCACCATTGAGGGGGCCGAAACGATCGAGAATCGGACGGCGACGGCTGAGCACCGAAGCCGCAACCTCGACTACTTCATCGGGCAAGTACGGCAGACGCTCCTTCAGCATGTCCAAGACGCTGGAGGCGTGCTGTCGGATGCCGGCAAATTGCGCGTTAAGATCCACATCAGTTAACGCCTCCGGCGCGAATGCAGGATCATCTGTGGGTGTAGCCAGCGCCAGGTGAAGTTCCGCGGTCCTGCGCCCGAGGATTGCACCAGCTTCGAGGTACAAACCAAGGTGGTCAAGGGCCACCTGGGTTGGGGGATTCTCAGAGAGTTCCAGTGGTCCCTGGACCTCGCCGCTCAATTTTTCTGGGAATGGTAAGGGGGCACAAGCCTCGTAGTACCGGTCAAGCTCTTCCAGGGTCCACCTCCAGCCGTCGCCTTCGTTTGCTACCAAGCCCTGCAATAGCGCCAGGTTTGCGAGTTTGTCATCGGTCGCCGCGAGCCCGTCGACTTCAATCGAGCCTGCAAAAGGAGGAATCTGGTTGAAGTTGGTCTTCTCCGTCAGGTACTGCCCAATTTCAGCGTCCGGATTCAATCCGGGCTCTTGGCGGCGGAACAGCTTGAGTATGAACCGATCACCGAACAGAATTGACGTGTTGCTCTGTTCCGCTGAGCCCCGCCGCACCTGCAATCTCTCGGCCGGCGCCACGAGATGCAGGAAAGCCTTCCCACGTATGCCCCGGACGCCCCCACGGCGCGCGTTTACTTTGCTGGCATTCTCAATCAGCGAGAACAACAACATGCAAGTCTGGTCGTCGAAGGCTCCATCGTAGAGCAAACCCGCTCTCCTCTGCGATAGAACTGGGGCGATGATGGCGTTGGGGGCTGTCCGCTGCAACTCGTTTTGGGCTTCTCCAAAACTCATCGCCAGCGGCAGGAAATATAAGTCAGGAGATCCAGTGTCGAACTCTACCTGGACCAGTAGCAGCGCGGATTGCGATGCGTCCGATGAGACGTTCAACGGAACACTTAGCGGAATCCAGTCCGCAATTCGAACGGACTTGATCTCTCTGGATTTTCCCGCAAACCAGCGCTGCTTGGGCAGGTACTCCGGGAGTTCCACCGTTTCCAGGCGGAGGCGGCCGGTGGCCTCGAGGACGCTCTCCCATCCCGCGGTTACGTTCAACGGTGCATGTTCTGTCATATCCACAGTGCTGCCAGTGGGTTTCTCTCTTCGTTGCAGCTCTAGCCAGAGAAAACTATAAGATGCCAATGTGAGCCGATAAGGGTGACGCTCGATCGGGGGGAATTCCACGTACCCGAGCATTTCCACGGGTGTCATGCCCTCCACCTTTGATAAGTCCAGGTCGACGGGCTGCGCGAAGCGGGAGAGATTGGCGACGCACAAGACCTGTTCGCCTTCATATTGCCGAAGGTACGCCAAAATTTTGCGGTTCGAAGGATCAAGAAACTCGATGCTGCCCCGCCCAAACACCCGAAACAGCTTTCGCAGGGCAATCATGTTACGCATCCAGCTCAAAAGCGAAGATGGGTCGCTCTGCTGAGCCTCCACATTGATTGCTTCATATCCCCATACTGGATCCATGATGACGGGGCTATACAACCGAGCCGGTGTCGCGGTGGAAAATCCGGCGTTGCGATCTCCGTTCCATTGCATTGGTGTGCGAACACCGTTACGGTCACCCAGATAAATGTTGTCCCCCATTCCGATTTCGTCCCCGTAGTAAAGAATCGGCGTACCGGGAAAAGAGAGAAGCAAACTGTTCAGCAGTTCGATCCGCCGGCGGTTGTTATCAACTAGGGGCGCGAGGCGCCGACGAATGCCAAGATTGATGCGCATCCGAGGGTCCGCACTGTATGCCAGGTACATGTAGTCGCGCTCATCGTTCGTGACCATCTCCAGAGTCAGTTCATCATGATTTCGCAAAAACAGTCCCCACTGGCATGAGTCGGGAATTCCGGGAGTCTGGGCGATGATGTCGGTGATGGGAAGCCGGTCTTCCTGGCGGAGAGCCATATAGATGCGCGGCATGAGCGGAAAATGAAAGGCCATGTGAAATTCATCGCCGTCGCCGAAATAAGGACGCACGTCGGTCGGCCACTGGTTCGCTTCCGCTAGGAGCATCCTGCTGGAATAGTCTGTATCCACCTCCTTTCGCAGTTTTCTGACGATGGCGTGTGTTTCCGGAAGATTTTCGCAGCTGGTGTCCTCACGCTCCACCAGGTAGGGGACCGCGTCTACGCGCAATGCATCAACTCCCAGATCAAGCCAGTAACGCATCACCTTCAGAACTTGTTCGACCACTTTCGGGTTGTCGTAGTTCAGATCGGGCTGGTGAGAAAAGAAGCGATGCCAATAAAACTGGTTGGCCACAGGATCCCACGTCCAGTTGGAGCGCTCGGTGTCAGTAAAGATGATTCGCGCATCTTTGTATTTCTGGTCCGTGTCGCTCCACACATAGAAATCGCGCTCCGGCGCGTCGGGAGCTTGCCGCGCCGCTTGAAACCAGGGATGCTGGTCGGAAGTGTGATTCACCACCAGCTCGATCATCACCTGCAAATCACGCTCGTGAGCCGCAGTTAGAAAGGCCCGGAAATCGTCCATTGTCCCGTACATCGAGTGGACGTTCATGTAGTCGGAAATATCATAGCCATCGTCTTTAAGGGGTGATGGGAAGAAGGGAAGCAACCACAGACAGGTGACCCCTAGATCCTGAAGATAATCCAGTTTCTGGATCAAGCCGGGAAAATCGCCAATACCATCGCCGTTGCTGTCCTTGAATGCGCGGACGTGCAATTCGTAGATGACGGCATCCTTGTACCAGAGAGGATCTGCCGTACTGCCCGGACGCTTTGCCATGATGCGTTTTCCCTGTCCTTAAACGCGGCTGGAAGATTCCGGGCGAAAAACCACAATTCCAAGAGGAGGGAGAGTCATATTCAGGGAGAAAGGCCGTCCATGAATGGGGAAGGGCATCGCCGATAATCCACCGAAGTTTCCCTGGCCGCTGCCCCCGTACATGGCTGCGTCGCTGTTGAGGACCTCTTGCCAAAGACCGTTCAAAGGCACCCCGACGCGATAGTTTTGACGAACGACCGGCGTGAAATTGCAGACAAAGAGCAGTTGCTCATGAGGATTCCGTCCTCGGCGAAGGAAGCTGACTACACTCCTCTGCGCGTCATTACAATCCACCCATTCAAAGCCGGCGGCATCTGAGTCCCGTTGCAGCGAGGGATCGCTGCGGTACAAAGCATTAAGATCACCCAGCCAATGCCTCAGCCTGGCGTGAAGAGGCACTCCCAGCAGGTGCCACTCCAGGCTGCCATCGTGATTCCACTCGGACCACTGGCCGAACTCGTTGCCCATGAACAGGAGCTTCTTGCCGGGATGGCCGAACATAAACCCGTACAGGAGCCGCAGATTTGCGAACTTCTGCCACTCATCCCCTGGCATCTTGCGCAACATGGAACCCTTCCCGTAGACGACCTCATCGTGCGAGAAAGGCAGGACGAAGTTCTCAGTGAAGGCATAAACCAAGCTAAACGTGATCTTGTTGTGCTGATAGCTCCGGAATACGGGATCTTGCGACAGGTAGTCCAGCACGTCATGCATCCAGCCCATATTCCACTTGAGGCCGAATCCCAGTCCTCCAACGTAAGTGGGCCGCGAGACCTGCGGCCATGCCGTCGATTCTTCCGCAATCATCATGACGTCGGGAAATGCCGCATAAACATGCTCATTCACCTTTCTCAAGAATTGAATGGCCTCTATGTTTTCTTTTCCGCCGTAGCGGTTTGGTATCCACTCTCCATCACGCCGTCCATAATCGAGATAGAGCATTGAGGCGACGGCATCGACCCGCAGACCGTCGATGTGATATTTGTCGAGCCAGAACATGGCGTTGCTGATGAGAAAACTTTGGACTTCGTTCCGACCGTAGTTGAATACAAAAGTGTTCCAATCCGGGTGTTCCCCTTGCCGCGGGTCGCCGTGTTCGTAGAGATGAGATCCATCGAAATATCCAAGACCGGTCTCATCTTTCGGGAAGTGGGCCGGAACCCAATCAAGAATGACGCCGATTCCATGTTGATGAAGATAGTCCACCAGATGCCTGAAATCGTCCGGCGTACCGAACCTGCTAGTCGGGGCAAAGTAGCCGGTGGTTTGGTATCCCCAGGAGCCATCAAAAGGATGCTCCATAACTGGCAGCAATTCAACGTGGGTAAAACCACTTTCCCGGACGTACTCCGCCAGCAACGGCGCCATCTCCCGATAAGTCAGCCAGCGATTTTCTTCTTCGGGCACTCGCCGCCAGGAGCCTAAGTGCATTTCGTAAATCGAGATGGGAGCGTCCAGCGCGTTGCTCTTTGCCCGGTTCGTCATCCACGAACCGTCATTCCAAGAATAGTTTTCTAGATTCCATACGCGCGAAGCCATATGGGGACGAACTTCCGCGGCGAAACCGTACGGATCAGTTTTGTCGACCGTATACCCCCGGTAGTTGGAGGTCACGTGATATTTGTATATCGCGCCTTGACCGAGAGTCGGTATAAAGCTCTCCCACACTCCGGCAGAGGTGGACCGCATCACGTTGGCTGCGGGATTCCACTGGTTGAAATCGCCCACCACTGAGACCTGACTGGCATTCGGTGCCCACACAGCAAACTGCACTCCTTGACGTCCATCACGCTCCGTGAGGTGGGCGCCGAGTTTCTCGTAGGCACGGTCAAAGGTTCCTTCAGCCAGCAAATATGCGTCAAAGTCGCTCAGCGATTGCAAGGTTTGCACCATGGTTCTCATCCTTCCATTTACATCTACATCGGGAGGCGATTCCTAGACTCTTCGTTACAGGTAATAGTCAAAATCGCGCTCTGTCCGAATCCATCGGCGTACCCGCAAAATATGTGCCGGAAGACTTTCCGGTGTCAGTTCCACATAGTTCCGCGAACCCTGCCACAAATACCGGCCTTCGCCTAGCAGGTCGTGAACTTGGAATTGATGATCCGCCTCCAGCCCGAGGGCAGTAAGATCGAGATCAACCCAGCCTGTCTGGCGGTGGAATGAATCAAGATTGACGATCACCACGACTACGTTGCTCAGGTCATCCGTCGTCTTGCTGTAGCAAATCAGCATCGGATTGTCCGTGCCATGAAAGCGCAGATTGTGGTTGCTTTGCAATGCCGCGTTCTCTTTGCGGATCCGGTTGATTCTGGAAATGATGTCCTTCAAACTCCACGCGGAATTCAGATCGCGATGCTTGAGTTCGTATTTCTCGGAATTTAAGTACTCTTCACTGCCGGCTTGTACGGGCGTGTTTTCACACAACTCAAACGCCGGCCCATAAACGCCATAGCTTGCCCCCAAAGTGGCCGCCAAAATCAATCGGATCATGAACGCCGGACGACCGCCGACCTGGAGAAACTCCGAAAGAATGTCAGGCGTGTTCGGCCAGAGGTTAGGGCGGAAGTATTCTCGTACCTCGGTTTGCGTAAGCTCGGTGAAATAGTCGGTTAACTCCTGTTTTGTGTTGCGCCAGGTGAAATAGGTGTAGGACTGAGAAAAACCAAGCTTGGCCAGCCGGTACATTACATGCGGTCTGGTAAACGCTTCTGCCAAGAAAAGCACGTCGCCATGCTTCTTCTTAATCTCGCCGATTACCCACTCCCAGAAAGAAAATGCCTTCGTGTGAGGATTGTCGACACGAAAGATACGAACCTCCTGATCGATCCAGAATTGAAAAACGTTCTTTAACTCGTTCCACAACGCCTGCCAGTCCTGGCTTTCGAAGTCCAGCGGGTAAATGTCATGGTATTTCTTCGGTGGATTCTCTGCGTATTGTATGGTTCCATCCGGACGCTTCCGGAACCATTCCGGATGTTGCTTCACGTAAGGGTGATCCGGAGTGCATTGAAACGCGATATCAAGAGCAACTTCGAGGCCATGCTCTGCAGCCTGGGATACAAAATGCCGAAAGTCTTCCAGTGTGCCCAACTCTGGATGAATTGATGTATGACCGCCCTCCTCCGATCCAATCGCCCATGGACTACCTAAATCATTCGGCTCGGCCACAACCGAGTTGTTTTTTCCTTTTCGAAAAGCATGGCCGATGGGATGCACCGGCGGCAGGTAGACTACGTCAAAACCCATGGATGCAACATAAGGAAGCCACCTCTCGCAATCCCCGAATGTCCCGTGACGTCCAGCCTCGGAGGAGCATGATCGGGGAAAAACCTCATACCAGCTCGAAAAGCCGGCTTTCTCTCTGTCCACAACAACGACCAGAGGTTTCTGGTACCGGGTAGCAAACTGTCGTTCGGGATAGCGTTGGATCGCTCTGAACAATTCTTGTCCGAGCGCGAGGGAGGTTGCAGACTGCATGTCCTTTTCTTCGCGTATCCTTTGCGCCCCCTGTCGCAGCAGGCCGGCATCGTCCCCTTTGGCGCGGCCCGCGGCATCTTCAATCAATTCGGCTCCAACGAGCAAATCGACATGGACATCTTGTCCGGCGGCGATTCGTTTGCCAAGACCGTCGCGCCAAGTTGGGAAGCGATCGATCCATCCTTCAATGGTATATTCGTAGCGCCCCGCTTTCGGGACCGAAAACACACCTCGCCAGCGATCGTTACCTAGCGATGTCATGGGTGACGATTGCCACTCTTTGTCGCCCTCGCGTGAATACAGCACCTGACAGGCGATGTGGTCATGACCATCTGCAAACACGTCGGCCTCCACGACTACTGTTTCGCCAACTATGCGTTTGATCGGGAATCGGCCGCAATCAATTTGTGGCGAGACCCTCTCAATGACTACACGACCTCTTCCATCGGCCAGTTGCGATATTTCTTTCATTCTTACGAGCCTTTCACCCCTACGTAGGCTGGAGTATCCCGTACATCCTGACCTGAGTTTGATGCAACGCTCTAAGCGCGGGTCCAGTTTTCTTGCAAACTTTGAGTCCAGAATCGCTACTTAAGAACGTCCATCGCCACAGATTGCATATTGTTGCAGAAATGAGAAGGCCCCCGGTGTTTCCTTTTGCCACAGGTGAGGCGGGCCCGCGTTCGGGACCCGCCCGTTGTGCGCGAGGATTATTCAGGCGGCCTTGCTTGCGGCAATTTTGTGGGTGGTTGAGGTGTGTACGTCAAAGGTGCGAATCTGGGGTTCGGCCTCAAGGAGGTGCCACACCGTATCGTGGATCTTCTGGTACTGTTGGCGCTGATATTCCTCGGCATCCTCTCGCTTGTTGCAAAAGCTCAAAGCCAAAACGCGATCCGACTTTCCAGACGAAACAAGCACGATCTCGTCCATGAAGCCTCGTTGTTTTTTCAGGATTGGCACCGCTCTGTCATGGATGGTGTTGGCAAGCTCTTGCGATTTCCCTGATTGCTGGTCATTTCAACTACGCGTGTGAACATCTTCTCGCTCCTTTGCTTTGGTTGGAGGGTGAAAGGAACCCGCCCCGGGCGCGGCAGCGGAAGGCTTATTCGTGCTTCAAAACATTAAGTTACTTCTGCCATTCGTTGGAGTCAAATGCCGAAACGTGGTGCAGTTGGCAATTCAAGCGGTCTTCCGTGGTGGTGGCGCCAAATGCCGAGCTAAAAGGCTGCTTCGAAAAGCGATGAACGAAAGCCACATGGGACATCTGTCCCAACTCAGCCTCATCTTTTCCCCGAATCGCTTGTTTCAATGATTGAAAAGTCACGTAACCGTAGATGTCAACATCTTCTA
>Ga0070707_100002679_pt1 | contig 16930 bp, 20 predicted proteins | sample KBSK5502metaG_FD_65468 | JGI IMG/M metagenome (GOLD analysis project Ga0070707, IMG submission 65468) | Corn, switchgrass and miscanthus rhizosphere microbial communities from Kellogg Biological Station, Michigan, USA - KBS K5-50-2 metaG | ecosystem: Host-associated > Plants > Roots >... | reverse complement strand
CGTCACGAACACGATGGCGATGTCGGTGTTCGAGCGCGTGCGCGAGATCGGCATCCTCCGCGCGGTCGGGTGGCGCACGTGGCGGGTCGGCGCGCTGATTGTCGGCGAGGCGCTCGGAATCGCGCTCGTCGCGCTCGGTGTGGGCCTGGGCCTCGGCGTGCTCGCCGCGCACCTGTTCAGCGACCACACGAGCACATCCGGCCTCGTGCGGCCGGACTTCACCGCCGCCGTCTTCGCATGGGGCCTCGCGTTCGCGCTCGGCGTTGCCCTGATCGGCGCCGCCTACCCGACGTGGCGCGCCGTCAGGCTCACTCCAATCGAGGCTCTGAGACGGGAGTAACGCGACCCAACCGCGGAGCCGGGCCTCGCCCGGCGGTTGCCGGCGGGCGGTCAGGGCGCGACGGGCGCCGATTGAAGCGCTGCGTCGGGAGTGACCCGACCGTCGAGCAGGCGAAGCGTCCGGTCCGCCGAGGCCGCTACGTCGTCGTCGTTCGTCACGAGCAACACGGTCATTCCCCGCTCGTCGCGTAGCCGCTGAAGCAGGCCGAGCACCTGCGCGCCGGTCTCCGAGTCGAGCGAGCCGGTGGGCTCGTCGGCCAACAACAGCCGGGGGTCGTTCGCGAGCGCCCGGGCCAGCGCCACGCGCTGCCGCTCGCCGCCGGACAGCGTCGCCGGCACAGCATGGACGCGTGTCTCGAGCCCCACCTCTGCAAGCAGCGCCCGCGCGCGCTCCTCGCGCGCGACGTGACCCACTCCTCGTCCGAGCATCGGCACCCGCACGTTGTCGAGCGCCGAGATCGTCGGGATCAGGTGGTGGAACTGAAACACGAAGCCTACGGTGTCGGCCCGGTAGGCGGTCGTGTCGAGACCGTCGAGGTCCGCCCCGTCGACGGAGATCTTTCCCGAGTCGGGCCGGTCGAGCGCGCCGATCAGGTTCAGCAGCGTGCTCTTGCCGCTCCCGGACGGCCCCGTCAGCGACACGAACTCCCCGGGCTCGAGTCGCAGCGAAGCGTCCGCCAGGGCGGTGATCCGGCCGTCCTCGAACGCCTTTCCGACGCGGTCGACGACGACCTCGACGCCGCTCACCGCGGACGAACCCAGTAGTTCAGCTTGATCGTCTTGCGGCGCGCCGTGACGATCGCCTGAAACGTCAGCCGCTGGCCGCGCGACGCAGACGGGAACTCGATCTCCTGGCCCTTCTTCTCCCGCCAGACACCGGTGAACGCGTACACGCGCCCGTTGTCGACCTTGCCGACCGGGATGCCGTTGTAGAGCAGCCGCATCGTCAGCCGCGCGCGGATCGGATGCCCGGCCAGGTCCGCGGCGCGGATGGTGATCGGCCACGCATGGTTGACACGCGGGCGATGGGTGGGCGCACTCAGCGTCGCCTTGAACGCCGCGGCGAGCGCGAGCTCGAGCATGCCTCAATGGTAGAGCGCGTCGAGCGCGCGCTGCGCAGGTGCCAGCTGGCGCGGCTCCTCGAGCACCCGTGCGAAGAGATCGCCGTGCTCCTCGACGCGCCGGAGCACGACTCCCATCGTGAAGTCGCGAGGCCGCACGTCTTTTGTCAGCTCCTCCCATCCGAGGGGTGTCGAGACCGGCGCGCCGGGCTTCGGGCGCACGGAGTACACGGACGCAATCGTCTTTCCCCAGCCGTTCTGCCGGTGGTCGACGAGAACGCCCTGGCGCTTCTTCTTCAGCCACTCGGTCGTCACCTTGCCGGGATGGCGTCGCTCGAGCAGGCGAGAGGCACCCTCGGCGAAGTGGTACGTCTGCTCGAACGTCGAGCGTCGGGTGATCGGCGCAACGACGTGGATCCCATCCGCACCGCTCGTCTTCACGTAGCCGGGCAGGCCCAGCTCGTCGAGCAGCTCGCGGATCAGATGCGCCACCTCGATGGAGAGCCGAAACGCGTCGGAGCCGTCGGGCGGGTCGAGATCGAAGAGCACGAAGTCGGGGCGGTGCGGCTTGTCGACGCGCGAGTACCACGCGTTCATGTCGATGCAGTGCATCTGCACCATCCAGAGCAGCGCGCGCTCGTCGTTGACGAGCGGGAAGTCGACGAGGCGCGAGCCGCCTTCGCGTGGGAACGTTCGAAAGCGGCGCGTCTTGATCCACGACGGCATCCCCTTCGGCGCTTGCTTCTGGAAGAACGGCCGGCCGCGGATGCCCTCCCGATAGCGCTTCATCGTGAACGGCCGGTCTCGAAGATGCGGCACGATCACCGGCGCGACGTCCCGGTAGTACTCGAACAGGGCGCCCTTCGTGATCCCGTCATCCGGAAAGAGAACGCGGTCGGCGCTCGTCAGCCGGACAGCCGCTGCTTCAGCCATAGCGCATTCCTGACTGCAAACACTTCCCAGTCGTTGTTGAAGTACGCGAGCACCTCCACCTCACGGCGCCAGCTTTCGAATCGGCGCGCCCATTCCTCCAGCTCTCGCTCCGAGTAGTTGCCTCGGCGCCCGCGTGAACCGTAGTGGAAGCGCACATACGTCCAGTCGGTGGTGAACACGTGCGTCTGGAACTCCTTCACCTCGGGCCGGTCGCCGATCACGAGCGCGGCACCCTGCGCACGGAGAAGCTCGTAGACCGGCTCGACGAACCAGCTGGCGTGTCGGAACTCGAAGCAATGCCGGCCCGGCGGCAGCGCTGTGAGCGCCGCCGCGAGCCGATCGTCCTGTCGGCGGAAGCTCGCCGGTAGCTGCCAGAGCACGGGGCCGAGCTTCGGCGACCGGACGAGCGGCTCGAGGCGCTCGTAGTAGCGCTCGATCCCGCCGCCGAGATCGGTCAGCCGCTTGACGTGGGTCAGGTAGCGACTCGCCTTGACTGCGAAGAGGAAGTCGGGCGGCGTCTGCGCGACCCACGACGCCACCGACGTCTTCAGGGGCAGCCGGTAGAAGGTGTTGTTCACTTCGACCGTGTCGAAGTGCTGCGCGTAGAGCGGCAGCCAGAGGCGCGCGGGCTTCCCCTGGTAGAACTCGTCCTTCCACGCGGCGTAGTTCCACCCAGAGCAGCCTATGCGGATAGAGCGGCGAATAGCTGCGCGCACAGCTCCGGCGTTCCCGCTGCGACGACATGTGAACGTCCGGCAACGTCGAGTGGCGCGGCGTCGAACGGCGGGGCTTCGGGCAGGTCGATCGCCAGCCCTTGTTCGCGGACGAGCAGCTGCGCCGCGGCGATGTCGACCGACCGCGCGGGCTTGAGCGAGCACACGGCGTCCACGCGGCCCGCCGCGAGGTGGCAGAGCGAGAGTGCCAGCGAGCCCATGATCCGCAGGCGGTCCGCGAGATCGACGACAGCGGCCGCCTTTTCCGCGACCGACGCAGTCCGCGTCGCCTCGAACGCAAGGATCTCGATCCGCTCCTTCGGACGCTCACCGTCAAGCCGATGACCGTTGAGGTACGCGCCCTCCCCTCGCGTGGCCGTCCATTCCTCTTCGGTCCCGAAGTCGTGGACGAAGCCGAAGCCCACGTCGCCCATCGTCGGACCGTCCGCGACGGCGACCGAGAGCGAGAAGAACCCGATGCCGCGCTTTGCGTTCAGCGAGCCGTCGATCGGATCGAGCACGACGCGGGTCTCTCCACTTGCGCCGACCTGCAGCTGCCCGAGCTCCTCCGACACGAGCAGGCAGTCGACTCCTGCGGTCTCGAAGCGACGCACGACGGCGCACTCGGCGGCGGCGTCGATCGCCGTCGTGTCGTCACCACCGCGGCCGGATCCGACGACCGGCTCGCGGTCCGCGCGAGTGGGCAGCTCGGCCAGCGCGAGCCGCACGTCCTCCACCGCCGCGCGGCAGAGGTCGAGCCACTCAGTCAAGTGGATGGAAAAGCAAGCCCGAGGTGAGCTTCGGAAAGAAGTAGGTGCTCTTCTGCGGCATCACATCACCGCGGCGGGCGACCGCGAACACGTCCTCGATCCGCGTCGGCCGAAGCAGGAAGGCCGCCTCCGCCTCGCCGGCGTCGACAGTCGCGACGGCCTCGCCGCGGTGTGGCGTGTACGTGACTCCCTGGGGAGCGAGGCGGTCGACGAGCTCGACGTCCGGCTCCTCGCCGTCGAGCAGCTCGTACCGGCCGCTGCGGTAGAGGACGACGCCCGGCAGGTCGTCCCCCGGTTCGTCGATCGGCGTGCCGCGGATTCCGTCGACGTGCTGCGCGACGCGGTGCGTGGGGAAGATCGTCAGCCCGCGCTCGCGTGTCGAGACGAGCACGACCATCATCCACGCGCTGGCGTCGGTCCCGTCCTCATCGCGGAACGCGAGCGCGGTCTCGTAGCGGTGATGTCCGTCCGCGATCAGCAGCTGCAAGTCGGCGACGTCGGGCCCTGTGTCGACACGCCACAAGCGGTCGCCACCCACCTCGAGATCGGGCGCGTTCTGGGGGATCTCCGCCGGAGCGCTGTCGTGCAGCAGGAAGATCGGCTCGAGCTGTGTTCGCGTCGCGCGCAACAACCGCAGCCGTCCTTCCTTCGGCCCTGCGTGCGTGCGCTCGTGCGGCAAAACGATTCGCCGCTCGTACGGCTCGACGCGGAGCGCCACGACGTAACCGTTGCGCGTGCGCTCGACGCCGTCCGGTCCGACATACGTTTGCGAGAGCGCCCAGAATGTCGGCTCGTCCTCGCGGACCAGCACGCCCCCGTTGCGCCATTCGCGCAGGTCGCGCGCCGCCTGCTCCTCGCTGTCGGGCAGCGTCAGATGAACGACGTTGTACGGGCTTCGCGCCAGGTACTCGAGGCGTTCCTCCTCCGAAATCACGTCGTAGGGCGGTGCAACGAGCGGCTCGAGCGGGCCCACCTTCGCCTGCTCGTACCGCAGCGCCCGGAGCGGCCTGATCTCGGCCATCGGCCGGGAAGCTAGCATCCGTCGCCGGACCTAGACTTGCCGGGTGAGCGCGATCGCGCAACTGGCGGAGGAGCGGGTCGTCGAAGGCGTCTACGCCGTTGCGCGGAAGCGGCGGCTGCGAACCCGGAGCGGCTCGGCCTATCTCGCGCTGGAACTGGTGGACGCGAGTGGTCGCATCGACGCGCGAGTCTGGCATGACGTGGAGCTGCTCGATCCTCGTTTCAAGGAGGGGGACGCGGTGCGCGTGCTGGGACGCGTGGAGCGGTTCCGAGATCGGCTGCAGGTAGACGTGCGGACACTCGAGCCGGCGCCCGAGGCGGATCCGGCGGCGCTCGCGCCGGCGCTGCGCCGGGACGCCGACGAGCTGGACGGGTTCCTGGAGTTCCTGGCCGGGGAGATCGTGCATCCGGGACTCCGCGCGACGATCGAGCGGTTCCTCGGCGACGACGAGCTGCGCAGGCTGTTCCGTCTCTTGCCCGCCACGCCGGACGGGCACCACGGTTACGCCGGTGGATTGCTGGAACACACGGTCGGCGTGGCGACGATCTGCCGCGAGACCGCGCAGCTCCATCCACGGCTGCGCTCGGACCTGCTCCTCGCCGCTGCGATCCTCCACGACGTCGGACGTACAACCGAGCTCACCCCCGGCCCGACGTTCGCGCAGACGGCGGAGGGGAGACTGCTCGGCCACATCCACCTCGGCTTGCGCCTCGTCGAGAGGCGCGTGGCTGCCCTCGAGCCGGACGCGCAGACGGAGCTTCTGCACGCGATCGGGGCGCACCACGATTCGCGCGCCGCGCGGACGGCAGAGGCTGCGGTGTTGTACCACGCAAATCAGCTCGACGCCGTCGCCGCGACGCGGCCCGTCCCGGACTGCTGATCTCCACCGCCAGCGACTCGCGAGCGCCCGCGCTCAGAGGTTGAAGCGGACGTTGAGCAGGTCTCCGTCCTGGACCTCGTAGGCCTTGCCTTCGAGCCGTTGGAGGCCGCGCTTTGCGGCTTCTGCGTGTGAGCCGCTTTCGACGAGGTCGTCCCAGCGGATCACCTCGCACCGGATGAAGCCGCGCGCAAGGTCCGAGTGGATCGTCTCTGCGGCCTCCAGCGCTTTCTGGCCGCGGCGCAGCGTCCAGGCACGCGTCTCCTTCTCGCTGGCAGTGAAGAAGCTGATCAGGCCGAGCTCTTGCGTCAGACGACGCACGACTTCCTCGAGCGCGGACGCGCCTTCGCGGAAGTCGGACGCTTCCGTTGGGGCCATCTCCGCGAGCTCGGCCTCGAGCTTCAAGTCGATCCCGGCCGGCCCGTTCTCGACCGCGATCAGTGGCTTCGTCGTCAGCGGCTCGAGCCCGGGAGGCAAGGTGCCGTTCCAGTCGGCGAGCGTTCCCCCGCCGTCGATGTGCGCGAGGATGCGCTCCAGCTCGGCTGCCTCCTGCTTGAGCGTGGGGTCGCCGGACTTCGCCTGTTTCTCCACGCGCTCGCGACGGCGGTCGACGAGGTCCCGATCGGCGACGAGGAGCTCCAGCCGCAGCGTCTCGAGATCGTCGGCGGGAACACGCGTGCCCGAGAATCCGTCCAGGGCCACGAGTAGCGCGTCGACCTGGCGCAGATTGCCGAGCAGCGCGGGCCCGGTGCCGTGGACCTCGACGACGCGAATCGCGGCAGGCGTCACCTTGCGCGGGCGGACGACCTCCGCGATCCGCAGCAGGCGCTCGTCCGCGACCGCGGCCATGCCGACGTCGCCCGTCGGTCGGGACCCGGTGAGTGCATGGAACAGCATCGACTTGCCGGAGCTCGGCAGCCCGACGATCCCAACCTCGAGCGCCACTACCGCTGGTCGCTCGCGATTTGCTTCTGGAGCGACACGAGCGCGCGGTGCTGCAGCGACTTGATCGCGCCCTCGGTCTTCCCGAGGATCGTGGCGACTTCCGCATTTGGGAAATTGAAGACGAACTTCAACGTCAAGACCTGCTGCTGCTCCTCGGAGAGATTCTCGATCAGCTCGAGCATGCTCTGGCGCCCGATCGCCTGCAACGCCTCGGCCTCGGCCGAGGGCTCCTCCTCGCCGAGCGGCTCCGGCACGTCCTCCTCCGGCTGCCAGCGGCGCGACGCACGGAAGTGATCCATGGCGAGGTTGTGCGCGATGCGGAACAGCCACGCGGAGAACGGCGCGGACTGCCACCGGAAACGCTTGATCGACTCGAGCATCCTGAGGAACGTCTGGGTGGTCAGGTCCTCGGCGTCGTGCCTGTTGCCGACGCTCATGTGGAGGTAGCTGTAGATCCGATCGAAGTGGATCAGGTAGAGCTCCTCCAGAGCGTCGCGGTCGCCCTGTTGAGCCCGGTCGACGAGCCCACGGACGCGCTCGTTCGAATCGCGTGCAGGCCGCGCGGGAGCCGTGGTCCTTTCGGCCATCATGAGGGGGATGCCCCGGCGCGCGCCGCGCGTAACGCGCGGGTCACGTGGCGGTTGCGCCGAAGCCGACCCGACTCTCGCGGGCGAACCGTTTGACGTAGACGACGCGGCGGAGGGCGATCGTGTAGCGCCCATCCTCGGCGTCGAGGGCGAACGCGGCCTCGCCGGCGTCCGCGCGGACGTCAGCCGATCCCAGTACCTGCTCGAGCGCGTCCGCATTCGCCGGGCTGACAATGGCGCTCATCACCTGACCGCCGTCGAAGGCGACCTCGATCCTCACCCTCTCATCAGGCAGGAGCGACCACCTCCGAGAGGACACCGTGGACGGAATCCGGATGCACGAACGCGACCTCGAGGCCGAACAGGCCCTCACGCGGGTGTTCGTCGATCAGGTCGGCGCCTGCCCGGGCCAGTCCGGCGATCGCGAGCGCGACGTCTGGGACCTCGTAGGCGACGTGATGCATCCCCGGGCCTCGCTTGGCCAGGAAGCGTCCGACCGGCGTGTCCTCGCCGAGCGGCGCGAGCAACTCGACGCGACCGGCGCCGACACGGACCGATGCGGCCTCGACGCCCTGCTCCGGCACCGTCGCCCGGTGCTCGACCTCGGCACCGAAGAGACGCTGATAGGTCGACAGGGCCGCGTCGAGATCCTCGACCGCGACGCCGAGATGGTGGATTCCGCGAGCCTGCATGAGCCCGCCGATGCTATCGAGGCACACCGCGCGGGCGCGCATCAACATGGGAACACCCCACCTCCCCACCCACTTCGAGCGTACCGCCGAAAGACGCACCGGTGGGACACGCGTCCGCACCGAGTGAGCGACGATCATTCCACAGGCAGCGACAGCGCGACCGGGGTACCGACCGTCTCGGACGCGCGCGACTCGGGCTGGATGTCGCCGAGCAGCTGCAGCACCTCGTCGCGGACGAGCGTCTCCTTCTCGAGCAGCGCAGCGGCGAGTCGGTCGAGCGAGCGGCGGTGCTTCGTCAGCAATCGCAGAGCCTCCTGATATGCCTCGTCCGTCAGACGCGCCTGCTCGTTGTCGCGTAGCCGCTTCGTCTCCTCGGAGAGCGCGTAGTTGTCCGCCCGCATCGTTCGCGAGCTCACGATCTCCGACATGCCGTACTCGAACACCATCGCGCGCGCGAGCGTCGTCGCCTTCTCGAGATCGTTCGCAGCACCGTTCGTCACGCGCCCGAACACGATCTGCTCAGCCGCTCGACCTGCGAGGAAGATCGTCATCATGTCGACGAGCTCCTCCTTCGTGTGCAGATAACGGTCTTCCGCCGGCAGGTTGAGGGTGTAGCCGAGCGCCTCGCCGCGCGCGACGATCGTCACCTTCTGCACCGGCATCGTGTCGCCCATCAGATGCGACATCAGCGCGTGGCCCGCTTCGTGGTACGCGAGGATACGCTTCTCCTTGTCCGTCACGACCCGCCGCTGCTGGAGGCCGGCGACGACCCGCTCCATCGCCGCCTCGAAGTCGGCGTGCGTGACGTACTCGGCACCGCGGCGGCCGGCAAAGATCGCCGCCTCGTTGGAGATGTTGGCAAGGTCGGCGCCGGTCAGACCGGCTGTCTGACGGGCGATCACGTCGAGGTCGACGTCGGCAGCCAGCGGTTTCGAGCGAGTGTGCACGCGCAGGATCGACTCGCGCCCCGCCAGATCGGGAGCTCCGACGAGGACCTGCCGATCGAAGCGCCCGGGGCGGAGGAGGGCGGGATCGAGATCCTGCAAGCGGTTCGACGCGCCGAGCACGACGACGCGCGCGCTCGTGCCGAAGCCGTCGAGCTCGACGAGAAGCTGGTTCAGCGTTTGGTCCTGCTCGCGGTTGAAGCCGTGCCCGGTCCGCGCGGCGCCGACCGCGTCGAGCTCGTCGATGAAGATGATCGCCGGCGCGTTCTTCCTCGCCTCGGTGAACAGTTTCCGGATCCGCGCTGCGCCCAGTCCAGCGAACATCTCGACGAACGCCGACGCGCTCTGCGCGTAGAACTTCGCACCGGACTGGTTCGCCGTCGCCTTTGCCAGCAGCGTCTTCCCGGTCCCGGGCGGCCCGTACAGGAGGATCCCCTTCGGCACGTGCGCGCCGAGCCGTTCGAACCGCTTCGGATCGCGCAGGAACTCGACGATCTCGAGCAGCTCACCCTTGGCCTCGTCCGCGCCCGCGATCTCGTCCCACGTGATCGCCGTGTTCTCGTTCTCCTCCACCGGCACCGGCTTGACCCTCGGCATGACCTGCAGGATCCGCCAGAACAGGTAGAGCAGCGCGGCATAGAACGTGATCAGGAGGAGGGGCCACCAATTGATCACGAACTCCCGCATCTGGACCAGGAGATGGTGCAAGACCGCCATCACACTGCCTCATCGGCAGCGGAGCGCCTATCCCTTAACCGAGTGAGCGGACGATCTGGTCGGCCGTCGTGAACTCGACTCCCCGCTCCCGCCAGGCGGCCGTGCACGCGGCAACTCTGCCCTCGTCGAGTCCGCGGGCGGCATCCTCGACGAAGCGCACGCGCCGCCCGCGGTCGAGGAAGCCTCGGATCGCCGCGTCGTCGCAGACGTCCGTGGCGACGCCGAAGACGACAATCTCGTCGGGGTCGAGCGCCGCGAGCAGACGATCGGCATTCGGGTTCGTGAAGACGTCGAAGTGCTTCTTGAGCAGCAGAAACTCTCGCCCGCGCAGGTAGCGCTCCGGAAGCGGTCCGAGGCCGATCGGCACGGGATCCTCCTGATCGGTCTCCGGCACCTTGCGCGCGCCCCGCGTGCCCCGGAGGCAGTGGGGTGGATACGTCATTCGGAAGTCGGGTTCCGCGGAGATCTCGTCGTCGGTGAGCTCGTGATCGTCCGCCGACGCCACGTGCACGACGTCCGCTGCGCGTGCGGCTTCAACGAGCCGCTGCATCGCCGTAGCCACCTGTTCGGCGCCGGGAACGTACAGCTTTCCCTCCGGCAGCATGAAGTCGACTTGGGTATCGACGTCCCAGAGGACCGTTCCGCTCATCGTTGCTCGAGCCGGACGATCGTCCGCTTGTTGGCGTCACGCACGCGCGTGAACCCGGCGCGTCGGTAGAGGCCGGCCGGGCCCATGTAGTCGCGCGTGTCCGAGACGTGCGGGTAAGCCTCGACGGCGCTGGCGCCGTGGTCGAACGCGCGGGCAATCGCGCCGTTGAGGAGCGCCCTCGCCACACCTCGCTGACGCGCGTACCGGTCGATCGTGAAGCAGACGATCGACCACACGCCCCCGTCCTTGTCGCGCGGTCGATACTGCGGTGAGCTGAGCAACGCTTCGAACTCCTCGCGCGGCGCAATCGAAATCCAGCCGACGGGCACACCGGCGTCGTACGCGAGCAGCCCGGGCTCGCGCCCCGAGCGAACGAGCGCAGCCATGCGGCGCTTCTTCGGCGCGCCGTGGGCGAGCGAGCGGTCGCGCCAGTACATGCACCAGCATCCGTACGCCGGGGTGTTGCGGCGGCCGCCGCGAGGTCCGCGGCGCTCGAAGAGCTCGACCATGTCGGGCCAGCGGTCCGGGGTGACGGCGTGGATCTCGAGATCAGTCATGTCACGTGACGAGCTCGAGCCGGGGGTTCGGGCGGAACCAGCGACCCCGTTTCGCCGACGGGCGGCCGTCGGTCATCACGATGTCCGCGGTGAAGTCGTTCGAGCCGCGGATGAGCGACGAGCCGATCCCGTAGGCGTCCACCGGAACACGGCGTTCCGCGAACGCACGGATCTTCTCGGTCGTGAAACCGCCGGACGCAACGATCCGCACGCGTTCGAAACCGTCGCGGTCGAGCGCGTCGCGCACCTTCCGGACGAGTCGCTCGTTGACGCCGCGCGGGTCGAAGTCGCCCATCTCGTCCCAGAGCGAGCGGTCGACGAGCAGGCCCGACGTGTCGAGCCGCACGCCCCACAGGCGATGACCGAGCGCGCGCGCGACTTCGAGCGCCGTCTTGACGGAGTCGTTCTCGAAGTCGACCAGCACGGTGATGTTCATGTCCGGGGGAGCCCATTCGGCGAACTTCGTCGCGGCCAGCACGGTGTTCCCGCCGTACGACGCGATCAGGCCGTGCGGGACGGTCCCGACGCCGCGACCGCCCCACCACGACGCCTGCGCGTCCGAGGTGACACCGATGTCGACGCCGAGAAGCGCGCCGGCGACGTAGGCGGCATACCCGTCCCCGGTTTGCACACGGTGGTGGTCGTGCCGCGCGGGCATGAAGATGATCGGCTTGCCGTTCGCCGCCTCGACGACGTGTGCGACGTTCGTCGCGATCCGCGTGCGTCGCGCGAGGACGCCCAGGTACACCGTCTCGAGGTGGGCGAAGTGCGTGTAGTCGCCCTCGATCGTCATCACGGTCTCCCAGGGCTCGATGCGGTCCCCCTCGTAGAGCGCGTGGACCGTGAGGGCGTCCCAGTCCTCCGCGCACAGCTTGAGGATCGCGATCGCCTCGTCGATGCCGCCGAGCATTGCCTCCTGGCGCTGGAAGACCTGCATCAGCACGCGCGGACGGCGGTCGTCGGCGAGCAGCGTCGCGCGTGTGTGGTTGAAGTACGCGTCCGTGTAGTAGCCCTCCGCCATCTTCTCGACGGGGAGCTCGAAGATCTCGGGCGGGAGCCGGTTGCGGGTGCGTTCGTCGACGGCCATCAGCGACGAGCCGCCTATCGTTCGAGCTCGAGGCAGGCCGCCAGTGCGGCTTCCGCAACTTCGACCTGCTCGGGCGTCGGCTCGACGGTCGCGAACCGGTGTTGCAGCTCGTGCCCCGGCTTCGCGAGGACGCGCGCGAGCCGCTTCTCGGGATTGCGCACCATCCAGCCGAAGATCTCGGTGGACGCGGCCAGCGCGCCGAGCTGCCCAGCCAGCCGAGCCGGACCGCGCAGGTGCGCTGGGGCCCGTGCCGCGAGCGTGTTCGCGACGGCGGTGGTGGCGAGGAGCGGCCCCAGGAGGTGCGAGCCGCAGCGCTCGTGCTCCTTCAGACGCTGCTCGCCGTGTTCGTAGGTGCCGATCGAGATGTGCTCGGCGCCGTGATACGCGGCGAGGTCCGAGCTGCGCAGGGCGAGCGCGGCCGGCGCAACGGAGAGGAGGCCGGCGACGAGCTCCTGCGCGGCGGGTCCGAGGCGGCCGGACTCGCGTGCGAGCTTGACGACGGTCGCACTCGCCAGCATCGAGGCGAGCACGGCCGGTCGCTGGAAGGGCAGCTTCGCCTCGGGCAGCGCACGGCGCGCCTCCGGAATGATGGCGATCGCCTCGAACAAGCGTGCCGGCCCGCGCAGGAGCGGACGCTCGATCTGTGCGGCACGGAAGCGCTTCGGGGCGGCCGCGACCTTCAGCTTCCCGTCGTCCGTGCGAACCGCGCACGCCCAGGCCTTCGGCCCGTGCACGAGCACGCCGTTCGGAAGCGCCATCCCGCCGAGCCGGATCTTCTCCTCGGGCATCGCGAAGAGCGTAGCCACCGGAAACACGGTCAGGGCCCGAGCAGGTGCTGCGCCCCGTGCCGCAGCCATTCGACCCCGAGTTCGAGATCGTCGACCGGCACGCGCTCGTCGGCGGAGTGAACGAGGCGCGCCGCGACCTCCACGTCCATCGCGCGGGAGGGGAAGAACCCGTAGGCGACCGTCCCGAACGCCTTGCGGAACCAGTGGCTGTCCGTGAATCCGGCGACGCAGCTGGGCACCGCGCGCGCGGTCGGCTCGATCTCGGCGACGAACGCCTCGACCGCCTCCCAGAGCGGGGACTCCAGCGCGGACCGCGTTCCGCCGTGCGCCTCGAGCGACTCGAGCTCGTAGTCGCCCTCGCCGAGAATGTCGCGGACGATCTGCTCCTGTTCGGCGACGGTCTGGCCCGGGAGCAACCGGCTGTCGACCGTGATCTCGCACACCGCGGGCACGACATTCCGTTTCGACGAAGCGCGCGCCATCGTCGGCGCGAACGTCAGCGACAGGAGCGGCTCGAGAAGGTCGGCGACCAGCGGACTCATTGCGCGCGCTTTCGCCAGCGCATCGTCCGCGGACGACGGAGTCTCGCCGGTCATGATTCGAGTGGCAGCCTCGACCTCGGGGATCAGCTGCCGTCGCGGCACGTGCTTGCCCAGCTTCTCGATCATCGGCGCCGCCTTCACGAGCGCGTTGTCGGCGATACCCGGCATCGACGCGTGCCCGCTCCGGCCGCGAACACGCAGCACGAACGGCGCGCTCATCTTCTCGGCGACGGAGCAGAAATAGAAGGCCTTGCCGGCGAGCTCGATCCGATCGCCCGACCCTTCGTTGATGCAGTAGTCGGCGCGGACCGCTTCCGGATGCTCCTGACAGAGCCACTGCGCGCCGAAGCCGGCGCCGACTTCCTCGTCGGCCGTCGCCGCGAAGATCAGGTCGCCGCTGGGTTCGAACCCCTCGCGCGCAAGCGAGGCGATCGCGACGGCCTCGGCCGCAACCTGGCCCTTCATGTCGAGCGCGCCGCGCCCCCAGACCTCGCCTTCGCGCAACTCGCCTCCGAACGGATCGGTCTGCCACTCGGTCGGATCGGCGAGGACGACGTCCGTGTGCGAGAGGAGAAGCAAGCTCGGCCCGCCGTTCCCCGGGATGCGCGCGACGAGATTCGCTCGTTCGGGCACACGCGCGTACAGCTCGCTCGCGACGCCGTGGTCGCCCAGATACTCGCGCAGGAGCTTCGCCGCACGCGTTTCGTTTCCCGGCGGATTCGTCGTGTCGAGGCGGATGAGCTCCTGGAGGAGCTCCGTCACCTCGTCGCGAAGCGTCGCGACCGCCGTCAACGGCGTGTTCCGATGAAAATCAGAGGCTCGCGACGGGCGGCGACCCGTCCGCCGTCCGACCGTTCGTCGTCGAAGGCGACGCACGCCACTAGGTCTCCTCGCCGCTTGCCCTCGCGGTCAGTTGGTTCCGCGCCTGCCAGAGCGCCGGGAAGAAGTTGTGGTGCAGCAGCTTCCCGAGCACCTCGACCGGCGTGCCCTGCGTGCCGACGACCTGGTCGCCGATGATCCGCGCAACGACCTTGTAATGGCGGATGCGCCACATGGTGATCCGCTCGTCCCACTCGATCAGCGCCTCCGCGAGTTGGTAGAGCTCCTCGTGCTCCCGGCCGCGCACATACAGCTCGACCGGATTGAGCCCGGCCGCCCGCACCGCGGTTTCGAACGCCTCGCCGAGCGGCGGCGTGACGCGACGGACCTCACGGAAGCCGGGGGAGTCGAAGCCGCTGCCGTGTCCGAGCACACGGCGGACCGACTGGTACTCCCACGGCGACATCTGCTCGAGCATCTCGAGCTGGCGCGTGATGAACCGGAGGCACAGCGAGGAGCGCGCCAGGAGGCGTAGCGTTGCGCCGATGTCTCCTTCGCGTAGATGCGCCGTCGCGCGCCCGACCTCCGAGGTCGCCAGCTTGAGCCAGAGCTCCGACGACTGGTGCACGGTCTGGAACAGCAACTCGTCCGGATGCACCCGCTCGTCGGGCGTCTTCTGGAGGGCGAGCAGCTCGTCCGTGCGCAGATAGCGCTCGTAGTCGGACGCCCCCGCTCCCGGCAGAATCGGCTCCGAAAAGTCCTCGTGGGTCTCCCTCGCCACCGGTGCGGAGCATACTTCGGCCGTGGGTGACCTCTTCTCCGACGCCGCCTCGGCACGGCTCCCGGAAGTGGCTCCGCTTGCGCTGCGACTGCGACCGCGGACGCTCGACGAGTTCGTCGGGCAGGGTCACATCCTCGGTCCGGGTTCCGCCCTGCGCCTCGCGATCGAGCAGGATCGTGTGGCTTCGGTCATCTTCTACGGGCCGCCCGGCAGCGGCAAAACGACGCTCGCACGAATCGTCGCCGGTGTGACCGGCGCAGCGTTCGAGGAGTTGTCCGCGGTCTCGGCGACGGTCGCGCAGGTGCGAGAGGTGCTCGCACAGGCCCGTGAGCGGCTCGGTGCGACCGGGCAGCGCACGATCCTCTTCCTCGACGAGATCCACCGCTTCAACAAGGCGCAGCAGGACGCCCTGCTGCCGGCCGTGGAGGAGGGCCTCGTCACCCTGATCGGCGCCACGACCGAGAACCCGTACTTCGAGGTCAATTCCGCCTTGCTCTCGCGCACGCAGGTCTACGAGCTCGAGCCGCTGTCGCACGACGAGCTCGCAGCGGTGATCCGCCGCGGTGCCGCCGACCTCGGTGCCCCCGTCTCGGACGACCTCGTCGCCCTGATCGCGGCGCGCTCCGGCGGCGACGCACGCAACGCCCTGAACATCGTCGAGCTCGCGTGGCAGACCGCGCAGGCTGGGGGCGAGGAGCTGTCGGAGGAGCACGTCGAGGACGCCGCGCGGAAGCGACCGCTCGTCTACGACAAGCAAGGCGACGCGCACTACGACTTCGTCTCGGCGTTCATCAAGTCGATGCGAGGATCGGATCCGGACGCCTCCGTCTACTACCTCGCAGCGATGCTCGAGAGCGGAGAGGACGCGCGCTACATCGCGCGGCGCATGATCGTCCTCGCTTCGGAGGACATCGGCAACGCCGATCCGCGCGCGCTGCTCGTCGCCGTTGCGGCCGCCCACGCGGTCGAGCACGTCGGACTGCCCGAAGCCTCGTTGAACCTCGCGCAGGCGGCGATCTACCTCGCGCGGGCGCCGAAGTCGAATGCGAGCTATCTCGCACTGAAACGCGCGTCCGCCGACGTGCGCGAGCATGGCAACGTCCGTCCGCCGACGGCGCTCCGCGACGCGTCGTACTACGGCCGTCGGCTCGGACGCGGCAAGGGGTACATCTATCCGCACGACGACCCGACGGGCTTCGAGGTCGACAACCTGCCCGACGAGCTTAAAGGACGCCGCTACTACGAGCCCACCGGCCACGGTGAGGAGACTCTCGACGAATGAGGAGGGCGGCAGTCGTCCGCGGTCTCCGCCGGCGCTAATCCGAGCCGCGGCGGATTCGCTGAGCGGCCATCGCACCGAAGCTATCGCCGAGCGCCTCGTACGCCGCGGCGGCGCGCTCGACGTCGTACTCGACCCGGCGGAACTCGAACCCTCCCGTACCGCTGCGGAGCGCGTAGGCCGCGCGCACGTCGCCGTCGAGCGGCATCCCCACGCTGCCGGGATTCAGCAAGTCGGTGCCGTTCGGCCCGGCGCGGCGAAACTGGAGATGGCTGTGTCCGAACACCACCGTCCTGTCGCGCACGCCCGCGAGCATACGCTCATCGTCCGCGCTCGGATCTGCGGGAAAACTCTCGACGTCCGACAGCGGCGAGCCGTGGACGTACAGCACGCCGTCGAGCTCGAACGCGGTCTGCAGCGAGTACAGCCACCCTTCCTCGGTGCCGTAGCCGGACTCACGCTCCCGCAACGCCTCGACGACCTCGGGACGGTCGAGGGGCGGCTCACGCGTCCATCGCTCGCCGTTTCCCCGGATCCACGTGGTCTGCGGCAACGCGCGCAGCACCGCGAGACACTCCAGCGGATGCGGCCCCCACGCGCCGTAGTCCCCGCCGAGCAGGTATGCGTCGGCGCCGGCCTCCCGCGCATCCTGCAACACGGCATCGAGTGCCGGCAGGCTGCCGTGGATGTCGTACAGCAGCGCGAGCACGGTGCCCAGTATCACCTCTGCCTGGGGCTAGGCTCCCGGGATGAAGATCGTCTGCTTGGTGAAGCAGGTGCCGCAGGCCGACTCGATCGAGTTCGACCAGGAGACGAAGTCGCTGCGCCG
>Ga0070707_100002678_pt1 | contig 16931 bp, 12 predicted proteins | sample KBSK5502metaG_FD_65468 | JGI IMG/M metagenome (GOLD analysis project Ga0070707, IMG submission 65468) | Corn, switchgrass and miscanthus rhizosphere microbial communities from Kellogg Biological Station, Michigan, USA - KBS K5-50-2 metaG | ecosystem: Host-associated > Plants > Roots >... | reverse complement strand
CACTGAACCGGCCTCGACCACCACGCCTTCGACGATTTCGGAGCGCGCGCCGATGAAGCAATCATCCTCAATGATGGTTGGATTGGCCTGCAGCGGCTCGAGCACTCCGCCGATGCCGACGCCGCCCGACAAGTGCACGTTTCTGCCGATCTGCACGCACGAGCCGACCGTGGCCCAGGTATCGACCATCGAGCCTTCGTCAACATAGGCGCCGATGTTGACGTACGAAGGCATCAGTACCACGTTTTTTGCGATGAAGGCTCCGCGCCGCACCATCGCCGGCGGCACGACACGGAATCCGCCGCGCGCAAAGTCATCGCCCGTGTAATGCGCAAACTTGCTCGGCACCTTGTCGTAATATTGCGTCGCAGCGCCGGTCATCGGCGCATTGTCCTCGAGCCGGAATGACAACAGTACGGCTTGCTTGATCCATTGGTGCACGACCCATGCGCCGTTGACCTTTTCGGCGACGCGCATGCGTCCGGAATCGAGCGCGGCGATCACCTCGTTCACCGCCGCGCCGATCTTGGCCGGTGCGCTGCCGGGCTTTAGCTCGCTGCGCCGCTCCCACCCCTGTTCGATCGTTGTTTGCAATTCATCCATGGCGATCCCGTTTAAGGTTATTGATTCCGGTAGAACGCGGCAATGCGCTGCGCGGCTTCAGCGCATTCCGCCGTGGCGCTGACCAGCGCAACGCGCACAAAATTGCTGCCGGGATTGACGCCGCGCGCTTCGCGCGCAAGGTAGCTGCCGGGCAGTACCGACACGTTGTGCTGCTCGTAGAGCCTGCGCGTGAACGCCGTATCGTCGCGCCGGGTGTCCAGCCACAGATAAAACGCGGCATCCGGCATGGTGACCGCAGCAGCCCCGCGCAGTATGTCCGTCGCAGCGGCGAATTTTTCGCGGTAGAGGCGGCGATTTTCAATCACATGGGCTTCGTCCTGCCACGCCGCGATGCTGGCGGCATGAATCGGCGGACTCATCGCGCAGCCCTGGTAAGTGCGATAAAGCAGAAATTTTTTCAGGATCTCAGCGTCGCCCGCGACGAACCCCGAGCGCATTCCCGGAACGTTCGAGCGTTTCGAGAGGCTGGAGAACGCGACCAGCCGCGGGTAGCCGCTGCGGCCGAAGTGCTGCGCCGCCTGCAGCGCGCCGAGCGGGGGCTGCGCTTCGTCGAAGTAGATCTCGGAATAGCATTCGTCCGCCGCAATGACAAAACCGTAGCGGTCGGACAGCGCGAACAGCTTTTCCCAATCCTGCAAACTCATGACGTGACCGGTTGGATTGGCGGGCGAGCAGACGTAAATCAACTGGGTGCGGCGCCATACCGCTTCCGAGAGTTGTCCGAAATCGAGCGCGAAATTGTTGGCTGCAAGCATGTGTAGATAGTGTGGCTGCGCGCCGCCCAGCAACGCCGCGCCCTCGTAGATCTGGTAGAACGGATTGGGCACCACGACCACGGGCTCCGGCCGCGAGCGATCGATGACGGTTTGAGCGAATGCAAACAGTGCTTCGCGGCTGCCGTTGACCGGTATGATTTCGCTTTGGGCGCTGATCTGTTTGAGTCCGTAGCGGCGCTTGAGCCAGCCGGCGATCGCGATGCGCAGTCCTTCGCCTCCAAGGGTGGTCGGATAGCTGGCGAGACCATCCAGGTTGTCAGTAAGCGCTTGGCGGATAAACTGCGGAGTCGGGTGCTTCGGCTCGCCGATGTACAGGCTGATCGGCTTGAGTTGTGGATTCGGCGTCGCCCCATGCAACAGCGCGGTGAGTTTTTGAAACGGATAGTTCTGCAACAGCGCGAGATCGGGATTCATCAGGTATGCCGGCTAAAGCTTGGATTATAGAGATATCGAGGAGTGCTTCGCACCCCGCACCGATTTCGCTGCTGTCGCGTTGTGGCTGGCGTTACAGTTCTCGCGCCATCTACAACCAGTAGCGCGAATGGCTCACGTATGCTGGCGCCTGCTGCGCTCGGGCGGGAGCGCATCCAGTTCGGTCACAGAGGGCGCGCGCCAGCCTTTTTTCCGGCTTTCAGCGATTATCGTGGTGAAGATCCCGCCCCGCACGTGGAACCTGGCGGTCAAGCGCATGTAGCGCGGCCGGGTCGCAGTGGCGAGATCGTCGAGGATGCGGTTTGTCACCGCTTCGTGGAACGCTCCTTCGCTGCGGTACGACACGATGTAGAGTTTCAGACTCTTCAGCTCGACGCACATGCGGTCGGGCACGTAGTCAAGATAGAGCGTTGCGAAATCGGGCTGACCGGTCTTCGGACACAGACAGGTAAACTCTGGTATTTCCATGTGAATCCGGTAGTCGCGCTGCGGGCTGGGATTGGGGAACGTCGCAAGACGCGGGCTGGGCTTGGTTGGCATTAGGGTAGATGCGGACAATTCAGTTAAAATATCGCGCTATATTTGGTTCACGAATTATAACCCTCACGAACAAAGAGAAAATTGCGCCTCACTGAAATCAAACTCGCCGGTTTTAAGTCTTTCGTAGACCCCACTCATATTCCCGTGCCCGGCCAGCTGGTTGGCATCGTCGGCCCCAACGGCTGCGGCAAGTCCAATGTAATCGATGCGGTGCGCTGGGTGCTTGGAGAGTCTTCGGCGCGCCATCTGCGCGGTGAAACCATGCAGGACGTACTGTTCAACGGTTCCGGCGATCGCCAGTTGGTCAATCGTGCCAGCGTCGAATTGATGTTCGATAACAGTCTCGGCAAAGCCGGCGGTCAATGGGCAAGCTACGGTGAGATATCGGTCAAACGCGTGCTCGAACGCGATGCGGAGTCTGCATACTATATCAATAACATGCACGTGCGCCGGCGCGATATCGCCGATATCTTTCTCGGAACCGGATTGGGCGCCCGCGCCTACGCGATCATCGAACAGGGCATGATTTCGCGCATCATCGAAGCCAAGCCGGAGGAGCTGCGCATCTTCCTTGAGGAAGCAGCCGGCGTATCGAAGTATCGCGAGCGGCGGCGCGAAACCGAGCTGCGGCTCGCTGACACACGCGAAAACCTTTTGCGGGTCGAGGACATCCGACTCGAGCTCGACAAACAGCTCGAGCACTTGCGTGAACAGGCCGAGATCGCTACGCAGTATCACAGTCTGCAGCGGCAATTGCACATTGCACAAAATCTTCTGTGGCTGCAGAAAAAACGAGAAGCAGGCAGCGCGCGCGAACGCTGCGCGCGCGACATCGCTAAGCTCGGTATCGAACTCGAGGCCGAAATGGCGCGCCTGCGTGAGACCGAGCGCAGACTCGAAGAGTTGCGCGAGCGCCACCATACCGCCGGCGAAGCGCTGCATGCGGCGCAAGGCAGCCTGTACGAGACCAATGCCGAATTCTCACGCGTGCAGCAGCAGATCCAGCACGTGCGCGAAAACCGCAGCCGCGTCGAAAGCGCGCTCGCGGCATTGCGCCTCCAGCTCGATCAGGGCGATGCGCAACTGCAGGCGCAGCACGCGCGCCGCGACGAGTGGCAACAGGAGCACGAGCGTGCGCAGCAGCAGGCCGCCCAATGTCAGGCGGTGCTTTGCGGTGAGACGGCGCTTTTGCCGGTTTCCGACCTGGCGTTTCGGACGAGGCAGGATGAGCGCGATTCGCTGCAGCAGGCGGTGGCGGAAAATGCGCAGGCGTTGCAGCTTGAGGAAACCCGCCGCGAGCACGCGCTCAAGATCCTGGCGCAGTTGGCGCAGCGCGATCAGCGGCTGCGCGAGGAACATGCGGCGTTGACGCCGCCCGATAGCCAACAGCTCGAGCGCGTGCGCACCGAACTCGCCGCCTTCGAAGCGCAGCATCGGGAAAAGCGCGCACTGCTCGAAACCGCGGCAACGCGCATCCCCCAGATCGAACAGGCATTGCGCGATCAAGGCGCGCGGGTTGACGCCGCCGCGCAGCAGGTAACGGCGCTCGAGGCGCGCATCGTGGCGCTAACGCAAATTCAGGATCGCATCGCGCGCAGCGAAAACATGCAGGGGTGGCTCGAATCGCACGGGCTCACCGTCGCGCGCCATCTGTGGCAGGACATCGAAATCGAAGCGGGCTGGGAAGACGCGCTTGAGGCGGTACTGCGTGAGCGCCTGAACGGCATCGGACTTGCGAGCCTGCAGCAGGCCGGCCCATGGCTGGGCGATCTGCCGCCCGGCAAAATGACGGTATATGTCGCGGGCAGTGCTGCGTCAGCTACAAGTGCCGCAGGAACCGGGCTCGACCCGCTTGCCGCGTTTGTGCGTTGCAAGGATGCGGCCGCTGCCAGCGCGCTCAACGACTGGCTCGACCAGGTCTACGTGGTGAGGGATCGCCACGAGGGATTGGCCCGATGCGGGCAACTGCCTGCCGGCGCGCTGCTGGTGTCGGGCGATGGCCACATGTTCACGCGTCATAGCGTGAGTTTTCATGCGCCGGACTCGGAGCTGCACGGCGTGCTGTCACGCCAACGCGAAATCGAGCTCCTGACCGGCAGATTGACAGAAGAGCAGGCGCAGCACGCGGCAAGCAAGGCAGAGCACGTGACGGTAGAAACTGAATTCGAGCAGCAAAGGGCAGCGCTTGATGAACTGCGCGCCGCCGCCGAAGAACTGCAACAGCAGCATCACGCGGCTCAGCTTGCGGTTCTCAAGCTCTCGGAACAGGCGCAACACGTGACGCAGCGCGGCGAGCAGATTGCAGGCGAGCTGGCTGAAATCGATGCGCAATCCGGACATGAGCGCGCGCAGCATGACTTGGCCCACGCCAACGCGACGCGACTCGATCAGCGCCGTCTTGAGTTGCAGACACAGCTCGCCACCGCAACCGAGGCCTACGCGCAAGCCGAAGCCGAGCTCGTGCGCCAGCGCGAATCGCTGTTGCACGCCGAGCGCGCCGCGCAGGAGGCGGCTTTCCACTTCAAGACCTGCGCCAATAAAATCGGCGAAGTCGACAACGCGATCAAACTGATCGTTGATAATGTCAATGGAGTCAAAATCGGCATTGCCCAGCATGCACAGGAGCTCGTCGGACTCGACGCGGCGCCGCTCAATGCCGAGCTTGAGCAGATCATGGAATTGCGCAGCCAGAAAGAACGCGCATTGGCGGCGGCGCGTGACGCGCTCGAGGCGATGGAAGCCGAACTACGCCAGACTGAGCAGGCGCGACTGACCATCGAGCAGAACTTAAATCCGGTACGCGAGCGTATCGGCGAAGTGAGGCTGAAGGAGCAGGAAGCGCGGCTGACTGAGGAGCAGTTTGCGCAGCAGCTCGCGGAATCCGGCGCCGACGAGCAGGAACTCGAAACGCAGCTCGAAAAGGGTAAACGTTCGGGCGCGCTGCAGTCAGACATCGCGCGGCTCAGCGCGGAAATCGCCGCGTTGGGGGCGGTCAATCTGGCGGCGCTCGACGAGCTTGAATCTTCGCAGCAGCGCAAGAACTATCTCGATTCCCAGTCGCTCGATTTGAATCAGGCTTTGGCGACACTCGAAGATGCCATTCGCCGTATCGACCGCGAGACGCGCGAGCGGCTGCAGCGTACGTTCGATGAGGTTAACCGCCATTTCGGCCAGCTGTTTCCGTCGCTGTTCGGCGGCGGCCAGGCCAGGCTCGTACTGAGCGGCGAGGAAATACTCGACAGCGGCGTGCAGGTGATCGCGCAGCCCCCGGGCAAGAAAAACAGTTCGATCCATTTGCTATCGGGCGGCGAAAAGGCGCTCACTGCGCTATCGCTGGTTTTTGCGCTGTTCCAGCTGAATCCTGCGCCGTTCTGCTTGCTCGATGAGGTCGACGCACCGCTCGACGACACCAATACCGAGCGCTTCTGCGAGCTCGTCAAGCAAATGTCGGCGAATTCGCAATTTCTTTTTATCAGCCACAACAAGATCACGATGGAAATCGCAAATCAGCTGATCGGTATTACGATGCAGGAGCCCGGCGTGTCGCGCGTGGTCGCGGTTGATATCGAAGAGGCAATGAAGCTTGCGGAAGAAGCAGCCTGACGGCTAACGGTATAAACGCAATCCCATGAGCGATCTGCAGATTAGCCTGCTCGTAGCAGGCGCGTTAGTCGTCGCCGGCGTCTATCTGTTCAACATCTGGCAGGAGCGTCAGTTCCGCCGCCGCGCCGAGCATGCGTTTGCGCGCGAGCATGAAGACGTGCTTTTGCAAGGCGCAGCAACGCAGGAGAAGGCTGCCGGCGAGCGTCTTGAGCCCAAGTTGGAGGTCACCGCGTCGACCGGCGCGCTGGCGGCCGCACGTCTGCCGGTCAAAGCGGGGCCGGCAATCGCGATCGATCCGGTCATCGATTACGTGGTCGAAGTCACTCTGCCGGATGCCGCCGATGGCGCGGAGCTGCACGCCGAATTGGTTGCGCTGTCGGTGGGCTGGGGCAAGCCGGTGCTCGTCGCGGCGTACACTGCCGCCGGCGGTGAATGGCAGGCGGCGGGAATCGACGGCGGCGCGCGGTCATCGCAACTGCGTTTTGCGCTGCAACTGTCCAATCGCGCCGGTTGCGTCGAGCAAAATCAGTTGACCGCGTTTCGTGATGCGGTGCTCGACTGGTGTCAGCGCAATCGCGGCAACGCCCAATATCCGGATGTCGCGGAGGCCCACGCGATGGCAGTGCAAATCGATCGTTTTTGCGCCGACGTCGACATCGCGATCGGCATTAATGTCGTGACGCGCGGCGCAAGTCCGTTCTCCGGCACCAAGATCCGCGCGCTTGCCGAAGCCGCGGGACTCAGGCTCGAGCCGGATGGGGTGTTTTATTTGCGCGGCGACTACGGAGACATGCTGTTCACGCTCGACAATCACGAACCGATGCCGTTCGTGCCGGAACAGATGAAAACTCTGTCTACCGGCGGGATTACGTTTCTACTCGATGTGCCGCGTGTCGCGGATGCGTTGCGTGCATTCGATACCATGCTCGGTATGGCAAGGAGTTTCGCCGCCGCACTCGACGGCGTACTGGTGGACGATAAACGGTCCGCTTTATCGGATAGCGCGATCGCGACGATCCGCCAACAGCTCGAAGCCATCCTGGCGAAGATGGAAGCCGGCCACATCGCAGCCGGGGAAGCGCGTGCGCTGCGGCTGTTTTCGTGAATGGCGATTGCCCCGCACATCCGGGCGCGCGTCGCGGAGCTGCGCACCAGTCTCGACCAGCATAACTACAATTATTACGTGCTCGATCAGCCCGTAATATCGGACGCCGAGTATGACCGCCTGTTCCGGGAGCTCCAGCAGCTCGAGCAGGAGCACCCGCAGCTCATTTCTCCCGAATCCCCCACTCAGCGCGTCGGCGCGGCCCCGCTGACCGATTTCGCGCAGGTCAGACACCGCACACCGATGCTCTCACTCGCTAATGCATTCGAAAATGACGAAGTCGTGGCATTCGACAGGCGCGTACGCGAGGCGCTCGACACTGCAGCCGTCGAGTACGCTGCCGAACCAAAATTCGATGGCCTTGCGGTCAGTCTCACCTATGAAAAAGGACTGCTCACCACCGGCGCAACACGCGGCGACGGATCTACCGGTGAGGACGTCACGGCCAATTTGCGCACCGTACGGGCGATCCCTCTCAGGCTGCGCGCCGAACCGCCCGACCTGCTCGAAGTGCGCGGTGAGGTGCTGATGCTGAAATCCGAATTCAGGCAGCTTAACGCAAACCAGCGCGAGCAGGGCGGGAAAGAATTCGTCAATCCACGTAATGCCGCCGCCGGCGCATTGCGCCAGCTCGATCCTCGCATCACCGCAACGCGTCGCCTGACGTTTTTTGCCTATGGCACCGGCGTCCCTTTCGCGGGCGTGCGCAAACAGTCGCAGTTGCTGGATAGGCTCGCCCGGTTCGGCTTTGCGGTTACCGCCGAGCGCAAAGTGGTGCAAGGCGTCGATGGATTGCTCGACTACTACCGCGCTATCGGCGCGCGGCGCGAAAAATTGCCGTTCGATATCGACGGCGTGGTTTACAAAGTCAACGATTTGTCCGGTCAGAACACGCTTGGTTTCGTGTCGCGTGCGCCGCGTTTCGCTGTTGCACACAAGTTTGCCGCGGAAGAAGCGACTACGCAGGTGGAAGGCATCGACGTGCAGGTCGGTCGCACCGGCGCGCTGACTCCGGTTGCGCGCTTAAAGCCGGTGTTCGTAGGCGGAGTCACTGTTGTGAACGCGACGCTGCACAACGAAGACGAAGTCAGGCGCAAGGATATCCGCGTCGGCGATACCGTGGTCGTGCGGCGCGCCGGCGATGTGATACCCGAAGTGGTGCGCATGGTGGCTGAAAAGCGGCCGCCGCACACGCAGCGCTTCGTGCTGCCGCAACGCTGCCCGGTCTGCGGCTCCGAGGTTCGCAGAGCCGAGGACGAAGCGATCGCGCGCTGCAGCGCGGGCCTGTTCTGCCCCGCGCAACGCAAGCAGGCGCTGTTGCATTTTGCGAGCCGGCGCGCAATGGATATCGACGGCCTCGGGGAAAAGCTGGTCGAGCAATTAGTCGACAGCCAGATCGTGCGCACGCCGGCTGACCTTTATGGACTCGGCTCAGCGCATCTCGCCCAACTCGAACGCATGGCGGAGAAATCGGCCGCCAATCTGATCGCCGCGATAGAGAAAAGCAAGCACACCACGCTCGCTCGCTTCATTTACGCACTTGGCATCCGCAACGTCGGAGAAAGCACCGCGCAGGATCTGGCGCGCTACTTCGGCGGTATTGACCGCCTCGCGGCGGCCGATGCCGTAGTTTTGCAGCAGGTGCCTGACGTCGGCCCGGTGGTCGCGCAAAGCATTGCCGGTTTCTTCGCCGAGCCTCACAATCGCGACGTGGTCAGGCAGCTGCTGGCCGCAGGCGTCAAGTTTACGGAAACGGCGTCCCGGCAGCTGGATACGGCAAGCCCGATATTCGGCAAAACCTTCGTGCTGACCGGCGCGCTCACGCATCTGACGCGCGACGAGGCGCAGCAGAAAATCCGTGATCAGGGCGGCAAGGTCAGCAGCAGCGTTTCAAAGAAGACCGATTATGTGATTGCCGGCGCTGATCCCGGCAGTAAATTTGAAAGGGCGCGCGAACTCGGGGTTGCGCTACTCGATGAGGCGGGCCTGCTGAAACTGCTTCGCTCGAAGGAAAAATAATGCGCGTTATTACCAAAGCGGTGTTCCCGGTAGCGGGTATGGGCACTCGATTCCTGCCCGCGACCAAGGCAAGTCCGAAGGAAATGCTGCCGGTCGTCGACAAGCCGCTGATCCAGTACGCAGTTGAAGAAGCGGTCGCTGCCGGCATTACCGAGATGGTTTTCATTACCGGCCGTGGCAAGCGCGCGATTGAAGACCATTTCGACACGGCGTACGAGGTCGAGTCCGAGCTTGCGACCCGCGGCAAGCATGCGATGCTCGCGATGGTGCGAAACGTCGTGCCGCGTCACGTCAAATGTATTTATCTGCGCCAGCAGCAGACGCTCGGTCTCGGGCACGCCGTGCTGTGCGCGCAGCCAGTCGTCGGCGATCATGCATTTGCGGTGATTCTTGCCGACGATCTGATCGACGCCAAACGGCCAGTGATGAAGCAGATGGTCGATGTCTATCGCCGCGAGCGCTGCGCATTGCTCGGGGTGCAGAAGGTCGCGCGCGCCGAGACGCGGCAGTACGGGATCGTCAGACCCGGACGCCGCAGCGGCAAGCTGATTGCGGTTGAGGCAATCGTCGAGAAGCCCAAGCCGAGCGCGGCACCGTCTATGCTCGGCGTGGTCGGCAGGTACATCCTGACGCCGCGGATCTTTCATCACCTGCAGCGCGTGCACGCCGGCGCCGGCGGCGAAATTCAACTCACTGACGGTATTGCCGCGCTGCTTACCGAAGAGCGGGTATACGCGTATCAATTTGACGGCGTGCGCTATGATTGCGGCAGCAAGCTGGGCTACCTTAAAGCGAACGTCGCGTATGGTCTCAGGCATCCCGAAGTTGCACGCGAATTCGCGGCGCATCTGAAGGCTTTGCGGCGCACCTAGCAGCGTATCGAATCATGCTTGCGCCGGCGCGCGCCTGGGAAATCCTTGATTCCGCCGAGCAGATATGTTCGGCCGCCGCTGTGACGCAGGCGGTGCAACGCGTCGCGGGCGGCATCACGCAAATGCTCGCCGGACACAATCCGCTCGTGCTGTGCGTGATGGGCGGGGCGGTGGTGTTCAGCGGCCACTTGCTGCCGCTGCTCAAATTTCCGCTTGATTTCGATTTTCTCCATCTGACGCGTTATGGCGATGCAACGCGCGGCGGCAAACTCGAATGGACCGTGTTTCCGCGCGCAGCGGTGACGGGGCGCGTCGTGCTGGCGCTCGACGATATCCTCGACGAAGGGCATACCATGGACGAAATACGAGCCCGCATGCTGGCATTGGGAGCCGCGCGCTTTTATTGCGCGGTATTCGCCGACAAAGACATCGGCAGGCCGAAGCCGATCAGCGCGGATTTTGTCGGCGTCACTGTGCCCAACCGCTATGTATTCGGCTTTGGGATGGACGTCATGGGCGCGTGGCGGAATTTACCTGAGGTTTACGCACTCAAAGATAGTAAGGCGTAAAGCGTGAGAATAGTGAGGGGTGAAGCGTGAGGCGTGAGGCCAAAAACAGCAAAGACAGTGAGGAGTGAAGCGTGAGGCGTGAAGCGGAAAACAACAATTTGTTGGGTTATGTGTGGTGCAATTGTTTGCACCGCTGTACTGCGTGTGGGGCATGCGATGCTTTTATCGCCTCACGCCTCACGCCTAACGCCTAACGTAACATGCTCGCCATCATCGGTGGCAGCGGTCTTGCCGCATTGTCCAATCTCGAAGTGTCGCGGCGCGAGGTAATGCCCACGCCCTACGGCCCGCCCTCGGGCGCGCTCACTTTCGGCAAGATACGCGGGCACGACGTGATATTCCTCGCGCGCCACGGCGATGGGCATGCCGTGCCTGCGCATGAGGTCAACTACCGCGCCAACGTCTGGGCGCTGCACGCGCAGGGTGCAACCCATGTGGTATCGATTGCCTCGGTCGGCGGTATTCGCAATGATTTGCGGCCGGGCGTGCTCGCGGTTCCCGATCAGCTCATCGACTACACACACGGGCGCGCCGCCACTTTTTTCACCGGCGGCGAACGCGGCGTGCATCATATCGATTTCACGCTGCCATATTCCCAGTTATTGCGCACCGCCTGCCTTGCGGCCGCCAGGCAGGCCGGGGAAAATCTGGTCGACGGCGGCGTCTATGCCGCGACCCAGGGACCGCGTCTGGAGACCGCAGCCGAGATCGACCGGCTCGAGCGCGACGGCGCCGATATGGTCGGCATGACCGGCATGCCGGAAGCGGCGCTCGCGCGGGAAATCGGACTCTCTTACGCGGCGATTGCCGTAGTGGCCAATGATGCCGCGGGCCGCGGCGACAGCAAGAACAGTATTGCGATGAGCGACTTGACTGCGGTCCTGCAGCAAGCGCTGGAGAAAGTGAAAGTTATACTCGACGAACTGGCGGGGTTCCGTGGCGATTAGGGAAGTGCTCAGGATGGGCGATCCGCGCTTGCTCGAACGCGCGCAACCGGTTGCCGGATTCGATACGCCCGAGCTGCGTGCACTGCTTGCGGACATGGAGGACACGATGCTCGCATTAAACGGCGCCGGACTTGCCGCGCCCCAGATCGGTGTCGGTCTGCAGGTGGTTATCTTCGGTGTCGAGCATAACCCGCGTTATCCCGACGCCGAAGCGGTTCCGCATACGGTGCTGATCAATCCGTCGCTGACGCCGCTCGGCGCTGAGATGGAGGAGGGCTGGGAGGGCTGCCTGTCCGTGCCGGGAATGCGCGGCGTGGTGCCGCGCTACACCCGGCTGCGTTATCAGGGCTATGACGCGTTCGGCAACACGATTGATCGCAGTGTCGGCGGTTTCCATGCGCGCGTAGTGCAGCACGAATTCGACCATCTGATCGGCGTGCTGTACCCGATGCGCATCCGCGACTTCAGAAATTTCGGCTTCACCGACGTGCTGTTCCCCGACCAGGACGTGCGGGACGAGTAAGGACTATAGCGAGAATGGACTTTGAGCGGGAGCAGCAATCACGCCTGCTCCGCGGCTTACGTCTGCAACTGATGCACCAGATCACTTTCCAGCCTGACCACGGTTTTCGCGTCGTTGAGCGCTTCACCGTTGATCAGGAACACGTCCTCGGCGCGGTCGCCGAGCGTGTTGATCTTGGCGGTGTGCAGATTGATCTGGTAATCGACCAGGCAGCGCGCGACCCGCGACAGCAATCCCGGCCGGTCGCCGGCGATGACCGCAAGTACTTTGTAGAGGCCGCGCTCGTCGGGGGTGATGGTGATTTCGGGCGTGATCGGAAAATGCCTGAGCTGGCGGCTTACGCGTCCCTGCGTCAGCGGCTCGAGAGGCGTTTGATTGATGAGCCGCTGCGCGAGCTCATACTCGATATAGCCGATCAAATCGCGGTACTGCGGTTTCTTGTTGTGAGGATCGAGAATCTGGAAGCTGTCAAGCGCATAGCCGTGCCGCGTCGTGTAGATCTTGGCCTCGACGATCGAATAGCTGATCCGCTCAAAAAAGCTGCAGATGCGCGCAAACAAGTCTTTCTGGTCGCGCACGTAGATCATCACGTGCAATCCCTCTCCGGCCGGTGACAGGCGTGCCTTGACCACCGGAGTCGGCGTGTCCACGCGATAGTTGAGCAGTCGCGTGTGCCACGCGATCTCGTCGACGTCATGGCGCAAAAAGTACGCAACGTCGAGTTGCGACCAGAGTTTCTCCGCAGCCTCATCGTGGATTGCATACAGCCTCAACTTCGCCTTCACTGCCTCCTGGCGCTGGTGGAGACTGCTTTCGAGCGTTCGCGTGTCCCCGCTTAAGCGCCGGCGCGTGAGCCGGAACAGGTCTTCCAGCAATTTCGCCTTCCATGCATTCCACACCTTCGGACTGGTGCCGCGGATGTCGGCCACCGTCAGGAGATAGAGCGCGACCAGGTGACGGTCATCGCCGATTCGGGCCGCAAACGCGTTGATCACATCGGGATCCGACAAGTCCTGTTTCTGCGCAGTTAACGACATCTGGAGATGGTGCTCGACGAGCCACGCAACAAGCTCGGCGTCGGCGCGCGCGAGGCCGTGGTCGAGGCAGAATCTGAGCGCGTCGACCTTGCCCAGCATCGAGTGGTCGCCGCCGCGGCCTTTGGCGATATCGTGAAACAAACTGGCGAGATAAAGCAGCTCCGGGCGCTCGAAGTCATTCATCAAGCGGCTGCACAATGGAAATTCGTGCGCGAACTCGGGCACCGCGAAGCGGCGCAGATTGCGCAATACATTCAGGATGTGCTCGTCGACGGTATAGACGTGATACAGATCGTGCTGCATCTGGCCCACGACGCGACCGAACGCAGGAATATAGCGGCCGAGCACGCCGTACTGGTTCATGCGCCGTAATTCGCGCTCGACGCGAGAGGGACTGCGCAGAATGCGCATGAATAGCGCGCGATTGGCCGGATTACGCCTGAACGCAGGGTTGATCATAGGTCTTGCGCGCCACAGCGCACGCAGCGTTTGCGCTTTCATTCCTTTCAAATGATGGTGCTCTTGCAAAAGCACGAACGCTTCGAGCATCGCGCTCGGCTCGCGTCTGAACAGCCCTTCGTCGCAGGCCTCGAGCAGCTCATTGCGAATATGGAAGCGCTCGTTGATCGACTGAGTCGCGCGGCCACGTGCCGGAAAAATCAAAGTCCCGAGGTTTTGCAGCACGATCGTATTCAACTGGCTGATTTCAATCGCAGTACGATAGAAGCGCTGCATCAGATGCTCGCTTGCGCGCCGGTGCGCGGTATCGCGCAATCCCATTTGCGCGGCGAGCTCGGTCTGCACGTCGAACACCAGGCGCTCTTCGCGCCGGTGCGCAAGATAATGCAGCCGGATGCGCAGGTTTTGCAGAAATGTTTCGTTCCTGCGCAGCAGCGTTGCTTCGCGACGGGTAAGCAGCTCGCGTTTGACTAGATCCGACCAGCGGGTGCCGATGCCGGCCGCCTTGCAGATCCACAGAATATTGTGCAGATCGCGCAGGCCTCCCGCGGTTTCCTTGATGTTCGGCTCGAGGTTGGTGTCGTGATAGCGCGCGTGCCGCTGTTCCTGCTCGAGACGCTTGGCTTTCGTGAATTGCTGGGCGTCGAGGGAACGCTTGAACTGCTTGCTGAATTCGTTGAAAAGCTTGCGATTGCCTTCGAGCAGGCGCGCTTCGAGCAGACTCGTTTGCACCGTGATGTCTTGCGTGCTCAGCACGACACATTCCTTGACGCTGCGCACACTGTGGCCGACTTCGAGCCCGATATCCCACAAAATGCCGACGAACTGCTCGAGCTTTTGCTTTGGCATCTCGTTGCTGACATCCGGCAGCAGCACCAGCAGATCGATGTCGGAAAACGGGAAAAGCTCGCCGCGGCCGTAGCCGCCGACGGCGACCAGCGCGACTTCGGACGGCATCGCTAAATGCTTCCATACCGCCTTCAACTGGGTATCGATCAGCTGCCGGTGGCGGCGCAGGAGTTCCGATGCACGGTGGTTTTCCCGATAGCGCTGCTCAAGCGCCGCGCGGCTTTCCGTCAGGCGGTTTTTCCAGCGCGCACATGGCGACGGCGGCGCGGGCAGCGGCTCGGCCGGCAATTGCAGTGCGTGAGGCAAGCCGCTACCTTGCGAAATCCGGCGGCGCGGGCGCGCCATCGGACAAAGTGAGCACTTCAAACCCGCCGGCTGTCACCAATACGGTGTGTTCCCATTGCGCCGACAGACTGTGGTCCTTGGTGACGATAGTCCAGCCGTCAGCGAGCGCGCGGATGTCGGCGCGCCCGGCGTTGATCATCGGCTCGATGGTGAAGGTCATGCCGGCCTCGAGAATGAGACCGGTACCCGGACGTCCATAATGCAGGACCTGCGGCTCTTCGTGGAATCTGCGTCCAATGCCATGACCGCAGAATTCGCGCACCACGCTGTATCCATTCTTTTCCGCGCAGCTCTGGATGGTATGGCCGATATCGCCGAGCCGTGCGCCGGCATGGACCGCGGCGATCCCGCGCCACATGCATTCGTAGGTGATATCGCACAGCCGGTGCGCCTGCACGGACGGCTGGCTCACGAAAAACATGCGGCTGGTGTCGCCGTGATAGCCATCCTTGATGACGGTAATGTCAATATTGATGATATCGCCGGCCTTGAGTTTTTTGTCACCGGGCACGCCGTGGCAAACCACGTGATTGACTGAAGTGCAGATCGATTTTGGATAAGGCGAGTAACCCGGCGGCGCGTAGTTGAGCGGCGCCGGCACCGTGTTCTGCACTTCAGTCATATAGTTGTGGCACAGACGGTCGAGCTCGTCGGTGGTGACTCCCGCTTTGACGTGCGGCGCGATAAAGTCGAGCACCTCGGCCGCGAGCTTCCCTGCAACGCGCATCTTGGCGATTTCTTCGGCGGTCTTGATGGCGACGCTCATGAATGGGGGACGGCGATACACTGGAGATTGGGCGTGAAAAAGCGGAAAAAGATGCGGATTCTATGCTAGTTTCGCGTCGCTTCAAATGACATTGAGCGAGACCGGGGCACGAATCGTTGGCCGTGACCCAAGCGTTTCGGCGCATTTGAGCAACAATCGTCAAGGATGATATAATTACCGACTGGTCTAAAACAAGCGCCGCGCGCGGTATTGCGGCCGTATCGGTCCGGAATCGGTCCTAAATCCACACATCCGCCTTGGTCAGGGTGCTCGGCAACGAGTGTTTGAGCGGATGGAGGCATAACCCTAACTGGAGAATTGTATGGCAACTAGTATGCGTGAAATGTTGGAGTGTGGCGTCCATTTTGGACACCAGACCCGATATTGGAATCCCAAGATGGCCCCGTTTATTTTCGGCCATCGCAATAAAATTCACATCATCAACCTGGAAAAGACCCTCGCGCTGTATCTGGAGGCGCTCAGATTTGTGCGTCAACTGACCTCCAACAAGGGTGCAATTCTGTTTGTCGGCACCAAGCGTCAGGCGCGCGAAATCATCAAGGAAGAAGCGCTGCGCTGCGGTTCGCCTTATGTCGACCACCGCTGGCTCGGCGGGATGCTCACCAACTACAAGACCGTTAAGCAGTCGATCAAGCGCCTGAAGGAGATGGAAGCAATGGTTCAGGACGGCTCGCTCGACAAGCTGGCCAAGAAGGAAGCGCTCAACTATCAACGTGAAATGGTAAAGCTCGAACGCAGCCTGGGCGGTATCAAGGACATGAATGGCTTGCCCGACGCGCTCTTTGTCATCGACGTTGGGTACCACAAAGGCGCGATTGCCGAAGCCAAAAAGCTGGGCATACCGATCATAGCCGTGGTCGATACCAATCACAATCCGGAAGGCATTGATCATGTCATTCCAGGCAATGACGATTCGAGCCGCGCGATTCAATTGTATGCGCGCGGTGTCGCCGATGCAGTGCTCGAGGGCCGTAACCAGGTGGTGCAGGATATTGTCAGCGACGAAGAATTTGTCGAAGTCGAGGATGGCGCAGAAGCCGCGCCAAAATCCTGACGGTTTACCCAACCAGAAAAGGGGCGCGAGCCCCTTTTTTTTAAATACTGCTTAAACGAAATCAGAATTTGGAGTCGAAATGGCGGAAATAACCGCGGTAATGGTCAAAGAACTGCGCGAAGCAACCGGCCTTGGCATGATGGAATGCAAAAAAGCGCTGGCCGAGGCCGAGGGCGATCTGAAAAAGGCCGAGGAGCTTTTACGCATCAAAGGCGGCGCGCGCGCGAGCAAAATGGCGGGCCGTCTTGCGGCAGAGGGCGCGGTCAGCGTGAACATCAGCGCCGATGGCAAGACCGGAGCATTGGTCGAAGTCAATTGCGAGACCGATTTTGTCGCCAAGGATGAGAACTTCGCAGGTTTTGTGAAGGCGGTCGCCGAGACCGCGGCGAA
>Ga0070707_100002677_pt1 | contig 16933 bp, 17 predicted proteins | sample KBSK5502metaG_FD_65468 | JGI IMG/M metagenome (GOLD analysis project Ga0070707, IMG submission 65468) | Corn, switchgrass and miscanthus rhizosphere microbial communities from Kellogg Biological Station, Michigan, USA - KBS K5-50-2 metaG | ecosystem: Host-associated > Plants > Roots >... | reverse complement strand
ACACGTGATAACGAAAATTCTTTATTCGAGTCTGCAGCTCGTCCAATTCATGTTGGAAGATGATGTCCCGGGAGGTTCGGACGCAATAGAGAAGGGTAGCTTCTGTAACCAGACAAAGGTCGTCAATATAGCGAAGCATCGCCATCATTGGTGTGATGCCGCTACCGGCCGCAATCAGCACGATTCTCTTGTCTGTAGCTGCATCCAGATAGAATTGCCCAAATGGACCCGTTGCTTCGACCGTCATACCGATGGACGCGCGATCGTTCAAGAATACGGAGACACAGCCGTTGTTGACACGCTTCGGCGTGATCTCCACATAGCCCGAGCGTGCGGGCGAGGAACAGATCGAGTAACAGCGCGTCTCCTTCTTTCCATCAAAAAGAAACGAGAAGGTAAGGAATTGGCCCGGCAAAGCGTCCAGGTGTTGCTGCCCGTGCACCACGAAGCGCAGAGTCTTGGCGTCTGCCGTCTGCTGAATAATCTGCACCAACTGAAGGATGAACGGGCTATTGGGCAGACGCGGGGTCGCAGCAGACCGACTGGTTGATTGTGCCACCGGTTTTGCCGGAGCCATAGCGCGTCCCCTGGGACGCCTGATGATTAGTGTGACTATCCCGATAGATACAAGCGATATGAACCCGATGGTTTTACCGTCGTACTGCCCGGCTGGCATCGGAGGCTGCGGGCCCGCGGATGCTGTCTGGGCAATCAGGCTTCGTCCGTCCGCCGGGACCACCTGTCCGTTTCTTCGATTAACAGCTTCGGGCGTTTGGGTGCCCGAGAGGTAGTCAATGATCTGTTTTTGCTCTTCGGCCTGAAGCGCAGCCGTACTGCCGGCGGCATAATCCGCCATACGGGCTACCGTCTCGCGCCAATCCTCGGCTGACTGGACGGTCACGAAGACGCGGTCCAGGTTGTGGCATCGGCTACAGCGTTGATCCAAAAGAGCACGCTCAACCTCCATCCGCGCAGTGGTTCCTTCTTCCAGCCGATATTGGGAGGCCAGATAGGAGACGATAAGCCGGGCGTCGGCCTCTGATATTGCAGCGTCAGGCCTGGCCCGCATACGATTCACAGTCGCGAGCCAACCCTGCGCGTCTTTGCGCGCTCCTACGACACGGTCCAGATTGTGACATTTCGAGCAGCGCTTCTGCATCAGATCGCTGGCCTGACTCAAGTCGATAGTGACCGGCGGAATATGGGCAGGATCGATCGAAACTTCTTCCCTCCTGGATACACGCGCCAAGTACGGCCCCGCCGTGCTGGCGACCAGTACGAACGCGAGCACGAAGATGGTCAGCCCGATAGGCATCAGCAGCCCGTGTTGGTTTTTGTAATAGCGGGCAATCAGCACTTTGATAAACAAGAGTGGAGACAGGACCATCGCCAGAGCGAGGTGAAGAGTAACTGTCGGGGAAGCGTTTCCATCTCCGTTCCGAATGCGGGCAATCATGAAATATGCCATCACGCAGAACAAAGCGATGAATAGATACCCGCCGATCCGATGCAGAGCCAGCATTCGGGCGCTAGCCTTCGCGGCCTTCACACGCGACCATGCCTCCAGTACCAGCCATACGTTGATACCGCCCAGGACCACGAATGCGACGCCAAGCACAATACTTGCGGAAGTGGTAACCATCTATAGCTTCTTTGAAACCGAGAGAAGTTCTCCGGCTCATCCAGTGGACTGAATCCGGAGACGATTTATTCCGGGCGGCAATGAATCGTGCTGCCCATCACATTAATGTCACCCGAATCGGCGCGTTTGCCCGGCTCTCGAGCGATAACCACTACACCCTTCTCACTCACGATCTGATGAATCCGGTCCTGCTCCAGGTCAAAACCTGCACAAAAACCCACCGGTATATGGACACCTTCCTCAACAATCACACGTCGAAGTTGGGCACCTTTGCTAACACGAACACCGGGCATCAAAATGGAGTCATATACCGTCGCATTCTCCTCAACCTCAACGCCAGGTGATAAGACGCTCCGGCCAACCTGAGCCCCTACATCAATTCGTGGGCTGGTGTGTCTTACGGGAACTCGGTTTCTGATAGACGGATGGCGTATGGGTCGTGAGGTCCAGGCCCACTTCGAATATGGATCGAATGGCGACGCGGCCTGCAATAGCTCCATACTGGCTGAGTAATAAGCATCGATGGTTCCGATGTCGCGCCAATAGCACGGAGCATTCTGAGTCTTATCGCGGAAATCGTAGGCATACGTACGTAGGGAGCGGATCAATGCCGGAATTATGTCGTGGCCGAAGTCAAACCCATTACCCGACCCGCAGAAAAGATCAAGCGCACCGAATAAAGTGGGTTTGTTAAAAACGTACACTCCCATACTCACAAGCGCCATCGAAGGATTGGAAGCGAGTGGACAAGGTATCGGCGGTTTCTCCTCAAAACCTGTGATTCTGAAGGTTTCATCAATCTCGATGACACCGAAGCCGCTGGCTTCACGAAGCGGGTACTCCACCGCCGCAATCGTCAACTCTGCGTTCGTCGCAATGTGGTGGCATATAAGATCCCGGTAATCCATCTGGTAAATGTGATCTCCGGAGAGAACGAGAACAAAGTCGGAACCAGAGGGTACTAAGTTGACGTTCTGAAAGATCGCATCGGCCGTACCGCGGTATCGCTTCCCGGGCAGCGGAGGAACGCAAAGCAGCGGCTCTTGACAAGCTGTTGTGCGCTTCGACAAATTCGACCAGCCTTTTCGGATATACCGATGAAGCTCTTCATATTTGTACTGCGTCAGAATCGAAACTCGGGATAGTCCGGAACGTAAGCAGTTCAATAACGTAAAATCAATGATGCGAAACATCCCGCCAAAGGAAACTGCTGGCTTAGGCCGCGACTCGGTCAGGGGATATAAGCGCTCGCCCTGCCCGCCGGCCAAAATAAATGCGGACGTCCGTACCAGGTCGCGTGCAGTTGTGTCGGCCATACGTTTTGCATTCCTTGCTTTCGGTGAGAACGCCCGCACGTTCTACAATTTCGCCTTGGTCAGAGGGGACAGATCAACTCAGCCCTAGAAGCGGTACGCCACGCCCAGCGACGGCTCATAGACAAAACTGAATGTGTTCGTCTGGAACGCGACGGTGCCAAAATCCGGAGTCTTGTATGCCAGGCCCCGAATTTCGATTCTGAAACTTAGTCGTGACATGACTGGGACATCGACGCCACCCCCGTAAACAAACATGCCTTTCGCCTGTGTTTGGAGCCCGGCTGGCGCTCCGCCGTAGACAGCATTGGTACCAATGTAAGCCAGTTGATTACCAGCGCTGTTTGGCGGTACTACCGCGCCTGCTGCCGTGGAGCCTCCACCGTAATTCCCTGGAACGAAGAGGACCAACCCTCCTCCGCCCTCGAGGAACGGTTGTAAATAGCGCGATTTCGGCAAACTGTAAACGTAGCTGGCGCTGATCTCAGAAAGATACGCAGGCACAGAGGATACAGTATTGCCGATCGTGTACTTCTGCGAGTCGCGGCTGAATCCGTAGCGGCCTTCCAGCGCGCTCGATGCGTTCAGATGAAAGCGATAGCCGACCGAGGCTCCACCCGATTGGGTTTCCTGCTGGTTGATTGCGTTACCGCTCGTCCCATTTCCAAACAGCCCGAATCCGTTCACAAAGACTTCAGCGCGGCTGCCATCGTAGCCGGGTCGTGATTGCGTGGTGCGAGGTTGCTGTGGTGCGGCTGAATCCTGAGCGCGCGCTGCCGTTGCGGTCGCCATCAGAAGAAAGATAGGTACTAGTTCTCTCATTGTTGCTCCTTTCGCCTGATAAGACCTTTCGGAGTTTCATGAAATTCCCTCGGGAATAAATTCGGTAGATCGGTGGTCTTGCGTCTTGCGGCGGAAAAGAATTCGGCGGCTCGAAAGTTATTCTTTCAGCAGGCGGGCGCATTCGGTCAATTCTGTAAGGTTCAACTCGGATATGAGCCAATAGGTCATGCCGGATCGGGTCCTTCCGTTCGCTTTATAGACGCGGCGAATTTATTCCCTCAGGAATTTCTGAGACGCGCATCAGGTCCTTCCTAGTGAACTCACCCAAGCATGCGTTCAAAACGATAGGTTGGAGGAACAAGGAATCCAGGAGGTCCAAATGAAACGAACAGACCCTGCTACCGATTTAGTCGAACGTGCTATTCGTCTGTGGCAGATTAGCGGATCAAAGACCGCACGGCACGATCTGGCAACAGAAACCGAAGTAATACCAGCACAGGTCCGCGAAGAAGGCGGTATTTCAACCTTCACAGTGGGATCCGTTGCCGGATTTCTAGGGGCGATTACAAGCCTCATATGCAACATTGCCGGAGCTTTGGTGTTGGGAGTCGAACCGCTCCGCCTGCTCCGGATTTACGCAACTATTCTTGAAGGGCGCAGGGCTCTCGATCTTTCGCAAGCCAATTTCTTCATTGCGGCCTTCGCCGTGCATATGGTAACCGGCATCCTTTTCGGCACGATCTTCGCGCTTGGCGCCCGTAAATTCTGCGCCGGACTCCGGCGCTACATTTTGGCGGGCGCAGGTTATGGGATTGCCATCTGGTTGGTGAACTTCTACGGCATACTGTCGTGGTTTCAGCCTCTTCTGCACGGAAAAGCATTCATTGTCACGGAAATTCCAATCGCCGTCGCTGTCCTGACTCACTTCAGCTATGGCCTGACGGTAGCACTTGTAACGTATGTGCTGCAGCGGGATTTTAGGCATCCGTCTCAAATAAACGCATAAACAAAGGAATAATTTGTCGCCTGTAGCCAAGCTCGCCGACCGACCGAGAAAAGCGGCAAGCCATGGCGAACGTCATAGCTTGCCGCCCCCCCGCTGTGCGCAAATGAGTCATGTGGCACCCGGTAACCCGAGTCCCAGATGCATCGGGTAACCGGTCTGGCCGATGACGATCCGTGCCAGCTCCAATCACCGATGAGCTTGTCTACACGGTTGCTGAGGCCATTTCCAAACAAGGGGCCCCGTCCAAAGCCGCAGCGCAAAATAGGGAGCGATCCCGGGGGCTAATCCGATGGGAGCGCCGTTCATAGTTCCTCTGCACGTATTTGGGGCGCTCCACTACGCAAGAGAAGACGTAATCGGAGTTCCGTGAGATTCCTTCGTGAATAAATTGGGTGGATTCGTGTTGTTGCGCCTTGCGCGGGAAACGAATTCGGCGGCTCGAAGGTTATTCCTTCAGCAGGCGAGCGCATTCGGTCAATTCTGCAAAGTTCAAGTCGGATACGAGCCAATAGGTCATACCGGATTGGGTCCAGTGAATCAGGTTGTATCCCTGACGCGCCAATTGCTGTTCTTCTCTGATCGCCGCTTTGTTAGACGGCCAGACAAATAGATTAATGAAGTGCAGCCTGCGCTGATAAACCAAAGCCGCGACTGGCCGGTTGTCGAGGTAATCCAGGCGGCCGCCGATTAATCGAAATCCCCGTTCGGTCAGGTCTTTCGCGGGTGGTGAATAATCAAGCTTGCCGCCAAACCATGGTTTTACGGTATGCGAATCGGAAGAGGAAACGTCGGTAGCGTGGTTTGCCATCATCGAACGCACGTGACTGGAAACGATGTCATTGACCAATAGCGTTTCTTCTGAAGATCTCGTCCAACGTGTGGTTGCCGTCCACGTGAGAGCGATTACTAAAACGGCTGACGCCAGAGCGCTTGCCCAACGCCAGTAGAAAACGGAACTCCTGGCTTCAGGATGCGCCGTACGAATTGCTGCTTGCACACTCCTCTTCAGGTGTGCAGGAGCTTTGAAGCGCAATGACCCATTTTCGATGGCTGAGGCCAAACCACGAAGGTTCTGACCATCGGTTAAACAGAATGCGCATCCGCGCATATGAGTCTCGACGGCCAGGCTACCTGCGGAATCGAGTTCCCCGTCCACATAGGCGTTGAGAAGGCTCTTGGTTTCCTTGCAGGTCATAAGCAATTCTCTGAGGCAGTTCTTGTCAGGTAAATCTGAAGCCGTCTGCGCGCGCGAGCCAGACGAGACATTACGGTTCCAATAGGGACACCCGCGATGTCCGCGATTTCCTTGTAAGACAGTCCTTCCATCTCCCGAAGAACGATAGCCTCGCGAAACTCCACGGTCAAATCCTCCAACGCACCTTTCAGCATGTCTCGATCCGCATTTTGAAGCAGCGCACGCTCCGGGTTGGGAGTACCGTCGTCGATTTCATCGATCTCTCCGTCCTCGGTGAGTTGCGGTTGAACGGACCGCTCCCGGACCCATGAATAAGAGGTGTTTCGCACGATCGCCAGCAGCCAGGATCGGCAATGGCCTCCGGAAAAACCCTTCCAATATTTGAAGGCGCGAAGACAGGCTTCCTGGACTATATCCTCTGCATCTTGATCGTTACGCGCCAGCCATCGCGCTAGATTGTATGCCGCGTCGAAGTGTGGCAAAACTGCGTCATTGAAAGCGGTCAATGAGTTTTCGTCTGACAATCGCTTCCCCTCAACTACTCACCATCATTGTTATAAACCGCAAGTAGCACAGTTTTATTCCCGCACTCGTCGTCTATTTTTAGTCGCGACCCCGGACAAATGACAAAGGCGACCGGCAATACTTAAAGTTATCTAAGCTAGGGCGAAGCTGATCTCGACAAACCATCGCTGCGGGAAGGGTGGCTCACGGATTGCCGAAGCCATTCGCGCGCACGGGCCAAGCTAGACATCACGGTACCGATTCGAATTCCTACGACAGGCCGCTAATGGCGGAAAGCGAATCCTGTACCGATCAGGAAACGATTTGCCTGCGGATTTAGTCCTACCCCGGCGCGAAAATCCACGGCAAACTCTTTCGTGGCGAAGAAAACGAGTCCACCCACGGCGTAGTGTCGTGCGCTAGCCGCCGGATCAATACTTCCGTGGAATACGTCCCACTCGGCAAATGCCTCGAGTTTGCGGTTCACCTGGAAAGCATGCGTGAACCCAGTAGCCAATTCAAAATGAGAATGATGAGCATCATCGGCGATACGGTTGTTAGCAACGACGAATTCAATGCTGTAACGATTCTTGACGACTTCCCAGTTTCCATCCACGTTCAGGCCGGGCAGTACTCTTCCGCCGGTCACTTCATGGTTGCCCGTCGGCACGGTCATTTGTGGTATTAACGCAATCTCCGGCAGGTATCGTTTCTGTTCATTGAGCGCCACCTTTGCGCCGAGGTAAAGGTCTTGTATTCCAGTCGACCTCGATGTTACTCCAGCAATTGACCGCTCCTGCTTGAGAAAATTCTGGCCAATTCGCACTTCGAACCACTCGGCGAGCATCCCTGCGCGGAATACGGCTTCTGGAGCATCGTGGGCGGAAAACGATGAAACCTTCCTCTCGTTGAAGGTATAACCACCCTCTAAGGTCATCCTGCCCTTGCCGACGGTCGTGCTTGCTTCCGGCAAGTGAGGCCGATCCGGATCGAGGCGTTCTGATTCGATCGGTTGGTTGGTCCCTCCGTTGTCTTTGTTTCGGGTGATTGCCTCAAGGAGTGTCTTCGGGGAGTTCTTGCCGCGAACTGCCTGGTCCCCTCCAACCTCTCGACCTCTTCTGTCTCCTTCCGTCGCTTGTTCCCCTGTAGGCGGACTCTCGGAGGTAGAAATCTGCTCCTTGAAAACAGCAGCGGAAAAGATCTCTGGCCACGAGCTACCTACAAGAACTACGAGAACCACGATAAACCGAATAGCGACATGCTCGACAGTTATTCCTTCAGCAGGCGAGCGCATTCGTTCAATTCTGTAAGGTTCAACTCGGATATCAACCAATAGGTCATGCCGGATCGGGTCCAGTGGATCAGGTTGTACCCCTGACGCGCCAGTTGCTGTGGTTCCCTGAAGGCCGATCTATTGGATGGCCAGACGAACAGATTAATGACGTGCTGGCTCCGCTGATAAATCAATGCCACGACTGGCCGGTTGTCGAGGTAATCCAGGCGCCCGCCGATTAATCGAAATCCCTGCTCGGTGAGATCTTTCGTGGGCGGTGGATAATCGAGCTTGCCGCTAAACCATGGTTTGACGGTATGGTAGTCGGAAGAAGAAACATCCGTTAGGTGGTTTGCCATCATCGAACGTACGTGACTGGAGATGATGTTGTTGACCAACAGCGTTTCCTCTGAAGATCTTGCCCAATGCATGGTTGCTGCCCAGGTTACAGCGATTGTCAAAACCGCCGAAGCCAGAACGCTCGCCCAACGCCGATGGAAAACGGAGCTCCTGGCTTCAGGATTCACCGCACGAATTGCCGCTTGCACATCCCTCTTCAGGCGTGCAGGAGCTTTGAAGCGCAAAGACCCACTTTCGATGGCTGAAGCCAAACCATGAAGGTTCCCGACATCAGTTAAACACCATGCGCATCCGCGCATATGAGTCTCGACCGCCAGGCTGCCTGCGGAGTCGAGTTCCCCGTCCACATAAGCGTTGAGAAGGCTCTTGGTTTGCTGGCAGGTCATAAGCAATTCTCAGGTGCGTCGAAGTGCGGCAAAACTGTGCCATTGAAAGCGGTCAATGGGTTTTGGTCTGGCAATCGCTTCCCTCAACTACTCGCATCATTGTTGTAAACCGGACGAGGCACAGTTTTATTCCCGCACTCGCCAACTAATTAGTCGCGGCCTCCGACCACGCGCACGGCTCCATTGGCAATCCACGCGCCGCCCGCCGTTCGGATCAGGAAGGCGAGGTTGGGTTCATTGACGCACGCCAAAGGGAGGGGCCCAAGGTCGCCTCTGAAGCGGGCATCTCCTTTAGCGCTAAGTGGCACCAGCGGCGTGTCCACCAGTGTGGAATTCCCGTTTGCAGTGCCGGTCGTGTCACATACTAGAGTCCCTTTAACCATGGTCACGTTGTCCGGTGTACCAATCGCATTCCCGCCGGCCAGGACGAAGCCTTGCACCTGGAACTGCAATCGGCCTGTGGCCAAATCGAGCTCCGCACTGCCGCTTGCCGTGGTCCATGGCTGACCGCCGCCGGCGACCTGTCCGGTACCTGAACCTACCTTATTACCAGGTTGAATGATCCCGACGATCTGTTTCCATTCCACTTCGAAGCCATCCGCCTGCGGGAAGAGAGCGGGTTTTGCGAGGCCACTATGGACAGCCCCAGCGCCATTAACAATCTTGATCGGGATGCCAATCACCATGAGGGCGAGGATGACTAGGCCGGCTGCAAAGCGCCGGCAGTGCAGAAATGTTTCCATTGTTGTTTTCTCCTTTTTGAAAACCTTGCATTTTGACTCTTCGTTTGATGACACCGACGTCGTCGGCTCTCCTTCATAGATCGCGGGCGCGATAGATTTATTCCCGGTTGGACAAACGGCCACCTTTGACGGAATTCGTCGCAACGCCTCCCAGAAAGACAAGACGACCGACAATGAATCGTTTTTATTCCCGGAGAAATTTAATGGCCACCCGGCTGGTCTTACTTCATGAAATCGCAAGGCGTGAGTCAAAACCGTCATTCAGGAGCCGCAAATGAACAATCTCGAACTGAGCAAACCGCATGAGGAAATTAAGACATTAGACCGAGATCGTGAAGGCACGACGCAGGGATTCGTGACTTCGAATCCCCAGATGTTACGAATCATGGATATTGCCAGGCGTGTCGCTTCAACGGATATTCCCATTCTGATTCTGGGCGAGTCTGGCGTTGGGAAAGACGTGCTCGCCAGTTACATTCACCGGCACTCTGATCGAGCCCATGGCCCGTTTGTGAGAGTGAATTGTGCCGCTCTGCCGGCCGAACTGCTGGAATCCGAACTCTTCGGATATGACCAGGGTGCGTTTACCGGCGCCGCCCGCAGCAAGCCAGGCAAGTTCGAGCTTGCCGATAACGGTACTGTGTTTCTCGACGAGATTGGCGAAATGAGCCCTCAGCTTCAAGCGAAATTGTTGCACGTTCTGCAGGATGGAGAGTTCAGCCGCCTGGGCGGCAGATGGCCGATCAAAGTGAACGTCAGGGTACTGGCGGCGACGAATCTTAAGTTGCAGGAAGCAGTTCTGAGAGGCGAATTCCGCAACGACCTTTACTTCCGTTTAAATGTCGTCACCTTAGATATTCCGCCTCTCCGCGAGCGGCGCGGTGACATCCTGCTATTGTGCAAATACTTTATCGAGAAGTATGAAAAGAAATACGCTTGTTCGGTCCAAACATTCCCTCAGGATCTGCTGGAAGCCTGTGTCTGGTATGACTGGCCGGGCAACGTCCGTCAACTCGAAAATATCGTAAAACGACAATTGATCCTTCCTGACGGCGATATCGTCTCTGAACTGCGCAGTCCGGGCCGACAGGTACCAGTCCAATGTGCGTCATCTCTAAAGGAGATCGGAGGTCGTGCAGCCGAGGAAGCTGAAAGAAACGTCGTCCTCACCGTGTTACAGCAAACGGGATGGAACCGGAAAGAGTCCGCGCGCCGTCTGCACATATCGTACAAGGCGTTTCGCAATAAACTGAAACGGTGGCAACTCTCGCGCGAATGTCCTAACTGGCAAGCAGGAGCGCAAAGCCGGGTTAATTAAACCTTCTCAGACTCTCCGTTTCGCGCGGGCAGCTACTGGACAGGCCTCCGGCGGAGCCAGTCTCTTCGTTTCCCGTCTTCATATCCTAACCCGTTCTTTCATGTTCGCGATTCCAGTGTGGCGACCGATCTCTGTTGCTTCCACGATCCGATCGTCATGGGAATAAAAACCGGCGTAGCCGGGTCTACACGGGTGAGGCTGCAAAAACTGAACTTAAAGGAGTGAAGAAATAGATGAACAGAACGACTATGCTGATCGCACTGCTCGCCGTCTTGATACCGGGAGCGAACCGGGGATATGCCGAACAACCACCATCCCCATGTCACCCCAATCCGAATGCCGCGCAGGACATGGCCGCCGTGGCCGCACGAGGAGACATCGCCAGTCTGCCAGCTCCTCTGCAAAGTCAAATCGTGAGGATTGCGGGACGGCCACACAGCCAGCTCCCAACGCAGGCCTTCAACGAGGCCGATGGCGCCAGCCAGCTCTTTCAATACTATCTGCTCGACACCAACGGTTTTGAACCCAACGTGTTCACGACGATCTTTCCGGGCGTTAACGATCACGTGCAACTCACGGCTACAGGCGCCAATTGCGGGTTACCCACGATCGGCACGGTGCGTGTCGTTCTGGAGCCCAAGCCTGGTCTTCCCACCGACCCCAATAACCCGCGAGCGTTTATCGACGTCTTTACCGACATCTCAGGACTATTCGTTATCAATAACGAAAGCGGCTGGTATGAGGGCTGGATGATCCATGATCTCGCGGTAGCGCCGGTCAATGCGACAGCGCGCCGCGACAGGCACGCCCAATTTGGCGCCATCCTGCCCGCCGACGCGGCGATCCTCAAACGCATAGGAAACGGCAACAACGTGCCGGGCAATGTGTTCACCGTTGACGGCAACCCCGCGCATTTTCCAAGCGCTATCGATCACTTTCCTGACCGCCAATCCAACGTCGTACCGCTTTACGTGAGCATGGGGACTTATAACGCCCTGCAACAATCGGATGCTCACGCCTACTGGGAATTCAATTATCTCGGAACCGACTGGGTTCATCCCCTCTACGAACTGCCGTTTACGGGAGGGTTCCCTGATGACTTCGGCCGGGCACCGGACGCTTTTCAGGATGGGGAGATTGGTGAAATCCAGTCCATCGTTCCCGGCTCCGGTCCGCGGGGCGTAAGGAATAGCCCTGTTCTTTTCGGAGATAACCCGACGCTTCCGCGCGATCCCGACAAATTCGATGGTGATGTTGATGCTCAGCGGGAGTTCCGCTATCGGAGCATCCCGAGCGGACTCGCACATGAAATTTTTTTGGATGTGTACGAGAGACTCGCTTCCTTTGAGCCAGACAACCGCAATCTGCAGCGCCGCTTGTTTGACGCTTATTCGTTCGAAGTGGCGCGCGTTGACAGTGACGGTGACGGGGTGATCTCTGCCGTCGAGGGAGATATCGACACACCTTCAGACGGTTTCCCGGACAACACGCGCCTGTTCCTTCCCGCAACAGCGTTCAACCGTTTCGCCGTCACGCGTGAGATCAATGATGGATTGCTCGCACCTCGCTTTTCACCGAGTACACAGGCCTGGGTCCTGAGCGGCACCAGAGTCCCGGTCAATCCGGCCGTGCCCGCCGCGACCGGACGGGATGCCGACGACCGGTAACGTATTCACTCTTAGGGAGAACTCGAATGAAGAAACTGATTTTATACATGCTAAGTGCGTCGATGATGACCGGCACTCTCCTGGCTCAGGTCGAGCCTGGCGCCGGTACGTGGAAGACCTGGGTCATTTCCTCCGGCAACGCCTTCCGCTTGCCTCCGCCCCCGGACAGCGACGGTAGCGCCATGGAGTTGCGCTGGGTGAAAGATTGCATCTCGCAGCGGGACCAGGCGGCCCTTGCCGCAATTCATTTCTGGGATGCAGGCTCGCCGGCCTACAGATGGATGCAACTGGCCGAGCAGTCGGTGGTGAGTGCAGGCCTTCCGGCTCCGCTTCAGGCGCGAGCTCTCGCACTCGTGGCGGCCGCGATCTCTGATGCGACAGTCGCCGCCTGGGATTCGAAGTACACTTTCAATCGCCCTCATCCGGGCGACATGGATCCGGCCGTTGCGCCGGTGGTCGCAGCGCCGCGGAGTCCATCCTACCCATCCGAACATGCCGTGACGGCAGGCGCCGCCGCTGTCGTGCTGGGATATCTTCTTCCAGACCAGTACACGAAGTTCGCAGACATGGCCCAGGAAGCCGCGGAATCGCGGGTGTTGGCGGGTGTGGCCTTCCCGAGCGATGTCTTCAGTGGCCTGGACCTGGGACAGAACGTGGGAAGAGCAGTGATCGCGTATGCTCTAAGCGATGGCTCCGCCCAACCCTTCAGCGGCTCCTATCCCTCCACTCCCGGTGTGTGGAGCAGCAATGCGCCCGTGACGCCTCTCGCCGGATCCTGGAAGCCGTGGGTGCTGGCTTCCGCCCAGGATTTCCGTCCTGGTCCGCCTCCCGTCTTTGGATCCGATGCGGCCAACAGCCAGTATGCGGGAGTAAAGAATCTCAACCGCACCAATACCACCAACCACCTGGCCTGGTTCTGGCAACCCGGGTTTTTCCAGCCCTGGCTTCAACAAGTCGATCTGGAGATTTTCCAGAATCATCTGGACCTGAACGCGCCCCGTGCCGCACGAGCGTACGCCTACGAGACGATCGCTCAGCATGACGCCACGCTGGTGTGCTGGGATACCAAGTACACCTACCTCGAACTGCGCCCCAGCCAGGCCGATCCAACCATAAGCACGCTCTTTGCAAATCCTCAGCATCCCGGTTATCCGTCCGGACATGCATGTGCCTCTGGCGCATCGGCGGCGGTCATGTCCGCTTTGTTTCCCAACGACGCGCCGCTGTTCACAGCGATGGCCAACGACGCTGGTACTTCCACATTCGACGCCGGCATCCACACCCCGCTCGATGTGAGCGATGGTTTGAAGCTAGGGGCACAAGTCGGACAAAAAGTCGCAGACCGGGCTTCCGCGGACGGTGCAAATTAAGGCTCTTCGAGCGACCAACCTTATGAATAGACCTCGCCTTCTCCTGCCCATCATCCTCTTCTCTCTCCCCTTCCTGTGCACGGCTGTGATTCGTGCTCAGGAGCGTTCGACGAAGGACCGGAATTCGACGATCAAAGTCGATGTCGATCTGGTCCTCGTCAACGCAACCGTCTCCGACCCGCGAGGGCGGACGGTCACTGGTCTGCAGCGGGAAGACTTTCGGATTTGGGAAGATAAAGTTGAGCAAAAGGTGGAGTACTTCTCCAGTGAAGATACTCCCATGAGCATCGGATTAATCTTCGACGCCACCGGAAGCATGGAAGACAAGATCTCCCGAGCCCGTGATGCCGCCGTAAGCTTCCTTAAAACAGGCAATCCCGAAGATGAGTTTTTCCTGGTCACGTTCAGTCAAAGTCCGCGGCTGGCCGAAGGGTTTACCACGGACATTTCGCGGCTGCAAAATCACATGATTTTCACGCCGGCCAAAGGATTAACACCCCTCTTTGATGCCGTCTATCTCGGTCTCGAAACGATGAAGAGCGCCAGGAACAAAAAAAAGGCGTTGTTGTTGATCACCGATGGTGAGGACAACCACAGCCGGTACTCGTTCGGGGACATCAGGGAGTTCGTGAAGGAGCAGGACGCTCAGATTTTTATTATTGGAATCGTCAATCCAGTAGGAGAGCTCGCTCCCGATCCGAACGGCCGGCCCATTATTGAGGATCTTGCGCAAGTCAGCGGTGGGCAGGCGTTCTTTCCGGACTCCGTCGATGAGTTGGAAGACATCTGTAACAAGATCGCCATTGAACTCAGGAACCAGTACGTGCTCGGATATCGCCCCACGAACGCAGCCAAAGACGGCAAGTGGCGCAAGATCCGGCTCAAGATCAATACGCCCAAAGGACTCCCGACCTTCTCAGTCCATGGTAAGAGCGGATACTACGCAGAAACACTGGATATCAAACCATAAACAATGGAGGAAAGATGAAAACCGGACGTGATGCCAATCAACCAGGTCCGTACAGCTCAGAATGTTGCCTTGCCGAGATCCGCGTGATCAAAGGTCAAATGTTTCCACGTTGTCCTCGGTGCAACGCGCTCACGGTTTGGGATCTCATGCAACGGAATCCAGACAACAGGCGCGATGCAAAGCCGCCTCTTCCAGACCGTAAACACGACTCATTTATTCCCGAAGGAATTTAACAATCGTCTGCACGGTCTTGCTTATTGAAATCCCCACAGGTGATTTCAATAAAAACATAAGGAGATACTGATGAGCGATCTTATGAATCGGCGTGACCTTCTGAAGCTTGCTGGAATGGGCGTCGCCGTTTTCGTCACTGGAACGACAGTTCGCGCGGGCGGGTCAGCGCAGAAAAAGAATGAATCGAATGACTTCTATTTTGTCCAGCTCTCGGACACCCATTGGGGCTTTAACGGACCGAACATCAATCCGGATTCCCAGGGGACACTGAAGAAGGCAGTGGCCGCGGTCAACGGTCTGGACGAGCAACCCGATTTCGTTGTCTTCACCGGCGATCTCACTCAAACCACCGACGACCGGAAAATACGGCGCGACCGCATGGCCGAATTTCGTGACATCGTGAGCCAACTCAGGGTCAAGACCGTGCGCTTTATGCCGGGGGAACATGACGCCTCTCTGGATCGCGGCGAAGCCTACCACGAGTTCTTCGGCGACCTGCATTACACATTCGATCACAATGGCGTTCATTTCATTGTCCTCGACAATGTCTCGGATCCCATGGCCGCCGTCGGCGAAAAGCAACTGCAGTGGTTACAGGCCGATCTCCTCCAGCAGGTAAAAAACGACACGCGAATCGTCGTTTTGACGCACCGCCCATTGTTTGACCTGGCACCCGATTGGGATTGGGCAACCCGTGACGGGGCGGCGGTTATCGACACCCTGATGCCGTTTCAGAACGTGACGGTTCTCTACGGGCACATTCACCAGGAACACCACCACATGACTGGGCATATCGCGCACCATTCGGCCAGGTCCCTGATGTGGGCTCTTCCGCAGCCTGGGTCCACTCCCAAGAAGGCTCAAATACCCTGGAATGCAGCCGAACCCTATAAGGGGCTCGGTTTTCGAAACGTGGAAGCGGAAGTCGCAGAAGCGCGGTACGAAATCCAGGAATTCCCGATCACGAGGGGGTAATGAGTATGAAGAAGATCTTGCACTGTGCTCTGTTGGTTGCCGCGTCCGCCGGTCTCTTCCTCCAACAAGGGGCCACTCAATTCGCAGCGGAGATGCGAAACGATGAGCAGGTCATTCGCATTTCAGCTTCGACGTTTGAATATAAACCGAGTGAATTCACCGTCAAGAAAGGGGTGCCTGTAACGCTGGAACTCATCAGCGTGGACCGGCACCATGGATTCAAGCTCCCGGCGTTTCATCTGCGGGCTGACATCACACCGGGAGCTGTCGAGAAAGTACGATTTGTTCCCGACCAGGCGGGTAAGTTCACGTTCTTTTGTGATGTCTTCTGCGGTGATGGCCACGAAGACATGGCGGGTACTCTCACGGTGATCGAGTAATGAATTCGAGGATCATCAAAGTTTTTGTACTCGGAGCAATCACGGCCTACGGCTTTGCGGCTCTTGTGTTGGTTTCCTTTGCCAAACTTGGCGCTTTGCCGGTCCAGGCCGATGTTGCTCCGAGCCGGCTGGAGGCGAGCCTGCTTGGGTCCGCTCTCCATGCTTCGGTAGCGCGCCACGCCCCGGGTGGCGCCAATCCGATGCCTGCAACCGACGAGAACTTGATCGCAGGCGCAAAGCTTTATCGGCAAATGTGTTCGCGCTGTCACGGCGTAACCGGCGAGTCGGACCATACGTACGGCCAGTCGTTCTATCCACCGGCCCCGCAACTGCCGCTCACCCGAACGTTATATACCGATAACGAAATGTTCTGGATCGTGAAGCACGGCATCCGAAACACCGCGATGCTTGCCTGGGGCAATCTTCTTTCCGATGACGAGATCTGGCAGATTGTCACTCTCATTCGGAAATTCGATTCGCTCCCCGAATCGGCAACTCTCGAACTTCTTCGCCATCATCCGTGAGAAATTGTCGTTACGATGACGCCCTCGGAAGCTGGTTGGGAACGCCGCACGGCAGATGGGTCGCGGCGCTGAAAAACTCGAATCCAGCAACTGTAGCGGCGCTCTGTGAGCGCCGGTTCTTCTTGGAATCAAGGAAATACCGGCGGTCATAGAACGTGTGAATGAATTGGAATCAGGCACTATTCCCCTCCTTGAAAAGGAGGGGTGGATGCGCGATCAAGAAAATGTCGCGAAGCAACCTTAGTTCGCGCAGACGGGGTGGTCAGATCGGCGAAATCTTTAGGCCTGAA
>Ga0070707_100002676_pt1 | contig 16940 bp, 14 predicted proteins | sample KBSK5502metaG_FD_65468 | JGI IMG/M metagenome (GOLD analysis project Ga0070707, IMG submission 65468) | Corn, switchgrass and miscanthus rhizosphere microbial communities from Kellogg Biological Station, Michigan, USA - KBS K5-50-2 metaG | ecosystem: Host-associated > Plants > Roots >... | reverse complement strand
AGCTTCGAGGATTCGAGCGGCACCGCTTCGATCTGTTCGAGCGACGCCAACTCCTTGCCGCTTCCGGCCAGGCGCTGCATCTCTTCGCCCTTCGGCCACAGCCGCGTGTCGACCGAGCCGATGACCGCGTTGTAGCGCTCCACCGTCCTGCGCAGCGCGCCGCCCAGCTCCGCGAAGAGCTCCATCACTTTCACGAAGCGGTTGAACAGCTCCACGCCCGCGTCGTGCATCCGCTTGGCGTTCTCCTCCGTCCGCTCGGCCTTCCATCCCGACTCCACCGCGCGCAGCAGCGGCAAGAGCACCATCGGCGACGCAACAAAAACGCGCCGCGAGGCGGCGTAGTCGAACAGCGACGGATCCGCCATCAGCGCCGCGGAAAGAAAATGCTCGCCCGGAAGAAACATCACCGTGAAGTCGAGCGACTCATCCATCGAGGCCTGGTATTCGCGGCGGCTCAGGGTGTCGATATGACGCCGCAGCGTCTTGGCATGCGCCAGCAGCAGCTCGAGCTTGCGCGATTCGTTTTCTTCGTTGGCCGCAGCCTGGTATTCGGTCAGCGGGACCTTGGCATCGACCGCGATCACGCGCTTGTTCGGCAGCCGCACGATCAGATCGGGACGCAGCCGGCGCCCCTCTTCGGTGAAGAGCGTCTCCTGCATGTCGAAGTCGCAGAACTCGCTCATGCCCGCCAGCTCGACGCATCGCTTCAGCGAATTCTCACCCCACGAGCCGCGCACCGCCGGCGACTGCAGCGCATTCGCAAGCCGGGCCGCTTCGCGCTGCGCCGACTGGTTCGCGGAGAGCAGCGTCAGGATCTGTTGCTGCAGCCCGCCGTACGCTTCATTGCGCACGCGCTCGCTCTTGATCACTTCGCCGCGGTACTGATCGAGCATCTCGCGCACCGGCGTGAGCAGCGTCTCGATCTCGGCGCGCTTGGTGTCGAGCGAGCCGTCGATCTGGGTCTTGCTCATCTGCAGCAGTGACTCCCCCACCTGCTGGAACGCGCGCTGTGCTTCGGCCGCGAAAGTGTCGGCCACCGATCCGTGCGCGCGCTCGATCTCGACGAGCCGGGTCTCCGCCACCGCCCGCGCCACCTCTTCCCGATGCAGTCTGGGCCCGCTCAGCAGCCAACCCAGGCAAAGGCCGGCGACCAGCGCCACACCCGCCACCATCATCAATGTCAGCATGAAAAGATGATGGGCCGCGCTGCGGCGGCGGTCAAGAGCGAAGCAGCTCGATCAGGCGATCGACTTCTGCGTCGTCGTTGTAGAAATGCGGCGAGAAGCGCAGCATGCCTTCGCGCGGAGCGCACACGATCCCCTTCTCCTCGAGGGTGCGGTGCCACCGAAGCAGCGACGGCTCTACGCCCGGTGGAATTGCGCCGACGATGCCCGATGCGATCGGTCGCGGCGAGGCCACCCGCCATCCGATCTCATCCAGGCGATCGGCCAGGCGCGCCGCGATCCGGACGACCTCCGCCGCGATGTTCTCGATCCCGATCTCCAGCAGCAGATCGATCGCCGCGCGCAGGCCGTAGATGCCATTGGTGTTCAGCGAGCCGGCTTCGAATCGCCGCGCGCCGGGCACGAGATCACCCCCGACCTCGAGAAAAGTGCCCTTGCGCTGCACGTTCGTCCATCCGGTCTCGAGAACCTCGAGTCGATCGCGATGCTCGTCCGCGACATAGAAAATCGTTGCCCCCTCCGGGCCGCACATCCATTTGTGTCCGTCGGCCGCCAGAAAGGCAATTTTCGATTTGCGGACGTCGATCGGCAGCGCGCCCATGCCCTGAATGGCATCGACGCACAACAGCACATTGCGATGTGCGCACAGCTCGCCGATGGCGTCGAGATCGGCGACGAAGCCGTTGTGGAATGCGACAAACGAGACCGAGACGATGCGGGTGCGATCGTCGATCAGCGGCTCGATTTTCTCCACCGTGGGTAGATCGGCGACGCGACATTCAACGCCGCGGCGCGCCAGCCGTTTCCACGGGCTGTAGTTGGGCGGAAACTCGAGCCTGGTTGTGATGACGTTGTCGCCGTTCTGCCAGCCATAACCTTCCGCGACGAACGAGATCCCTTCCGAGGTGTTCTTGAGGATTGCGATCTCGGCGGGTTGGGCGCCGATCAAGCGCGCCCCGGAAGCGCGCAGCCGCGCGTCTTCGGCATACCATTCTTTCCAGTGCAGCGCGCCGAGGTCGCGCTGGTCGCGGGCGTGGCGCTCGATGGCCTCACAAGCGCGCGTGGAGAGCGGCCCGACCGCGGCGTGATTGAAATAGATCAGATTGCGCGTGACGGGAAAGAGGTCGCGAACCTTCGACTTATCCACTCTTACATTATGGCTGCACCGGTTGCCGCAACTCTTCGCGAAAGCTCTCGGAGCATCGATGCCGCGGCCGCGCTCGGGCCGCGCCACGCGCTGCCGTGCATGCTGGCAATAGTGGTGGCGCTCAAGGATGCCAGCTTCTCGATGACAGGCTCGGAGTCGGTAGTGTGAGCCCAGGAATCGGGAAGACCGGCGTGCGTGGAGAACCCGACACGAAACGCATCGCTCGGCTCGACCAGATCGCTCTCGATGAGCGGCTCACGGCCGAGGCCGCCCTGGGTGAAAATGTCGCCGGCGAACAGCGTCCTGGTGGTCGCGTCGAAGAGGTATCCGGTTTCCCAGCCGTGCGGGATGTGGGGAGCATCGATCCACACCATCTCGCGTTTGCCGATCGACAATCGCTCGCCGTCGCCCATTGCTCGCGGAGAGCGGTCGGCGTAATCGCCAACGGAAACCAGAGCGGCAACCCGGCTGCACAGCGGAACGGCATTCGGGGCCACCGCCAGGAACTGATTGAGCGCGCCGCACTCATCAGATTCGAAATGCGAGAACGCGAGGTATCGGAGTTTCTCGACTGGCATGACGCTCTCGATGGCCTCTTTCACGATCGGAAACGTTCGGCGCATTCCGGTGTGGAACAGCAGCGGCTGGTCATCGACGACCAGGTACTGGTTGAATGAGAAACCGCCGGGGATCTCGGGAAACGGAGTGTTGATGCGGAAGATCCCTTCGGCGATTTCGGCGACATTCGTTCCGGTTTGGGTGTTGGTAATCAAGAGCGGCCTCCTTCAAGCCAAGCATTGATGATCGAAGCGAGCGTCTTTGCCACATCGTCCTGTGACATTCCCGATTCAAGTAAGCGATTGACCACCGCCGGATCGAGGATGGCCTCCACGACAGCCACTCTCTTCGTCGCTGACCGGCCCAGCGCCCGGCGGATGAGATTGCGGACGCCCTCTTCGCGCATGCCCATGCCGAAATCGAGCGCCGGCACCTCACCGCGTTCGGTGCGAAGTTTCTCGAACCACGGCATGCGGACGAAGAAGGGCACGAGCGCATCCGTGAGCGCGGCGATGCGTTCCCGCCGCGGAGCGCGGGCATCGATGGACTCGATGGGCGGGACCGGAATTAGCTCGCCAACGTGGACGCCGCAGGCTCGGACCATCGCGTCCCGAGTCGGGAAGTGGTGGTAAACCGTCCCGACGCTGACATCGGCGCGCGCGGCGACGTCTTTGTGCGAGGTGGCCACCACCCCCTTCTCGGTGTGGAGTTGCAAGGTGGCGTCGACGATGCGCTGCCGCGTCGCCTGGGCCCCCTCGGCCCTCCGGCTGAGCGAATAATGCCGCGGTGCCATTTAATTGATCAAACGTTCAATCAATTTATATCGCGCGGGGGACGGTGTCAAGGGCATCGGCTGACTTCCTTCATCGGCGCGAGGTAGAAGCCTCGGCCGAAGAAAAGCATCCAGCCGTCGGCGAGCCGCCCCGCGATCATGACGTGAGGCCGCGAGTGCCATTCGTGCGTTCCGGACCGATACTCCGCAACGACTTTGACGACCCGGAACGGCGTGCCGGCAGGAAGCACGGCCAGAATATTCGGCTGCGGCGCGAAAGGCAGCGTTCCGTAGATCTTCTGATATTCGGGACTCTTCATCCAGTCCTTTGGATGCGCGCGGTAGTCGGCCACCGACGTCGGAACTCCGCTGCCAAAGCCGGCCAGCTCCACGCTAGGCAATCCGGACTGCTCGACCAGAAAGTAGTCGGCGTTCAAGCACCACTGCGGCTCCACGACGTCGCGGAATCGTTCCCACCGCGTGACGTCGTAGCGATGCGGCGTGATCACCCACCAGATTGCGAAGTCGGCAAACAGGAGGAAGAACGTGAAGATCACGATCGTCCAACTGAAACGCCTCCGCATCAGGAACGCCGAGCCGATTCCGATGGCCGCGCCGATGGAGATCGCGAGGAGCTGTTCGGGCGTCAAGTCAGAAGCGCCCCAGGGACTCGATGTAGAGGTCGAAGTTCCGCTTCATCTCGGCGAGCGAATCGCCGCCGAATTTCTCGCGCATGGCGTCCGCCAGCACCACCGCCAGCATCGCCTCGCAAACGACGCCGCACGCCGGCACGGCCGTGACGTCGCTGCGCTCCCACGCCGAGCGGTGCGGCTCGCGCGTTTCGATGTCGACGGAGGGCAGGCCGCGGCGCAGCGTCGAGATAGGCTTCATGAACGCTCGCACGACGACGTCCTGGCCGTTCGTCACACCCCCCTCCATCCCGCCCGCCCGATTGGTCGTGCGGTGATAGCGGCGCTGCTCGTCGAAATAGATCGCGTCGTGCACTTCGGAACCGACGCGGCGCGCGCCCGCGACGCCATCGCCGATGGCCACGGCTTTCACGGCGTGGATCGACAGAATCGCCTGCCCGAGCCGCCCGTCGAGCTTCTCGTTCCACTGCACGTAGGAGCCAAGACCTACCGGTGCTCCGTGGGCGGCGATGACGATCGTGCCGCCGAGAGTCTCCCCCGCTTCCCGCGCGGCATCGACGGCTTTGATCATCGCGTCTTCGTCCTTGCGATTGACCGCGCGCAGCGGCGAGTCTTCGTCGACGGCCGACAACTCTTCCCACGAAGGCGAGTACTCCGGATCCCCGGCCGCGCCGACAGCCACCACGCCCGAGCGGATCTCGATGCCGAACGCGCGCAGCAGCTCTTTCGCGATCGCGCCGGCCGCGACACGCGAGGCGGTCTCGCGCGCGGACGCGCGCTCGAGAACATCGCGAAGATCGTGGCGGTCGTACTTCATCCCGCCGACCAGATCAGCGTGGCCGGGACGCGGCGCATGCACCCGCCGCTTTTCGGTCTCCTCTTTGTCGATCTCCCACGGATCCATCGCGCCGCGCCAGTTCTCGAAGTCGAGATTGCGGATCGTGATCGCGATAGGCGATCCGAGAGTCTCGCCGCCGCGAATGCCGCCGACGATGTCCGCGCGATCGAGCTCGATCTTCATCCGCCCGCCCCGCCCATACCCGTGCTGTCTTCGCGCGAGATCTCGATCGATGCGCGCCCGATCGAGGCGCACGCCCGCCGGCATGCCGGTGACGATGATGGTGAGCTGCGGGCCGTGGGACTCGCCGGCGGTTCTAAAGTCGAATTGCATTTTCAGTTCAAAGTTTATCCCGACGCCGAGCGGAGCGAGGGGGAGGGATCTCCTGTGGAGCAGCGATCAGCGAGCCATCATAAGGTCGTCGAAATCGACACTGAAGTCTTCCATCGAGGATTGTTCTCTTGAAGAGACGCGCGCAGAACTAAATCGTCGCTGCGCCACCAGAGATCCCTCCCCCTCGCTCCGCTCGGCGTCGGGATAAGCTGTGAACTGTGAGGACGATCCCAAGAGCGAGCGCAATAACACTGATCGCCTGCGCAATCGTGAAGGGACCCAGAAAGCGGTCATCTTTCGCGCGGACGATCTCGACCAGGAAGCGCTCGATGCCCATCAGGATCAGAAAGAGGCCGAAGACCCGGCCCGTCGGGTGGGGGCGGCGGCTCAGCCTCAGCAGGATCAGAAAAATGATGAAGCAGCTCAGCGATTCGTAGATCTGCGTCGGATGCACGCGCAGAATCTGATCGGGCGGTATGGACGGATCGACGTGCACGCCGAATTGCCGCAGGCTCTCGGCGGTGGTGGGGGGCGATCCTTTGGGAAACGCGATGCCGACCCACGAATCGGTCGGACGGCCGTAGTCATCGCCCACCAGAAAGCATCCGATCCGGCCGAGCGAGTAGCCGAGGGCCAGGGAGGGGGCGGTGGCGTCGGCGGCGGTGAAGTAATCGACACGGCGCCGCCAGAGCACGAACGAGCACGCGATGATGCCGCCGATCAGACCGCCGTACCAGACCAGACCGGCGCGATCGAAAAGCAAGTGCCAGTCGCGGAAAAGAATGGCGTAGTAGATCTTTGCGCCCACGATGCCGCCGATGGCGCCCGCCATCACGATCGACGATGCCAGATCTTCGGAGAGTCCGTAGCGGCGGTACTGACGGGTCAGCACCCAGCCGGCCGTGATGAACGCAATGAACATCATCAGCCCGAAGGTGGTGATCTCGAAATTTCCGATGCGGACCAGAGTAGGAAACATGCCGCGCGAAGGATAGCAGGAGGAGCCGTCATTCTGAGCGAAGCGAAGAATCTCGTCGACGAGATCCTTCGCCGTCTTCGCGGCTCAGGATGACGTTACGCAGTGTCTTCCAGCGCCGCTTTCTGGTCCGAGATGAAGTTGAAGACGTCGACCTTGCCTTCGGCGTCGAGGTGCTGGGAGACCTCGAAGAGCTGCACCGACAAGAGCGCGTTCAGCCCTTCTTCCAGCGTAGTCTTTCGGCGCTCGAAAGACAGTTCCGAGATGTTGGCGAGGAGCATGTTCTCGTCGAAGCGACCGTACTGATCGAAGAAGACGCCCGTCCAGAGATCGTCGCTGGCGGCATTCTCGAGCGCGGTGCTGAAGAGGTTGTGCGCCTCTTCCTGACCGACGGCGTTCGTCAGCGACTCATGAATTCTCTCGAACATGTCGTTGTACGTGGAGATGATCTTGAGCAGCTCGGGCGAATCTTCGACGTCCAGAAAAAGAGGGCGGCTCTCTTTTTCCTCAGGCGCGATGTCGACCAGGCGCGCCATCAGGAGCTGAAAGAGCATGCGTGTAACCTCGAAGTCCGTCAGCTCCGACTTGGCGATCAGATCGCGAACGCTCAGCGTGCCGTCGATATTGTTGTAGAGCGCGACCTCGTCCTCGCTCATCTCGAGGCCTTCGAAGTCGGGAACCTCACCGGGGACTTTCGCGAAGACCATGTCGAGGCTGGTGATCTTCTCGCGGATGCGCACGCTTTCGTCGATCCGGCGAATGCCCTCCATGATGGCGCTGGAGGTATTGATCGACAGCGCAATCCTCTCGCTCAGAACCTCCTCAGCCGCCTCCATGAAGCTGAACGTGCCCTCATTCCATGTGAAGAGCGAATAGATGATCTCCAGGGCCTGATTCTTCAGTCCCCACCACAAATCGTTCGGCGAGATGGCCCCCATCTGCACGAGCACTTTTCCGTGGCGCAGATTGGGCCCCACGCGCCGGGTCGATTCGTGGTACTGCGGCTCGGTGATCTTGCCGTTGCGCAGCAGGAACTGGCCGAGGGATTGATCGGATGAGTTCGAGCTGGCGAAGACGATCTCGCCATCCTTCCAATGCAGCGACCGCTCGAGTCTTCCCTGCCGCAGCAGCAGCTTGCCGCTCCCGCGGATCATCGCGATGAAGCTCAGCACGTCGGCGATCTGAATGCGTCGGAGGTCACCTTCGAATATCGGCTGCTCAGCCATGCGCTCTCACCACCCGTTCCGCCCTCGGCACAATCTCGCGAAGAAGTGTGACGGTCCGATCGATCTCTTCCGCAGTGTTGAATCGGCTAAGCGAGAATCGCACAGTGCTCTTGGCATCGTCGGCGGAGAGTCCCATCGCGAGCAGCGCCGGGCCCGGCTCGACGCGCCCCGACGAACAGGCCGCGCCGGTCGACACCGCGACGCCGTTGAGATCGAGCCCAATGACGATTCCCTCCGCGTCGGCACCATGAAATGTGACGCTGCTGGTGTTCGGCAGCCGCCGCGCCGAGGCACCATTGATCGTGATCGTCAATCCGGAAAGCTGGCTCTCGAAGCGATCGCGGAGGCTCGCCACATCGGGGTGATCCATCGCGACCTCGGCGGCAACTCCGAAAGCCACCGCCAGCGGAACATTTTCCGTACCTGGGCGGCGGCGACGCTCCTGCGATCCGCCGAAAGAGTGGCGCTCCAAGGCCAGACCTCTCCTCACGTACAGCGCGCCGATGCCTTTCGGCGCGTGCAGCTTGTGGCCAGATAGCGAAAGGGTATCGACACCGAGAGCAATCACGTCGACGTCGATCTTGCCGGCGGCCTGCACGGCATCGCAATGCACGTGAATCCCGCGCTCGCGACAGACGGCTGCGACTTCGGCAACCGGTTGAATGACCCCGGTTTCGTTATTGGCCAGCATCATCGCCATCAGCCGCGTATCAGGCCGAAGGGCTTCGATCACCCGCGCCGCCGATACCTGCCCGCTTCTCTCGGGAGGAACAAAAGTCACGTCGTGTCCGCGGCGCGCCAGCTCCTCCACCGGTTCCCGCACCGAAGGGTGCTCGATGGCGGTTGTGACAATGTGATGACGACGTGCCGGCGTCACGGCCCCGAAGATGGCGGCGTTGTTAGACTCAGTGGCGCCGCTGGTGAAAACGACGTCGCGGGCGTCCGCACGGATCAGGTGGGCAACCTGCTCGCGGGCGTTCTCGATCCTCCGGCGTGCAGTCTGGCCTTCTTTATGAATGCTCGACGCGTTACCGTATACGTCGGCCAACGCTTCGCGCAGGACATCCAGGACGGCTGGATGGAGCGGCGTGGTAGCGTTGTTATCGAGATAGACGCGCATAGATTTCGTTCACAGGACAACCAATGAAGAGGATCGCGCTCACCTTTCTGCTTGCTGCCACCATTCTCGTCCCGAACATTGTCGCTCAAACAAACAATCCTCCCGATACCACCAAGCCCCCCCAGCCGGCCAAGGACGCGCCCAAGCCGCAGGATGCCGGCGTTCGGAAGCTTTCCCGGCGCGAGCGAAAAGAGCGCATCAAGAACCTTTCCGACAAGTATCGTCAGTTTCTAATCGACGTCGAGCCGATCATGCAGGACTCGGAGCTCGACACCTTTTTGATCCTCGAGACCGACCCCCAGCGCGACATCTACATCACCGAGTTCTGGCGCCGCCGCGATCAGTTGCAGGGAACGACCAACCACACTTTCCGCGATCAGTACTACGGCCGCCTGGAGACGGTGAAGGAGCAGTTCAAGTACGTCTCATCCGATCGATCCCGAATTTATTTGATCCACGGCGAGCCGGCCGAGCTGATCGACGCCCCCAATTGCCGTCTGCTGGTGCCGGTCCAGGTCTGGAAATACCTTTTCATCCCGAACATGGGGCACGAGGTCCGATTCCTCTTTTACAAGCCGCGAAACGGCTCGGACTATCGCCTCTGGATCCCATTCGGCATCAGCAGCGGTCTTGACCTGGAATCGATGAAGGACCTGGTCTCGGGCGACGCCATCGGCACGGACGTCGACGCCACCAACGCGGTGCGATACGTCTTCGGCCCGGCAGGTCCGATGACCACCATGAGCAATCTCGAATTTCAATGCCAGTACGGCGACGAGATCCTCAAAGCGGTCTATCAGACCCAGATGAACAAGACCGACATCATGAAGGTCTTCAACCCGCCCGAGATCAACGAGGAAGACGTCCACAAGATCCTGCGCTCGGTGGTGCTGGCCACTCCGAACGCCCCGAAGCTCGACGCCGACTTCGCGCTGCAGTTCCCGGCCAAGCAGGGCGGCCGCACCGACGCGCAGATGACGCTGCTCATTCCGCGGTCGCAACTGACCTTGAAAGATGTCGGCGGCACGAAGCTGTACAGCCTCGACGTCGTCGGCGAAGTGCTCAAAGAAGATCAGCTCTTCGAGAACTATCGCTACCGTTTCGATTATCCGAGCGACATCAAGGACGAGAAGGTCGCGGTGGTCATCGATCGCTTCCTGCGGCCCGCCGATTACAAGGCGCGCCTCAAGATTTCCGATCCCAATTCGGGCGCCGAGGCCATCGTGGAGAAGGCGATCACAGTGCCGGAGCTCCTCGACACCGCCGAGCAACGCAAGCAGAAGGAGAGCGCCAGCACCACGCTGGGCCAGTTGAAGGATGACATCGAATCCGACACCACGCGGCTGCGCATCGTGCCGCTGTCGGACGACTTGCTGGCCGGCATTCAGCACATCGACACCGTGGCTTACGGCGAGAACATCAAAGCTGTCGAGTTCTATCTCGACGGCAAGAAGGTGATGATCAAGCGCCAGCCGCCGTACACGCTGGATCTCGACTTCGGCGACGTTCCCCGCCAGCACCGGGTGCGCGCGATCGCGCTGAACGAAAAAGGGGAAGCGATCGCAGGCGATGAGATCGTCGCGAACATCGGCAATGAGCCATTTCGCGTTCGGATCGTGTCGCCGCGCGTCGCGATCAATCTCCACGGAAAAACGCGCGTGGAGATGGCGGTCAATGTGCCGGACGGAAAGAAGCTCGATCGCCTCGAGCTCTTCATGAACGAGACTCGCCTGGCCACGCTTTACGGTCCGCCGTACGTGCAGACGGTCGAGATTCCTAAGAATGAAGGCGTCGGTTATCTGCGCGCTGTGGCGTCGTTGAAGGATGACGCCGGTCAGCAGCCGCCGGTCGAAGACCTCGTGATGATCAACACCCCGCAGTTCATGGAAGAGGTCAACGTCCACCTCATCGAGTTGCCGACCACAGTGATCCGCAACGGCCATCCGGTGAACGATCTGCCGGAAACGGCGTTCAAAGTGCTCGACGAAGGGAAGCCGGTGAAGGTGACGAAGTTCGAGCACGTCAACAATCTTCCGCTGTCGATCGGTCTGGCCATCGACACCTCCGCTTCGATGCAGCCGCGGATGGATGAAGCGCGCAAAGCCGGCTCGCAGTTCTTCTCGAACGTCATGCGGAAAAGCGATCGCGCATTTCTGGTGTCATTCGATACCCAGCCGCAGCTCATTCAACGCTGGTCGCCGAACCTCGCCGACGTCAACGCCGGGCTCGCAAAGCTGCGCGCCGAGGAAGCCACCGCGCTCTACGACGCGATCGTCTATTCGCTCTACAACTTCGTCGGCATCAGAGGACAGAAGGCGCTGGTGCTCATCACCGACGGCAAAGACACCGCGTCCAAATTCTCGTTCGAGCAGTCGCTCGAGTACGCGCGCCGGGCCGCCGTGCCGATCTACGCGATCGGCATCGGCATTCGCGGCACCGAGGTCGACGTACGCTACAAGCTCGGGAAGTTCTGCAGCGAAACCGGCGGGAACGCGTACTACATCGAAAACGCGATCGAGCTGTCACGGATCTACGGCGAGATCCAGAATGAATTGCGCTCCCAATACATCCTCGGCTTCTACCCCGCCGACAGCGTAAAGCCCGGCTCGAAGTGGCGCGAAGTGTCGGTGCAGGTCAGCGACGGGCGCGCGAAGACGATCCGGGGGTACTACCCGTAGCGCGCTTCGCGCGCGTTGTCAGTTCTCGGTGATCGGTTGTCCGACAACGGAGCAGCGCAGTGGAGTGTCGGAGAGCAATCTAGCCGCTGCAGATTGTGTTAGGCGCCGCGCTAGGCAACAGCGCAAAACTATGCGCGATATGCAGCAGCGAACTCCGGCGACCTGAAGGATACCCTGCTGCAGAATACTAATTAGGCCGTCAGCTAATTCGTCGTAAAAAAAAGAACCCAGTCGATGCCAGCGCCAGGGCGAGCGCGAAAAGTGATGCGCCAGAGAGTGCAGGAATACTAGCAACCACCTCCGCATCGACAGTTCCAACGCTGTAGGTCTGCGCGAAAGAGTTGTGGATGAAAACAACGTCGCCTCGTTGCAATACCGCTGGCGCCGGCTCGGTCGTCCCTGCGGTCGGAACAAGCTGCGACGTGTGGATGACCACGGTGTTGTTTTGGACGCCATCTTCGTCGATCGGACCGCCATCAGGAACTGTCCGCCGCCACTCACCATGATGCGGTCGCACAACCACAAACCACACCAAGTTTCCGGTTGCTCGTACAGCGACAATCTGACCTGCTCCGTTCCGCACGACATTCTGCTCCGAGAATGGAACGTTCATCGCTGGATATCCTGGTTCAGCGGCAGCACCAGCCGCGCCGCCGTCGAGATCAGAAGCGAACCACACGGAGTTGAGCGGAAAGTCCTTGTCCAAGTTCCATTGCACAGTTCCAGTCAGGCCGGAATCAGTCAAAATTGTTTCGCGCTCCACGATTGCGGTGTAATAGCCCATATGTTCCCGAGCCACGCTGAAGCCGTACACGTGACTTCCAGGCGTCACATTCCGAATCGTCACGAGACGTGGCGAGAAACTGAAAATCAAAGCTGCCGCGGATATTGGCGATGGCAACAGCATCAAAAGAATCCACACCAGCTTCATTTTGCTAGAAACATTCTAGACCAAAAAGGGCAACAGCCTGGCGGCGCCACGGCCTAACATTTCGCTGCAGCCGACGCGCGGCCGTACGCTGGTCTAAGAGTGAAGGCCCTCGCGCGAAAAGCTCGCGAAGCGTGAGAGTCTTTGGGTTGATCTTTACGAAGCAGTATGTCGCCGCTGGCCTTCTTCCGCGTCTCGAGCAGATCGTTGAGAACTTAAACGACGCGTTTAAGCCTTATCTGCCCGTCTAGCTCCGCGTAGCAGCCGACGCGGGCCCGCTTCGTGGGCCGGCTTACGCGCCTCGTTGAAAGCCTCTTGCCAGATCACGTGCTAATCTCTCGGAACCGGCCGGGGACCTGAGCGAAAGGCTAAACTCAGCCGAGAACCCCTTACGAAGTGACGCCCTTGCGCTCCTGCGCGGCGCGCTCGCGTTCTGCGGCGCGCGCGGCGCGGCGCTGGTTGGCCTCGTCCTTGATCCGCTGCCCGATCTCGCAGCCTGTCACCGTGGTCGCCAGTCCGCCCTCCGCCGTCTCCTTCAAACCGCGCGGAAGGGCGCGTCCGATGCGAACCATGGCCTCGACGATTTCATCCATCGGGATCACGGACTCGACTCCGGCGAGCGCGAGCTGCGCCGCGGTCAGTCCGTGAACGGCGAACAGCGCGTTGCGCTTCACGCACGGGACTTCGACCAATCCGCCGACCGGATCGCAAACCAGGCCGAGAGTGTTCTTGAGCGCGAGCGCCGCGGCGTGAATCGACTGCCGCGTAGTGCCGCCCATCATGTACACCACCGCCGCCGCCCCCATCGATGACGCGACGCCGACTTCGTTCTGACATCCGCCGGCAGCGCCGGAGATATTCGCCGACAGCGCGATGATCGAGCCAGTGCCGCCCGCCACCACCAGGGCGCGAACGGTCTTCTCGGGATCGATTTTTCGCTCTTCCTCGAGCGCCAGCAGCATTCCGGGAACGACGCCGCCGGCTCCGGCGGTCGGCGCCGCGACGATCACGCCCATCCGCGAGTTCTCCCCCATCACCGAGAGAGCGTACAGCTCCGCTTTGACAGTCAGCGGGTCAAGAAAGGTCTTGCCGCTCACGAAGGCTTCGTTGAGCAGCCTGGCCTCGTTGCCGACCAGTTTGCCCATCGAGGTTCCGCCGCCCTTACCGCGCTCCACGCAATCGCGCATCACTCCGCGGCGCTTGCGCAGCGCCTCGAGGATCTGATCGCGCGGGACTCCGTGCTCTTGCTCGTCGGTCTCCAGGAAAACATCGGCGAGATCGCGATCTTTGGCGACTTCCTCCAGTTGTTTGAATGATTCGATCATTTGAGTTGCTCGGTTGCTGGGTTGCTCGGTTGCTCGGTTGCTCGGTTGCTGGGTTGCTCGGTTGCTGGGTTGCGGGTTTCTGGGTCGCTCGGTTGCTTAGGCCCTAGAAACCTAGCAACCTAGCAACCTAGAAACCTAGCAACCTAGAAACCTAGCAACCTAGAAACCTAGCAACCTAGAAACCTAGCAACCTAGAAACCCAGCGACCCATCAAGGAATTCTGTCTAAATAGCGCGCATCGTCAACATCCGCCAGCGACCCGATCCGTTTAAGGGCGGCGTCCGAGATCGGCGAATCGACGTCGATCTGCATGAAGGCGTCCTTGCCGCGCTGCTTGCGCGAGCAATAGAGCGACGCGATATTGATCCTCTCCTCCGCGATGATCCGCGTCACCTCGGAGATCATCCCGGGACGGTCGCGATAGAACAGCAGCAGCGTCGGCGAGTCGCCTTTGAAGCGCGTTTGAAATCCGTTCAGTTGAAAGACCTCGATGACCCCTCCGCCGATCGAGGAGCCGACGATCTCCGCTTTCCGCTTCTTCCCCTCGATCTCGATGCGAACGGTATTCGGATGGACTTCGCCGAGGTTTTCTTCGTGGAACTCGATGTCGACGCCCATCTGTTCGGCGATGCGAATCGCTTCCGGAATGCGCGGATCGTCGACATTCAGGCCGATCGATCCACCGACCAGCGCGAAATCCGATCCATGGCCCCGATAGGTCGCCGCCAGCGGCGGATGGAGATAAAAACGGACGGCCACCGGATCTTCGTCGAGAAGCTCGCGCGCGACGCGACCCAGTCGCGCGGTTCCGGCGGTATGCGAGCTCGACGGTCCGACCATGACGGGGCCCATCACATCCAGGATCGAGACGTGGCGATCGTGACGAACAGGCATTTTTTCAAGTTTATCCCGAGATAAACTCTAAGCGATGGATGTCAAGCCGGTCATTCTAGTCGTGGACGACGACGCGCCGATTCTCACGCTGATGCGAACCATTCTCAAGGAATTCGGCTTCCAGGCGGTCACGGCCACCACCGGAGCTCAGGCAATCGACGTCGCGAAGCAGCAGCGGCCGGCCCTGGTCCTGCTCGACAAGAACATGCCAGGCATGCCGGGCGATGAGGTGATCCGGATGCTGCGCGGCGAGCCGGGCCTCGACAAGCTCCCCATTCTGATGCTCAGCGGCGAGCGAATCTCGCGCGCGGAGCTGGCTGCGCTGGGGGCGGACGGCGCCGTGCAGAAGCCGTTCGACGTTCCTCTGCTCATGGAGCAGATCCGCCAGTACGTCGGGGGCGACGGGCAACTATAATCGCCCTCGCTATGGCTCACGAGATCGACGACCTCGTTCGCAATGCCGTCTTCGGCGACGCGAATGCAAAGGCTGCTTCACGCCAGCAGATTCATCTCGAGGCTCGAAAGCGCGGCGCCGTATCATCGACCATTTTTCCGCTCTACATGGCCATCGGCCGCGGCGAAGTCTCGCGGCGATTCACCGTGCCGGCATTCAACATCCGCGCGCTCACCTACGACGTCGCGCGAGCGCTTTTTCGCGCAGCCATGCGCCACGACGTCGGGGCGTTCATCTTCGAGATCGCGCGCTCGGAGATCGGCTACACGGAGCAGCGCCCCGCCGAGTATTCGGCCTGCGTGCTGGCGGCGGCCATTCGCGAGGGCTTTCGAGGGGCGGTCTTCGTCCAGGGAGATCACTTTCAGGCCAGCGCGAAAAAGTGGGTCACCGAGGAAGGCCGGAAGGGGGAGATCAAGGCGCTGGAGTCACTGATCGACGAGGCTCTGGCGGCTGAATTCTTCAATATCGACATCGACACATCGACGCTCGTCGACCTCAGCTTTCCGACGCGTGAGGAACAGCAGCGCGCGAACTATGAAGGCACCGCGCACCTCGCGAAGTACATTCGCGCGCGTCAGCCGGAAGGAATCACGATTTCGATCGGGGGCGAGATCGGCGAAGTCGGAAAGTACAACACCCAGCCGGACGAAGTGCGCGCGTACATGGACGGATTGCAGAAGCTGCTCGACGGCATCACCGGCATCAGCAAGATCTCGGTGCAGACCGGAACTTCGCACGGCGGAGTGCCGATGGCCGATGGCAGCATCGCGCAGGTAAAGATCGACTTCGAGGTGCTGCGGCAGACGACGAAGATCTGCCGGCAGGAATACCGCATCGCGGGGTCCGTGCAACACGGCGCATCGACGCTTCCCGAATCGGTCTTCAATAAGTTCCCGGAAAGCGAGGCCGTCGAGATCCACCTGGCCACTGGATTCCAAAACATGATTCTCGATGCGCCGACGTTCCCGGCTGACATGAAGGAAGACATCCGCACGTTCTGTTTCGCGAACGCCGCCGACGAGCGCAAGCCGGGCGAAACGGACGAGCAATTCGTCTACAAAACCCGCAAGAAAGCCATCGGCCCCTTCAAGCGCAAGATGTGGGACATGCCGCCCGCGAACAAGCAGCCGATCATCGATGAGCTGGAAGCGAAGTTCGAGTTCCTGATGGAAAAGCTCGGCGTGTTTGGAACGACGGACATCGTACGCCAGCACGTTCCGATCTCGACGGAGCTGCCGACCTATGCCGCAGCGTCGGAAGAGCTCACCGCCGCGGCTGTGGTCGATCCGAACGAAGGAGAGTGAATCCGCCACCCGCCCGGTTGGGACGTTGGGATGTTGGGATGTGGACATCCGCCACCCGCCCGGTTGGGACGTTGGGATGTTGGGATGTGGACACTTCTAACATCCCAACATCCCAACATCCCAACATTCCAACATCCCAACATCCCAACATCCCAACATTCCAACATCCCAACATTCCAACGTAAAATGAAGCGTTCCCGTGCCTCCCGTTCTCCACTTCGCGAGCTATCGCGAAATCGCTGAAGAAATTGCCGCGCGCCTCGCTGCCTCGAGCGACGAAGTCATCGTCTCTTCTTACGGCTTAGCGACGGCGGCGACCGGCGAGTTTCTCCGCCGCAGCAAGATCGCCGCAGTCAGCGTCAGGCTTTCGCTTCTCGACACGTTTGCTCGGCGAGTCGTGAACGATGCAGGCGAATACCCGAGGGAAGCGTCAGAGGCCGAGAGGCATCTGGCCATGCGGGCCGCGGTCAAGGCCATCGACGATCCGATGATGGAGACCCGCGGAATCGTGGCGATGATGGAGCGCTCGTATCGCGATGTGCGCGATGGCGGA